>Ga0209375_1000623_pt1 | contig 29324 bp, 20 predicted proteins | sample GraSoiAngelo_131_FD_185888 | JGI IMG/M metagenome (GOLD analysis project Ga0209375, IMG submission 185888) | Grasslands soil microbial communities from the Angelo Coastal Reserve, California, USA - 14_0929_02_30cm (SPAdes) (version 2) | ecosystem: Environmental > Terrestrial > Soil > Grasslands ... | reverse complement strand
CGCGCGCTCGAGGCGCTCGCGGACCAGCCCCGCCAGCCGGCGCGCGGGCGCCGCCATTTCACCGGACTCGAAGAGCGGCAGCCGCAGATCTACGCCCACCGCGCGCCGCACGGCCACCGCGGCGAGGACGAGACAGTTGATCCCGTCGCCGCATCCCACATCGAGGACGGCCGCGCCGTCCAAGCGGTCGTGACGTCTCGCGACCGCGGCGACCAGGCGACGCGCCCGGGCCAGCTTCTTATCCGCGGCTCGCGCGTAGTCCTCCGCCGTCCAGTCCGGCCGCGGCGTCACCGACGGCCGGGAGCCGAGCACGCGGTCGCGGAAACCGGGAACGACCCGCACCGGCCGCCCATCCGTGCGGACGAACGTCGTCATGCAGCCGCCGCCGCTGGGCATCGCGCCGGCTCCGCTTCAGGTCGTGGCCGCATGGGAGGGTTGCGGGTCTGGGCCCCGGGCGCCGCCGGCCGTCTGCAGGTGGTAGAGAAGCGCATACCGTCCGTCGGTCTGCAGCAGCTCGGCGTGGGTGCCACGCTCGCGCACGCGGCCGGCTTCCAGGTAGAGGATCACGTCCGCCCGGGCCGCGAGCTGCAGGTCATGGGTGATCAGGAACGTCGTCCGCCCCTCGGCCAACCGCTCCAGCGCCTCGATGACCGCCCGTTCGTTCTCGCCGTCGAGGCCCACTGTCGGCTCGTCGAGGATGAGGAGCGGGGCGCGCCGCACCGCCGCACGAGCGATCGCGATCCGCTGGCGCTGCCCGTTGGACAGCGTGACGCCGCGCTCCCCGACGATGGTGTCGTATCCTTGCGGTAACGCCTCGACGAACGCGTGGGCGTTCGCGAGGCGGGCGGCCGCCTCGATCGCCTCGCGGGACGCGCCCGGCGCACCGTAGGCGATGTTGTCCTGGATCGTCGCGGCGAACAGCAGGCTGTCCTGCAGGACCACGCTCGCCTGCGCGCGCAGCGAGGCGAGCGTGTACTCACGGATGTCGCGCCCGTCGATAAGCACCCGCCCTGCCGTGGGGTCGTACAGCCGCAGGATGAAACTCACGAAGGTGGATTTCCCGCTGCCGGACGGGCCCACCAACGCGACGTGTTGCCCCGCCTCCACCTCGCAGTCGATCGCTTCGAGCGCGGGCTGGCCCGGCTCGTAGCAGAAGCCGACGCCGTCGAACCGCACCGCCCCGCGCAAGGCGGGCGCCGGCACCGCCCCCGGCAGGTCGCGCACGTCGGGCGTGCGGTCCAGGAGATCGAGCACCCGCTCGCCCGCGGCGGACGCTTTCGCGAGGCGGCCCGTGTACTTGACGAAGTCGCGCACCGGGCGAAACGCATTCTTCAAGTACGCGAGGAACACCACGAGGTCGCCCGGGGTCATCGCGCCGCGCAGCGCCGATCGCGCGCCGAACCACAGCACCGCGGCGGTCGCGATCGCGATGAGCAGGTCCACGGTCCGCTCCAGCGCGGCGGAGAGGCGGGTCGCGCGGACGCCGGTCGCGAGATTCTTGCGGCTCTGTCCGGTGAAGGCCTGCGCGAAGGTGCCCTCCAGGGACAGGGCGTGGATCACCTTGACCGCGCCGATCGATTCCGCGGCCGTCGCGGCCATCGCGCCCTCCTGCTGGCGCTGCCGCCGGGCCGTCTCGCGGATGCGGCGGCTGAGCCGGGCTGTGGATACCCAGAACAGCGGGCCCGTCGCCAAAGCGATCAGGGTGAGGGGAGCGTTGAGCCACAGCATCACCGCGGCCATGCCGACCAGCGTGAGGGCGTTGGCGAGCAGCGGCAGGAGCCCCGTGACCGCGACGTCCTGCAGGAACCCGACATCCCCCGTGACGCGCAGCAGCAGGTCACCGCTCCGGGCCCGATTGTGAAACGAGAGGGACAGACGCTGGAGCTGGCCGTACAACTCGTTTCGAACGGCGGTCAGGACCCGGTTGCCGATGAGCGCGAAGCCGACCGTGTTGTAGTAGGCCGCGAGCGCCCGCAGGCCCGCGAACACGATCACGGCCAGCGCGGAGACCGCGAGGAGCGTCGCCGGATCGAGGGCGTCGAGGACCGGGAGCCGGGGCCCGCGGTGCCGGGTGACCGCGGCGATGCGGTCCAGCACCCACTTCAGCGGCCAGGGCTCGAGCAGCCGCATGCCGATCTCGGCGTACAGGGCGAACATCGACACGGTGATCAGGGCGCGCTCGCGGCGCACGTAGGGCCAGAAGCGCCGCGCCAGCCGGCCCAGGCCGGGAAGCGAATCGCGAAGGCTCAGGGGACGTCCCACCTACGCCGCCACCGGGTCGTGGGTGGCGAGGGCGAGGACCTTCGCTGCAACCGCGTCCCACGTATGTCCCTGGAGCACCGTCGCCCGCGCGGCACGCCCGAGCCGGTCGCGGAACTCCGGCTCACGCCGCAACCGAGAGAGTGCGGTGGCCAGCGCCCCAGGGTCCGCTGGCGAGCAGAGCAGCCCGTTGATCTCATGCTGGATGACCGCCTCAAGTTGCCCGACCCGACTCGCGACGACCGCGCGACCCGCCGCCATGTACTCGTAGACCTTGAGCGGCGAAAAGTAGAAGCGCTTGGAGTCCGGGTACGGAGCGACGGCCGCGTCCATGGACGTCAGGAGGCCCGGCACCTCGCCTGGCGCCACGACCCCGGTGAGCACGGCGGCGTTCGTCAGCCCGCGGGCCGCCAGTTCCGCACGGATAGCCGCATCCTCGGGCCCGCCGCCCACGAGCAGCAACCGGGTCGCCGCATCGTCGTGGTGGAGACGGGCGAACGCCTCGATAAGGACGGACAGGCCGTGCCACGGCTTCATCGAGCCGACGAAGCCCACGGTGAACGTCCCTGGCGGTCCCGGGCTGGCGGGCCGCACATCCGGCCGGAACCGCTCGGGGGCCACGCCGTTGTGCAGCACATGCACGCGGCCTCCCCCCGGGGCCGATGGCCAGCGCGCGAGCCAGGCGGCGACCTCGGCCGATACCGCCACCAGCGCGGTCGCCGCCTGAAAGACCCGTGCGGCCACCAGGGCCGCGCCCTCGGCATCGCGCAACCCTCGGTGTACCGCCTGCTCTTCGATGAGAGGCGCATTCACCTCGAGCAGGCCGGAGATGCCGGCCGCGCGGGCCTGCTCCATGGCGGCGAAGCTCCAGAGCGAGTACCGCTCGTAGACGAGGTCGTACGGCCCCGCTCGCTCGATCGCCGCGGCGACCTCGTGGTTCAGAGCCGTTACGGCGGCCGCGTGGCCGGCGGGCTCGCCGTCGCGGATCGCGGGCAGCCGGTGCATCGACAGCGCGTCGAAGTCGGGCGGCGGCCGCTCGCCCACGCGGGCGGCGAACAGGTCCACGCGAGCGCCCTGGCGCTGGAAGGCACGGATCATCTCTTGCACGTGGACCGAGCTGCCCTTGCAGCCGAACACCGGGACCCCCGCGTCGGCGCAGACGTAGGCGATCCGCATCACCCCGCCTCCGCGAGCTCGACGGCCGCCGCGCCCGCCTCGTGGAAGATCGCGCGGAGCCGCGCGGCGGTGCGGCGGATATCGAAGTCCGTTTCCATGCGGCGGCGCGCCTGCGAGGCGACGCGCTCGCGCAGCGCTGGGTCGGTGAGGAACCGCTCCAGCGCCGCCGCCAGGGCGGCCGGGTCGTGCTCGGGCACAACGAGTCCCGCTTCGCCGGGGTTGAGCAGCTCCGGGATCCCCGTGACCGCGGTGCCGACGCAGGGAGTGCCGAGCGCCATGGCTTCCAACAGCACGGTCGGCAGGCCGTCGCGGTCGCCGTCCGGCCCCACGACGCAGGGTGCCGCGAGCACGGCGGCGCTGCGGACGTGCTCGATCACTTCCCAGCGCGGGCGCGGGCCGACGAGCTGCACGAATCCTTCAAGACGACGGCTCTGCACCAGCGCCTGCAACGCCGGCTCGAGCGGCCCGGTGCCGACGATCTCGCAACGGAACGCGAGACCGCGAGTGCGCAGGATGGCGCAAGCCTCGACGAGGTCCGCGAAGCCTTTCTTCTCTACCAGGCGACCGACGGCGGCGATCCGCGGCGACCGCTCCGCCGGGGACTCGTAGCAGAACTGCTCGAGGTCGAGGCCGTTGTAGATGCGCTGCACGCGCGCGGCGGCGGCGCCGTAGGCCTGGGTCAGGTAGTCCTGATTGTAATCGCTCACGGTGATGACGGCCGCGGCCTCCCCGAGCTTGCGGCGTAGATCCTCGGGCCGGACGCTCTCGTGGAAGATGTCCTTGGCGTGGGCGGTGAACGTATAGGGCACCTTCGCCCAGCGACTGGCCAGGCGGGTGACCGCGGCCGGGGCGCTCGCGAAGTGCGCGTGCAGGTGGCCGATGCCGCGCCGACGCACCTCGCAGGCGAGCACGGCGGCCTGGCAGACGGTCAGGGCCTCTTCGCCCCGCGCCGCCTCCAGCGCGCTCCACATGCCCGGCAAGGTGGCGGACGCGTCCTCGAGCGCAGCCCACAGGTCCACCGCCTTCAGGCCCTGCGACGGGAGGTAACAGACCGGCGCCCGCACGCGGGCGATGGCGTCCTGGAAATGGGTGTCGTTGGGCGGGAACAGCGAGAAGATTTCGACCTCCAGCCCGGCCGCCTCGTGGGCCGCAATCTCGGCGACGACGAACGTCTCGGAGTAGCGCGGGTAGCGCTTGGTCACATACCCGACGCGGAGCGGGGCGTCACGCCACATGATGGACCTCGGCGCGGAACCGGCGGCGCGGGGACATGCGTGGCCGGACGCCGAGGAGATCTTCCAGCAATCGCGGCACGCGACTCAGGCCGTTGAAATCGATGTGCTGCCGCGCCGGTCGCACCGGGGTCCGGCCGCGGGCGAGCCAGTCAGTCAGGGCCGCCGGACTCAACGCTTCCGGGTGCAGCACCTCCAGGAGCCCCAGCGCCTGCATGCGCTCGGCACGGATGAGTTGCTCGCGCCGCGGCTTCACCCGGGGCACGATCAGAGCGGGCTTGCCGAACGACAGGACCTCGCACACCGTGTTGTAGCCGCCCATGGCTACGACCTGATCCGCCGTGCGCAGCAGCCGCGTCGGCTCGCTCATGAACGACACGACGCGTCGGCCGGGACGTTGCGCGGCGCGTCGAGCCAGACGCCGCCGCACCGGGTCGGGCATGGACGGCCCCGTGATCAGCACGCCGTTCGTGTCGGGCGGGAGCTCCGCACCCTCGAAGGCCTGCGCGAGCGCCGCGCCGTCCTGCCCGCCCCCCACCAGGCACAGCGCGAGCCGACCGGGCGATAACCCCAGCGCCGCGATTGTGTCAGGCCCGCCGTCTTCCTCCCCCCCGAACGTGAGCCTTAGGCGCTGATCGAGGTAGCCGGTGTAGCGCGCCTTGGCTGCCACGTCGGGGGCGAAGGCATACTCGCGCACCGGGTCGTACACGGCGGGGTCCCCGTACACCCACACGGCGTCGTAGTAGCGGCGGACGGCTTCCTGGTTCTGTGCGCTGGCCCACTCGCGCTGCAGCGTCACCGGGTCATCAAGCACATCCCGCAAGCCGAGCACGACCCGCGTGCGGCGCCGGTCGCGCAACGTCTCCAGGACGGGGTCGAGCTCGCGCAGGGCTCCCCGCGGCACGTTGTCCACGATCAGCACGTCCGGCGCGAAGGCCTCAAGCGCGCCACATGCCGTCTTCGCCCGCAACGTCAGCAGGTCGGCGAGGGAGACCTCGAGATGCCGGGGGTGGTACTGCCCGTGTTCGTCCTTGCGCAGCGAGGGCAAGGACACACAATCCACGCCGGCGGCTGCGGTCAGGAGGCTCGCCTCCCGTGCGCCGGCGATCATCAGCACGACGGCGTGCAGCCGGGAGCGCTGGAGCGCCTGCGCCAGCAACAGGTTGCGGCGCATGTGCCCAAGCCCCATTGTGTCGTGGGAGTAGAATGCAACGCGACACCTGGGAGTCGGCATCGACATATCCCCATCAGGCAATGGGCGACCTAGCAGTCGTCGGCGAGAATCCCCAGGCGGGCGCCGGATCAGCGAGGATTGTACGCACCGCATCGGTGCGGGCACGCGACCGACTACCAACGAATGGCTGCGACGAGCGACGGAAAACGAAGTCCGCGGTAGAGCGACATGCACCAGCTTGGCACTACCAACAAAGGACGCCCGTCGTCCCATGGAAGTAACGAGTACCGCGTGGGCGCTTCGGTGACTCCCCTCACCCGCCTTTGGGTCGGTGGATACTGTAGGAAAAGGATGTCAACCCGCCGTCAACCACGCCTACGACAGGAAAGGAACCGACCGGGTGCGAGCCGATGACTCGAGGAGAAGCACGAGATGATGGAGCGCGGGTCATGACCGTCGTTGATCGCGTCCCCCCAGGCCAGGTAGTGACCGCGAAGTGGCCCGTGCTGCACTACGGCAACGTCCCGCGCGTCGACACCAGCGCGTGGACGTTCGCAGTCTCGGGCCTCGTGGAGCGCCCGTACTCGATCAGTTACGACGAGCTGCTGACGCTGCCCCGCAAGACGGTGACGTGCGACATCCACTGCGTCACGACGTGGAGCCGGCTCGACAACACCTTTGAAGGCGTTCCAGTGCGACTGCTGCTCGAGCGAGCGGGGGTGAAGTCCGAGGCGAGGTACTGCCTGGTGCTCGCTGAGCAAGACTTCACGACGAACCTGCCGCTGGCCGATCTCGACCGATCCGACAACCTGGTCGCCTTCAAGTGGGGCGGTGAGTGGCTCACCCCCGAGCACGGCTGGCCGGCGCGCCTGCTGGTGCCGCACCTGTACTTCTGGAAGAGCGCGAAGTGGGTGCGCGGGTTCGAGCTGCTGGCGGACGACATGCCCGGGTTCTGGGAGCAGAACGGGTATCACATGCGCGGCGACCCATGGACCGAAGAGCGCTACGGCGGCCGGGGGCTGACGCAGCACGAGATCAACAGACTGCGAAACCGTAGCAAAAAGGGGGGCGTGGGGACGTAGGGACGTGGGCTGTCGAGCCGCAACGCCCACATCCCCCCGTCCCTACGCCGTTCCTAGTAGCTCGTAAAACCTCCGAAACACCTTGATTCCGTCCCATAGCTGCTTCACGTCCAGCTTCTCATCCGGCGCGTGGAGCCGATCGTCGGGGAGGCCGATCCCCGTGAGCAGGATCGGTGCGCCGCCCTTGGCGAGCGCGGGCACGACCGGGATCGAGCCGCCCGCGCGCGCCGGGACTGTCCCCCGCCCCACCGTCTCTTTGAACGCCTGATCGAGCAGCGCGAAGATGGGATGATCGAGTTTGATCTGCGCAGGGTCGGACCCGTGCAGGAACTCCACGCGGGCGTCCACGTAGCGAGACGCGAGTTTCTTGACCGCCGCGGCGAGCTGGCGCTGTACGGCCTTGAGCTGCTGATCGGGCACGAGGCGCAGGCTCACCTTGGCCGTGGCCTCGGCGGGGATCACCGTTTTGGCCCCGGTGCCTGTGAAGCCGCCGGTGATCCCGTGGATCTCGAAGGTCGGCAGGGCCCAGAGGCGTTCCAACACCGAATACCCCTTGAGCCCCGTCAGCGCCCTCGCCCGCACCCGGCGTTTCAGGAAGTCCGCGTCTCTGAACGGCAGCTTGCGCCACGTGGCCCGCTCGGCGCGGGACGGGGGCCGCACTGCCGCGTACAGCCCCGGCACGTGGATTTTCCCGTCGGGCGTCTTGAGACGGGTGAGGAGCCGGCACAGCTCTTCGTGCGCATTCGGTGCCGCGCCCCCGTACTCCCCTGAATGCAGGTCGGACTTGGCGGTGCGCACGGTGATCTCCGCGTAGCAGATGCCGCGGAGCGTCGAGTACACGGCCGGCCAGCCAGGCGCGATGTACGCCATGTCCGCGACCAGCACGGCGTCCGCGCGCAGGCGCTCCGGCTCGCGCTCCAGGACGTCGAAGAGGACCTGGCTGCCGAACTCTTCTTCGCCTTCGATGAGGAAGCGGAAGTTGACGGGCGGGCGCCCGCTCTCGGCCATCGCTTTGAGGAGGCAGAAGACCTGCCCCTTGTCGTCGGCGGCGCCGCGCGCGTACAGGCGCCCGTCGCGGAGCGCCGGCTCGAACGGCGGCGACGTCCATTCGTCCAGCGGGTCGGGCGGCTGGACGTCGTAGTGACCGTAGAGGAGCAGCGTCGGGGCACCGGGCACTTCCGGCCCCCGGCCCCAGACGACGGGATGCGTGTCGCTGCCGAGGAATCGGATGTCGTGGCCGCCGAGCCCGCGCAACTCTGCCGCGACCCACTCCGCCGCGCGCCGGCAGTCCGCATCGTGCGCGGGGAGAGTCGAGACGGACGGGATGCGGAGAAACGCCGAGAGCTCGGCGAGCAGTCGCTCGTGATTCATGGCGCGAACAAGATAGACGGCGCGACCTCGGCTAGCCAGCGATGCGGTCAGGCGTAGATTAGCGCCATGCGGACGACCGCGTCCTACGATCTGTTTCCGGACGCACCCAGCGAGCGGGCGATGGCGCGCGCGCGCTGGCTCGCCCGCGAGGGCCGCGTCGCCGACGCGGAGGACGCCTACCGCGGCGTCCTCGCTACACACCCCGATCTCAAGGCCTGCTGGGCCGAGTACTTCGAGCTGCTGCGCCGCAGTGGGCGTCGCGACGACGCCCTGCAGCTCGCCGGCCGGGCGCTCGCGCAATTCGGCGCGACCGGCTTCGCGCTCGCCCTCGAGGGCGCGGCGCTGATGGAGCTGGAGCGCATTCCCGACGCCCTGGCGTCGTTGGAACGCGCCGCCGAGGCCGACCCCGACCTCGCGCTCGTGTGGCACGAGCTCGGCGTCGCGGCCTGGAAGCTCGGCGACGGCAACCGTGCGCTGCTCGCGCTGGACCGAGCGTTCGCCCTCGAGCCCCACACCGAGACGCTGCGACTCCGGGGCCGCATCCTTCGCGCCGCGGGACGCTACCCGGCTGCGGAGGTCGCGTTCGAGGGCGCGGCGCAGGCCGCCGAACATCCGGAGCAGCGCGAGGAGGCGGAGCGGGAGATCCTGGCGACTCGCCGCTACGCCTTCTACGCCCCGCGCCGGCCGGACCAGCTCGCTCCCGCCGAGGAGTGGTTCGCCCAGACCGGCGTCGCGGTGCTCGCGCCCGACCCCGGTCCGGTCGCGCCGAGCGACGACACGCTGGTGGCGACCCTGCTCGAGGTGGCCGGCGACCGCGGCTGGCAGGTCGGGCAGATCGTCGTGGTGGGACCCTCGTTGCCGGTGTGGAACCGACTCGCCGAGGCGTGGGACACGCCGCTCGTCGGCCGGACGGGGCTCGATCCCCGGACCGCACCGCTCGTCGTGGCGCTGCGGCCGCTGCCCGCCGACGCGGCGTGGCAGCAGGCCGTGCGGACCGTCGAGGACCACCAGAGCGGCCTCGTGTTCGTCCTGGAGCACCCCGCGGAGCTGACGGCGCCGCCCCAGGCCGACGTCGTCGGCGTGCTCACCGACTTGGGGGTCCGCCGCGAGCGGATGCCCAACCCCGTGCAGGCGATGACCGAAGTCCAGCATCCGGCGGCCCGGGCTGCCGGCAGGCGCCTGCATCCCGTCTGACCCTGCGCCCGAACCCCGGAGATCGTTCGTGACCGCGCCCGCCCGTGCCCCGATGTCGGGCAAGGCCATTGCCCATAGCCAGTTCGACCGCGCCGCCAACCTCATCAACCTCGAGAGCTACCTGCGGCGCATCCTGCTCGCCCCGTTCCGCGAAGTGCAGGTGGAGGTGCCGGTGCGGATGGACGACGGCCACATCGAGGTGTTCACCGGCTACCGCATCCAGCACAACGGCGCGCGGGGGCCGTGCAAGGGCGGCATCCGCTACCACCCGGAGGCCGACCACGACGAGGTGTTGGGACTGGCCACCATCATGACGTGGAAGACCGCGCTCATGGACATTCCCTTCGGCGGGGCCAAGGGCGGCGTGCAGGTGGATCCCAAACTGCTGTCGCAACTCGAGCTCGAGCGCTTGACCCGCCGCTTCACGCAGCGCATCGCGATCGTGCTGGGCCCGTACCGGGACATCCCGGCGCCGGACGTGAACACCAACGCGCAGGTCATGGCCTGGATCCTGGACGAGTACTCCAACCGTCAGGGCTACACCCCCGCGGTCGTGACCGGCAAACCCCTATCGCTGGGCGGTTCGCTGGGACGGGAAGAGGCGACAGGCCGCGGCGTGATGTACGTGATGGCGGAATACGCCCGGGACTTCGGCATCCCCCTCAAGGGCAGCCGCGTCGTGATCCAGGGCTTCGGCAACGTCGGGGGCCACCTCGCGCGGCTGCTCGACACGGAGGCGGGGGCCAAGGTGATCGCCGTGAGCGACGTGAACGGCGGCATCGTCAACGAGAGCGGCCTCGATATCCCCGGCCTGCTGGCGCACGCCGCGCAGAAGCAGCCCGTCTCCGAGTGGAAGGACGGCCGCGCGATCACCAACGACGAGCTGTGGGAGATCCCGTGCGACTGGCTGGTTCCGTGCGCCCTGGGCGGGGTGATCACCCGGGAGAGGAACGCGCGGTCGATCGACTGCAAGGTCGTGGTGGAGGGGGCGAACGAGCCGACGACACCCACCGCCGACTCGATCCTCGAGGAGCGGGGCATCCCCGTGATCCCCGACTTCCTCGCCAACGCGGGCGGCGTGACGGTGAGCTACTACGAGTGGGCGCAGAACCTCCAGCAGTACCGCTGGACCCACGAGCAGGTAAACAAGGAGCTCAAGGCGACGATCACCAAGGCGTACACGACGGTGCGGGACCTGGCCAAGCAGAAGGCGGCGACGTTCCGGACGGCGGCCTACGCGATCGCGCTGCAGCGGGTCGCGGAGGCGGAGCGGCTGCGCGGGAACTAGTCGTCCGCCGGCAGGCCCGGCCGCGAGTACAGCGCCCGATAGGGATCGTGGTCGGGCTGGGTGAAGACGCGGATCTGGATGGCGCGGATGGTCTCCGCGAGGTCGGCGTTGTTCTGCAGGTAGATCTCGTCGAACAGGTTCAGGTCCATCCGATACAGCCGCTGGGCGATGACGACCGCGTTGTTGAGCGGCCCCTGCGCCAGCCAGCGCCAGTCGTACGTCTCCAGCGACTGCCCTACGGGGCCCTTCAGCTGATCGCGTGCCCAGCCGAAGATCACGGTGCGCGCGCGCCCCAGCTCCGCCGCCCCCAGCGGTTCGGCGTACGCCGAGTCGAGCCGGCGCGCCAGCTCCGCGTAGAACTGGTCGAGCGTGCGCTCGTCGCGCCAGCGCGCCACCGCGCGGCGCGCGTCGAGCGTGTCGCCGCGGGCGCGGAAGAACCGCTCGGCGCCGCGGTACCCCACGAACGTCGCGAAACTCTCGTCGAACGGCGTCTGGCTCGGCACGTACAGCGTGTTGTGCGCCAGCTCATGCAGTACCGTCGCCACCAGCTCCATCGTATCGCGATCGACCGCGGTCGAGAGCAGCGGGTCGCTGAAATAGCCGAGCGTCGAAAACGCCGCCGACGGGCGCAGGTAGGTGTCGTACCCCTCGTCCCCGAGCGCCCCGGCCTCGCGGCGGGCCCGGGCAAAGTCGAAGAACCCCTTGTAGGGCACCAGGCCGACGATCGGGAAGTGCCAGGTGTACTGCCGCAGCTTGTCTTTGCGGCTCGCCGAGAGCACGAGCAGCAGCGTGTCGCGGCCCACGCTCACATACGTCGTGTAGGTCTGCCCCGCGGCGAGGCGCAGCGAGTCGGCCGCGAACGCCCGCGCGGCGAGCACCAGGCGGAGGCGCTGCTTCAGAGCGTCCGACACGGCGGAGTCGGCGAGCAGCTTCGCGATCGGCCGGCGCCGCCACAGGATGCGCGCCTCTTCGAGTCCGGCCCGCGCCACGTACCGCGCGTCGGCGCTGAACGCCAGCGCCAGCCCGAACACCACGAGCACGCCGAGCATGCCGCCGAGCAGCACGCGCCGGACGATGCGCCCCCACGCGGGACGGCGGCGTTCGGTCAGGGCGTCCATCGCAACCCGACGCGGTGCGTCGCGCCCCCCAACAGGTCGAACGCCTGATAGGCGTAATCGAGATGCACGTGGCCCAGCTCTACGCCGCCCCCCAGCGAGAACCGCGACGCGTCGCTCGTGGGCGAGCGCGTCGCGTATCCCACCCGCCCCACCAGCCCGACGCCGCCGGCCACAATCCCTCCTTCCACGCCCTGCACGAGGACCGCCTTCCGCCCACTGGGCCACTGCGCCTCGAGCGTGGACAATAGCCGGAAGGTGCTCTGCGGGTCCACGTAGTTCATCGTGATCGCGACCCGAGTGCGGCGCGGCAGGCGCGTGCCGCCGCCGAAATCGCCCCCGAGGTTCTGGACGCTCGCCCCCAGCGCGAAGATGTCGAACACCGCCACGGCGACCCCAAGATCGCCGGCCCAGGCGTCCGCCGCGTAGCCGCCAATCTGCTGCCGCGCGTACTTGGCCGATACCCCCGTGGCGATCAGCCCGCGGCGGTACACCAGCGACGCGACGCCGAGCAGGTCGGCGGCGGTGAAGGTGGCGCCGGTGGGGACGCCGCGGCGGCCGCCGGTGCTCGAGTCGGGGACGATGACGGGCTCGCTGCCGTAGTCCAGGGCCTGCGCGCCGGCGCCCCACGTAAACCGGCCGAGGCGCATTCCGAAGGCGGCGGTGGTGACACTCGTGCCGGCGAGGTACGGCTCGTAGGATCCTTCGAGGGCGAGGTGACGGATGGGCGCGAGGCCCGCGGGATTGGCGAACAGCGCCCCCGCGTCGCCGACCAGCGCGGCCCCGGCGCCGCCCAGGCCGGCCGAGCGCGTGGAGCCGGGAAGCGCGGCGAGCGGACTCCCCTCCGACTGCGCCGTGAGCGGCGCTGCCAGGAGGAACAGCCCGACCACCCCGGGCCGCATGCTCAGCGGATCCGGATGATCGTCAGGCGCGGCACGATGCTCGCGGGCAGATAGTTTGCTCCGCCGTCCCCGAACTGCAGCTGGAACCCGGCGGCCAGCGGCCCCTGCAGAGCGCGGTGATACGCGCCGGACCCCGCGTACAAGACCCCGGTCACGTCCGTGAGGTTGCCGGCGCTGACCGTCGGCACGAGCGGGTATGGCTTGGGGAATCGGAACGGATCGCTGCTGTTCAGCGCGGCGTACGTGGCGCGGAAGTTCCACGACGAGTACTTGAGCGTCGGCGCCGCCGTGAATCCCGGGACCGCGAGGTCCGAGACCCAGTTCGCGAGGGCCCAGCGCGCGAGCAGCGTATCGAACCCCACGCCGGTTTGCGTCGTGACGTTGTCCGCGCCGGTCTTGGTTGTCTGGTTGAGTTTCAACGGCAGCGAATCCCCGAACTGGTCCACGAGGTACCTCACGAACAGCCAGCTGGCCCCGATCTCGGCGAGCGTGCCCTGATCCAATTCGATCAGCAGGGGCGAGTTGCCGGGCGCGCTCAAGTACTGATAGGCATCGTATCGGTCTTCCTTCACGTACCGGACGAACGTCACCGAGTCCCCCGGAAGGTAGCTGCGGCCGATGAGCTCCTCGGCGTACTTCGACAGGCCCTCGGTGAGCCATCCTTCCTCGGACTGCCCCGGCCGGAACAGCACGTGCTCCGCGAAGCTGATCATGTGCTGGAACTCATGCGTGAACGTGATCGGCACGTCCTGCTTCGCGGCCGTACGCGAGTGGATGCAGCTCAGCACCCCCGCCGAGTCCGCGACGATGGAGTAAAAGATCTCGCCGTGGTTCACCCGGTTGTCGCGCGCGAACCGCGGGTCGAGATCGGCGCCGAGAAAGAATCCGGCGATGTAACCCCCGCCGCACACGTTTTTCGGAGTCAGTTGGTTGACCACGTTGGTCATCAGCACGATCACGACGGTGTTGTTGTCGATGTCCGACACGTTGCCGAACGCCGCCGTATCCAGGGGATAGATGCGCGAATTGAACAGGTCCGTCAGTGTGTCCAGATCCGCCTGATTCAAGCCGTTGGCCGGAGCGAGGTTGTCGACATACAACGCCATGTGCCCGCGCACCACCTTCGCCGTCGCGTTCACGGTTTTGAACGTGGAGCAATCGATCTTGGAGCACACGCTGAAGGCCCGGACGTCCCCTGTTGGCGGCGGCCCGGTCAGGGTGAGGGCCGGCAGTGCGGCCGGCGGAGGCGCTTCCTGCGGGGCGAAGCCGTACCAATGCAGGCGCTCGCCCCGCCGCAGGAACGCATGGAACTGTTGGGCGACGGACAGGGCCGGGGGAGAGAGCGACGCCACGAGCGCCGCGGCCGGGGGATGGATTGTGTCGCCCAGCAGCTGGAAACTCGAGCTCACCCCGAACGTACCGGCCGCGGATTGCGGCACCAGGAGGTACTCGACCGAGTCGATCGCGGACGCGTTGGCGGGAAAGATGATGCACCCCGAATCGCGAATCGGATCCACCGAGACGAACGAGTCGACGGCCAGGGCCACCTGGAAGCCGCGACCCGCCGCGCACACGGGCAACGGGACCGGCCGCGGCGCCATCGGGTGGTCGCTACACGCCGCCAGCAGCAGCGACGACGCCCCCACCCACATCAGGGCTGTTCGCAGATCGTGCTCCTTCCTTTAGTTCACCCGCCCGCGCCAGCGCCAGCCGCGCGCACACGGGACCCACCAGCTCGTGTACCCCAATCATCGCGACGATCAGCGCCTCGAGCGAGACTTTCCACTCGGGGAACGCTCCGCGGGCGGCGGCGGCCAGGCTCAGCGCGATGCCCCCCTGAGAGATAAGCCCCAACCACCCCTCGCGAGCTAGGGCGGGCGTCACACTCCCCGCCCAGCGCAGGCCGTAGCGGAGGCCCCACACCCGCAGCCCGACCAGCAACACGATCCACCACAGCCAGTCCTGCAGCGCTCCAATCTGTAACCCGGCGCCCAGGAGCACGAAAAACACCAGATACACCGGGAGCGCGTGTTGGCGCAGACGCTGCACGAGATCGTCGCCCTCGACCCGAAATACGTTCGCCACGACGATGCCGCCCGTGACCGCGATCAGCAGTGTTTCGAAGTCGAGGAGCCAGGCGATCTGGGTAGCCAGGAACGCCAGCGCGACAAGAGCGACCAACGTCCAGCGTCGCGCGAGGTGCAGGTAGCGTGCCACCCCCACCCCGAGCAGGGCGCCGGCGGCGGCCGAGCCGCCGAGGCGCCCCAGCAGCGCCCACCCCACGCCGACGTTCACCGTGCCCGGGGAGGCGACCGTGCGCCCCACGACGAGGACCAGGCTGAACAGCACGATCACGGCGACGTCCTTGGCGACCGTCACGGACAGCAGCGCGCGGGCGAACGGCCCGCGGGCGTCGTGCTCCTCGATCATCGCCATCGTGAGCGTGGGGGAGGACGCTGCGGCCAAGGTCCCCAGCGCGAGCGCGACGGGGATGGCGTCGCGGAACGGCTGGTGCACGGTGATGGGGAACCACGGGCTGACGCTGAGGGTCACGAGCGTGACGAGGACGAACGGCACGACGATGGAGCCGGCGGTGGCTCGGAGCAGCGGGACCGCGTCCCGGCGCAGAGTGTCGAGCCGCAGCTCCGTGCCGACCGTGAACGCGATCAGCGCCGCCGCCGCGTCGGCGATGAACCCGAGCGAGCGCACCTCGTCCGCGCGCACGAGCCCGAGCCACGGCGGTCCGACGCAAAACCCGGCGAGCAGGTACGCGGTGACGCGCGGCAGCCGCGCCCGCGCCGCGAGGCCCCCCGCGAGGTGCGCGACGAGCACGAGGAAGCCGAGCGCCAGCGTCGCGCGCGCTTCGAGCAGGCCACCGGCGGTGAGCCGGTGGACCAGGGCCATGATCAGGCCGAGCGCGACGAAGCTTCTGACCCAGCGCATGGGGCAAGAATCTCGATGCGCGAAGGGCTTTTGACAACGCGGCGACGCGCCGGTAATCTTGCAACGATGGCGTTCGCGCATCTCCACACCCACAGCGAGTTCTCCCTCCTCGACGGCGCCAACCGGATCCCCGACCTGCTCGCCCGGGTCCAGGCGCTGGGGATGGACTCGCTCGCCATCACCGATCACGGCAACCTCCACTGCGCCTGGAGCTTTTACGAGGAAGCCAAAGCGCGGAGCATCCGGCCGATCCTGGGCTTCGAGGCCTACCTGGCGTTCGGCAGCCGCCACGCCCGCGAGAAGCCCGCCGACGCGCCGGGCATCTACTCCCACCTGGTGCTCCTCGCCACCAACCGCACCGGGTACCAGAACCTGATCAAGCTGTCGTCCATCGGGTTCCTCGAGGGCTTTTACCGGCGGCCGCGTATCGACCGGGAGGTGCTCGAGCGGCATCGCGAGGGTCTCGCCTGTCTGGCCGCCTGCCTCTCCGGGGAGATCGCCCTGTACCTGCGGCAGGGCAATTACGAAGCGGCGGCGGCGAGCGCCCGCTGGTTCGCCACGACGTTTCCCGGCGCGTTCTGGCTGGAGGTGCAGGACCACGGCATCCCCGAGGAGCAGGTCGTGCGCGACGGGATGTACCGGCTCGCCGCGGACCTGGGACTCCCGGTGGTGGCGACGAACGACGCGCACTATCTGATGCGGGAGGACGCCGAAGCCCACGACGTGCTGCTGGCCATCGGCACCGGCAAGGACCTGGACGACCCCAAGCGGTTCCGGTTCGCCGGGCAGGAGAGCTACGTCAAGTCGGAAAAGGAAATGCGGGCGCTGTTCAAGGACCATCCCGAGGTCGTGGCGGAGACCGCCCACGTCGCCGAGCGCTGCGAGTTCGATTTCGAGAAGCGCTACTTCCTGCCCCAGTACCCGCGCCCGCCCGAGTTCGCGAGCGACAGCGATCTGCTCGTCCACCTCGCCCGCCTGGGCGCGCGGGAGCGGTTCGGCGATCCCCTGCCCCCCGAAGTGACGCAGCGCCTCGACTACGAGCTGGACGTCATCAACCGCACCGGCTACGCCGGCTACTTCCTCATCGTCTACGACCTGGTCAAGGCGGCCCGGGACCGCGGCATTCCGGTAGGGCCGGGGCGCGGCTCGGCGGCGGGGTCGCTCGTCGCCTACGCGTTGGGCATCACGAAGATCGACCCGCTGCGCTTCGACCTGCTGTTCGAGCGGTTCCTGAATCCCGAGCGCATCTCGATGCCCGACATCGACCTCGACTTTTGCTTCGAGCGGCGGGGCGAGGTGATCGAGTACGCGCGCGGGCGCTACGGCCGGGAATCGGTCGGCCAGATCATCACGTTCGGGACGCTCAAGGCGCGCGCCGCCTTCCGCGACGTGGCCCGCACCCTGCGGGTCGAGATGGGCGAGGTGGACCGGCTCACCAAGCTCATCCCCTCGGGCCCCGCGGTCGCGTGGAGTCTCACCGAGGCCCGGGAGAAGGTGCCCGAGCTCAAGGCCGCCGCCCACCAGGACGAGCGGGTCCGCAAGGTGCTCGAGCTGGGCAGCCGCATCGAGGGGCTGGCGCGGCACGCGTCCGTGCACGCGGCCGGGGTGGTGATCGCCCCGGGCCCGCTCGCCGACTACATCCCCGTCTGCCTCGACGCCAAGGACCCGAACGCGATCATCACGCAATACGACATGGTGGCGCTCGAGAAGGTCGGGATGTTGAAGATCGACCTCCTCGGCTTGAAAACGCTCACGGTGCTGCACGACGCGACGCAGATGGTCGAGCAGCGCCACGGCGCGCGGGTGGACATCGACCGGCTCGACCTCGAAGACCCCGACGTCTACGCCCTGCTGCGGTCGGGCCGGACGGCGGGCGTGTTCCAGTTCGAGTCGCCGCTCGCCACCGACTGCCTGCGCAACATGCGCTGCGACCGCTTCGACGACCTGGTCGCCGCCAACGCCCTGCTCCGCCCCGGGCCCCTCGACACGGGCATGCACCTCGTCTTTATCAACCGCAAGCTGGGCCGCGACCGCGTCAGCTACCCGCACCCCGCGCTCGAGGAGGTGCTCCGGCCCACGTACGGCGTCATCACCTACCAGGAGCAGGTGATGCGGATCGCGAACCTCTTGGCGGGATACTCGCTCGCCGAAGCGGACGTGCTCCGCAAGGCCGTGGGCAAGAAGATCAAGGAGCTGATCCAGGAGGACCTGGAGCGGTTTGTGGAGCGCGCGGTGGCGCGGGGCCACGACCGCCGCGTCATCGAGGACATCGCCGCCCAGATCGAGACGTTCGGCCGCTACGGCTTCAACAAGTCGCACGCCGTGGCCTACTCGGTCCTCTCCTATCAGACGGCGTGGTTCAAGGCCCACTACCCCGCCGAGTTCATGGCGGCGCTGCTGTCGTCGGAGATCGGCAACAGCGACAAAGTCGTCGAGTACATCAACGAGGCGCGCGAGCTGGGGCTCGACGTGCTGCCCCCCGATGTAAACGAGTCGGGCTTCAAGTTCACCGTCGTGGGCGATGCCCGCATCCGCTTTGGACTGGGTGGCATCAAGAACGTGGGCGAGGGCGCGATCCAGTCGATCCTCGCGGGGCGCGACGCCGCAGGCCCCTACCGCTCGCTCGTGGACCTGTGCGACCGCGTGGACCTGCGGCTCTGTAACAAGCGCGTGTTCGAGTCGCTGATCGACGCCGGCGCGTGCGATTCGCTGGGGGGCCACCGCGCGGCGCTCGTCGCGGCGCTCGACGCGGCATTCGGCGAGGCCCAGGCCCGCCAGACCGAGCGCGACGCCGGCCAAGTCGGGCTGTTCGGCGAGGACACCCCCGTCCCGCATCCCTCCTCCCCCACCCCCGATGTCACGCCGTGGACCGAGCACGAGCGGCTGCAGCGCGAAAAAGCGGTGCTCGGCTTCTTTATTTCCGGCCACCCCCTCGCCAAGTACCGGACGGAGGTGGAGCTTTTTGGAACCCGGACGACAGCCACCCTGGGGCAGTGGAGCGACCAGAAGGTCACGATCGCGGCCATCGTCACCGTGGTGAAGCGCCAGATCTCGAAAAAGACCGGATCGGAATACGCGCGCCTCGTGCTGGAGGACTTCCACGGCACGGCGGAGGCGCTGGTATTCCCGGAATCGTGGGCGCGGCTCAACGGGGCCATCCGGCCCGATCAGGCGCTGTTGCTCACGGGCGGCTTCAGCGCCCGCGACCGGGGAGAAGAGCAGGCGCCGTTCATCGTCGAAGCCGTCCGGCTGCTCGACGAGCTGCGAGAGAGCGGCGCCATCGCCGTCGAGCTGCGCTGGTCGGCGGCCGACCCGCCCGATCCCGAGGCGACCCGCGCGGTCGCCGCCCTGTGCGCCGCTCACCCGGGCCCCGCCCCCGTGCACGTGCGCTGGGCGGACGGCGGCGGCAACGGCGGCGGGGCCCGCCTGCGCAGCCGGTCGGTGCGCGTGGATCCCTGCGAGGAGCTGCTGGCCGCGCTGCGCGGCGTCCTGGGCGAGGGCCGCGTAGCGCTGGAACGCGCCGAGAAAGCGAGCTGAAATGCCCACCTACTCGCTCGACTTCGAGCGCCCCCTGCTCGAGATCGAGCGCCAGATCGAGGAGCTCAAGAAGCTCGGCGGCGACCACGGCGACGAGCTGGCCGCGCTCGAGCGGCAGCTCGCCGCGCTCCGCGCCGACGTCTACAAGACCTTGACGCCGATGCAGCGCGTCCAGGTCGCGCGGCACCCCAAGCGCCCCTACACCCTGGACTACCTGCGCACGGTGTTCACCGACTTCGTGGAGCTGCACGGGGACCGCCTCTTCCGGGACGACCCCGCGCTCGTGGCCGGCTGGGCGCGGCTCGACGGCCAGACGGTGATGGTGATCGGGCACCAGAAAGGCCGCGATACGAAAGAGAACCTGCGGCGCAACTTCGCCATGGCCCACCCCGAGGGCTACCGCAAGGCGCTGCGCCTGATGCAGCTCGCCGAGAAGTTCCACGCGCCCGTGATCACGCTCGTGGACACGCCCGGCGCCTATCCCGGGCTCGGCGCCGAGGAGCGGGGTCAGGCGGAAGCGATCGCCCGGAACCTCCTGGCGATGGCGTCGCTGCGCACGCCGATCATCACCGCCGTCATCGGTGAAGGCGGATCGGGGGGCGCGCTCGCCATCGGGGTCGCGGACCGCGTCGTGATGTTCGAGAATTCGGTGTACTCGGTGATCTCCCCCGAAGGCTGCGCGGCGATCCTCTGGAAGGACGCCGGCCAGAAGGAGCGGGCCGCCGAAGCCCTCAAGCTCACCGCCACCGACCTCCTGGACCTCGGCGTGATCGATGAGATCATCTCCGAGCCCCCCGGCGGGGCCCACTCCGACCCCGACGCCGCCGCCCAGGCTCTGGGCGAGTCGCTGCGGCGCCACCTGCGCCAGCTCGCGCGCGTGCGCATCGAAAAGCTCCTCAAGCGACGCGAAGAGAAGTACCTTTCGATGGGTGCCTTCATCGAGAAGTGAGTTGACCTCCGTCGTCGAAGTGCGGTTCAAGGGAAACCGGCTGGAGTACTTCACGTGGCCGGCCGCGGAGCCACTGGCCCCCGACGATGCGGTGATCGTCGAGGTCGAGCGGGGCCAGGATCTGGGCCGCGTCTCCGCCCTGGGCGAGTCCGCCCTGAAGAAGTGCGGGCGCGGCTGTCACGGCTGCACCCTCCAGGAGGCCGTGGAGACCCGAGCGACCCGCCGCATCGTGCGCCGCGCCGCCCCGGGCGACGTGGCCGTCGCCGACCAGCTGCGCGAACAGGAGCACGACGTCCGCCGCACGGTGCGGGAGCGGGTGCGCGAGCACGCCCTCCCGATGAAGGTGACGGACGCCGAGTGGCAGTGGGACCGCCACAAGCTCACCATCTACTTCACGGCCGAGCAGCGGGTGGACTTCCGCGCCCTGGTCCGCGACCTCGCGGGCCTGTTCCGGACGCGGATCGAGCTGCGCCAGATCGGTGCGCGGGACGAGGCGCGGCGGCTGTCGGGCGTCGGGCGCTGCGGGCGGGAGTACTGCAGCGCGAGCTGGCTGCCGGAGCTGCGCCCCGTGAATCTGTCGGTCGCCAAGGATCAGCACCTGTCGCTCAACCCCGCCCAGATCTCGGGCCCGTGCGGGCGGCTGCTGTGCTGCCTCCATTACGAGCACGACTTCTACGTCGAGAGCCGCAAGCGCTTCCCCAAGGAGGGGAAGGTGCTGCGCACCACCGGGGGGGCGGGCCCGGAGAAGGTGCTGGCGGTGGACATCTTCCGCGAGCGGGTGACGCTGCGCAACGAGGAAGGCGCGACCCGGGTCGTGCCGCTCGCCCAGCTCCAGGAGGAATCGGGCGGGCGTGCCTAAGTTCTACCTCACGACGGCCATCGATTACTCGAACGGCGACCCGCACCTGGGGCACGCGCTCGAGAAGATCGGCGCCGACTGCATCGCGCGCTACCGCCGGCTCCGCGGCGACACCGTGCATTTCCTCATGGGGATGGACGAGCACAGCCAGTCGGTCATCCAGGCGGCGGCGCGGGCCCGTGTCACGCCGCAGGTCTGGGTCGACCGCATGGCCGACCTGTTCGCGGATTTCTGGCGACGCCTGCACTGCAGCCACGACGATTGGATCCGCACGACCGAGCCGCGCCACGTGCGCGGAGTGACGGCGCTGCTGCGGCGCATCCAGGAGCGCCGTCCCGACGACCTGTTCGTCGCCGACTATGAGGGGCTGTACTGCACGGGGTGCGAGGAGTTCAAGTCCGGCGCGCAGATCGTCAACGGCCATTGCGTCGAGCATCCGACGCTCGAGCTGGTGCCGACCAAGGAACGCAACCATTTTTTCCGGCTCAGCGCCTACCGCGACCGCGTGCTGGCGCTGATCACCGGCGGCCAGCTCGCCGTCGATCCGGCGATCCGCCGCAACGAAGTGCTGCGTCTCCTCGAGGGCGGCCTCCAGGACATTTCGATCTCGCGGGTGCGGCTGCCGTGGGGCATCCCCTTCCCCGATGACGAGCAGCAGACGGTCTACGTCTGGTTCGACGCGCTCATCAACTATCTCTCGGCCACCGCCTTCCCCGACACCGGGTACGAGCGGTTGTGGCCCGCGGATCTGCACGTCATCGGCAAGGGGATCACTCGCTTCCATTGCGTCATCTGGCCGGCGATGCTGCTCGCCGCGGATCTCGCGCTGCCACGCCGCGTCTGGGCTCACGGCTACGTGCAGCTCGCCGGCGCCAAGATGTCCAAGACGGCGGGGACGTCGGTGACGTTGACCGAGGCGATCGACCGCTACGGCGCCGACGCGCTGCGCTACTTTCTGCTGCGCGAGATCGGCTTCGAGAACGACGGCGATTTCAGCTGGGAGCGCTTCGAAGCCCGTTACACCGCGGACCTCGCGGACACGCTCGGCAACCTGATCTCGCGCGCCCTCTCCATGGTGGACCGCTACCGTGGGGGCGTGGTGCCGCGCGACCCCACGGGCTTCGCCACCCCGCTCGAGACCGACGCGCGCGCCGCCCTCGCACGCTACGCCCGCGCGATGGACGCGCTCGCGCTCGCCGACGGCGCCGCAGCCATGATGGAGCTCGCGACGCGCGCCAATCGCTACGTCGGCGACACCGCACCGTGGGCGCTGGCGAAGGCGGGACGCGACGCCGAGCTCGACACGGCGCTCGTGAATCTGGTGCGCACCGTCGCGCGCCTCGCGGTCCTCGCTCGACCATTTCTGCCGGTGAAGGCCGAGGCGGTCTGGGCGCTGCTCGGGACCGGGCGTCCCCTCGATGCCGTGCGGCTGCCGGACCTCGAGACGCTGCCGGTCGAGGGGCTGCGGGTCCACAAGCCCCCGCCCTTGTTTCCCAAGGCCTCCGCGACGGTTAGCGAGCGGCCCGAGAGCGCGTGACGTGGGTCACCCCCGCCCGTGTTGACAGCGGCGCGCGCTCGGGCCTACTTTTGCACTCCCAACGCCTTACCCTAGCCCCTAGCGGAGACGGCATTGCCGAAACAGGCGGAGCGTCGCTGGACGGTCATGCTGGTGCCCCACGGCTCGGGCGCGTCCCGGGCGGTGGAGGTATCGCAGACCGTTCTCAAGTTCCTGGTCGGGTTCGGCAGCATCTTCGCGCTGCTGATCGTCGTCCTGGGCGGCGCGGTGCTGTCGCGCGGGATCAGCATCACGCGCAGTCGCGCGCTGGAGCGGGAGAACCGCCTGCTCGCCGACGAGGTCCAGCGGATGCGCGAGCGCATGGTCGGGCTGCAGGACACGCTCACCAAGATCGGCCAGCGGGAGCAGGAGCTGCGGTTGCTCGCCGGGCTGCCGCCGGTGGACGTCGGCGTGCAGCGAGCAGGCATCGGCGGACCCGCCGGCACCTGGTCCGAGCGCGACAGCCTCGCGGCTTCGGGGCCGAACGGCGTGCAGGCCCTCGCCGCGCGCGTCGATGTCGACGCCTTGAACCGCCGCGCCAACATCCTCGTCCGTTCCCTGAACGAAGCGTACGACTCGCTCGCCAGCCACCAGGCGCGCTTCGCAGCGACGCCCTCGATCATGCCGACGAAGGGCTGGCTCTCCAGCGCGTTCGCGCTCGAGCGCGTGCACCCGATCCTCCACCTCGCCCGGCCGCATGAAGGCATCGACGTCTCGGCGCCGATGGGCGCGGAGATCGAGGCGCCCGCCGCCGCCATCGTGACCGAGGTGCGCTGGGAGGACGGCTACGGCAACATCATCACGCTCGACCACGGCTACGGCATCGTGACCCGCTTCGCCCACTGCTCGAAGATCCTCGTCGCCCGCGGCGCGCGCGTGAAGCGCGGCCAGAAGATCGCGCTCGTGGGTTCGACCGGGCTATCGACGGGCCCGCACCTGCACTACGAGGTGTGGGTGAACGGTAAGCCGGTGGACCCGATGCACTACGTGATGCCGGATGCCATAGTAGACTGACGGTCGGACAGTGGGACGGTCTGACAGGTAGGCGAAAAACAGGGGCACCGTGGGTGGTGCCCCTTGTGCTTTCAGTCCGACGGTCCGACCGTCCGACCGTCCTGCCCTATGGATTACGGTCGAGGCACTGGTGGTAATTGAAGTTGTTCGTCTCGTCGAACGGCACCGGCATCATCGTCGCATCCCCGTAATTGCCGCCCTTTACGAACGACCCGTTCGGGTAGACCTGCGCTTCGGTCCTTCCGTATTGGCGCAGCAGGCGGCGCATATCGCCGAGGCGGTGTCCGGTCGAGAACATCCAGAACGCCCGCTCCGAGAAGTGGATGTCGACGCGCGCGCTGTCGGTGAGCGGATCGGGCAGCGCCGTCAGCGTGGGCCCCCGCGTCGCCGTGAGGCCCGTCCCGATCGGCGGGTACAGCGCGGCGTTGGTTCTCAGAGCGTTGATATCCGCGAGCCAGAGCGCGCGGTCCCCCCCGGGCTGGAGCTGCGCCTCGGCCTCGATCAGCCGCGCCTCGATCCCGGAGGCGACGGGGATCGAGTCGAATTGCCCGTACAGCCCTTGCCGCACGAGGGTCATCGGCACGGAGTTGTCGAAGACACTCGCGCCGCCGATGATGCGCGGCAGGCGCGGGTCGTTGGGCGTCACGAAATCGATCCCGACGCCGCCCTCCCGTCCTGGCGTCATCGTGTAGCGGCGCGCGCTGTTGTTGAGCGCCCACGTCTGGTTCGTCGTGGACGTCGTCGAGTGATAGGCGTAGAACTTGAAGGTCGTCGGCACGCCCGCCACCGCCGCGGCCGCGGCCGCGAACTGGCCGAGATCCACCAGCGCCCGACCCTTAATGACGTCGGCCAGCCGCGTCACCTTGCGGGCCGCCAGAGAGTCGCGGGGCGGCGCGAGTGCGGCCTGCGCCAGCGCCGAGTCGGCGTTGTCGACCGCGAGCTGGAGAACGGCGGCATTCGTCATCGGATCGCCGAAGATGATTGTCGAGCCCTCGATGTCGCTCAGCGGAGTGCCGTTGCAATACTGCTCGCCGATCAGGACCTCCACGTAGGCGGTCAGCGCGAACATGGACCCAACCGCCGCCGTCGAGTCCGGGAGATAGGTGCGCAGGCCCTTCGTCGCTCGCTCGCCTTCGACGCGTACGCGATTCAAGGCGCGATACGGACCCGCGTTGAACGTGTTCTCCGGCTGGAACACACGCTGATCTTGATTGTTGCGCTGCACGAACGTATCCCCCGACCGCCACTCGTCCGTCAGCAACCCCGAGAAGACAAAGAGCGCGTCCGGGCCCTGGATGCCGTTGACGGCCTGCGACAACCGCAGGAACACCCCGTTGCGGAGCGCGATCGCGCCCGCCGCGGAGTTGGCGTCGAGAATGATGTCCGGGTCGATCACCTTCAATGCGTCGCTACAGCCCTGGAGGGGGAGGACTCCCAGCACCACCACGCCCGCTCCTGAGAGCCACCGCCGGATGCCGTGCGCATGCATAACGAAGCTCCTCGTCTGAGGTCGGTCCCGCCCTAGAAGCTCACGTTCATCCGGAGAATCCAGTACGCCGGCGGCGGCTGGGTCTGGAAGTCCGTCTGCAGGCCGGCGTCGATGTAGCCGCTCTCGGGGTCGATCCCGGAGTACTTGGTCCACCGCATGAGGTTCCGCCCCGAGGCGGTGACCGACACCCGGCTGGCGCGCATGGCGTGCGCGAAGGCGGCCGGCAGCTCGTAGGTGACGGCGAGCTCGCGCCAGCGGATCGCGTCGGCGGGCTCGAAGAAGCCCCACTGCGTGCGGGCCGGGTGGTCCCGGAGCGCGACGACGCGGGCCTGCTCCCACAGCGGCGCCGTCGGATCGATCTCCCCGCGGCAGTTCAGCCGGGACTCGCAGCGGATGCGCTCGGTGCCGTTCAGCTGCCAGCGCCCCCCCTTGTAGTCGAACAGGGCGCTGACCCGGAGCTTCCGCCTGAACAGGTCGACGCCGGTCATCAGCGTCGCTTCGGTCGGCGGCAGGCTCGGCCCGACGAAGACGGCCGAGTCGCCGACCGTCACTTCCCAGGCCTCGATGCGCCCGTCCCCATTGACGTCGCGGTAGCCGAGAATGGGACGTTGCCAATACCCATCGATGGGGTAGCCGCGGCGTTCCTGGATCGTGGTGCCCACGATCGGCGGCACGCCGCCCATGTCCTCGATCACATTGCTGTTGTGCGACGCGTTGAAGGTCACGTCCCACCCGAGCGACGGGCGGTTGAGCAGGATGGCGTTGACCGACAGCTCCACGCCCGCGTTGCGCACGGCCCCGAGGTTCTCGAACCGCGTCGCGCTCGCGCCCACGGAGGGCGCCACCGTCCGCGCGATGAGGGCGTCCTTGGCCCGCTTGTGGTAATAGGTGAATTGCAGGTTGACCCGGTTGTCGACGAGCGCGGCGTCGAAGCCGAGCTCGATCTCAGTGGCCCGTTCGGGTCGCAGGGCGGGGTTCCCGATCGAGCTGAACACGATGGCGGCCTTGTTCTGGCCGTCCAGGGTCGCCGTCGTGGGCGCGTAGAACGCGATCGCGTCGGTCGACCCCGGCTGCTGTCCGGAGGCGCCGATCGCGCCGCGGAGCCGCAGGTTCGACAACCAGGAGACCGCCGGGAAGGACGGCTCGTCGGAAATCACATACGACACGCTCAGCTTGGGGTAATACGCCGCCTTGAAGTTCTGGCCGAAGGCGCTGTTGTCGTCCCCGCGCAGGGCGGTGGTGACGTAGACGCGCTCTTTGTACGCCACCTGCTGCTCGACGAACACGCCCAGGGTCTTGGTCTCCGTCGTCGCCTCGTTCGCCGACAGCGTCGCACCGGGCGTGACCGTGGTGGCGCCCGGCGGCAGGTCTTGCCCGAACGCGCCGTTGCGTTCGAAGACGCTGTGGAAATACTGCAGGCCTGCCGTCGTCTTGCCCCGCACGTGCGCGGCCAGGGAATACGTCGCCGCCAGGTTCCCGTCGAAGGTGTAATCGTGGAGCCCGGTGCGGTTATCGATCTTGTACCCGAGGGTATCGAGCCCGAACGGCGTGCATTCGAAGCGCTTGCACAGATCCAGGTCCACCCGGCTGGTGAAGTCGATCCCCGCGATGGCGCGCCCCGTCAACCAGGCGTTGGGGTGCCAGTTGACCGTTCCGCTCCCGATGAACCGGTTGATGTCCTGGCTCACCACCTCCGAAAACATCTCGTCTGGCGTGAACAGCCGGTAGCCGTAGATCGGGATCGTGTCGTTGATGAACCGCCAGTTGTTGAAATGGCCCGGTCCGCCGAGCGCGTTTGAGAGCAGGCCCGTGGTGTTGTTGTCCGTCTGGGGCAGTCGCTCGCTGCTGGTGATGAACCCGCTCGAGATCGTGACGTCCAAGGTGCGGCTCACCGTCGCCTGGGCGTTCGCGCGCAGGCTCGTCCGCTTCCGGGCGTTCGGCCGGTAGTAGTCGTAGGGGACGGTGGGGACCTGCCACCGAGTCACGAAGCGGCTCCACCCGACGTCGGGCATTTTGAGCAGGCCGATCTCGTCTTCGAATTCCGCCGACATGAAGTAGCGCGTGGCGTCAGACCCGCCCGAGGCCTGCACGCCCGTCTGCCCCCGCCACCCCGTGCCGAGCGGGGTGGTTCGCGGATCATCGAACAGGTTGAAGTGCGACACGCTGTCCTGGCGGCACACCCCGGCGGCGGCCTGACTGAGCAGGCACTGCACGCCGTTGGTGTTCAGCGACCCGGTCGTCCAGCCACGATACGCCGTGGGCCAGGTGTTGTAGTCCTGCAGGACGCCGAGCTCCGAATAGACGTTCCACCGCGTCGGCCCCGACAGGCCCCGCTTGGTCTTGATGACGATGACCCCGTTGACCGCGTCGGTCCCGTACAGCGTGGACGCTGAGGGACCCTTCACGATCTCGATCGACTCGATCTCCTCCGGGTTGATGTCGTTGACCCGGCTGGGGTTGGTCCCGCCGATCCCGATGCTCGACGAGCCGGTCGCGCTCTCCATACGGATGCCGTCGATGTAGTAGATCGGCTCGTTCGACAACGAGAGACTGTTCGCTCCCCGAATGCGCACCCGCGCCTCCGCCCCGGTGAGCGGGCTCTCGAACACCGATACACCCGCCGCCCGGCTGGTGAGCAGGTCGTTGATATCCGCGATCGGCGCATTGGGGACCAGGCTGTCGGTGTTGAGGGTGCTGATCTGATTGCCCATCTCGCGCTTCGCCTGGTCGCCCGTCGCGGTGACGACGATCTCGTCGAGGGAGAACGGATGCAGCGCCAGCACGACGTCCTGCGCGGCGATCTCTCCGGCGGTGACGGTCACCGGCCGCACCACGGCGCCGTACCCGATGGCGCTCACCCGCAAACTCGCCTGCCCCGGGCGCACGCCGGCGAGCACGTAGCGGCCGTCGGCGTTGGTTTGGGTGATCAGCGCGGTCCCGACCACGGCGACGCGGGCGCCCCCGAGGGGTTGCCCGCGTTCCTGATCGGTCACGCGGCCGGCGATCGTCCCCAGCTGCGCGCGCGCCGCGGGCGGAGCGGCGAGGAGCGCCGCCGCGAGGAGCCCCATCCAGACCAGTCTCGGACGAAAAGTGGCAACGTTCATCGGTCGAACCCTCCACATCGAGAGCGCATGAACCAGATCGACTACTGAGCCTGTACTTGCCCGCGGATCGCCCCGCCGGGGTTGACCCGCGTATGGACGTTGACGTAGACGCCGCCCGAGCGCATGAGCGCGATGAGCGAGTCCAGCCGGGCCTTGGGGTCGGCCCCATACCCTGCCGGGAGCTGCGTGAGCTGGCTCGCCTTCAGCTGGCTCCCCACGAGCTCCCCCGTAAACGCCAAGCCTTTCGTCGGCCCGGCGTACAGCGTTACGATGATTGCGCCACCGACCCCAGCTGCGCCTTCGTGAATGTGCGCCACCGTGGGACTGTCGATCCCCGCCACGTCTAGCCGATAGATGAGGAAGGTGTCGAGCGTTACCGCGAGCTGTACGGAGCCCGTCGCGCTGGTGGTCACGGGTGGGACTTCGTTCGAGCCGGCGAGTGTCGCTTGAAACTCCTGGACCGGCGGCGTGGGGAACTCAACTGCCTTGCAGGTCGTGAGCCCTCCCACGAGGCTGGTCGCGATCAGCATGCATCGTCTGGTCAAACGCATAACTCCCCCGTGACACGTATTGGAACGCGCAATGCCGCAGCATCCCCCCGACTGCGGTCGAGACATTACCGAGGCGTTCTACATCGGAGGCCCACCCGAGCAGTTAGACGGGGAGGGAGCAGGCGAGGAACAGTGCAGCCGGCGGCACGCTGCGAGGATCCGCCACATACCCGTAGGGCTTAACCTACTGCTGCGGGGAGAGCTGGCAAGCCGCCGGTTCCCCCCCCTCGTTCTGCGCCTATTTCGTGAAGTTCACCCGCGGCACCGTATCCGCCCCCGGCGTCGTCACCTCGAAGTACGTCCGCGCCGTCTTGCCGATCACCTTCGCCGTGAGCACCTGGGGGAAGCGGCGGATGTAGGCGTTGTAGCGGTTCACCGCCTCGTTGTAGTCCTGGCGCGCCACGGCGATGCGGTTCTCGGTCCCTTCCAGCTGGTCCTGCAGCGTCCGGAAGTTCTCGTTGGCCTTGAGCAGCGGGTAGTTCTCGGCGATCGCCAACAGGCGGCCGAGCGGCGCGGTGAGCGCCGCGTTC
>Ga0209375_1000622_pt1 | contig 29344 bp, 29 predicted proteins | sample GraSoiAngelo_131_FD_185888 | JGI IMG/M metagenome (GOLD analysis project Ga0209375, IMG submission 185888) | Grasslands soil microbial communities from the Angelo Coastal Reserve, California, USA - 14_0929_02_30cm (SPAdes) (version 2) | ecosystem: Environmental > Terrestrial > Soil > Grasslands ... | reverse complement strand
TCCGCTCCTGAGCTCGCGCAGGAGCGAGACCTGGGTGAGCGTGAGGTGCGCCAGCTGCCAGAGTCTCGCCTGGATCGGCTCCGCCAGCGTCAAGGCGACGAGGTAGGCAAGAAGCGCCTCCCGCGTCTGATTCTGAATGGGACGAGGCGTTGAAATAGTTGTCATCGCAACAATGTTATACGTGTGAACAAGTACCGCCTACGGAAAGGAGCATTGGTATGGGAATCTGGAAGTTCGACCCGTTTCATACTCAGGTGGAGTTTTCCGCCAAGCATCTCGGCATGATGACGGTGCGTGGCCATTTCAACGAGGTCACCGCCTTCGGTGAGATACACCCCGAGCTGCCGGAGCGATCGAAGTTCGAGGCCACGATCAACACAGCGAGCATTCGCACTCATAACGAGCAGCGCGACAAAGACCTGCGGTCATCCAATTTCCTGGAGGTCGACAAGTACCCGACCATGACCTTCAAGAGCACCAAGATCGAGCACGCGGGTGGCGACCGCTATCGGGTGACCGGGGAACTGACGATCAAGGACACCACGAAACCGGTGACGCTTCAGGTGGTCAAGTACGGGGAGTTCAACGACCCGAGCATGGGCCACCGGATCGGATACGCGGCCGAGACCGAGATCAAGCGCAAGGATTTCGGTATGCGCTTCGACATGATGCTGGACGGCAAGTTCATCGTCAGCAACGAGGTGCAGATCAACATCGAAGGGGAGATCGTCGAGGCCCAGGAAGCGAACCAGGCGAAGGCAGGCTGACCTAAGCCGGTTCGAACCTAGTCGCTCTTGCAGCCCCCGGGTCCCGGATGTGTGACCGGGGCCCCGGAAGGGTGATCCCCGCGTGGGCCGACCGGAACAGGCGGCGGCGCGCTGGTGGGGTTGCCGTGACAGCCCAGACTACCCCGCGACTCTTGATCTGACGCCTCGTTCGACTCGTCAGACCCGCCGGTGGTTTTGACCGCTGGTGGACCCGCTTCCGCTCCGGTCTTGGTCGGGTCGTTGCTCGGGGCGTCCGGTGTGACCGCGGTCAGCTCGACGACCCTGCTTGGCAACACATTGATGCCGCTGATGACCGGGGGTCGGGAATGCTGCGGTGTTGTGGCGGCATGGTCGGCGACCGCGAGACCGACGCCCACCGCCGTTACGGCTCCGATCGCGACCGCGCCCGCCAACGTGGCGGACCAGTCCGCAGGTCGCCAAGCAGTGGCACCGCGGCCGACCCGCGCGCCGCGTTCGAGCAAATAGAGGACACCCACGATCGCCATCGCCGAGATCCAAGCTCCCGCACGGCCCGAAAACTCTTCCAGCCGGGCCAGCGCCACGGACAAACGCCGCCTGACCGTGCGTTCCGACACGCCCATCACCGACGCAATCTCGCTGTTGGTGCGACCTTCCTGATACGCGAGCGTGAGGACGTCTCTTTCCTCCGCAGTCATCTCCACCAGGGCGCTTTGGACGGTGTGCCGCTGAAGCGCCGACAGCAGCCCGCGCCAGACACCCTGGGCCATCGCTGCAGCGCCATGATCCACGACCAATAGTCGCCGGGCCTGGCCGTGGCCACCGAGCCGCCGGCGCGGATCGATGACAGAGGCGCGGCTGCCTTCCGCCGACCACGATTGGAACCCGGTTGCGGCGCCATCCCGTTCCTGTGGCTCGGGTTGATTCGGGTCGGATCCGCCGGCGGCCGGCATTCCCCTCTCCAATGGCGCCCTCACAACCTAAGGAGCCTACATCCTTCCGCACCGACTCGGCCAGAGTTCCGTCGAAACCGGGCTCAGAATGTGAGCTTCCTCGCTGTCGAGGTCCCGGATCGGAGCTAACCTGCCAATCCCGATGGGTAAGAGTGACTATCGCGTCTTCAGCGATCGCGCGACCAGGGCGAGGAGCGGCTCGGCCCTTCACCTGGTGCGCGAGGATGCGGAGGCCTCGCTCTGCGGCATCCCGCGAGCCGCGCTCGGCGCCGGCGAGGCGGCCGACGATCTTGTGTGCGTTGACTGCATCGACTGGCTGCTCAAGCGGCGAGCCGTGTCCGGACAGTTCCCCCGCCCGGACCGCGCCTAAGCCCGTTCCCGGACTGGGGATGCCGGCTCTCAGCAATCCCGCAGCATGATCACAGGCGCTGCCAAGCGGCATCGGGCATGCTGGCGGGCAGTGCAGACCGACGACGTGAACGTCTGGCCCGCGCAGCTTCCGCCCGGCGCGAGGTGGCTGCCCTACAGCCCTGAGCCGGTCCGAACCTCAGCCTCGAGTCTGCCGCCGATTGCTCCGCCGCCGTCGGTTGCGCGGCGCCCCACGCCCCTCGTCTTCTGGCGCCTGCTCCTGGCCGCGGGCCTGGCGGCCGGCTTCGTGGGCATCCTGGGCGGGATGGCGGCCGGCGTGCTCGTGGGCGCGCGCTAATCGCGTCCGGTTCTTTCAGGGCAGTACCCGGAACCAGACCAGGCTGACCCCGGCGCCCAGCACGACGAGGCTGATCCCGCCGATCAGGAGCGGCACCATCAGGTTGACTTGCTGAAATTGCCACCCGAACTGGGTCCCGAGGGCGCTGTAGATGTTTTGAAGCTCGCCGGCGGCCTGAGCGTAGTAATACTTCCCCCCGGTCGCGGCAGAGATCGCCTTGAGGGTGGCTTCGTCCACGCCGCCAACCCGCTCGCCGCCAACGACCGCCGAGCTGTCGCGCAGCCCGATGCCGATTGTTTGCACCGGCACTTTCGAGGCCGCGATTTGCTGCACGACGCTGAGCGGATTCACGCCTTCGTTTGACGCTCCATCGGTGAGCACCACGATCATCGCCGGGCGCGCCCGCGCGCCGGATGCGTTTCCGCGGCCCGCACCAAGCTGGTCCAGCGCCAGCGAAAGCGCGGTGCCGAGGGCGGTGCCTCCCCCAGGCACAAGGGCGGAGAGGGCCGATTTCACGGCGCCATGATCGGTGGTCAGGCCCTGCCTGACGGTGGCCCCGCTGCTGAAGCTGATAAGGGCGATGCGATAGCCGGCGGGCAGCTGATCGACGAGAGTCGTGGCAGCGCTCTTGGCGGCTTCGAGTCGGGTAGGCGTCACATCGGTCGCCTGCATCGAACCCGAGACGTCGATGACCAGGACCACGTCAGCGCTGTTCCGGGCGATTTCAAGGTTCAGGACAGGCACCGCCATCCCGCTGAGGAGCGCCGCCGAACCCAGCAGGAAGAGGGCGGGCGGGAGGTGGCGGCGAATGCCGGGCGAGCGCGGGACGACGGACCGGAGCAGCTCCAGGTTGGTGAACCGAAGCGTGTAGGCGCGGCGCCGGCGCTGCACGAGCACGTATCCCGCGATGAGGAGCGGTATCGCCAGCAGCCCGAGCAGAAACGCAGGCTGATAGATGATCACGGCACGGGGGCCCCTCGACCACGTTGCAGCTCGACGGTGCGACGGCGCAGGTACTCGATCAGCTGAGGCAGGAACGGCTGCTCGGTGGTGATGATCAGCTCCGTCACGTGAGCTCGCCGCAGGTCGCTCGAGATCCGCCGGCTCTGTTCCGCGGCGGCGAGCTGGAACCGGGCTCGGAGGCGTCCGTCGGACGTGTCCACCTGCAGCTGCTCACCGCTCTCGGGGTCTTCGAACGTCACCACGCCGATGTCAGGGATGGCGAGCTCGGTCGGATCGACCATCCTGACTGCAACTACCTCGTGGCGGTGGCCGAGCATCGCCATCGGCCGCTGCCAGCCGCCCGCGGCAAGGAAATCGGTGATCACGATCAGCAGGGATCTCCGCTGGACGAGCTTGAGCGCGTGACGAAGCCCGCCCGCGAGCGCGGTGGCAGCTCGGGGAGGCGGGGATGCGAGCTCGGACTGGAGATGCCCCACGAGGTGGAGGCGGCCGGTGCGGCCGGCGATCGGCGGAAGCGTCCGCCGGACCTGCGCATCGAAGACAATCGCGCCCACCCGACTTCCGCGGCGGGCGATCAAAGAGGAGGCGGCGGCCGCCATCTCGAGCGCTGCCTCGCGCTTCAGCGTCAGGGCCGTGCCCCAGTCGAGCGAGGCGCTGGAATCGACGATCAGCCAGGCGTCCAGTCCGCGATCGGGATGCGACTCGCGGACGAAGATGCGATCCGAGCGGGCGGTCAGGTTCCAGTCGATCAGCCGGGCGTCCTCGCCGAACTGGTATTCCCTGACATCCGCGAATTCGACGCCAGGACCCCGTGAGCGCGAGCGTTCGTCACCCCAGGTGTGAAAACCGAGCCGGCCGAGGACCGGCCATCGAAGCCTGCCGAGCACCTCGAGGTTGGGAAGGCGCCCTCGGCGGCGGCGTCTCTCGTCAGACGACACGGCCATCCCCGAGGTCGAGCCGCGGCATCTCGGTGGTTTCGATGACGCGACGCACGATGTCGTCCGGGGCGACGCTGTCGGCGATGCCCTCGTAGCTGAGCACGATCCGGTGCCGCAACACCTCTGGCGCCACCGCCGCCAGGTCCTGACCGAGCACGTAGCTGCGGCCGCGGATGAAGGCCAGTGCCCGGCCGGCGATGACCAGATGGATCGTCGCCCGGGGGCTGCCGCCGTACGCCACCGCCGATTCGAAGGCATCGATCCCGGCCGCCTTCAGGCTTCGCGTCGCCGCCACAAGTCTGGTTGCGTAGGCGATCACGGCGGGATCGACGTACACCCTGCGCACCTGGTGTTGCAGCTCGACCAGGTCCTGCGGAGACAGCACCTGGCTGACCTGGATCGGTTCGCCGATCATCCTCTCGACGATTCCAATCTCCTCGCCCGCGGTCGGATAGCCGACCACGACCTTGAGCATGAAACGGTCGATCTGCGCTTCCGGCAGCGGGTAGGTGCCATCGGCCTCGATCGGGTTCTGGGTGGCAAGGACCAGGAACGGCTCATCGACCCGGAACGTCTCCTTGGCGATGGTGACCTGTCTCTCCTGCATCACCTCGAGCAGCGCCGACTGAACCTTGGCGGGGGCCCGGTTGACCTCGTCCGCGAGAAGAAGGTTGCAGAAGATCGGGCCCAGCTCGGTCGAAAAGTCGGCCTTGCGCGGGTTGAACACCCTGGTTCCGACCAGGTCTGAGGGAACGAGGTCGGGTGTGAACTGGATCCGCCCGAACTTGCCTCCGATCGCCGCCGCGAAGGCGCGGACGGTCGCTGTCTTGGCGAGACCGGGAACTCCCTCGACGAGAATGTGGCCGCCAGCAAGCAGGGCCACCAGCACCCGTTCGAGGAGGCGGTCCTGGCCCACGATCACCTTGCGGACCTCGAAGAGCAGCTCCTCCACCGCCTTCGGCACGCGGGCCGCATAGATTTCGGCCGTCGTCGCCGGCGTCGCGCTCCAGGCTGCTTGTGGCTGTGGCATCTTCACTCCTTGTCTATTGAGCTAGCTAGGGTTAGGCGGTTCCGAGCACGACGGGGATCGAGCGGGAGGAGCCGTTCGGGAGGCGAACCGCGACCGTCACCTGCTGGCCAGGTGCGCGGCCGGCGAGGATCTGGCCGACAGCAGCCGCGTTCGGCACCGTCTGGCCTCCGATGGCGACGATGACCCACCCGGGCTGAATGCCCGCCCGCGCGGCGGGTCCGCCGGCGGCGACCGACTGGATGAGCGCGCCGCCGCCCGAGGCATCGGTGACCGACACCCCGAGATAGGCGTTTCCTGCCTGCGTCCCGGAGCCTCCCGCGAGCAGCTTCTGGGCGACCGTCTTGACCTGATTGCTCGGGATCGCGACGCCGAGAGCCGGCGACCCATCCGGGCCGAGCGTCGTCATGCCCACCACCTGCCCGGTGGTGTTCAGCAGCGCGCTGCCCGAAGTCCCGGCGGCCATCGGCGCGGTGGTCGTGATGAGCCCGGTCAGCGTCACCGCGCCCGCGGACATCGTCCCCGTGGTTCCGCTCACGATCCCCTGGCTCGCGGTGCCGGAAGGCGGCAGCTGGTTGCCGACCGCCACCACCACGTCACCGACCTGGACGGTTCCTGAATCAGCAAACGTCGCTGCCGCGAGCCCGGTCGCGCCGCTCACGCGGATGACGGCGACATCGCTGGCCGGATCGGACCCGCTGACCGTACCGGCGTATCGCTGGCCGGCGGCGGTGGTGATCGTGACCGGCTGCGCACCAGCAACCAGGCTGGCGGGCGTGACGATGGTGCCGGCCGCGTCGAGGAGCAAACCCGACCCGGTCGCGGAGGCAGTCTCGACCCGCACGACCGATGGGCCGGCCTGGGCAATGAGCCGGCGTAGGTCCGCCTGAACCTGGTCCAGGCCGCCCCCGACGATGGTCGTCGAGCCGCCTGTGCTTACCGGTGCGGGGCTGGGAGCTGTGGCTTGCCGCACCTCTTCCGGCGTCGCGAACCGGACGGGGATCGTGCATGCGGCCAGAAGCGCGGCCACCCCGCAGGTGGAGATGGCAATGGCAACCCAACCTCGAAACCCTCGAACCAGCCCGACACGAAACCAGGCCACCCCCGGAGTGTCGAGCTCAATCCTCAGACCCTCGCCTGAGGAAGCTGTGAATCAGATGAGAATCACGACCCCAAGACCCAAGCAAGACCCCAGGCCAACTCGAAGCCTGCTCTCAGCCTGGCGTGCAACAGTGAAAGGTGCGCGTGCCCGAGCGCGAATCACCTGAGGAGGTGTCCGATCAAGGTGCCTGAGCAAAGTGAGCAGATCACGCCACCGATGCCGCCAACACCGAAAACGTCCTGGCTTCGACGCTTGGCCCTGCCGTTGATCCTGGCGGTGGTCGCTATCGCGGCTTTCGTGCTCGCGGCGCCGGCGTTCGCGGCGACACCGTCACCGAATCCGAGCCCATCCAGCGGATCGACGACCCACAACTGCCCGAACATGTAACCGCACCGACCGCACATATAGAAGAGGACGCGCGGCCGTCAGTGGAGCTGTTGCTCCCACCCTCGGGGGACGCGGTCGCTGGGCCCGGGCACTGGCTGCTCAAGCGGGTGATGGCGGGGCGGAGCCAGCTCCGGCCCATCCAGGAAGTCCTCGGTCGTGTAGTCCCAGAACCAGTCCTCGCCGGGCTCGTAACTCTGGACGATCGCGTGGCCGGTATCGGCCGCATGGCGACTTGCGTGCTGGGACGGCGACGAATCACAGCAACCGACGTGGCCGCAGCGCGCGCAGCGACGCAAGTGAAACCACCAGCCTCCGGAGGCGACGCATTCCGCGCAGCCCGGACCGCTCGGCGGCACCGCCGGATCGATGTCCATCTCGCCATCGATCATCCTCTATCCGAACTCAGCGACGGCGGCCCGTTCTCTGCGCGCCGGGACCTCGTCCGGCTGACTGTCCTTCGGGTTCGAAAGGCCCGCGGAACGCCGGCGTGATGGAACGGATGTCTTCGAGCTGATGCCGGATCCAGCGAGCGACATCGTTGGTGGCGACTATCTGGTTGATCGCGTCAGATCGCTCGACCCGCTCCGCAGGGCTCATCTGCAGCGCTCGATGGATGGCTCGCGCGGTCACCTCGACATCAAACGGATTGATGCTGACCCCGTGCGTGCCCAATTCCTCGTGAGCGCCGGCCGACTCGGAAAGCACCAACACTCCCGAACGCTGATTGACGACAGGTCCCTCTTTGGCCACCAGGTTCATGCCATCGAGAATCGGATTTACCAGCAATACGTCATAGGACCGATAGGCAGCCAGCGCGCGATGGATGTCCTCTCCAAGGTCAAGCCGGGTGGGTTCCCAGGCTTCGTTACCGAACCGGGTATTGATCCGGGCAACGGTCGACCGCACCAGCTCCAGGTACTGCCGGTAGGCGTCGACGTCCTGTCGCGACGGCTGTAGGAAGGCCCACAGGGTGACCCGGCCCTGGTATTCGGGATGGTCTTCCAGCAACCGCTCATACGCCAGGAAGCCTCGGATCAGGTTCTTGGAGGGATCGGTCCGGTCCACTCGAACGATCAGCTTTTCCGGACGCCAGACCGCCACCTCGGCTTCGAGCTCGCGGACCGCCGGCGATTCGCCGAGCTGCCGCATCGCGTCCACGTCGATGGAGACCGGGTACGCCCGAACCCAAACCACCCGACCTCCGCTGAGGACGGCTCCCTCAGCCTCGACGACGCGCAGTCCCATCAGCTCGACGCAACATCGCAGGAAGTTGTGCACGTCGAGGCTGGTCTGGAGACCGATGATGTCATTGGCCAGGAGGCCCTTGAAAATCCCCTCCCGCATCGCTGCGGGGAGCACCTTCATGTATCTCGGTTCGGGCCATGGAACATGGATGAAGTGCTGCATCGCAGCATCGGGCAGGGCTGATCGGATGTGCTCGGGAGCGAGATACAGCTGATAGTCCTGGGTGAGGAACAGCGGACGGCGAGGCAGCTGGCGACTGATCGACAGAGCACGCTCAGCGATCGCGGCATTGATGACGCGATAACCGTCGAACCAGGCCTTGTAGATGCTCTGGTCGACAACCGGCTCGATCGCGATGTTCCACAGGTAGTGGTGCGCGAACCAGAGCAGCGGGTTGCTGATGACCGCGTAATGGAGGTCGTACGCAGCTGGGTCGGTGGGCGCGAAGAAGATCGGGAACGCCTGGTCGGCGTTGGCGTCCGAGCCGAGCGATCTGCCCGAAGCCGCGAGCTCCCGCTCGATCTCGGTTCGCGCAGCGGACACCCAGGAGGCTTTGGTGGCGTTCGCCAGCGATGTCAGCGCTTTGACCAGACCCCCAGCCCCAGACACCAGCTGGCCACCGGACCGGGGTTCCACCGGGGCCCGATTGCTGAGAATGATCGGCGAGAACTGACCCAAGAGCCTCGCCGCGTCGCGGCCGATCGCCTGCAGCGCAGGCGTTGGCTCCGGTGAGCTCACGCGCGGTGACCATTCGCCGCAATCGGGTGCGCAGATTCGGACGGCGGCAACGGCTTTGGCCTCACCATCACCACCGGACAATCCAGCTGGCGCACCATGCGCAGGAGCTCGCGACCCATCACGACGTTGGGATTCGACGTGCTGAGCCGCGAGCCGATGATGATGAGGTCATGACCCGCGGCTTCCTCCAGGATCCCGGCAGCTGGATTTTCGTGACGATGCACCCGGACCACCGTCGACGGACGGTGCATCTCCTCGACAATTTGCTCGAAAGACTCCCACTCCCTTCGTGATCGGTCTGGGTGCTGCAAATCCGTCTGGATGTGCACCAGGGTCAGTGAGCTGCCGTAGGCATCTGCAAGCGCTGCTGCAGTCGATGCGACCACCCGAGCACTCGGACCTCCGCGAATCGACGCCATGATCGACCGTGGTGCGATCGCACGGTTCGGATCCTTCGAGCGGACGAAGACGATATCGGTCCCGCGATCAGGCAGCAGCTGACGGGTCAGGTCGCTCAATCCGTGGCGGCGTGCACTCGAAACCGTGGGCCATTCGAGCACGAGGCTCGTGGCCTCGGTTTCGGCCACCGCATCGCGAATGCTGCTCGCCACGTTGGCGGTCATACGCAGCGTGACGCTCAGACGGCGGCGAACATCACCGCTGTACTCCAACCCCGCCACCCAGCGGAGCATGTCTCGCCGGCGCTGCTCCTGCGCGAAGACTTCGTTGTCACGGCCGGCACGGATCTCGACGAGCGCAAGCAGGTGACCTGATCCTCCCGGGGATGTCGCGAGCGCGTCCCCCACGCTGATGGCGGGCCGCGCCATCTGGCCCATCAGGACCGGCGCGAGAACGCGCGGACGCGTGCCCAGATGGGAGTAGAAAATGCGACTTCTGGGAACCACGATCATGGCCCTCCTGCCCCGCGCCATCGACCCGCGCCGCCACAGCGACCCGTGCCGCAAGGCAACTCTATAGGTGTGGCCTGGCATCTGTAAATCGCCTGTTGTCCTGGCCGGCGACGCCGCCGCGCGATCAGGGACCTGTCAAAGGGTCGATTCAGCGGCCGCGATAGTCGGGCTTGCGCTTGGCCGTGAAGCCGGCGTGGAACTCGCGGAAGTCCTCGGCCGTCATCAGCAGCGACTGCGTGAACGCCTCCATCTCAATCGCGCTGGAGTAGTCGGTGGACGCCGCCCGGTTGACCATCTCCTTGGTCATCGCCAGGCCCCACGGGGCAAGCTCCGTCAATCGCTTGACGTAGTCGGCCACCGCGGCGTCGAGCTCATCGTCGGCGACGACTCTTGACGCGAGGCCCCACGAGAGGGCCTCCTGACTTGTGATCTTGCCCCCGAGCAGAAGGGTCTCCATCGCACGGCCGAGGCCAACGATGCGCGGGAGCATCCAGCAGATGCCCATGTCGCCACCGGAAAGCCCAACGCTGGTGAAGAGAAAACGGAAGCTCGCTGAGGAGGCCAGGACGCGGATATCGGCCGCGGCAGCGAGCACCGCGCCGGCGCCGGCGGCGACGCCGTTGACCGCAGCGATCACCGGTTGCGGAATCTCGCGCAGGTTGCGCACGCACGCCCCAGTCATGCGTGCGAACTCGTACACGTCGCGGGTGCCCCTCTTGATCAGCTCGGCGATGATCTCATCGACGTCCCCGCCAGAGCAGAATCCGCGACCCTGGCCGCGGATCACCAGCACGCGGATGTCCTGGCGGCGCCGGAGCGAATCGGTCAGGTCGCGGATGTCCGCGTACACGTCGAAGGTCAGGGCGTTGAGCCGCTCTGGCCTCGAGAACGTGAGGGTCGCGACGCCCTCATGCTCGTCGTAGTCGAAGTGCTCCCACCGTTTCATGTCCGGCGCACCGCGACCGCGTCGATCTCGATCAGCGCATCCGGGTCGAAAAGGGAGCTGACCTCGATCAGCGTCGACGCCGGATAGTGACGGCCGAACACCTCGCGGTAAGGAGTCGCGATGGCGCTCAGGTTCTTCTGGTACAGCTTCAGGTCGGTGACGTAGTACGTGAGCTTGACCGTGTCCTCCGGCACGCAGCCCGCTGCCCGCAACGCGATCGCGACGTTGCGAATCGCGCGGGCGAATTGGGCCACGACGTCGCCTGGCTCGGGGACATTGCCGGTCTTGTCCGACCCGATCTGGCCGCCGATCCAGACCGTGTCGCCGGCGACGGTCGCGTGGGAGAAACCACGGGCCGGCGCGAGCTCTTCGGGATTGACGTTCTGAGGCCGGCCGGTCGGCTGCATGAAGGTAGTATGTCGAAGGGCATTTGACGCAGGTCTCACGATCGGCGCATGTAGACACCTTCACCCGGGAAAACCTCCCTCCCCGAGCGACGTGGCCGGAGTTTCGGTTCACCCTTCCCGAGCTCCAGTACCCGCCGTCGCTGAACTGCGCTGCCGACCTTCTCGACCGCCACGTCCTGGCCGGGGCAGGCGCCAGGCGGTGCATCGTGACCGACACGGAGGAATGGTCTTACGCGGACCTCCTGGCCAGGTCCAACCAGGTCGCCCACGCGCTCGTGCACGAGATGGGCCTTCTCCCAGGCAACCGGGTGCTGCTCCGTGGCCCCAACAATCCATGGCTTGTGGCGAGCTGGTTCGGCGTCATCAAGGCGGGCGGAGTCGCGGTGACGACGATGCCGTTGCTCCGGTCGAGTGAGCTGGAGACGATGGTGGATATCGCCGCCGTGACCATGGCGATCTGCGACCACCGCTTCATCAAGGACCTGGACGCCGCCGCCCCCGACGGCTTCCAGATCTTTACCTACGGGGGCGACGACCCGGACGACCTCACGAAGGTTGCGGCAACCAAAGAGCCCAAGTTCAAAAACGTCGCGACCGCCGCCGAGGACGTGTGCATGCTCGCCTTCACCTCCGGCACGACCGGCAAGCCGAAGGCGACGATGCACTTTCATCGTGATGTTCTCGCCATCGCGGACACGTTCTCCCGCCACGTGCTGCAGCCGAGCCCCGACGACCTGTTCGCCGCGAGCCCTCCGCTGGCCTTCACGTTCGGGCTGGGGCAGAGTGTCGTCTTCCCGCTCAGGTGCGGGGCTGCGGTCTACCTGCTCGAACAGCCTTCACCGCCGCGCCTGCTCGAAGCGGTCGAACGCCACGGCATCACCGTGCTCGCCACGGCTCCCACCGCCTATCGCGCGATGGTGCCGAACCTCAGTGAAGCGCGCGTCAGCTCGCTGCGCGCGTGCGTGTCGGCGGGTGAGACGCTGCCGAAGGCGACCTGGGAGGCTGTTCACGACGCATGCGGGATTGACATCATCGACGGCATCGGCTCGACCGAGATGCTGCACATCTTCATCTCCGCCGCCGCTCAGGAAATCCGCCCCGGCAGCACCGGCCGCGCTGTGCCGGGCTACCTTGCCGAGGTCCAGGACCCGGACGGCAGACCGGTCGCCGATGGCGAGCTGGGCCGGCTGGCGGTGAAGGGGCCGACCGGCTGCCGTTACCTGCGCGGTGACCGCCAGACGACCTACGTCCAGGACGGATGGAACGTCACCGGCGACGTCTACATCCGCGACGGCGACGGCTACTTCCACTACCAGGCGCGGGCGGACGACATGATCGTGTCCGCGGGCTACAACATCGCCGGCCCAGAGGTCGAAGAAGCGCTGCTTCGGCATCCCGCCGTCGCCGAGGCGGCGGTCGTCGGCGCACCCGACGAGGAGCGGGGCATGGTGGTGAGGGCGGTGGTCGTGCTCCAGCCTGGCGCCGAGCTCGGCCCGGAGCCGGCCCGGACGCTGCAGGATTTCGTCAAGAGTCAGATCGCCCCCTACAAATACCCGCGGGCGATCGAGTTCGCGGACGCGCTGCCGCGGACGGCAACCGGCAAGCTGCAGCGGTTCCGGCTGCGAGAAAGGAGCTGAGGGCCTCGAAGCCGGCCCTCAGCATCGCGATCATCGGTGGCGGGCCGGCCGGGCTGTACCTGGCGACGCTGGTCAAGCTCCTGAACCCGAAGCACGAGATCGAGGTCTGGGAGCGAAATGCCGCCGACGACACCTTTGGGTTCGGGGTCGTCTTTTCCGACGAAACGCTGGGCGGCATCGAACACGCAGACGCCGCTTTCTACGAGCGGCTGTCCCAAGATTTCGCGACGTGGGACGACATCGACGTGCACTTCCGTGGGCAGGTCCTCACCTCGGGCGGGCACGGATTCGCCGCCATCAGCCGGCAGCGGCTGCTGGCGATCCTTCGTGAGAGGTGTGAGCAGTTCGGGGTCACCATCCACTACCGCGAGCCGGCGCCGAGGCTCGCGCAGCTGCGCGGCTCACATGACCTGGTGGTCGGCGCGGACGGCGTCAACAGCCTGACTCGAGCTGCGCGGGCTGCGGTCTTCCGGCCTGAGCTCGATGTGCGGCGCGCGCGCTACATGTGGCTGGGTACGCCCCTGGTCTTCGAAGCTTTCAAGTTCTTCATCGCCGAGACGGATATCGGAGTCGTGCAGGCCCACGCATATCCGTACAGCGACTCGATGAGCACGTTCATCGTGGAGCTCGAGGAGGGCAGCTGGACGCGCAGCGGCCAGATCGACGCGAGCGAACGCTCGTGGAGACCGGGCGAAAGCGACGAGCAGGGCATCGCCTTCTGCGCAGAGGTGTTCGCGGACGCGCTGCGGGGAGTGCCTCTGCTCGCCAACAACAGCCGCTGGATCCGGTTTGCCACCCTGCGCACGCGATGCTGGCGGGACGGCAACCTGCTCCTGGTCGGGGACGCCGCCCATACCGCCCATTTCTCGATCGGGTCAGGGACGAAGCTCGCGATGGAGGATGCGCTTGCACTGGCAGCGTGCCTGCACGAAAACCCGACCGTCGATGCAGCGCTGGTCGCCTACGAAGCCGAGCGACGGCCCGTGGTCGAGAGCGCGCAGAGGGCCGCGCAGGCAAGCCTCGAATGGTTCGAGAACATCTCGCAGTACACGCGCCAGGAGCCGCTCCAGTTTGCCTTCAACCTGCTCACCCGCAGCCGGCGCGTGACGTACTGGAATCTCAAGGTGCGCGATCCCGAGTTCGTGGCCGAGGTCGACCGCTGGTTCAACGGAGGAGGCCGGCCGGCGCCGCCGATGTTCGTTCCGATCCGGCTGCGCGAGCTCGAGCTGGCCAATCGGGTGATCGTGTCGCCGATGGACATGTACGCCGCCGAAGACGGCTTGATCGGCGACTTCCACCTGGTGCACCTGGGCAGCAAGGCGCTGGGAGGTGCGGCGCTGGTGATGACGGAGATGGTTTGTGTCTCACGTGAAGGGCGCATCACACCGGGGTGCGCCGGAATGTACAGGCGCGAGCATGAGGCTGCTTTCAAGCGGCTGGTCGAGTTCGTGCACGGGCAAACACCGGCGAAGATCGGGATCCAGCTCGGCCATTCCGGCCGCAAGGGTTCGACCAAGCTCATGTGGGAAGGGATGGACGAGCCGCTGGACTCTGGCAACTGGGACCTGATCGCCCCCTCGCCTCTTCCCTACCTGCCGGTGAGCCAGGTCCCTCGCCAGATGACGCGCGCCGACATGAACCTCGTCCGCGACCAGTTCGTCGCCGCGACGCGCATGGCGGTGAACGCCGGCTTTGACCTTCTCGAGCTGCATTGCGCGCACGGCTACCTCCTGGCGAGCTTCATCTCGCCGCTCACCAACATGCGTCGCGACGAGTATGGAGGCAGCCTGGAGAACCGGCTCCGCTACCCCCTCGAGGTGTTCGATGCGCTCCGTTCGGAGTGGCCCGCGGCCAGGCCGATGACGGTGCGCGTGTCGGCGGTGGACTGGTACGAGGGCGGGCTGAACGCCGAAGATTCGGTCGCAGTCGCGCGCGCATTCGCCGCCCATGGTGTGGACGCGATCGACGTATCGACGGGTCAAACTCTCGCTGAGGAGCAGCCGAGCTTCGGTCGCAGCTACCAGACCCCATTCGCGGACCGGATCCGCAACGTGGCCGGCGTCGCCACGATTGCGGTTGGCGCCATCAGCGGCTACGACGACGTGAACAGCATCATCCTTGCCGGCCGGGCCGACCTCTGCGCGCTCGGGCGGGCACACCTGTACGATCCGGCCTGGACGCTGCATGCGGCGGCCGACCAGGAGTTCGACATGGCCTGGCCGGTCCAGTATCAGCGCGGGAGCCGCAAGCCGCCGTCGGGGCGCACCGATGGCCCGCGTCCCCGACTGGAGTTGATCCGCGGCGGAGCCGTGCGCGGCCGCCACCTGCGATGGCGGCCACAGGCAACCCGCTAGAGCTACGCTTTCAGCCCGGGAACGTTCGGCACTGATTCAGGAGGCTGGGAGCCGTGACCAAGAAGATTGTTCTCGACGAGAGCGATATCCCCGAGCGCTGGTACAACATCCTGCCCGATATGCCGGCGCCGCCGGCGCCGTACCTGAATCCGCAGACGCTGCAGCCGATGGGTCCCGCCGACCTGGCGCCGATCTTCCCGCAGGCGATCATCGCCCAGGAGGTCTCGGCGGAGCCCTGGATCGAGATCCCGGACCAGGTGCGCGAGATCTACCGCATCTGGCGCCCGAGCCCGGTCTACCGGGCCGATCGCCTCGAAAAGGCGCTCGACACGCCGGCGCACATCTACTTCAAATACGAAGGCGTCTCGCCCGCGGGTTCGCACAAGCCGAACACCGCTGTGGCGCAGGCCTACTACAACGCCCAGGAGGGTGTGAAGCGGCTGACCACGGAAACCGGAGCCGGCCAGTGGGGCTCGGCGCTCGCGTTTGCAGGCGCCCTGTTCGGCCTCGAGATCACGGTCTACATGGTCAAGGTGTCGTTCGAGCAGAAGCCCTACCGCCGGGCGATGATGGAGACCTGGGGAGCGACCGTGTACGCCTCCCCGACCAACCTCACCAACGCTGGGCGCGGGATCTTGAAGGACGACCCGGACTCGCCCGGCAGCCTTGGCATCGCGATCTCGGAAGCGGTCGAGGACGCCGCCACGCACGACGACGCCAAGTACTCGCTTGGGTCGGTGGTCAACCACGTCCTGCTTCACCAGACGGTGATGGGGCAGGAGGCCAAAAAGCAGATGGAGATGGCGGGCGAGTACCCGGATGTGGTGATCGCATGCGTCGGGGGAGGCTCCAACTTCGCCGGTTTGACCTACCCCTTCATCGGCGACAGGCTGAAAGGCCGCCACCCACACACGCGTTTCATTGCGGCGGAGCCGGCCGCTTGTCCAACGCTCACCCGCGGCGTCTACGCATTTGACTTCGGCGACGCGGTTGGCATGGGCCCGGTCGTGAAGATGTTCACGCTCGGCCACAGCTTCGTTCCGGATCGGATTCATTCGGGCGGCCTTCGCTACCACGGAGATGCACCGTCACTCTGCATGCTGGTCGACCATAAGGTCGTCGAGGCGCGGGCCTACAAACAGAACGAATGCTTCGCCGAGGCCGTGCGGTTCGCCCGCTGCGAGGGCTTCCTACCTGCTCCCGAGTCGGCGCATGCATTGCGGGCCGTGGCTCAGGAAGCGGCCGCCGCTCGAGAGGCTGGTGAGAAGCGGACCATCCTCTTTGGCCTGTCGGGGCATGGCCACTTCGACATGTCGGCGTATGACGCGTACTTCGCCGGCAAGCTGGAGGACATCGAGCTTTCGCAGTCGCGGATCGATGCCGCCATCGAGGAGCTGCCCAGAGTCCCCGCGATGTCCTGATCGCCAGGAGCGCACGTGCCCTACCAGACAGTCGCGAGCAACCTGCGGGATTTCTACATCCTCGCAGGCACCGCTTCGGCAACACTGGTGTGTGCGTACAGATCCAGAGCTAGCTGAGGATGCGTCTGGGACGCTCCGATTCCGAGACCGCCGCCAGGCGATCCAACTTCGGGCCGTCGATGGCGATTTCGAAAACATGCTCCATGACGACAGCCCATCCATGGATGAAGTACCGCCATCCATCCTCCACATGCATGCCCCCGCCTCCGGCTTGGCGAAGCGCCTGGTGGAGAAATTCCAGCTTCCCTCGGTAATTCAACTCCCATGCGTAAGCCCCTTCCGGAAAGACCGCGGCGTCGGTGATCGGTGATCCTGGCCGGTCCTTGCCCATCCCGGTCGCGTTGATGACCAGAGATCGGGGCGGCAGATCGCCTATCAACCGGTCGTTGGTGCGCGGATCACTGTTCTCGACGTACCGGACCTCCGCCGCCGGGGCGAGCTGGGAGTGGATGGCACGCATTGCCTCGAGCCTGCCGGCGGTTCGGTTGACGACCGTGATCCGTGACCGGGTGCTGTGCTTGAGCAGGTGCACCGTGATGGCCACCGCGGATCCGCCTCCGCCCAGGCAAAGCACCTCGCTGTCGCCCGCCGTGGGATAAAACTCGGCCAGGGCCCTGCCCGATGAGATCGGATCCGTCGCCCACGCGTACAGCCGCCCGTTGCGCTTGGCTAGACACGACGTCTCTCCGCAGAGCGCTGCGTATTCGTCCACCCCATCGAACAGGTCGCGACATGCTTCGAACAGGCTGATCTTGTGCGTCGTGACCAGAGCGCCCCGCTCGCGCTTGCCGATCCTGATCTGCTCCACGATCTCTCGATATCGCTCGCGCTCGGCGTGGATCGGCAGGTCGCATCCGACCAGGCGCACATCACGCAGGCCAAGCTCTGTCGCCCACGCGGGAAACAGCCGCATTGCGGCAGACTGCTGCGTGCTCACCCCGATGAAAGTAAATTGGTCCAGGGTCTCTACTCGGGGCTCAGAACGCGGGTGTAGGCGGCGGCAAGGAGCACGATGATCGCCCCGTAGAGGATCTGCTTGACCGCGTCGGGCACATCGAGCAGCGTCAACACGCTGTTGAGGACGGTGAGGATCAACGCCCCCACCACGGTTCCCGAATAGGTACCGCTTCCCCCGAAGATCGACGTCCCTCCGATCACGACCGCCGCGACCGACGGCAGCAGCAAGATGTTGGCGAGGCTCAGGTCCGCAGCGTTGACGGTGCCCGCCAGCACGAGACCTGCCACCGCGCTGAGGAATCCGCAGGCGGCGTAGTTCGCAAGCAAGACCTGCCACCCGCGAACGCCGGCCAGGCGCGTCGCCTCCAGGTTGTCACCGACCGCGTACAGCAGTCGCCCGAACCCGGTGCTCCGCAGGCCAACGATGAGCAGAGCCGCCAGCGGCGCCCACAAGAAGAGGCTGACAGGCACGTAGCCGAGAACCGTGGCCGAGCCCATCGCGTGAATCACCGCCGGCACGCCTGGCACGCTGCGGATGGCGGCCTGGCTGTACACGTTGAGGCTTCCCGTCACGACCAGCCCCATCGCCAGCGTCATGATCAGCGGCTGCACTCTGAAGACCGCCACGCCCACCCCGTTGACGAGCCCGACCGCGACTCCGACGAGGAGGCCCAAAACGATGCCCCGCGTGACTCCATATGGCGCCTGGCTGGCCATGATGTAAGCGGCGGCGGTGGCTACGTTCGCGACGGAGAGGTCGATCCCACCTGTGATGACGACCAGCGTCTGGCCCGCGGCGAGGATGCCAAGAGGAGCGGCGAATTCCAGGATGTTCGATACCCAGTTCGCATTGACCGCGCCGGGGCGAATGATCTCGATCAGGCCCGCGAGGGCAACCAGCAGAGCGATCAGGACCAGGATCGAATGCTGCTGCACGAGGCGAACCGTCGTCACGGCCCTGGTGCTCATACCCGCCTCAGCACGGCGCCAAGGCCGCCGATCATGACCACGATCACGATCAGGACGCCCTGGATCATCTGGCCGTAATTGGGGTCGATGCCCAGGTATATGAACACCGCGGGGATGAGCGACAGGATGTAAGCGGCTGCGACCACGCCGAGGATGCCGCCGCGTCCGCCGGCCAGGCTGACCCCGCCGAGCACGATGGCGGAGACCGCGCTCAGGGTGTAATAGGTTCCCGCCAGCGGCGAGCCGACGCCGGTGGTCATGGATAACGCCAGGCCGCCGCAGGCGGCGAAGAATCCACCCACGGAATAGGCGAGCACGCGGCTCAATCCGAGGTTGACGCCCGAACGGAAGGCAGCGTTACGGTCGCTGCCCACGGCGTAGATGGCCAGCCCCGCGCGGCTGCGGCGCAACGGGATCCAGACCAGCGGAACCACCAGGAGCAGAAGCAGGGCGTTGGGCACCCACGGCGACAGCGCCGAGCCCTGGGCCAGGTTCTGGACATCGAGCGGGATCCCCGGTGTGGGTTTGGCCAGCACCAGCAAAGCCAGCCCTGCCCAGATGAAGGACGTGGCCAACGTCACGACGATGTCCGGGACGCGAGTCAGGACGATGATGGCGCCGTTCAGCGCCCCGGCCAGCGTGACCTCGAGCAGGACGATCAGTGCAACACCCAGCGAGTAGTTGAGGTCGTGGCCGAGCATCGCACGCAGTGCGAGCACGTTTGCCAGCGCCATCAGAGGGCCGACCGAGAGATCGATGCCGCCGCTGAGGACGACCATGGTCTGCGCCGCCGCCGCAAATGCGAGCGGCAGCGCCGCCAGGGTGAGTGTGTTCCACTCGAACGCCCCGTAGTCGGGCTTGATGATGATCGTGGTCACCATCAGAACCGCTAAAAGCGCGTACACCGCGACCGTCCAGCCATAGCGTCTCGCGGCCCGGCCGAAACGCATGCCGGCCATCCGCGGCGCCTCGGCCACGGCGGTGGTCGCCACTACGCCTCTCGTTCGACGTCGGCTTCGGCAGGCAACCCATGGGCCGCACGAAGCAAGGCCTGCTCGTCGGCTTCGGCGGCGGGCATCTCGTCGACGAGGTTGCCGCCGAAAAGCACCATGACGCGGTTGCAGGCGAGCTGGATCTCCGGCAGCTCGGACGTGAACAGCAGGACCGCCGAGCCATTGGCCGCCAGCTCCTTGACCAGCCCGTAGATCTGGCGCTTGGTTCCGATGTCGATGCCGCGCGTGGGATCGAAGCAGAGCAGTGTCTGGAATCCACCGACGAGCCAGCGGGCGATGCCGACCTTCTGCTGGTTGCCCCCGGACAGCCGGCGAACCTCGGACTGCACGCGCGTGTCGATCTGCAACCGCTTGACCGCCTTCTCGACCTGGCGCTTCTCGCGCCGGGGATTGATCGGACCCCATCTCGAGAAGCGGCTGACGAGGGGCAGCGCGATGTTCTCCCGCACGGATCTTTGACGGAGGAGAGCCTGCAGCCGGTCGGCCGGGATGAGCACCATTCCGGCGCGTATCGCGTCGGCCGGGTGACGAAAAGTGCGCGCCTTGCCGCCGACCACGATCTGGCCGGCCTCCGGCCTGCGCACCCCGGCCAGGCAGTCGAACAGCTCTTGCTGGCCCTGACCTTCGAGCGCGGCGACACCGAGCACCTCGCCGAAGCGCAGCGTGAATGTGACGTCGTTCAGGGTGCCCGCCTTGAGGTTGCGCACCTCGACGGCGACAGCTCCGGTTGCCGGCGCTGTCGGCGACGCGGCCTCGGCCGCCACCAGATCGGCCACCGGACCGAGCATCAACTTGACGATGCGCTCCTCGCCGCCCTGGGCCGGCTCGACCACGCCCACCGTTTTGCCGTCCCGCAACACGGTGGCGCGGTCGCACAGCGCCGACACCTCCGCCAGGCGGTGCGAGATGAATATGACCGAGCGTCCCTCCGCGCGGAGCTGTCGCGCGACGTTGAAGACGCGAACCGTCAGGTCGGCAGGAAGCGACGCTGTGATCTCATCGAGCAGCAAGAGCTGCGGCTCGATGGCCAGCGCGCGGGCGAGGTCCAGCAGGCTGAGGGTCGGCCGAGCCAACTCCCGCGGCATTGTCTGGAGGTCGAACCCCTCGAGGCCAAGCTCGACGAGGTACCTCTTGAAGGTCGACAGGGGGGTCGCCGTGAGCTTGAGGTTCTGCAGCACGGTGAGGTCGGGCAGCAGCGATGGATCCTGGTAGACGCAGACGAGTCCGGCCTTGCGCGCCTCAGACGTCGTATGAAACGACCTTGTCCGGCCGCCAAGGGTGATGGTTCCGGCATCAGCCGTCAACGCGCCGGTCAGGATCTTGACGAGCGTGCTCTTGCCCGCTCCGTTGGCCCCCATCAGCGCGTGAATCTCACCGCCGCGCACGCGCAGGTCGGCCGAACGGAGGGCGACGACGGGTCCGAAATGCTTGACCAGCCCGCTCGCTTCGAGCAGGCCGGCCGAGTCGGTTACTGGAGTGTCTTTAGGATCCGCTGCCATCGGAGTGTGGGGCGAGGGCAGAGAGCCCTCGCCCCGTTGCGATGCAGATTAGCCGGGACCCTGGCAGGCGATCAGGTCCTGCTTGGTGTAGGTCGTGTACGGCTTGACGTCGAACGCGACGCTGTAGTACGGGTCGAGGGTCGAATCGTAGGTTTGCGCCAGCTTGGCGGCGCCGTCAGCGGTCGTGTTGTCCCACACCTGCGGCGTGAGGTGGATCACGTGGTCGTAGCTGTGCGACTTCTGCAGCGTTGCAAGACCCACCGCGAGGCCCGCGCCACCGATCGGCGGCGGGTTGGTCACCGCGGCGCCGGTCAGGCCCTTGTCCTTCAAGGTAGCGAGCTCCTGCACGAACTTGTTGTTGTCAGCGCCCACGATGGGCACGAAGGGTTTGTTCGAGGACTGGAACTGGTCGACCACGGTCGAGTCGATGCCTGACGTCCAGATCCCGTCGAACTTGATGCCCGAGCTGAAGATGTCCTTCATCTGCTGGGCGGCGGGGTCGAGCGACCAGTTGGTGAAGGTCTGCTTGACCACTTTGATGTTGGGGTACTTGGCCAGCGCGGCCGTCAGGCCCTGGTGCCGGTCCGTGTCGGCCGGAACGCCGTTGATGCCGCGCATCTCGATGATGTTGCCCTTCCCGCCGAGCTTCTTGGCGAGCCAGTCGGCGCCGAGGTTCCCGTATGCGACCTGGTCATTCGTCACCACGTACGCGCTCGGCTCGGACACGGCCTGGTCGACCGCAACAACGACGATTCCCTTGTCGGTCGCCTGCTTGATGACCGAGTTCAACGCGTCGCGGTCGGAGGGGTTGATCACGATCACGTTGGCGCCTGAGGAGATCAGGTTGCGGATGTCGGCGATCTGGCCCGCCGCATCCGTGGTGCGGTTGGCGATGATCACCTTGGAGACAACGCCCGATGCTTTGGCCTGAGCCTTGATCGAGCAGATCATCTCCTCGCGCCAACCGTTGCCGGTCAGCGTGTTGGATACGCCGACTGTGTATTTGGTGGCGGTGCCGCCACCATTCGACGGGCTGCCGCCACATGCGACCAGGGCGAACCCGGCGACCAGCAAGGCCGCCACCCAACGACCTGCCGCCAGCGGCTGTTCACGATGCATCACAGACGATCACCTCCTGTTTTCCATGCGGTCCCGTAGGACCCCTACTGCCTTCGATTGCCTCCCGAAATGCACCAGTCTCCACCTCCTGTCAAGTAGCGAGGCTGCGCGCCGCCCGGCGCGCGTGGTCCCGGTAAGCCGCCTCGAACAGCTCATTCGAACGCAGGCGTCCCACCTCGGCGACGCTGGTGATCACCGGAGGCAGGTTGCCGTTGGCGAGCAGCAGCTCCGCGGTCCGTACTTTGATCGCATCGGCAACAGCAACGGCGGCGAGCGTCGACCCCGGTCCGATCGGGGTCTCCGGCAAGCCGTCGAGCCGGCAAAGCGCGTCTCCCACGGGCGTGCAGAGGTCGATGACGATGTCGGCCTCGTCCATCAGGCGGGCGCCGGCCCCCTTCTCGACTTCGCCTGCCTTCGACTGTGCGATCGAGGTGACGGCGACCACGGGGAGTCCCCTTTTCCGGGCGCCGCGCGCGAACTCCACGACTACGGCGCCAAGGCCGCTGGCCGAGAAAACCATCACCGCGTCCTTCGGCTCGAAATGGAAGTTGGACAGTATGACCTCGGCCAGACCTGGCATGCGCTCGATGAACATCGCCTGACCCTGGCCGTTGGCCCCGACGACCTGCGTGTGAAAGGTCATCGACAGCTCGACGATGGGATGGAACCCGGGATACGAGCCATAGCGCGGAAACATCTCCTCGACCGGGATGCGAGAGTGTCCCGTTCCGAACAGGTGGACAAAACCTCCGGCGCCGATCGCGTCCGCGCAGACCTGGCTCGCCCGCTCGATGGCGCGCGATTGAGTGTCGCGGATCCTTTCCAGGACTGCTATCCCCGCGTCGATCCAGTCCGAACCCGCTTTCATCCGTCGGCGACCTTGGTGTCGATGTGCACCGCTTCCCAGTGGCCGCTCTTCATCGACTTGTAAGCGGCATCCAGCACGGAGTTGACGATGTAGCCGTCGATGAAGTCCTCACGGGGCTGCTCTCCTTTCACGAAGCAGTCGACGAAGTGGCGCATCTCTTCGTGGTAGCCGTACACGCGCGCCTCATCCGGGATGGGAAACACCCAGCCGACCTCAGCATCCGCTTTTTCCATGAGGTAGCCCGCAGGCTGCTGGATGAAGGCCCGTAGGCGCGTCGAGCTGGTGTCGGTCACGATCCGCCCCATCGTGCCGTAGATCTCGTTGCGCAGCTCCATGCCGCCCTTCGCCGTCCACGAAGCTTCGGTTAGGGATGTCCGGCCGTCTTCCAGGCGGAGCAGTAGAACTGCGTTGTCCTCGCCTGTGGTCCGGTCGTTGTGCACCATCGTGGCTCCCCACGCGAAAACGTCTTTGATCCGGTGCTCCTTGCCGAAGAAGTAGCGCGCGGCCTCGACCGTGTGGCACCCCATGTCCAGCAGTGCGCCACCGCCGGCGGTCTCCGCGTCCCAGAAGTGTTGGGCGTGCGGGCCGGAATGGGCCTCGCGAGCGCGCACGGTGAGCACGTCGCCGATCGCACCGCTCTCGATCATCTGTCGTGCGCGCATCACATCGGGGGAGAAAACCTCGGTCTCCGCATATGCGTGCATTACACCGGCATCGCGAGCCAGGTTCACCATGTCGGCAGCCTCGTGGCCGTTGCGAGCCAGCGGTTTGGTGCAGACGATCGCTTTGCGCTCGGCAGCGGCGGCGCGGACAGCCGGGAGGTGGAGGTGGTTGGGAAGGCCGATCACCACCATCTCGACCTCGCGGTCCGCGCAGAGGTCCTCCATGGTCGTGTACTGCCGCGCCACCCCGTGACGCCGCCCGAATTCGTTGGCCCGTTCCTCCGACCGCGAGTAGTTGGCCACTACTTCGGTACCCGGGACGTCACGCAAGCCATCCATGTAGAAATCGGCGACAAAGCCCGAGCCGAGCATCCCGATGCGGACGATCCGATGATTCATCACTCCTCCCCACGTAGTGGGGAGGTGGCGTCGAAGGCAGCCGAGGGGCTTGCCGCCGGAGCAGGGCTGGCCTTTCGCGCCTTGAACTCATCGAGCATGGCCGCGGTCTGGGTCGCCCCAACCCGGGTGACGCCGATCTCGAGCACCTCGAGCAATGCGTCGAGCGTCCTGATCCCATGCGCCGCCTTGACGCCGATGTGCGGCGAAACGGAGCGGCGCATCAGCCTCAGGTCTTCGACGGTAGCGCCGGTCGGCGCGAAGCCGGTCGACGTCTTGACGAAGTCCGCGCCCGCCGCCTCGACGAGCTGGCAGCCGCGCGCTTTCTGTTCGTCGGTCAGGTAGGCGTTCTCGAGGATGACTTTGACCAGGGCGCCTTCAGCGTGGGCGGCGCCCACGACAGCGGCGATCTGCTCGCGGACATAAAACTCGTTGCCCGAGATGAGCGCGCCGATGTCGATGACCATGTCCAGCTCGCGTGCGCCGTTCTGCAGCGCGAGCCGCGACTCGAACACCTTGGTTTCGGTACGCGAGCTGCCGTGCGGGAATCCGATCACGGTGCCGACCGCAACCTTGGTGTTCGCCAGGAGGCGATGCGCGCGCTCGACATCGCGCGGCCGAACGCAGACCGACGCGACGTCATAGCGGGCGGCGAGCTCGCAGCCTGCCTCGACCGATGAATCGTCGAGCTCCGGCTTGAGAAGAGAATGGTCGATCGTCTTGGCGACGTCCGCGTAGCTGAGCTGGTCGAAAAACGAGCCCATCAACTCCCCCTCACTGTGCAGCCTGGCCTTCGACCACAAAATCGACGTCCAGGGCGTAACGGTCAGCCGGGTAGCGCGACTCTGTGAACTCGAGAGGCCGGCCTCGATGATCGACGATCACACGCTGTTCGACGAGCATGGCACCGCCCTTGCGCATCTTCAACCAGCGCGCATCGTCTGCATCCGCGGGCTCTGCGCTGATGGTGGCCCGACCACTGATCGGCGGAAATCCGGCGCGCACCAACACCGCGTGGAGCGATTCCCTCTCGAGGGCGCCCCGGAGGACCGCGACGGCGGTTGCCGGATGGAGACGCGTCGACTCCAGCGCGATCGGCTCGCCGTCCGCGAGCCGGATCCGTTTCAGCCACAGCACCTTCTCGCCCTTCTTGAGCCGGAGGCGCGCCGCCTCCTCTCGGGTGGGGGCGCGCAGCCCTCGACCGAGGACCTGCGACGTCGGCACCCTGCCCTGCCGGCGCATCTCGTTGGAGAAGCTGAGCAGGCTGTTGGCGCGGCGGTGGGTCGGCGGGTCGCCCACGAACGTGCCCCTGCCGCGCACGCGGAACACCAGTCCGTCGCCGGCGAGGCGATTCATCGCGTGGCGGGCGGTCATCCGGCTGACCCCGAACTCCTCGCATAGCTCGGCGTCAGACGGTAACTCGGCGCCGGGCATCAGTTTTGCGAGACGCTGCCGCATCGCCTGCTCGATCTCGCGATAGCGCGGGGTGAAAGTCTCCGCGCCCGAAAGATCCGCCATGACCATCGACCGGTAAATGTATAGCTATCTAGACAAAATGCAAGTGGGGGTCGATCGGATCCGCCGCGAACAGGGCCGCCCCGATCGCGCCCGCCCAGATGCCGAGCTCGGCGCCGACGACCTGGACCCGATCGACATCCGCGACATGGACGCGACGCGCGAGCTCCTGTCGAAGCGGGTCTAGCAGGATGTCGCCGGCGGCCGCAATCCCGCCGCCGACGACGATTCGGTCTACGCCGACCAGGACGACCACGTTGCTGGCGCCGATCCCAAGGTACCGTCCGACTTCGATCAGCCCTTGCTGCGCGCGAGGGTCTCCGGCTCGAGCAGCCGCCACCGATTCCTCAGCGCCTGGCTGGCCGCAAGCGGCGGCGATCGCATCGGCTCGGGCCAGTGACTCCAGGCAGCCGTTGTTGCCGCAGTTGCACCGCGGACCGTCCGGGAGGATCGTCTGGTGCCCGAACTCGCCGGCCGTCCCGTCGCGACCCAGGTAAAGCTGTCCGCCCAGGATCAATCCGCCTCCAACGCCGGTGCCGAGGGTGATGCCAAGCAGTGACGTGGCGCCGCGCCCCGCTCCCAGGCGGTGCTCGGCAAGCGCGAAAGCGCGCGCGTCGTTGATCAGGCGCGCCGGCGATTGGACGGCTTTGCTCATCTCGGCGATCACCGGCACGCCGGCCCAGTTGCCTGGAATGTTGGGAATGAAGCGGGTGATGCCCGAGCCCGGGTCGAGGACCCCGGGCATGCCAACTCCGATCGAGTCGATGTGGTGAGTGTCGCGAAGTACCGCGCGGGCCACTTCGATCAGCTGCCGCACGACGGCCTGCTCGCCGCCGCCGGTGTCCGTCGCTACTCGACCCGTTTGGAGAAGACGCGGCTGGGTGTCGCGTTCCACGACGGCCCACTTCAAGTTCGTCCCGCCCAGGTCGAGACCGAGGTGTCGAGACATGGCGCTTATAGTGCCGCTGGTGAACGGGTCGCGTGTGGGTGAGATCGTGACAGTTCTGGGTCCGATCCGGCCGGACGAGCTCGGAATAACCGACGCGCACGACCACCTGTTCCTTCGCAGCCCTGCGCTTCCGGGCCAGGACTTCGATGACATCGATCGCGCGGTCGAGGAGGTGACCCACGCGGCGAGCGGCGGGCTGCGCGCGATCGTCGAGGTGACTCCCATCGGTCTCGGACGCAATCCGGCCGGCTTGCGAGCGGTGGCCCAGGCGACCGGCGTGCATATCATCGCCGCCACCGGGTACCACCGCGACGCCCACTACCCAGCAGACCACTGGGTGCGCGGATCAACGGTTGAGCAGCTGGCAGAGCGCATCCTGATCGATCTCCGGCAAGGCATGCACCCGGCCGACTGGATGGTTGAAGCGCCCCTCGACGCTGCCCTGGCAGGGGTCATCAAGGCGGGCGCGTCCTACCAGCACATCAGCCGTCTGGAGGAGCGACGCCTGGTCGCCGCGGCCGCCGGCAGCCAGGAGACGGGAGCCCCGATCCTTGTGCACACGGAGATCGGCACCTGCGGACACGAGATCGTCGACCTGCTGATGCGCGAGGGAGTTCGCGCCAATCGCATCATCCTGGCCCATCTCGACCGCAATCCGGACGTCGAGCTTCACCGCGAGCTGGCCGACCGTGGCGTATGGCTCGAGTACGACACGCCGGGGCGCATCAAGTACCGCCCCGACAGCCAGCTTCTGGACCTCATCGATGCGATGGTCGAGAGCGGGCATCATCAGGCGCTGATGCTTGGACTCGACCTCGGTCAGCGCGACTACTTTCGCGCCTACGGCGGCGGACCTGGACTGAATTACCTCCTCGAGACCTTCGCGCCGCGGCTTCGCAGCAGACTTGGATTTCCAGCCGAAGAGACGATCCTGGTCGACAACCCCGCAGATGCCTTTACCTGGCTGCCAGATGCGCCAGCGGTTTGACGTCGTGGTCGTTGGCAGCGGGTCGGCCGGGAGCTCGGCTGCGATCAGCGCGGCGCGGGTCGGGGCCCGAACTCTGCTGCTCGACCGCCTGCCTTTCTTGGGCGGAACTTCGACCGCGGTCCTGGACACCTTCTACGCCTTCTATACGCCCGGTGAAAAGCCTCGCCGGGTCGTCGGCGGCATCGGTTGGGAGGTCGCCGAACGGCTCAAATCAGCCGGCGTTGCGTTCGAGCGACCCAACACTTACGGCGCAGGAACCGGTGTCACGTACGACCCGGAGGTCCTGAAGACGCTGTGGGAACGCATGGCTGAGGAGGCCCAGGTCGAGGTTCTTTTGCATACGTGGGCCACAGGCGTGGAGGTACGCGACAAGCGCGTCGTGGCCATCCGCACCTGGAACAAGGGTGGCGAGTCTTTCATCGATGCGGGCGTGATCGTCGATGCATCGGGCGACGCGGATCTGTGCGCGATGGCCGGCGTTGCATATGAGGACGCGAGATCCACACCCAACCTGCAGTCCCTCTCGACGATCTTCCGCGTGGCAAACGTGGACATCGACAAGGCCGCGGCGCTGCCCAAGACGGAGCTCTGGGCGATGATGCGGCGCGCCGCCGAGAGTGGCGAGTACCGGCTACCACGCCTCGAAGGTTCGTGGCATCGCACCCCGCATCCGGGCGTCATCACCGTGCACATGACGCGCATTCCAAATGTGGACGCCACCGATCCGCAGCAGCTGACTCGAGCCGAGATCGAAGGGCGGCGCCAGGTCCATGAGTATCACCGTTTTCTGCGCGACCGCGTGCCTGGCTTCGAACACTCCGTTCTGGTCGCCACCAGTCCCGCGATCGGCGTGCGGGAGAGCAGGCGCGTCATCGGCGACTACAGGCTGACGCGTGATGATGTGCTCGGGGCCCGGCGCTTCGATGACGAGATCGCGTTGTGCGGGGCCCCGATCGAGGACCACAGCCCACATGCCGACACCAGGTGGTCATATGTGCCCGAGAGCGGCGTTTACGGGATTCCCTATCGGTGCCTGCTGCCGGCCGATGTCGAAGGAATGCTTGTGGCCGGCCGTTGCTTTTCGGCCACTCATGATGCGCACGCGTCCGCGCGCTCGATGGCGACCTGCATGGCGATGGGCCAGGCGGCCGGGACCGCGGCGGCCATGTCGTTCGCGGCGGGAATCACGCCGCGGTCGCTGGGCGCGAGCTCGCTGCGAGACTGTCTGCTGGCCGCCGGCGCCCTGCTCGATCCCGTTGCTTGATCAGTTCGCCTGACGGCGGTCCACCGGTCTCTTGCGGCTCGCGGACAGCAAGAGCGCAACCACCGGCGTTGTGATCGGGACGTACGAGCAGGCTGACACCAGACGGCGGCCCCGATTTGCTCTTCGCTTAGGAGAACCGCCGGACGAACATGAACATCGCCGGCACCCATTGCTCGTCAGCGGACGGACGGCGGCGAACCCGACGGCGCAGGAATCCCCAAACCGCGAGCTCGCCCGACCGGGTTGGATTTGACTTATCGTCGAGCGCGAGCTCCAGCGACAGGCCGTCGTCGCCTTCCAGCGGAGCGAAGATCGAGTACATGCTCCTCCGTTCCAGGCTCCGGAGATCTCTCTCCTCGAGATGGCCCATGTCCCTAGTCCCTCATTCTGCCATTTGATTTGTCGGCCGAAGGGCAGACTGACCGCCGGGCCTTGGTTGGCGCCGACACTGGCGTGAGTGGAGCACGAAGTGCCGCGGGATCTTACGGTTGCTCCACACGATGCCCTGACCCCCTTGGGTCCGAGACGATGGCGGCATGCGAACACTAGTGATCGTGGCCGCGGTGGCTTTGGGCGCGCTCCGCATTGCGTGGCGTGCTGTAAG
>Ga0209375_1000614_pt1 | contig 29540 bp, 25 predicted proteins | sample GraSoiAngelo_131_FD_185888 | JGI IMG/M metagenome (GOLD analysis project Ga0209375, IMG submission 185888) | Grasslands soil microbial communities from the Angelo Coastal Reserve, California, USA - 14_0929_02_30cm (SPAdes) (version 2) | ecosystem: Environmental > Terrestrial > Soil > Grasslands ... | reverse complement strand
CAGCGGGATGTTCGGGGTGATTCGAATATCGTAGCAGTCGTTGAATTGCTGGAGGTCGGTCGTGTGACAAGTGGTCTTGCCGTCCGTCATGACCTTCTTGATGACGAGTTCGACGTTCTGACTGAACGAGCCTGCATCAAAATGGATCGCGGCGCGCTGTGACGTCGTAATCACGTCTTGCGCTGCCGCGCCCACCGTCACTTCCGTGCAGTCGACCCCGCCCGAACAGAGCGCGTCCTGCTCGATCCGGAAAGTGATCGGAAGCGCCGGGGCTCCTCGTAGCAGGGGAACGAAGGCGCCAGCGTTCCACACCTGCGCAAACTCGTCCTCGGTTCTGACCACCTTGATATCCGCAAAACCGAGCGCTTGGGATCCTACCAGAGCCATGATTCGGTAGGTGACGCCAGAATTGAGCTTCACCCAATCCGGGCGCCAGACGACGAAGTAGAGCTGCAGCTGTTTCACTACCTGAACAAAGTCGAACACTTGCAGCGGATTGAATGGGCCGGTCAGTGTTGTGAACTGGCGAATGACGGAGGTGGACGAGCAGGCTCCGTTCGAGCCCAAAGCACAAATCTGAACCACCGGCGCGAGATTCGCGTTGAACACGCCCGAGAAGGGCGGCGGTGTGACCGGCTTTACCAGCGGCGGCAGGAAGAAGAAATGCGGGTTGCCGGGGCTGTGCCCGCCGTCAGAAATGAGAGCAGAGAGCCCGGGAGGCTTCGGCGCGAACGGTCGATCGCTTTCACAGGCAAGCATGACAGAAACTGCAAGAACAGAGAACAGGGCGCACTTCATGCGTCCCTCCGCACGTGAAGGGTGTGGCGTCTATCCTACACCTCGAGACACGAACCGGCAAGGGTTACCGCGCCCCGATGAGCGACTTGAACCGCGTGTCGTCCTGGAGCGGGCGCCACCACCAGTGGATGTTTCTGAACCCCTCCCGATGGCGGGGATTGGCGACGAGATACTCGCCCAAGAGCCGCAACGCCGCATCCTTATCACCGAGCATTGTCCGCACAACCGCGTGGAGTCCAAGGAGATCGCGCGTGGGATCAATGTCCGTGCTGGGGACCGAGCGGTCGAGCACGTGGCGGGCACTGTCCTTCAGGCCCGTCCGCCCGAGCACGGCCGCGACCCAGACCTGCTCGTTCAGCTGCTTGAGGGGGCGATCGCGTTCCGGACTCAGCCGCACGACTTCGTCAACCAATTGCCAGGCCCGAGGTACGTCGGGCTCGAGGACATTCGTGGACATGAGCACCAGCTGACACTCGACGAACCGGGGGTCCGCGGGGAACCGCGCGTGCCCCTTGTTGCACCAGTCATCGGCTTGTTGAAACAGCTCGAGGTCGTACGAGGTGAGATAGAGTCTTTGCAAGATTGCGTCGGCGCCGGATAGGTACACGTCACTCTCGTAGGCGGCCCGCGCCGCGCGGTTAGCCGCTACCCGGTCGCGTGTCTGGTAATACAGGTGGGAGAGCACGGTCCAGGCCCCCACCTGATTCGGATTCAGCTTCGTCGCACCTTCCAGATCGGCTCGGGCTTGCCCCAGAACCTTTTCAGCGGCGTCCGGCTCGAACCCGCGCAGGAAGCGCTGGTAGCGGATGGTGCCGCGGATCTCTAGGGCATCGGCGCTTTGCGCGTTCATGCTGACGGCCCGCTCGGCGTGACGCAGAGCTGTCTGGAGCCCCTTGTTCATCTCAGGTGGTGCGCGCTCGAGCGACGCCCGCAGGTAGGCGATTCGCGCGCGCAGCACGACGGGATCAACCCAGTTCCGATCCAGTGCCTCTGCCGCTTGAAGCAGTGAGTCGGCGTGCGCATAGAATCCCGCTGCCGCGGGGGCGTCGCCTGCGGCAACGCGCGCGCCGGCGTCTTTCTGCGCCTTCTCCGCCTGCCGCACCAGCGACCAGGCGGCGGGGTTCTCGGTGCTGGCGCGCTCTTGGCGTACTCGGACTTCTTCGCCCAGGCGTTCGCGCAAGAAGTCAGCGACCCGCACCGCCAGCGTGTCGCGGATCTTGAGGAGGTCACCCTTCGGGTGCTCGAAGCTCCCCCGCTTGAAGTCCGCCCCGCTCGCGCCGTCGATGAGTCGCACGGAGACGCGATAGCGGTCGCCGGCTTCCTCTACGCTCCCCTGCACCAACGTCCCGGCGTTGAGCGCTCTGGCGATACTGTCCCGGGGAACGTCGGGGTTCCGGTACTTCGCGACACCGTTCTTGGAGATCACGGCGAGCGAAGAGACTCCCTTCAGCTCGGTGATGAGGCCCTCGGTGAGTCCGTCCGCCAAATACGCCAGGTCCCTTTTCGGGGTCAGATCCTCGAAGTACAGCACAGCGATACTTCGCGGATCGAGGATGCGCGCGACGCTGGCCCCACCCGAGCGCCCACCGCCCGACCACAGCGACCGCGTCGCCAGCGCCGTCATCCCAAGGGCAACGACCGCAAGCGTGGCCACCAAGGCCGGCGGCATGCCGAGCCAGCGCCCCGGCGCGGGGACGGGCCGCGTCACCCGTCGCATTGGACCGGTGATCGCAGACGGCTGCTGCAGCGCCTCGGCGTAGAGCGCGGCCGTGGCAAACCGGTCCGCCGGCACCTTGGAGAGCGCCCGCAGGATCGCGTCCTCGGTGGCGTCGGGGATCGTCGCCCGCACGATCGACGGCGGCGACACCGCGTCGAGCGAGTGCCGCGCCATCACGGCTTGCGGGGTCGGACCGGTGAAGGGCGGTTCCCCGACGAGCATCTCGTACGTCACGCACGCCAGGCTGTACTGGTCGCTCCGCCCGTCGATCTCGTCGCTCCCCGTTGCTTGCTCGGGGCTCATGTACGCCGGGGTGCCGATGACGGTACCGGTCTGCGTGAGGTGCTGTCCTTCGCCCGCAGCGCTGATCGCGCGCGCGATGCCGAAGTCGGCGACGACCGCGCTGCCGCCCGACAGCATGATGTTCTCCGGCTTGATATCGCGGTGCACCACGCCATGGCTGTGCGCGTACGCGAGCGCGCTCGCCACCTCGGCCGTGACCTTCAGCGCATCCTCGAGCGACAGCTGCTTCTCGCGCTGTAGGCGGTCGCGCAGCGACTCGCCCTCGACGTAGGGCATGACATAATAGAGGAAGCCGCCCGCTCGGCCGGAGTCGTACAAAGGAAGGATGTGCGGGTGCTGCAGGCGGGCTGCGATCTCGATCTCGCGCAAGAAGCGGTCGGCGCCGAGCGCGGCCGCCAGCTCCTGGTGCAGCAGCTTGATCGCGACGGGCCGGTGATGCTTCAGGTCCTCGGCGAGGAAGACCGTGGCCATGCCGCCCCGGCCGAGCTCTCGCTCGACCGCGTAATGCTCGACGAGCGCATCACGCAGTGTTTCCAGGAGATCAGCCACTGGGCCGCCGCACGTTGGCGAAGTCGCAGCCTAGCATACCGTGCGGTGCACCCCCCCGCTAGATGGCCCAGCTCCCTGCGCTCTTGTCCCGCGCGTCCAAACCCCTACTAATAGAAGCTCGTATGAGTCAGCCAGCCTCGGCTCCGCCCGAGCACCCGCGGCGCGCGCCCAGCCTCACTCGGGTCTTCACGGCGGCGTTTCTCGCGATCGCGGTGGCCGTGCTCGCCGACCGCTACGTCACGTGGCAGAGCGCACGCCGCACCCAGGCCGACATGGTCGAGCTGACCCATCGCCTGGAACAGCTCGAGCGGCTGCATCCGTCGCTCGGCCTCGAAACGCAGCTCCAGCAGTTGCGCGAGGTCGCGGCCGACGTCGGTGACAACGCCATCCAATCAGCGGTGCAGACGACGTTGATCATGGCGATCGTGCTCTTCGCCCTCGCGGTCGGGCTGTCGTACAACCGCCGCCGCCTCGCGGCGCCGTTCGCGCGAATCGTGGCGGCGCTGGAGCGCGTGGCGACGCGCAGCTCCGCGGCGCGGCTGGACGAGAGTCAGCCCGAAGAGTTCGGGATGATCGCGCGCAGTGTGAACCAGATGGCGGCCTCGCTCGCCTGGCGCGAGCAGATGCAGGAGCATATCGCGCGCCTGCTCACCGCCCTGAACGCGCCGCCGGGCAGCGCCGGCGGTGGTGCTGCCGGGGGAGGCGGGGCCGCCGGGGGTGGCGGGGGAGGGTTCGGCCCGACCCTGGAAGTGCTCGCGGCGGCCACCGGCGCGGCGGCACTCGCGCTGTACCAGCCGAGCTACGACACCAACGAATGGGCCGCGACCGCCGTGCGACGCACGACGGCGCACACGCTGTCGCGCGACGTCGTGCGGCAGCTCGTCGGCGACACCGCGCAGGTGGCTCACTACACCGGCGCCGCCGCCGAGCCGGTGCGCACCCAGCTCCGCCTGGCCGCCGCCAGCGCCGCGCACGACGGGACCGGGGTCGCCCTCGTGCCGCTGCGCTCCCGCGACCGCCTGGTCGGGCTGCTCGTCGTGCTGCTCGCGGGCGAGCTCGACGCGCACGCGCGTACGGTGCTCGAACACGCCGCGCCCAACCTGGCGATCGCGTGCGAGCGCGAATCGGCGCACCAGCATACGCGGCGGCTGGCGGTCGAAGTGCGGCACGCGGCGCAGCGCCTCGAGTCACAGAACGCGGTGCTCGAGGAGCAGCATCGCGAGCTCTCCCGGCTCAACGCGGAGCTGGATCAGGCGGGCAAGCTCAAGGACCAGTTCCTCGCCAACGTGTCGCACGAGCTGCGCACCCCGTTGAACAGCGTGATCGGATTCAGCGAGCTGCTCTTGACCGGTGAGGTCGAGGGCGCCCCGCTGAGCGGTACGCAGCGCGACTACCTCGAAACCATCTCGCGCAACGGCCGGCACCTGCTGCAGCTCATCAACGAGCTGCTCGATCTGTCGAAGATCGCCGCCGGCCGCATGGATCTCCGGCTCGAGCCGGTGCCGCTCGACGCGCTGTTGCGCGAGGCGGCGGACAGCGTGCACGCGCAGCTCGAGGCGCGGCGCCACCGACTCGCCCTCGAGCCGGCGCCCGACGCCGTGACCGTCACGGCGGACCGCGGGCGCGTGCTCCAGATCCTCCTCAACCTGCTCTCGAACGCGATCAAGTTTACGCCCGAAGGTGGCCAGGTGACGCTGGCCGCCCGGCTCGAGGGCGGCGAGGGCGGCGGGCGCCACGTCCGCGTGGCCGTGAGCGACACCGGGATCGGTATCGCGCCCGAGGACCAGGCGAGGTTGTTTCAGGAATTCGTGCAGCTCGACGCGGCGCCGAGCCGTCGCTACGAAGGGACGGGGCTCGGGCTCGCGCTCTCGAAGCGGCTCGTCGAGCTGCACGGCGGCGCCATCGGTGTGGAGAGCGCGCTCGGCAAGGGTAGTACGTTCTGGTTCACTCTGCCCCGGGCCGATCCCGGAGGAGTCTGATGGCGACCATCGTCGTGGTGGAGGACCAGCCCGACAATCTGAAGCTGATCTCGGCGCTGCTGACGCTCAAGGGGCACCGTGTGGTCGGTTTGCATACGGGAGAGCAGCTCGTCGCGACGCTGCTGGCGGAGCGCCCCGCCCCCGCGCTCGTGCTGCTCGACATCCAGCTCCCCGGCCGGGACGGGTTCGGCGTGCTCGCCGACGTGAAAAAAATCGAGGGCGACCACCCTTGGAAGGTGGTCGCCCTCACCGCGCATGCCATGCCGGGCGACCGCGAGCGGGCGCTCGGCGCGGGGTTCGACGGCTACATCACCAAACCGATCAACGTTCGCACCTTCACCGAGGAAATCGGCCGCTACCTCAGCTCGGATGCGTCGCCTTCCGCAGGTTGATGCTGCCGTTCACGGTGGTGATGCGCACTTTTCGCCCGCCGGCGCCGAGTTTGCCCTGCAGATGCTTCCCGAGCTTCCCGGTCACGACGAGCGGATAGTCGGTCTCGATCGCCCCGTTCACCGTGCTCGCTTCCACGTCCGCGTCCAGCTGCCCGGGAAGCTCGACCGTGGCCGCGCCGTTCACGGTAAACAGGGCCACCTCACCCGTGTCACCGAAGGCACGCATGCGCGCGCGCACGCTGCCGTTCACGGATGTGGCGCGTACGGGCCCGGCCGATGTTTCGGCGTCGACCTCGCCGTTGACGCTTGCGAGCACCAGTGGCGCCGTTGCGTTCGCGACGTGCACCGCGCCGTTCACCGTGCTCGCCCCCAGGCGCACGCGCCTGGGCAGGCGAACGGTGAAATCGACGGCGACATCACTGCGGTGCGGCGACGACGGCTTGTAGTCCTCCCCGGGGACGCAGCGGCCGCCCCCGTGGGCCCAGACGGCGCAAATCGCGATGCCGTCGGCGACCTTGACGGTCTCGATGTGCACGCTGCCGGGGTCGGAGCGGCGGTGCGTCTTCACTGCGACGACCTCGAGTGAATCGCCCTTCGCCGCTTCGACCCTCACCGAGCCGACGGTGTTCCGGATCCACACCCAGTGTTGCGGAACGACCTTCGCTTGATACGTCCACGTGTCCGCGGTGTCGCGGGGTCCCCCGTAGGCGTCCGGGTCGAAGTCAAAGTTGTTCGGCAGGTTCTTCAGATCCCTCAGGCCTCTCAAACCGCGCAGGGCAACCGGAAGGTTATCCATGACGCCCTGGCGCGCCCGCACGACCACGTAGCGGATGCACAAGCCGATGGCGATCACGCCGCAAAACAGCACCACCCCGCGGATGATTTCCTTGCGCCACGTCTGCCAGAACGAGTTCATGCGAGATACCCTCCCCGGGCAGGGCCCGCCACCATACTGGCACGTGGTACGGGAATTTGCGAGGTAGGGTTTCGGGGGTCGGAGCTCGAGGGTCGGGGGGGGAGGCAAAAGAACCCCGGGGAGCGCCGGCCCCCCGGGTGAGATCGTACCAGTGCGGTGGTTAGACGGTGATCGGGTCGAGCACGCCGCCGTACCATACCGTGTCGGGCCCGTGGCTACGGGGCGCCGGTATCGGCCTCACCTCTGCGTCCCGTGCCGTCCCGACCGAAGAGACGGCGACTTGGGCGGCGTACCCCGAGCCGAGGGTGAGCATCATGCCCAGCAACAGCGCGTATGCCTTCATGGTCGAACCTCCCGACGGCCGCTTGCACGGTGAGTGCGGAACGCCTGCCTCGCTCCGATGCGTCCCCGCTACGCCTTCTGCCTGTGTAAGACGTCGGAACCCCCCGAATGGTTGCACCGGCGCGGTCCGCGATGCGTCCGAGCGATGTCAGGGTCTAGTTGCGACGACCAACCTTAGGAGGTGTGACGGATGACCAGGGAGGAGGTTTGCTACAGCCCCAAGTCGTAGGACTCGCGCCAGTCGATATCGAAACTTTCGCGGCAGCGGTTGCACCGCATCGCGCCGGGGCGTCCGTCAAATGGCTGGCGCTCGCGGCAACTGGGACACACGGCGTAGCGGTCGCCCCAGCTCGACGGCAGCCGCACGGCATCGTCCGGGCGCGCCACGACGGTCCAGCGGCGTGGTGGGGTTTCGATGATCTGGAGAAAGGCGGCGGGGACCTGCACCGGTTGTCCGCGCACCTCGAGCACGACCTGCAACGGGCCGGCCTGCCTGATCCGATACCAGGCGCCCCGGCGCAGCCGGATATTCAAGTTCGCCTGCAGTCGAGCCCACTGCATGCCGGGCATAACCGCGACCTCGCTCAGTCGAACGACGGGCTCCGGTCAATCCAAACCGCCGGGGAGTGCATCCGAATGGTACCCTACCTGACCGGACCTGCCGTGCGCTGCATCACCCCGTATCATTATTCTCTACTACGGGGAGCGTAAGCAAGAGGGTGCGCACCTGCTCGGACCCGAGACGCAGCGACACTATCGCCGGCTCGGCCTCGTCCAGCCCGCTCACCGCCGTCAGTGTGTCCCCTCCGCTCCCATGCTCCGCCCCGAGGATCTCCACTGGGTTGAACGAACGCACCAAATACTCCAAATCGCCGAGGGTTGCAGTGGGCCCCGGCTCGGTGATTGTCAGCTGGAGCAGCGGGCGCCCGCGGGACGAGCCGCCCCCGCCGAGCACCTCGCCCGCGACCCGCACGGTTCCGTTCACAGGCGTGTTCCGGATAGCGACGGTGAACAGCTTGTACAACAGCCGTCTCAGCTTCTGCTCGTCCACACTGGCGTGTGGCAGGGCGTCGCAGCCGTCGAACGCCAAGGTGACGTCGCGCCGCCGGGTGAGCGGTGCCACAAGCACGCGAACGTCGCGGAGCGCCTTGACGACATCGACGCCATCGCTCATGTCCGCCTTCCGGAGGTGGTCCGCTCAAAGGTGGGCCAATAATGCCAGGGTGGCGGAGGGGGTCAAGATGTTGCGGCCACGCCAGCTACGGAATTCGCTGCGAGACCGGGTACGGGTTCGCTACGACTTGCTCGGCGGCGAGGGAATCGATCCGCATCGCGTGCAGTTCACACCAGAAACGTGGCCCTCATTGTAAAATGCGACGTGGCCGAGACGTGTGGGCGCGGGACTCGTGCTCAGCGTCACCGCCCGCCCGCGGCAGGCGGGGACACTGTACGTGCGGACTCTCTGACAAGGGCAAACCGTCGGTGACGGCGGGGCGCAAAGCCAAGGGGTCTCGGGCGTGAGAAGCCGAGACAGCCCAGCTGCCGGAGTGGCTCCCACGCGTTTTCAGGAGCCGACCACCGGGTTTGCCCGCTCACGTGCACGGAGGGATGCGGGCATGGTGCGTCACGCCGGGTCTCGCGGTTTCACGCTGCTCGAGATGCTGTTGGTCATTGTGATCTTCGGCTTCCTGCTCACGCTGGTGGCGCCGAAGATCGATCTCCAGAAGTTCACCGTGGACTCGGCGATGCAAAGTGCGGGCACGACGCTGCTCGTCGCGCAACGCCTCGCGGTCACCCGCCAGCACAACATCATCGTGGCATTCGACGTCCCCGCCGAAGCGATGCGCATCCTCGACGACGCGAACAACAACGGCCAGGCGGACCCCGGCGAGCATCTCCGCGTGGTGCCGTTGGGCGAGCACATCGTGTACGGACAGGGCGGCGCACCGCCGCTCGGCACCTGGGCGGGACCCATCTCCTTTACGAAGACCTTCGGCACCCTGCCGGCCGTGACGTTCCACCGCGACGGCAGCGCCAGCGAGGCGGGCGCCGTGTACCTCACCACGGCGCGCGCCGCCGCCGGGCCGGGACACGCCGGGGACTCCCGCGTGATCGAAACCGACCGGGCCACGGCGCGCGTGTCGTGGTACCGGGCCGCGCCCCCGGCCTGGAAACGGGGCTTCTGATGCAGACCCAACGCGGCTTCACGCTCATCGAGGTGATGGTGGCGGTGGTGATTCTCTCCGTGGTGCTGCTGGGCACCGCGCAGTTGACCACGGGCATGGTCCATACGGCGGCGACGAGCGGCCGCCAGGACGCCGCCATCGAGCTCGCTCAAAGCCGGATCGCGCGAATCCAGGCCGATCCCAACTATGCAACCCTGGAAAAGATGTACGTGGCGACCGAGATCGGATTCCCGGCCCTGCCGGGGTTCAGCCGCCACACCGACGTGCTGCGCTACGGCGGCGTGGGGCAGCCGAACGACTACAAGAAGATCACCGTGACGGTGAGCGGCCCCGGGCTGCTCGCCCCGGTCTCCCGCACGGTGACGGTGGCGGCCCCATGATGCGAGCCGCTCCGCGCCCTGCGGCGGGCTTCACGCTCGTCGAGCTGCTCGTGGCCCTCGTCGTGTTCAGTGCCGTGATGGCCGGGACGCTCGGTTTCCTGCGCTCCCAAGGTCGGGCGATGTCGCTGGGAAGCGATCGCATGAACGCGGTGCAGAACCTGCAATTCGCGCTCAGCACCATCGAGCAGCGGCTGCGCGCCGCGGGCGCCAACCTGCCGGGCGCTCAGCCCGCCATCATTTACGCCGGGCGGAACGTGGTCGCCTTCAACGCCGACTACGCGACGAACGTGCCGAACGATCCATTCGCCATCTACTACGACCCGGACGTTCCCGCGGGCGCCGTAACCGCCCTGACGAAGGCACAGCGCATCACGCTCCCGCTCACCACCGTCGGCTATCCAGACACGAGCTACACGACCGGGGGAATCAACAGTCCGGCCGAGACGATGATTTTCTTCGTCGCGCCCGATTCGACCACGGCCCGCGGGGACGATTACATCCTGTTCGAGCAGGTCAACGGCGGACCGCCCGACATGGTGTCGCGCAATATCATCGGATCCCCCACGACCGTGTACTTCGACTACTATCGGCTGGCGAGCGTGGCGGGCACGCTATCGATCGACTCGCTCCCGGCCGCCAGGCTCCCGCTCGTGCACACCGTCCCGATCCATCTCGCGCCGGCCGACACCGGCGCCGCGGCCGTGATCGACTCGATCCGGGGCATCCGCGTCACATTCACGGTCACGAACGGGCTGTCCGGCGCGGCGGAGCGGCGGTACACCCTGGTGCGGTTCATGGAGCTGCCGAACATCGGCATCGCGTCGCGGCGGACGTGCGGCGATGCGCCCATCCTCGGGACCGCGCTCACGGCCAGCAGCATCACGCAGACCGACGGCACGCCGGCCGTCCGGCTGGCCTGGAATGCCGCCACCGACGAGTACGCCGGCGAGAAAGACGTCGTGCAGTACGTGATCTGGCGCAAGCGGATCACGGACCTGACGTGGGGCACGCCGTACTTGAGCCTCCCGGCCGGGAGCCCGACGTACCTCTACGACGACGCCGCGGTCACATCCGGCGCGACGTATCAGTACCAGCTCGCGGCTGCCGACTGCACGCCGTCGTCGTCCCCGACGACGACGTCCGCAGCCGTCACTATTCCCTGATCGGGGGAGCACATGCATATCCACAATGAGCGCGGGATCGCCCTCGTGACCGTCCTCCTGGTCACGCTCGTCGTGCTCACGCTGATGAGCACGGCAGCCGTGCTGGGCGGCAACACCGCGCTCGTGACCAGGTACCGGCAGCGCGAGACGCTGCTCACGAGCGTCGCCGACGCCGGGATCGAAGAGGCGCGGTCCGCCGTGAACGGCACCAGAACCTTGATGCCCGACACCGGTTATAAGGCGTTCGAAACGAGGGCAGTGGTGTACGACGCGCTCGGCAACCCGATCCCCAACGTCACCCGGACCACGTACATCGGGCCTACCGGAATCACGTCGGGCCAGTACGGCGTGTTCGCGAGCGTCGTGACGGTGGCCAAAGACATCTTCGGCAACACAGTGGTCCGTCGGGGTGAGATCGACCAGGAGAGCTTCGCCAAGTACGCCTACTTCACGAACACCGAAGGGCTCATCTATTTCGCGAACAACGACCAGATCTACGGACCGGTCCACAGCAACGACGTGATCAACATCGTCGCCTCAGGTGCGACCTTCTTCGGGCCGGTGAGTACCGCGAAGACGATCTCGGGCAGGCAGTACGGCACCTACAAGCAGGGGTTTGAGGAGAACGGGGCGAACATCCCGTTTCCCACCACGGCCGACCTGAACAAGCTCAGGACCCAGGCGACGACGGGAAACATGCTCATCACGAGCACCAGCACCGGTGTGCTCGGCCAGGCCACCATGCGGATCGAGTTCGTGGCGCTCGACTTGAACGGGGACGGGAACGCGACCGATGACAACGAGGGGTTCATCCGGGTCTACCAGTCCGACAGCGCCGGCTGGGTCGTCGCCGACGCGCCCGGCAACTACGGGCAGTTCGGTCTGCGGAACTCGCAGAACTGCGGCGACTTCCACCTCGGCGTATTCAAGAGCGCGCAGTCCCATTATGACGGCACGTCCGGCACGGCCGACACCTGGAGCGGCGCGCTCAACAACGTCACCAAGCGCTGCTACCTGGGCGGTTCGGACTCTCTGTGGGGGAGCTTCAAGGCGACCGACGCCCACGGGCAGTGGCTCAAGTGGCCGGGGCCGGTCAGCCCGCTCGTCGCGTTCCGCCCCGACGGCCAATACCTGTGGCCGATCAGCCGGGCGCTGAACCCGAACTTCAAGGGCGTCATTTTCGTGAACGGGGACGTCGCCATGTCCGGCAAGCTGCGGGGCCGCGTGACGGTGGCGGCCACCGGGAATGTCGTCATTGCGGACAACCTCACGTACGTCACCGACCCGTCGCTCGGCAGCTGCGCGGACATCCTCGGGCTGTTTGTCGGCAACGACGTGGTGATGGCGAACAACACCCTGAATGCGCCACAGCAGCCGCTGGGGCCGGCCGGCGGCGGCGGCGGCGGCAACAACTATAACACGTACAAGGCGACGAAGGATGAATTCGTGCACGCGGTCGTGCTCGCCCTGAACCAGTTCACGGTGGAGAACTACAACGCCGGCCCGACGAACGCGGAAGGGTGCCAGACGCAGAAGGACGGTCGCGGGTGCCTGTACGTGACCGGCGGGATCATCCAGCAGAGTCGCGGTCCGACCGGGCTGAGCGACGGCCACGGCTACATCAAGCGATACGCCTACGATGTCTGCGGCCAGAACAACCCGCCGCCGTACTTCCCGACGACGGGGCACTACACCAGGGGTCACTATTTCGAGGTAGACCCGACCAACTTCGACGTGGCGGCGTACTTCAAGCTCCTGACACCGCCCTGACGGGTGAGGGGCGCGCGTCGCGGCACGGGCATGCCGAGGGCAGGACTCGAACCTGCACGGGGGTTGCCCCCCAAGGGATTTTAAGTCCCTTGCGTCTACCGATTTCGCCACCCCGGCCAGACGTAACATAGCGTTGCAGGACGCACCCTGGGACAGCGCTCACCGGGCGGATTCCCGCCGCACGCCGCCCGCCGCCCGCACGACGGTGATGGGTGGCTCGCGTCCGTACGCCCGAGCGAACGCGCCGCGGATGAGGGCGGTGATGCGCGCCTCGCGCTTGCGTTCGACGAGCACGAGCACCGCGCCACCCCATCCCGCGCCGGTAAGGCGTGCGCCCAGCGCGCCGGCCCGCTTCGCCGCGGCGACGACGAGGTCGAGCTCCGGCGCGCTGCACTCGTACAGGCGGCGGCAGGACTCGTGCGACTCGTACAGCAGCCGGCCGAATTGCTTCAGCCGGCCGCGCGCGAGCAGCTGGGCGCCGAAGCGCGTGCGCGCGGTCTCGCCCACCACGTGGACGGCGCGCGCACGCAGCGGCTCGGGGAGCGCGCGCTTGAGCCGGGCGAGCCAGGCCGCCGGCCAGGCCGCGAGCCACGTCAGCTCGGGGAGCTCGAGCTGCAACCGCGCGACGGCCGCCTCGCACTCGCCGCGACGCCGGTTCAAGGCCCCCGCCGCGAGCTCGTGACGCCCACCCGTATCGACGAGCAGCAGGCGCCCCCGGAACGGAATCTGACGCGCTTCCGCCGAGGCGCACTCGATGAGCAGGGCGTGGCTCGGTTGCGCCAGCGCGGCGATCGTCTGATCCATGATGCCGCACCGCACGCCGACATGATCGTGCTCGGCGCGGAACGCGATGCCGGCGAGCTGGCGCGGGGTGAGCGGCGTGCGCGCGAGCAACGCGAGTGCCTTGGCGGTCGCCACGGTCAGCGCGGCCGACGAGGCGAGGCCCGCCCCCACCGGCACGTCGCCCGCCACGGCGACGCGCGCGCCGGTGAGGCTTCCCCTCCTCGCGCCTGCGGCCGCGACCTCGTGCCACACGCCGGCGACGTACGCCGCCCACCCCGCGGCCCGGTGGTCCCGCGGGTCGAGTCGCGTCAGTCGACCATCCAAAGTCGACACGAGCTCCAGCACGCCGGCGTCGGCGGGACCCGCCACGACCGTGGTGCGCACGCCGAGCGCCACCGGGAGCACCGGACCGCCGTTGTAATCGGTGTGCTCGCCGATCAGGTTCACGCGCCCCGGGGCCGACGCCGCGGCGCGGGGTGCCACGCCGAACGTCGCTCGGAACAGTGTTGCGGCTTTCATGCGCCCGGGTTTGACAAGGGTTGGGGCCAATGCTACCCTGTACGGGCCTCATCCACCACGTCCCTCATTCGGCTTCCGGAGACAACTGTATGCGGCGGTACGCCTTATCGGCACTATGGCTGTCGTTTGCCGGGGTCCCGGGCCTGCTGGCCGCGCAAGGGTTTGGCATCTATGAGCAGGGTACCTGCGCCATGGGACGCGCCGGCACGGGCGTCGCTGCTCCGTGTCCCGACGGGTCGGCCCTGTTCTTCAACCCCGCCGGCCTCGCCGGGTTGAAGGGCGGGCACGCCACGATCGGCGTGACGCTGATCAACGTCGACGGCGGCTTCACGGATGATATCCTGCAGCGGACGAGCGACCTGAACGATCCGTTAATTGCCCTCCCCCAGGTCTACGTCAGCTACGCCGCCACGCCCAAGCTGGGGATCGGGGTCGGGTTGTTCGCGCCGTACGGGCTGCAGACCGAATGGCCCCTGTCGTTCGACGGGCGTTTCGCCGGCTACAAGAACATCATCCGCTCGGTGTACATCCAGCCCACGGTTGCCTACCAGGTGACTCCCTGGCTTTCCCTGGGCGCGGGACTCGACATCGTACGGGGCAGTGTCGAGCTGAACCAGCGGCTCGACTTGGCGGAAGCACCGGTGCCGGCCACGATTCTGCCGCCGCCCCCGGGCGCGCCGCCGTACCTTTTTGGGCAGTTCGGAATCGCTCCCGGGACCGACTTTGCGAACGCCCACCTCGAGGCCAGCAAGACCACCGTCACGGCGCACTGGGGCGGGATCATCAAGATCAACGACAACCTGTCGATCGGCGGCCGCTACTTGATGCACGCGAAGTTCGACTACTCCGGTACGGGGACGTTCACGCAAGTGCCGACGGGCCTCGTCGTACCGGCGGACATTATCCTCCCAAGTGCTCCTCCGGACACCATTCACGCGGGGACGCCGGTCGATGCCCTGTTGCAGGGTTTGGGGATCTTCCAGAACACGCTGACCACACAGACCGTCACAACCACGATCACAAACCCCGAGCAGCTGGTGTTCGGAATCGCTTACAAGGCGGGGAGCCAGTGGACGCTGTTCGGTGACTATCAGTTCACGCGCTGGGGCAAGCGGTTCTCCGTGGTGAAGATCAATTTCGCCAACCCACTCCTCAACCGCGTGTTGTACGAGAGCTACCGCAACACCAACGGCTTCCGCGTGGCGGCCGAATGGGTGAAGAACGCGAAGTGGACGTTGCGGGGTGGATATCTGTACCATCAGGGGGCCGCGCCTCCCGAGACGGTGACGCCGCTCCTGCCCGAGGGCAACCGCAACGAGTTCACGGGCGGGTTCACGGTGGCGCTCGCGCCGCACTTCACGGCCGACGTGGCGCTGCAATACATCAAGCAGAACGATCGCCGCGGCCGCACGCGCGAGCCGATCTTCAATCAAGTACCGACCACCGGGCTGAACACCGGCGTGTACAACTTTCACGCGGAGCTGTTCGGGCTCTCGCTCAGCTACGCGTTCTAGAGGAGCCGACGATGATGCACCGCCGTACGTTGCTCGCCGCCGGCCTGAGCCTCGCGCTGGCCGCGGCGTGTCACCAGGACGAGCTGTTCACGCCTCTCGTGCCCGCCTACACTGGGGGCGCGCTCTTCCAACGCTACGTGTCGATGGGGAATAGCATCGCGATGGGGATTCAGTCCGGGGGCATCGACGACTCGTCTCAGCGGGTCGCGTACCCCGTGCTCGTGGCCGCGGTCATGGGCGGCAACAGCTTCTACTACCCGAGCCTCGCCGAGCCGGGATGCCCGCCGCGCTACACCAACGTGTTCACGGGGGCACGGGTCGGCGGGGGAACGAGCACGACGTGTGCGTTCCGCACTAATCCCCTCCCGCCCTACGTGAGCAACGTCGCGGTGACCGACGCCCATGTGCTCGACCTGCTCCAGAACGGGCCGGGCGCCGGGACGCACTCGAACGGGTTGACGCAGATCGTGCTGGGCGGGCGCACGCAGGTGCAGGCGATGCGCGCCGCGCACCCGACCTTCGTCACGCTGTGGATCGGCGACAACGACGTGCTGGGCGCGGTGCTTACCGTGAACTCGGGCGATAGCACGCTGATCACCCCGACCGCGTCGTTCCAGAGCGACTACCGCAAGGTGATGGATTCGATCAAGGCCGCGGGCGCCAAGGGCCTACTGATCGGCGTCCAGAACGTGACCGCGATCCCCTACCTATCATCGGGGCAGACGTATTTCGCGATCAAGAACACGCCGCCGCCCGCCTTCCCGACGAACTTCGCGGTGGGGCCGAACTGCGCGCCGCGGGCGCTGGGCGGTCAAGGGGATTCAGTGCTCGTCCCCTTTCCGTTCGGGCTCGCGCTCATCGGGCAGGCCCAGGCGAACCCCAGCACGACCGTCACCCTGGCGTGCACGGAGGTACAGACGGTCCAGCCCGCCGAGTTCGCTAAGCTGGCGGCTACGGTGACGGCGTACAACGCGTACATCCTGGCCCAAGCGAAGGCCGACAGCGCCGACTTCGGCTTCTGGGATGTGAATCCGACGCTCGATTCGGTCCGGGCGGTGCCCGGCCAGGTCGCGCCGTTCCCGAACACGAGCGTCGCCTGCACGGGCTCGCCCTTCGGGTTGGCGTTCTCGTGCGACGGGGTGCACCCCAGCACCGCGGCGCACCGCCTCATCGCGAAGAAGGTCGTGCAGACGATCAACGCGTGGTTCGGAACGGCGGTTCCGGCCATTACGCCCTAACGCGAACCCCGAGCCGTGCGGCGGGGTAGCGACAACGGCATCCGCCCACCGGTGGATGCCGTTTCGCTGATGCGAGCCCTTCGAACAGCGTTCGTGCTCGTCTGTCCCGCCCTGACGGGCGGGGCCATGCTCGCCGCTCAGGCCGTCGAGCGCGCGGATGTCGCAGGACACGGGACGCTGCGGGTGACGTTCGACCCCCGGATCGTCGGATGGGACGCGCAGTTCGTGAACGGCGCGCGCCTGCCGTTGGGTCTGCCACTCACCGGCGATACGGTCGGGGCGGCGTCGATTCCCGTCGTCGCCCGGCTCGAGCAGGACGTGCGCGTCGCGTCGGGCGTTCCGGGCTTCGTCGCGAACCTCGGCCAAAGCCTGCTGAGCGTCCGCCAGGAGCGGCGCACCACTCCCATCACGGCCGAGCTGGGACTCAGCGACCGGCTGTCGCTGAGCGTGTCGGTGCCGATCGTGCGCGTGGCGACGCGCGTGCAGCTGCACGTCTCCAGCAAGGGCGCGACCCTCGGACTCAACCCCCTGTTTGCGGGCGTGGCGAACTCGGGGGCCCAGTACGGCGCCTTCTTCACGCAGTTCGACACGACCCTGGCGCGACTCGACGCCAACATTGCCGGCGGCGGGTACGGCTGCCCGCCCTCCCGCCAGTGCGCGGCGCAAGCGTTCCTGGATTCGGCCCGCACCGTGCGCGCCGCGCTGTACGAGGTGGTGCACGGCGTCGGGCAGACGGGCGCGCCGTTCGTGCCGCTCGACAGCTCGGACGGCGGGCGGGGCATCGCCCAGGTAGTCTCGTACCTGCAGACACGGGATTCGGCGGCCTTCAACGTTGTCGGCTTCCGGGATGCGTTCCTGCTGGCGCACGACACGCTGAGCGCGGATCTCGTCGCGGGCGCGATCGTCGACAGTGCGAACGGATTCGGCTACCGGGGCCTCCCGTACCGCCGCAGCTTCCGACTCGGGCTGGGGAACATCGAGGTCGCGGCGAAGTATCGGCTGGCGGCGGGTGCCCACTACGCGGCGGCACTCGTCGCGCTGCTGCGACTGCCGACCGCGCAGCGTGACTCGGACGACGATTGGCTGCGCCAGTCGCTGGGAGACCATCAGACCGACGTCGAGGGGCGCCTCATTCAGGAGCTGTTCGTGGGGAGCCGGTTGTGGATGAACGTCGCCGTGCGCGGCGGCATCCGGCGCCCCGGAACGCGCGTGCGCCGGGTCGCACCGTTCGGGGCGATCCTCGTGCCCTTCGCCGCCACCGCCGCGCTCGCGTGGGACCCCGGAGACTACGCGGGCGTGGATGTCGCGCCGCTCTATCGGCTCACCCCGCGGTTCGCGGCGGGCCTGACCGCGAGCTATTGGATCAAGCAGCAGGACCGGTATACGTTCCGCGCCGCGCAGGACTCGCTCGACCTCGCTGCACGCTTGGGCGCCCCGACGTCCGCCGCCCTGCTCGACGTGGGCACGGCAGAGCGGCGGCTCCGGTTCGGGGTGGCGGTGACCTACGTCGGTCCGACCATGGAGGGCGGGTTTTCGATCGAGCAGACCGTCAGCGGCGGGACCGTCGGGGTGACGCCGGCGGCGCCGGTGTACCGGATCGTGTTGCGGACGTCGCGGAAGCTTTTCTGAGCAGCTCTTCGGCGTGGCGCAGCGCGGTGCCCATGTCGGCATCGCCCAGCATGCGGGCGAGCTCGCGGGTGCGGGCCGCGCCGGTCACGAGCTGCACGTCGCTCGTGGCGAGGCCGCGCGTCGCGCCCTTCGCCACGACCAGGTGGTGATCCGCACAGACCGCGATTTGGGGAAGATGGGTGATCACGAGCACCTGCCGCGAGCCCGCCGAGCCGCGGGCCACGCCCGCCAGAGCTTCGCCCACGCGTCCCCCGACTAGGCCGCCGATCCCCTGATCCACTTCGTCGAACACGAGCGTCGGCACCGCGTCGTGCTCCGCCAGAACGACCTTGAGCGCCAGCATCAGGCGCGACAGTTCGCCGCCCGACGCGACCTTGGCGAGCGGCCGGGCCTCCATCCCGACGTTCAGCTGAATCTCGAAGACTACTCCCTCCGCCCCGCTCCCCTGAGGAGCGGGGAGCGCCACCAGATGGGCCGCGAACCGTCCGCCCGGCATACCGAGCGCCGGTAACAGCTCGTTCACGGCGTGACCGAGGCGCTCGGCTCCCCGCCGCCGCTTCCCGCTCAGCGCCGTGCAGGCGCGCGCGAACTCGGCCGCCGCCGCCGCACGCTGCTCGGCGATCTGCCGGAGGTCCAGGTCGGCGGTATCGAGCAGGTCGAGCTCGCGCGCCGTGCGGTCGCGCGTCGCCAGCACGTCGGGGAGGGTCGGCCCGTACTTTTGCGTCAGACGGAACAGCACATCCCGGCGCTGTTCGACGTCCTCGAGCCGGCGGGGGTCGGCCTCGATCCCGGCCGCATAGTCTCGCGCCGTCTGCGCCAGCTCGCCCACGTTCGCGAACGCGCCATCGAGCAGCTGCCGCCACTGACCGGCGGCGGGATCGAGCCGCTCGAGCCCCGCGACGAGCTTCGCGGCGCGGGCGAGCCCGGCGGTGTCGAGCGCCTCCTCGAGCTCGCGGGCGAGCCGGACCAGCTCTTCCGCGTGGGCGAGCCGCTTCGCCTCCGTTTCGAGGGTCTCCTGCTCGCCGACGCGCGGTTGGGCCCGCTCGATCTCCTGGATCACGTGACGCAGGTAGTCGGCCTTACGCTGGACCTCCTCGCGGCGCGCCTTGAGCTCCGCGTCACGGCGCTCGAGCTCACGCAGCCGCTCGTGCGCATCCCGCACCGCCGTACGCTCCACGGCCGCGTCGCCGTAGGCGTCGAGGATGTCGCGTTGCGCGTCTGGTCTGAGCAGCGATTGCGTCTCGTGCTGGCCGTGGAGATCCACCAGCAGCGCGCCCAGCTGGGCGAGCACGCTCACCGTGGCTGGGCTGCCGTTCACCCAGGCCCGAGAACGGCCTTCCGCGCTGATCTCGCGCTTCAAGACGAGGCGCCCGTCCTCCGGCTCCACGCCAAGGTCGGTCAAGGGCGGTACCCCTTCAAACGCTGCCTCGATCACGGCCTTGTGCGCCCCCGGGCGTACGACGTCAGACGACGCGCGCTCGCCGAGCAGCAGGGCGAGGGCGTCCACCAGCATCGACTTCCCCGCCCCGGTCTCGCCGGTGAGGACGTTGAGACCGGGGGAGAGGGGGAGCGTGACGTCGGCGATGACGGCGAGATCGCGGACGCGCAGCTCCGTCAGCACTACTGGCGCTCGCGGTCGGAGAGGTCGCCCCAGTGCAGCTTCTTGCGCATGCGGGCGAAGAAGCCTTCGGGGCCGAGGCGGACGAGCAGGACCGGGCGGTCGGCGCGCTGCACCACCAGGCGATCTCCCGGCTCCATGGTGGTGCCGACCTGACCGTCGAATGAGACGAGCACGTCTTCGGTCCACGGCGGGATCGGCTCGACGGTGACGTTGACGTGCGCGGGAACGACGAGAGGCCGCACCGCCAGCGTGTGGGGGCAGATGGCGGCGACGACGATGGCGTCCACGCCCGGAACCACGATCGGGCCGCCGGCCGAGAGGGAGTACGCGGTCGAGCCCGTGGGCGTGGAGACCACGATCCCGTCCGCGGAATATTGGCCCACCTCTTCGCCGTCCACCGACACGCGCAGCCGGATGACGCGCGCCACGCCGCCCTTGTGTACCACGACGTCGTTGAGCACCACCGGCTCGGTGCGGCGGGTGCCGCCGCGCGCGACGATCGTCGGCTCGAGCGCGAGACGGTTCTCGGTGGCGAACGCCCCGCGCACCAGGGCGTCGAGCGCCCAGTCGAGGGTCTGCGAGGTCGCGGTGGTGAGAAACCCGACCCGGCCGAGGTTGACGCCGAGGATGGGGGTGTTGCCGCCGTTCAAGGTGCGGGCGCCGCGCAGCAGCGTGCCGTCGCCGCCGAGCGTGACCAGGCAATCGAGCCGGGGCGAGCGCGCCAGCAACGGCGGGGGCGGCTCCGGCCAGAGGGGCGCGATGCTCTCTTCGGTGAACAGGGTGAAACCGAGGCGCGGCGCGACCTGCGCCAGATGCGCCAGCAGGTCTTTGAGGTCGCGGTAGCTCGGGTTGCCGACGACCCCGACGTTCATGAGTGCGTGAGCGACTCCTCGGCGGCGAGGGCGCGGACGCGAGCGGCGATGCCGGGCCCGGTCAGGCCCACCTCCTCGAGCTGCTGCGCGCGGGGGGCATGCTCGAAGGTGCGGTCCGGCACGCCGAGCGCCACGACGCGCACCTCGGGCGCGCTCGCCTGCACGATGCCGGTGAGCGAGGCCCCGAAGCCGTTGACCACGGTGCCGTCTTCGATCGTGACGAGCAACCGATGCTCGCGCGTCAGCGCCTCCAGCGTGGCCCGGTCGATCGGCTTCAGAAACCGGCAGTTCACTACCGTGAGGTCCCAGCCTTCGCCCGCCAGCGCCGCGGCCGCGTCCAGGGCCGGCCGGCACATCACCCCGACTGCGAGCAGGGCGCAGTCCCGGCCGCGGCGCAGGATCTCCCAGCTGCCATACGGAACCGGCGCGACCTCTGCGGCGGGGGGCGCCTCGGCCGGCGCCTTGTCGCGCGGATAGCGCAGCGAGAACGGCCCGTCGCCGCGCTCGAGCGCGCAGCGCAGCAGCCCGATCAGCTCCGCGCCGTCCTTGGGGGCGGTGACGGTCAAGTTCGGCACGGCGAGCAGGTAGGCGATGTCGTACAGACCCATGTGCGTCTGGCCGTCCTCACCCACCATCCCCGCGCGGTCCAGGCAGAAGATCACGGGGAGCTGCTGGATCGCGACGTCGTGAATGATGCTGTCATAGGCGCGCTGCAGGAACGTGGAGTAGATCGCCACCACGGGCCGAATGCCCTGGGTGGCGAGGCCCGCCGCGAAGGTGGTGGCGTGCGCCTCGGCGATGCCGACGTCGAAGAAGCGCTCGGGCCACTTCTTCTGGAAGATGTTGGTGCCGGTCCCGGACGGCATCGCGGCGGTGATCGCCACGAGGCCCGGGTACTCCGCGGCGAGCTGAGTGATCGCCTCGCCGAACACCTTGGTCCACTGGGGCGGGCCCGGGTTCACCGGCTTGAGCTTGCCGGTGACGGGGTCGTACGGCGCGCGCGCATGGTACTTCTCGAGATCGGGCTCGGGGAGGGGGAACCCCTTGCCCTTCTCCGTGATGACGTGCACGACGCGTGGGCCCCGCAGCGTCTTCACGATCTCGAAGGTCTGCACCATCTGCGCGATGTTGTGCCCGTCGATCGGCCCGAAGTACCGAAAGCCGAGCTCCTCGAACAGCATCCCCGGAGACCAGAGGTTCTTGATGCTCTCCTCCGCCGTCTTGGCGAAGTCCACCAGCTTCTGGCCGCCGACGACGTGCGACGCCCGCTCGATCATCGCTTTCACGACCTCGCGGATCCGGACCGTGATGGGACTCGCGATGATGGAGCCGAGGTAGCGGTTGATGGCGCCCACGTTCGGAGCGATCGACATGCCGTTGTCGTTCAGGACCATGATGATATCGCGGCCCGAATGACCCGCGTTGTTCATGGCCTCGTAGGGGAGCCCGCACGTCAGCGCACCGTCGCCAACCACGCCCACGACCTTGTACTGGTCGCCCTTCAAGTCCCGCGCCGCCGCGATCCCGAACGCCGCCGAAAGCCCGGTGCCGGCGTGGCCGGCGCCGAAGTGATCGTGCTCGCTCTCGGAGCGACGCAGGAATCCCGAGAGGCCGCCCGGCTGGCGCAGCGTGGGGAGGCGCTCGTTGCGCCCGGTGAGGATCTTCCAGGGGTACGCCTGGTGCCCGACGTCCCACACGATCTTGTCCCGCGGGGAATCGAAGCTGTAGCACAGCGCCACCGTGAGCTCGACGACGCCGAGTCCGGCGCCGATGTGGCCACCGGTCTGGGACACGACGTCGATCAGGCGGCGGCGGACTTCGTCGGCGAGCGGCTGGAGCTGGGCGCGGTCTAGGCGCCTGACGTCTTCGGGACCCCGAATGGACTCGAGGAGCGCCATCGACCCTCGTCCTAACGCGGAAGTCGGAACGCGGAACGCGGAACAGACGTGGGAGGTCGTTCGCCACGTCGGACTCGCCCTGATGTTCCGCGTTCCGACTTCCGCGTTCCGCGTTCGTTTGAGTTCATTCAATTGGGCCTGGTTACAATGTAGTGCGCCAGCTCCACCAAAGTAGGAGAAATTAACCCCGCCTGGCGTAGCCGGTCTACGGCCCGGGCCGCCAGGCGCTCCGCCTCCGCCCGGGCGGCGCCCACGCCCAGCAGGGTCACGAAGGTGGACTTGGCGAGCAGGGCGTCCTTCCCGGCGGTCTTGCCGAGCTGGGCAGAGGTGGCGGTGGCATCGAGCACGTCGTCGTAGATCTGGAACGCGAGGCCCACGTCCGCGCCGTAGCCCCGCAGCGCTTCGCTGCACGCCGGGGTCGCGCCCGCGGCGAGCCCACCGATGACACAGGCGGCGGCGATGAGCGCGCCGGTCTTGCGCCCGTGCACGTCCGCGAGCTCCGGCATCGGGAGGCGCCGTCCCTCGGCCTCGAGATCGAGCGCCTGGCCGCCGATCATGCCCCCGGCTCCGGCGGCGCGGTACAGCTCGAGGGCGATGGCGCGCCGCCGGTCGGGGTCGAGGCCGAGCGTATCGAGCCCCGCCGCGAGCACACGGGCGGCGAGCGCCACCATGTGGTAGCCCGCCCGCGTGGCCGTGGCCACATCGAACGCCCGATGAGTGGTGGGTCGCCCCCGGCGCAGATCGTCGTTGTCCATGCAGGGCAGGTCATCGTGCACCAGGGAGTAGGCGTGCACCACCTCGACCGAGGCCGCGATCGCTTCCACCCCGGCTGCGGTACCGCCCACGGCTTCGTAGGCGGCGAACACCAGCGTCGGGCGAAGCCGCTTCCCGGTGGAGAGCAGGCTGTAGCGCACCGCGGCAGGCACGGGAGGCGGCCACAGCGCGTCGGCGCGGGTGCCCCACCGCTCGAGCACCGCGTCCACACGGGCACGTGCGTCGGACAGATACAGCTCGACCGCGCGGCTAGCCGTCGAAGTCCTCGACCCGAAGCTTGCCGGCGTGCTCGCTCAGCACCTGCTTGACCTTCGCCTCCGCCACGGTGAGGCGCTCCCGCGCCTGGCGCAGCCGCTCCACGCCCTCTTCGAACAGCTTGAGCGCCTGGTCCAAATCCAGGTCTTCCGCCTCGAGTCGCCGCACGATCTCCTCGAGCCGCTCGAGCTGCCGCGCGAAGCTGGCCTGCTCGGAGGTCACGACGCCTCTCCCGTCGCGCGGGCCGCGACCTCGCCGTCGCTGACGCGCAGCCGGAACGCGCTGCCCGGGGGAAACTGGGCGACGCGCTTGAGCACACGCCCCTCGGCATCCCGCGCCAGCGCATAGCCGCGCGCGAGGATCCGGAGCGGCGACAGGGCATCGAGCCGCCCGCTGACGGCTGACAGCCGATGGCGCTGTCGTTCCAACCGCAGGGTGACCGCGCTCCCCAGGCGATCGAGCGTGCGGTCGAGCCGTTGTGTCACGCGCTCCGACCGGCGGCCCAGGCCGCGGGCGAGGCGCGCGCTCAGCTGGCCCAGGTCGGCCGCGACGTCGCGCCGGTCCGGCGTGGCCGCTTCGGCCGCGGCCGACGGCGTGGGCGCCCGGTGGTCGGCCACGAGGTCGCACAGGGTGCTGTCGGTCTCGTGTCCCACGGCGGAGATAACCGGCACCGGGACGGCCGCGACGGCGCGCGCGACGCGCTCGGAATTGAAGCTCCACAGGTCCTCGCGCGAGCCGCCGCCCCGGCCGACGATCGCCACGTCGAGGCGGTCGATCCGACCGAGCAGGGCGAGCGCGCGGCAGATCGCGTCTTCCGCGCCGTCCCCCTGCACCTTGGTGGGGATGACGAACAGCTCGAGCGAGGGCCAGCGGCGGCGCGTCACGGCGATGATGTCGCGCACCGCCGCGCCGTCTTTGCTCGTCACGATCGCCAGGCGCGCCGGGTACAGCGGCAGCGGGCGCTTGCGCGCCGGATCGAGCAGGCCGTCTTTCTGGAGCGCGGCTTTCGCCTTCTCGAAGGCGAGCTGCCACAGCCCGCCCCGCTCGGTCGAGAGCAGCTCGATCACGGTGAGGCGAAACTCGCCCTTTTCTTCCCACACCGTCGGCCGGCCGAACACGAAGACCTGCATTCCGTCGGTGGGCGGCCCGGGAAGGCGGCGGTTGTCCTTCTGGAACATGACACAGCGCAGCTGCGCCGTGCGGTCGCGCAGCGCGAAATACCAGTGACCGCTCTGCCAGGCCTTGAACCCGCTCACCTCGCCGCGCACCCAGAGGGGCCCGAGGCCGGCCTCGAGCACGGCGCGCGCCTGCCGGGTCACCTCGCCCACGGTCCAGGCCCCGTCGGGGGAGGCGGCGCCGAACAAGTCTAGGCTGTGCGACATTGCCGGGCCGCCTGGACGGTGTTGCAGAGCAGCATGGTGATGGTCATCGGGCCGACGCCCCCGGGCACCGGCGTGATCGCGCCGGCGACTTGTTGCGCTTCCGCGAATTTCACGTCGCCCACCAGGCGGTACCCCGTTTTCGTGGTCGGATCCTGCACGCGGTTCGTCCCGACGTCGATCACCGCCGCGCCGGGTTTGATCATATCGCCGGTCACGAACTCGGGCTTCCCCATGGCGACGATCAGGATGTCGGCCTGCCGCGTCACGGACTTGATGTCCCGGGTGCGCGAGTGGCACACGGTCACCGTGGCGTTGCCCCCGGGGCCATCCTGCAGCAACAGGGCCGCCATCGGCCTGCCGACGACGGTGGAGCGACCCACGATCACCGCGTGCCGGCCGGTGGTATCGATGTCGCTGCGCACCAGCAGCTGCTGCACGCCGTACGGCGTCGCGGGGCGGAACCCCGTCGGGTCGCCCACGAACACCTTGCCGACGTTTTCCGGGTGAAATCCGTCCACGTCCTTGCAGGGCGCCACGCGCTGGAGCACCCGCTGCGTATGGATCTGCGTGGGGAGCGGCAACTGCACCAGGATGCCGTGGATCTTGGGGTCGGCGTTGAGGCGGTCGACCAGTGCCAGCAGCTCGGTCTCGGACGTGTCGCGCGGCAGCCGGATGGTCTCGTGATACAGGCCGGCGTCTTCGCACGCCTTGCCCTTCATGCGCACGTAGGTTGCGGAGGCGGGGTTATCGCCCACCAGGACCGCGGCCAGCCCCGGGGTGATGCCGCGCTCGCGGAGGGCGCGGATTTCGGCTTGCAGCTCGGCGCGCAGCCGGTCGCCGATGGCTGTGCCGTCGATCAGTCTAGCGGGCAAAGCCCACCGCGCGCGTTTCGCGAATCACCACGACCTTGATCTGACCGGGATACTGCAGCTCGCGCTCGATCCGGCGGGCGATTTGATCCGACAGCTCACTGGCCTTGCCGTCGTCGACGGCGGTCGGGGTCACGACCACGCGTACCTCCCGACCGGCCTGAATGGCGTACACCTTCTCCACGCCGGGGAACTCGCCCGCGAGCTGCTCCAGCTGGGTGAGGCGCTTCACATAGGTTTCGAACGCCTCGCGGCGCGCGCCGGGCCGCGCCCCCGAGACGGCGTCGGCCGCCTGCACGATCACGCTCACCGGAGACTCGTGCTCGACGTCGTCGTGGTGGGCCGCGATGCAATTGATGACGACGGCGTGCTCACTGTACTTCGTCGCCACCTCGACGCCCAGCTGGACGTGCGTGCCGTCGTGCTCGTGCGTGAGCACCTTGCCGATGTCGTGCAGCAGGGCGCCGCGCTTGGCGAGCTGGACGTCGAGCTTCAGCTCGGCCGCCATGATGCCGGCGAGCCAGGCGACTTCCTTCGAGTGCTCCAGGATGTTCTGCCCGTACGAGGTGCGGTAGCGCATCCGCCCCACCAGCTTCACGAGCTCGGGGTGCATGCCCTTGATGCCCGTCTCATACACCGCCTGCTCGCCCGCCTCGACGATGCCGGCCTCGATCTCGGCCCGGCACTTCGCGATGATCTCTTCGATCCGCCCCGGGTGAATGCGCCCGTCGGCGATGAGACGCTCGAGCGCGAGCCGACCCACCTCGCGCCGCACGGGGTCGAAGCACGAGACTACGACCGTGTCGGGCGTATCGTCGATGATCACGTCCACGCCGGTAGCGGCCTCGAAGGCGCGGATGTTGCGACCTTCGCGGCCGATGATGCGTCCCTTCATCTCGTCGGAAGGGAGGGCGACGGCGGACACGGTGCTCTCGGCGGTGTGCTCGGCCGCGATGCGTTGGATCGCGACGGCGAGGATCTTCTTCGCCTCGCGGTCGGCGCCCTTTTTCGCCTGCTCCTTCAACTCGCGGCCCAGCGCGGCGGCTTCGCTGCGGGCCTCGTCCTCGAGGCCGCGCAGCAACTCCTGCTTCGCCTCCTGCGCGGTGAGGCCGGCGACCTGCTCGAGCCGGGTCCGCGCCTCGGCTTCTTTGAGCCCGAGCCCGCGCTCCCGCTCCTGGCAGGCCTGCTCCCGGCGGCCCAGCTCGCGAGCCTCGGCCTCGAGGCCCGCCACCTTCTGCTCGATCTGGTCCTCGCGCCGCTCGATGTCGCGCCGCCGCCGCGCCACCTCTCCGTCCCACGCCTCGCGCGCGCGCATCAGCTCTTCTTTCGCCGCCAGGACCATCCGCTGGCGCGCGTCGTCCAGGAGGCGTGCGCTATCCGCTGCGGCGGCCCGCGCCGCGGCGTCCGTCATCCGCCGCTCCACGCGCCGCCCCGCCAAATAGAAAGCCGCTCCCGCGGCGCCGCCGCCGCCGAGGAGGGCTGCGACGATTGCCAGCCAGTCCGGCATAGGATCTATCTCCGGCAACGCTTCGCTTGGGAGGCGGAGCGTGTAGAACCGCAAACTGCGCCGTCAGCTTTCAGCCGTCAGCTATTTACCCGATGGCCGATGGCTGCTGGCTGAGTGCTTTTCGCTTCCCCGGCGGCAACAGCTTCGTCATGTCATCCGCGAGCGCCGCCAGCCGGGCGACCACTTCGCGCTCGCCCTTTTTCGTTTGAAACAGCTCGTTCGTGATATCGAGCGCCGCCAGGATCGCCGCCTTGTGTGTCTCGACGATCGGCCCCTGAGACAGGACCTTCTTCAACGCCTGGTCGACGTACGCCGCCACTTCCCGAGTATACTCGGGCGGCAGGTCGGACCGCACGGTGTATTCCTCACCGCCGATCATCACCTTGACCGCGTGCTTCTTGGTGCTCACTCAGGCACCTCCGGCGCTGCCCGCACTCGTGCCACCGCCCGTCCCACCCCCGTTCCCCCCCGTCTGGCGGGCCTGCTCCTCCAGAAAGGTGAGCCGGGACAACAGGTCATGCACGCGCGTGCGCGCCCCCTCCACGCGCTGGCGCAACGTCCTGTTCTCCTGCTCGAGATCCGCCACGCGCCCGCGCGTCTCGGCGTCGGGCTTCGTGGCCCCCCCTCCCCCCGCCCCGCCCCCTCCTCCCCGGAGGCCGCTTTCTTTCAGCTCCGCTTCGGCTTTCAGGGCACGCGCGCGCCAGCTGGCGAGCTCATCCGCCACGTGGCGGAGCACCGTCTCCAGCTGATCCAGCACGCGCCCGTCAACTCTCTCTCCGTCGTACGCCAAGGTCGTCCTCCAGCGCCTGCAGCGCTCCTGCCAGCAGCTCGTCCACTTCGCGCTCTCGCAGCGTCCGGGCGGGGTCGCGGAAGGTGCAGTGCCACGCCACGCTGCGGTATCCCGCCGGCACCCCGGCGCCGCGATACTCGTCGAACACTTCGAGTCGCTCGAGCAGCGGTCCCGCCGCGCGAGCCAGCACGGCCGACACGGCCCCGGCACTCACACCCGCCGGCAGGAGCAGCGCGATGTCCCGTTCCACAGGCGGCTGTGTCGGCAGCGGGCGATAGTGCACCGCGCCGGGCAGCGTCGCATCCAATCGCACCTCGAACCCGAACAACGCCGCCGCCCAGACCGGGGCGTCGGCTTCGAGCCGGCCGGCCCAGCCCCACACCTCCCCCCGTTGCACCGCCTCCCAACCGACCACCCCACCCGTTGCCGGTTGCACGTCGCATGAGGGGGCGGCGGCCCTTACCGCTAACTCAAAGTGGTGCTTCAAGTCCCATATGTCCATATCAGGTACTTTCGCACCCTCGGACCAGTGGGGGGGGCGCCGCGCCCCGGTGAGCACGCCCGCCACGGAATCCCATTCTTCGGGTCGATCCTGCGCGGCGCGAAAGACATTGCCGATCTCGAACAGCCGCACGTCCCGATTGCGGCTCGCCCAGTTGTGCTCGACGCGGCGTACCAAGCCGGGGATCAGCCGCCGCCGCAGATAGGCCTCGTCGGCCGATAGAGGATTCCGGACCGCGACCGCGTCCGGCCCATCGCGGGGCCCGAGCGGGATGGTTCGAGCCTCGAAGAAACCGGAGTGCGCCAGCTGTTCGCGCACGCGCGCCTTGATCTGCTCCACCGGCGCGTCGGGCACGGTCCCTGACCGGTAGGGGCGCAGCTCGTCCGGGAACGCGTCGTACCCCTTCAAGCGCGCGGCCTCTTCGATCAGGTCCACCTCACGCGTGACGTCGGGCCGCCAGCCGGGCACCTGGACGGCGAGCCGGTTTCCCCCGTCCTTGGGGGCAACGAAGAACCCGAGCGACGTGAGCAGGCGCTCCAGCTCGGCGCGTTCGGTCGGGACGCCGAGCAGGTGCGAGGCGCGCTCGGGGCGCAGGGAGATCGTCTTCTCCTGGACCGGCTGCGGCCACAGGTCGAGCGGCGGCTCGCGCAGCGCGCCCCCCGCCACGGCGACGATCACGTCGATCGCGCGGCGCAGGGCCGCGGGCATGCCGAGCTGGTCGATCCCTCGCTCGAACCGATAGCTCGACTCGCTCGACAACCCGAGCGCCCGGCGCGTGCGACGGACGCGGGTCGGCTGGAAGTAGGCGCATTCGAGCACCAGGTCAGTCGTGGACTCCGTGACCTCGGATGCGGCGCTTCCCATCACGCCGGCGATGATCGTCGGTCGCTCC
>Ga0209375_1000612_pt1 | contig 29592 bp, 37 predicted proteins | sample GraSoiAngelo_131_FD_185888 | JGI IMG/M metagenome (GOLD analysis project Ga0209375, IMG submission 185888) | Grasslands soil microbial communities from the Angelo Coastal Reserve, California, USA - 14_0929_02_30cm (SPAdes) (version 2) | ecosystem: Environmental > Terrestrial > Soil > Grasslands ... | reverse complement strand
CGCGGGATCGACGCCGGCGGGTCGCTCGGCAAGGCGTGGGCGGACATGACCGGCGCCGGCGTCAAGCGCATCCAGTCCGCGGACATCCGCGTGTAGCACGCGCGGTCGGCGGCGTCCGGCGGGCGGAACCGTGTTCGGGCACGCAAATCGACGATACGGCGCGCCTGTCATGGGGCCACGATTCATGGCCGGGTCCGACGCAGTACCCAGAAGACACGGCCCTCACACGGTCCCGCCCGCCGGACGCCGCCGGCCACCGAGCGCACTCTGAGGAGGATGGTATGGCGAAGCAGGGACCTCGCGCGGTGTGGAAGGGCGCGGTGACGTTCGGGCTGGTGACCTTGCCGGTCGCGCTGCACGCAGCCACCGAGCGCAAGGACGAGCTGGCCTTCCGCCTGCTCCACGCCAAGGACGAGAGCCCGGTCGACTACAAGCGCGTGTGTCACGAGGAGGGCGTCGAGGTCCCGTGGAGCGAGATCGTCAAGGGATACGCGCTGGCCAAGGACCACTACGTGGTGGTGACCGACGAGGACTTCGAGAAGGCGCGCGTGCCGGCCACGCAGACGTTCGAGATCCGCGACTTCGTGACCGCGACGGCCATCGACGACTTCTACTTCACGCAGCCCTACTACGTGGTGCCGGCGAGCACGGCGGCGGCGAAGCCGTACGCGCTGCTGCGCGACGCGCTCGAGAAGAGCGGGCGCGTGGGCGTCGGCACGATCGTCCTGCGCCAGCGCGAGCACCTCGCCGCGCTGGAGCCCGCCGGCGAGGCGCTCGTGCTCACCACGCTGCGCTGGGCGTACGAGATCCGCTCTGCGTCGAGCCTCGGCCTGCCCGCTCGCACCACGACGCGCGATCGCCGCGAGCTCGAGCTGGCGCTGCGCCTGATCGACACGCTCGCGGCGGACTGGGACCCGAAGCGCTACAAGGACACCTACCGCGACGTGCTGATGGACATCATCGAGCGCAGGGCCGCGGGCAAGGAGATCCGCGCGCCGAAGCCCGAGCGGCCGCCGAAGGTCCGCAGCCTCATGAGCGCGCTCGAGGCGAGCCTGCGCGAGCGGCGTCCCGCCGCCAAAGCCGCCGGCCGCCGTCCTCGCCGCGCTGCCTGAGCGTCACCGCCGCGCCGCGCGACGCCGTGTAGTACGCTGGCGGGCCGATGATCCGGCTCGCCGAACGGACGTGGCCCGAGGCCGCCCGCCTGGCCAGGGATCCCCGCAGCGTGGTGCTGCTGCCGCTCGGCGCCATCGAGCAGCACGGCCCCCACTTGCCGCTGCTCGTGGACTGGCTCGGCGCCGAAGAGCTCGCGCGTCGAGTGGCGCCGCATCTCCGCCGCGGCGGCTTCAGGCCGATCGTGCTGCCCGGCTTGCCGTACGGCGCCAGCCCGCTCGCGCGCGGCTTCGCCGGCACCATCTCGCTCTCCGGCCCACCCTCGTCGCCGTCGCCGCGGAAATCCTCGACGCCCTCGCGGCGCAGGGCTTCCGGCGCTTCGTGCTCGCCAACTACCAGGCCGACCCGGCCCACCTCGCGGCCATGGCGCGCATCAAGCGGCGCGCGGAGCTGCGGCGCGGGGTTCGGGTGCTGTTCGCGGGATTCGCGCCCGCGCCGCGGACGCAGCGCGCGATGACGCACGCGCGGGTCACCGGGCTGCTGAAGAGTCCGACGCCGGAGCGCGAGTGGCATTCGGGCGAGATGGAGACGTCGCTGGTGCTGGCGACGCGGCCGCGGCTGGTGCGCCGCCGCCTGGCCCGGCGCCTGCCGCCGCACTGGATCGATTTCCGCGCCGCGCTCGCCGCCGGCAAGACGTTCCGCGAGATGGACGCGAGCGGGCGCGGCTACTTCGGCTGGCCGGCGGCCGCGCGCGCGGCCACGGGCCGCCGGGGGCTCGCGCTGCGTGCGCGGCTCATCGCGCGCGTCCTGCTCGCGGAGCTCGGCCCGCTCAGGACGCGATGAGCTGGCCGCGCAGCCGCTCCACCTGCTGGTGGAATGGCGTGCCCATGCCCGCCGTCATCGGCGTCGCTTCGGCCAGGCCCGTGTGCAGCTCGACGAAGATCGGGCCCTCCTCCTTCAGCAGCGACGGCAGCCGGCGCTTCAGCTCGCCGAGCTCGCCGATCGCGGACGCGGCGCGGTAGCCGGCCCCCTTCGCCATCTGCACGAAGTCCACGCCGCCGCCGCCGGGAATCTCCTGCGCGCCGGAGGTGTGGTACACGCCGTTCTTGAAGAGGAAGTGGACGAGGTTGCGCGGCGCCGCGCCCGCCACCGTCGCCAGCGAGCCGAGCTGCATCAGCAGCGAGCCGTCGCCGTCGAACACGAGCACGCGGCGGTCGGGACGGGCGAGGGCCAGCCCCAGCCCCAGCGACGAGGCGCCGCCCATGAATCCCACGCAGCCGACCGAGAGGTCGTTCGGCGCGATCGTCCGCCAGGCGGGCGCCGTCGTCATCGTCGGCACGCACAGCGCGTCGCCGCGCGCCGCCGCGATGGCGCGCAGCGCGTCTTCGGGCTTGATGGCCATCAGGCGGTCTCCAGGCCGACGAGCACCGCGGCGGGCCCGCGGCGCTTCTGGGCGAGCCGGTAGTACTCGGGGATGAGGTGCACGTCGTCGGGGCCCTCGAGCCGCGCGTGCGGGACGCCGAAGACGTCGAGCAGCGGCTCGCAGTAGCGCACCATCGAGTGGCGCGACTCGCGCGGGTCCTTGTCCTTCTCGCGGCTGAGGAGCCCGATCATGGAGAAGATCGGCACGCGTCCGTCCATCGCGACGCCGCGCAGCGTGTTGACGGAGGCGTAGAGGCCGGCGTGCTGGATCATCAGCACGAACGGCTCGCCCCCCATCCAGAGTCCGGCCGCCACCGCGTTGGCCTCGTCCTCCGTCGAGCAGGTGAGCACGCGGAGCGCGCGCTCCTTGTCGAGGGCGGCGAGCACGGTCTTCTGGTGCGTGTCCGGCACGCTGAGGATCCAGCCGAGGTGATCGTGACGCGGGCGCACGCCCTCGGCGGCGAGCGCGGCGCGTGCCTCGCGGAAGGTGTCCTTCAGCGTGTCGATGATGAGCGGCGCGGGAATCGATTCGGGCATCGGGGCCTCCGGGATCGAAGTCGCCCGATTTTACCCGAACCGGCGCGCGCCATATAGTGGATGCCGATGGACGTACGAGAGCGCATCGCCGAGTGGGGACGTCGCTCGCGCGGCGACCGGCTGGCGCGCCTGGCCGCGACGCCCTCGGAGCTGGCGGCGGCCCTCACGACGACGCCGGCGACGACGCTGGCGCGCCGGCCCGCGCGCGACGCGTGGGCGCCCGTCGAAGTCGTCTGTCACCTGCGCGATCTCGAGGAATCGTTCCACGACCGGCTCACCGCGATCCTCGCCAGCGACGAGCCGCGTTTCGCGACGACCAACCCGAACCGCTGGGCCGACGAGCGCCAGTACCTGCGTCACGACGCTCACGACGCCCTGCGCGCGTTCGCGCGGCGCCGCACCGAAACGCTGACGCTCCTGCGTGGCCTCGTCCCCGACGCGTGGATGCGCGCGGGCTGGCAGCTCGACTCGCGCGGACGGCGCACGGTGGACGACTTCCTGACGCTCATCGCGTGGCACGACGAGAATCACCTGGCGCAGCTCGCGCGCGCGCTGGCGCGCGCGCTGGAAGGACGCGTGTGAAGGCCTGGCGCCCGCTCGACGCCGCCGCGCTGCGCCCTGGTGAGTTCGTCACCGTGACGCTGCGCGACGACGCGAGCGACGTCGCCACCGTCGTCGAGGTGATTCCTCCGAAGGATTAGCCGACTACGCGGCGACGACGCGGCGGACGCTCAGCCGGTCCACGATCTGGACGTCCGGCCGAAGTCGCGCCGCCTCATCGCGCGCGACGCGCAGCGCCACGTCGCGCACGGTGGGGTCGGGGACCTCGCCGGTGATCTCGATCGTCGCCGGACCGCTGCCCCACGCCGGGACGTGCGCGGTCGGCGTCAGCACGAGGCCCGTCAGCCGCGCGTCGCGCATGAGCGCGTCCGAGACCTGCGCCTGCAGGTGCACGGCCTGCGCGTCACGCTTCCGCTTTCGGTCGTAGACTTTGACCGCAATTCCGACCAGCACCAGGAGTCCGAGGATGACCAGGAATCCCACCGCCGCCGACCCGCCGCTCGTCGCGGTGTCGGCCGGTGGCGCCGTGGCTGGAGTCTGCGCCCAGGCAATGCCGAATGTCATCACGGTGCACCTCCTTGAGAACAGCCTACACAGGGCAGCAACCCCAGTGCCACAGGAGTCGCCGGCATAGGCCTTGCTGAATAGAGACCGCACGATGCGCGTGGTGATCGAAGGACTCGGCGAAGATCGGGCGCTGCGGACGCTCGTGAACGGCAAGGTGGCGGCGTCGCTCGGCCGGCTGCACGTGCCGGCGACGACGGCGCGCGTGCAGTTCGCCAACGAGACGAGCGCCAAGGGCGGGCCGGCCGCGCGCTGCTCGATCACCGTGGACCTGCCGCGCCGGCCCGAGCTTCACGCCGACATCACGGCCGAGAGTTTCCGCCTGGCCTTCGAGCAGGCATTCGCCATGCTCGAGCGCCAGGTCGAGCGCGACCGCGCGCGCCGCCGCGAGGAGCGGCGCCGGCCGAAGAAGTACTACCTCGCCAAGCGGCTGCTCGAGCCGGGGGCCTCCTCGAAGGAGCCGCCGGCGGGGCCCGCTGTAGGCCGTCGCCTCGCCCGCCGCCGCACCGCCTAGCCACGCCGTCATAAGTCACTCGCGGCGCTCGTCGCTCGAAGCCCATCTGTGTGCCCACGCGGTCATTTCGTGCGCTGAGAAAGATTTCGCTTGACGGCCGTCGCCGTGGGCGGTGGCCGCGTGTCGTCAGCGCCTCGCGAGTGCCGCGCCAGCGTTCCGCAATGGCGCGGCGAGCGCGCGATCGGGCATAGACACCGAAAAATCGCCATCGCGTCACGATCGCGCGTTGTGATGGCTCCAGGGCGCCTCCGAAAGTGGGGTATAGAGTCGCCCCAGCGGAAGGGGGACTCGTTCATGGAAATCGGCACGCTCCGCATCGTTCCCACGCCCGAGTCTATCCAGGAGCTGGATCGACTTGGCGACGAGATCGCCGAGCTGGCGGCCCACCTCGACGCCGCCACCGGCCGCCTGCTCGATTTGATCCGCGAGTTCGACGCCCGCGGCGGGTGGGGCAACGGCTTCCGCTCGTGTGCGCACTGGCTGTCGTGGCGCGTGGGGTTCGCCCCGGGCGCGGCCCGCGAGCACGTGCGGGTGGCGCGCGCCCTCGGCACACTGCCCCTGCTCGGCCAGGCCCTGGCCCGCGGCGAGCTTTCGTACGCGAAGCTCCGGGCTCTGACGCGCGTAGCGACTCCGGAAACCGAAGAGCGGCTGCTGGCGGTGGGCCGTGCAGGCACCGCCGAGCATGTCGAGCGGATCGTGCGCGGCTGGCGACGAGTAGACCGGCAGGCCGAGGCCCGGGAGGCTGCCCTGCAGCACACGAGCCGGGCGCTGCAAGTGTATCCAGACAGCGACGGCACGGTGAGAATCAAAGGGCGGCTGACAGCGGAGGTCGGCGTCCTGTTCGTGCAGGCGCTGGCCGCCGCGCGCGAGGCGCTGTATCAACAGAGGCGCGCCAGTGACGCGGCCACCGGTCCGGCGGACGTGCCCGAGGAAACGCCGACGATGGAGCAGCAGCAAGCGGACGCCCTGGCGCTGCTGGCAGAGACGGCGCTCCACCACGGGATCGACCCCGGCGCTCCGGGAGAGCGCTACCAGGTGGTGGTCCACGTCGATGCCGAGGTCCTGGCGGACGCCGACGCGCCCGGCCAGTCGGTGCTCGACGACGGTGCGCGCGTTCCCGCGGGAACGTCCCAGCGGCTGGCGTGCGACGCCAGCCTGGTGGTGATGCGCCACGGCCGGGACGGCCGGGTGGTGGAGGTCGATGCTCGGACCCGGACGATTCCTCCGGCGCTACGACGGGCGCTCCACCATCGAGACCGCGGCTGCCGCTTCCCGGGCTGTGGTCTTCGGCCCGGCCAGGGCCATCACATCCGCCACTGGGCCCACGGTGGCCCCACGACGCTCTCGAACCTGGCCCTGCTCTGTCGCCGGCACCATCGCGCCGTTCACGAGGAGGGTTACCACATCGAGCGACAGCCCAACGGCGAGCTCAGATTCCGGCGCCCGGATGGCCGGCCGCTGCCCGAAGTGCCGTCTTCGCCAAAGCTGGCGTACGACCCCGTCCACGTTCTGCGAGCGCGGCATGAGGCGCAGGGGCTTCGCATTCACGCGCGGACGGCGATGCCAGGTTGGCTGGGGGAACGCCTGGACGTGGGCTGGGCGATCGACGTCTTGCACCCGTTGGCGGTTCGGAAACAGAGTGAGGTGGCGGCTCACGAATAATCCGGACTAGGGCGAGGGAGGTATCTATCGCGAGCGAGCCCCAGCCGGCCGACGGGCCCGCCATCGCGTCCGTGCGGGCAAAGTCGTGGGAAGACCGAAGGCTCGCCGAGGGCCGCCCGCCGCGTTACACTCCGCGCATGATCAAACGGATCGCGGTGCTCGGCTCCGGCGCCATCGGCTCGATGGTCGGCGGTATGCTCACGAAGGCGGGGCGTGACGTCACGCTCGTGGATCAGTGGCCGGAGCACGTGGAGGCGATGAAGAAGGTCGGCCTGCGGCTCTCGGGGACGTGCGGCGAGCATCTGGTGCCCGTACGCGCGCTCCATCTGCACGAGCTGCAGTCGGTGGACGCGCCCTTCGACGCGGTGTTCCTCGCCGTCAAGAGCTACGACACGGAGTGGGCGGCCCAGCTGGCCGCGCAGTATCTCGAGAAGCCCGACGGTGTCGTCGTCGACTTCCAGAACGGGATCAACGACGAGCGCGTGGCGACGGTGGTCGGCCGGGAGCGCACGCTCGGCTGCGTGATCGTGATCAGCGCCGGGATGTACGAGGCGGGCCACGCGATCCGCACGGACACGACGCCCGTCGGCTTCCGGATCGGCGAGCTGGACGGCCGCGACACGCCGCGCGCCGGGGAGCTGGCGCGCGTGCTGAGCGACGTCTCGCCGGCGAAGGTCACCACCAACCTCTGGGGCGAGCGCTGGTCCAAGCTCGCCGTGAACTGCATGGGCAACGCGATCGCGGGCCTGAGCGGGCTCGGCTCCGCTGAGCTGCGACTCGCAGCCGGGCCGCGGCGCGTGGCGATCCAGCTGGGCGCCGAGGCGATCCGCGTCGGACGCGCGCACGGGCACACGATCGAGCCGCTCATCGGCATCGACGCGCAGCGGATCGTGGACGCCGCCGAGGGCCGCGGCCTCGCCGAGCTCGAGGCGGATCTCGCCGCGGAGGCCACGCGCCGCACCGGCGGCCGCCCGTCGCTGCTGCAGGACGTCATGAAGCGGCGGCGCACCGAGGTGGACTTCCTGAACGGCCACGTCTCGGCCGAGGGCCGCAACAAGGGCGTGCCGACGCCGTTCAACGACGCGATCGTCGCCGCGGTCCACGCGCATCCCGTCGGGCAGCTCACGCCGAATCCCAAGAACCTCGATCCCCTCATCGCGATGCTGCCGCCGGCGCAGCGTCCGTGAGCGCGACCAGGCGCCCGTGAACGTCGAAATCCGCCGCTGACTCGTCTGAGGCGACCATCGCCGGGAGGCCGTGCGCCTCCGCGAGGAGCTGGCCCGCGAGGGCATCAAGGCGCGCATCCGTCTGGGCGGGCTGGGCGAGCTGACGGTGCGGGTGGACGGTCGTCCGGTCTTCTCCTACAAGGACGTGAAGCGGCAGCCCCAGCCCGGCGAGGTGGCGCGGCTGGTGAAGGAGGCGGCCAGATGATCGAGCCGACGAAGCTGACGCTCGGCGAGGTGAGCCTCACCCGCGTGATCGAGATCGGCCGCTCGTCGTCTCCGACGACGTCGATGCTGCCGGAGTCCACGGCCGAGGGCGTCGCGCGCCACCACGCGTGGCTCAAGCCGGACTTCTGGGACGACGCCACCGACGATCTCGGCTCGCGCATCGGGACCTGGATCGTGCGCACGCCCGAGCACCTGGTGCTGATCGACACCGGCGTCGGCAACGACAAGGCGCGCGAGAGCAACCCGATCTGGCACCGGCGCCAGGGCACGTTCCTCGAGGACCTGGCCGCCGCCGGCGTCACGCCCGAACAGGTGGACTATGTCGTGATCACGCACATGCACGTGGACCACGTCGGCTGGAACACGCGGCTCGTGAACGGCACGTGGGTCCCGACCTTCCCCAACGCGCGCTACGTCTTTCCGGGCGAGGAGTGGCAGTTCTGGAAGCACGAGAACGAGCGCGGCGGCGACGAGTACGGCTGCATCGACGACAGCGTGCTGCCCATCGTGGCTTCGGGGCAGGCGATGCTCGTCGACGACACCCACCGGCTCGACCGCTGGCTCGCGTTCGAGCCGTCGATCGGCCACACGCCGGGCCACGTCTCCGTGCGGCTCACGACCCGGGCGGGCGCCGCCGTCTTCTCCGGCGACCTCATGCATCGCGTGGTTCAGGTGGCCGAGCCGCAGTGGTCGAGCCGCTTCTGTTACGACGGCAAGCAAGCCGCCGAGACGCGCCGCGAGTTCGTCGAGCGCCACGCAGACAGCGGCACGCTGATCCTCGCCTCGCACTTCCCGCGTCCCGGCGTGATCGTGCGCGAGCGCGGCGGGCTGCGCTTCCGCCCGACCGATTAAGCGCGCTCGGCCAGCTCCACGCCGGTCACCTGGATCTTGCCCTCGGCGGCGAGCATCAGGAGCACGGAGGTCGCGCCGCCGGGCGAGAGGCCGAGGCGCCGCGCCAGGTCCCGCATCGATGTCGGGCCGTCGCGCAGGCAGGCGAGCACCTGCTGATCGAGCTCACTCCAGAATTCCAACTCGTCCGCCGCCGTGCTCTTCATGCTCGCCTCCCGCCCCCGCGACTCGGGCTCCTGCGTTCCCTGGCAAGGGCGGTGCCAAATCCGAAATGCGCGTCATGTCGTGTGTCTCAGCGGCGACCGATCGGTGGCTGCGTAGCGAGTGGGCGGCGAGACGGCCGGGCGCCCGCGCAACGGGCGGGGGTCATCGACGACGCACGAGGGCGACGAGGCGGCGGAGCGCCCGCCGCCAGCGCGATGCCGGGCGCGCCGCGGCGCCGGCGTGTGCCCGCGCGGCAGGCCGCCGCGTGATCGAGGCGGCAAAGGCCGCGATCGCGCGATTCACGACGCCGGATGCCTCGATCAGGAGCATGTGGCCGGCGCCGTCGACGAGGTCGAGGCGGGAGCCGGCGATCGTCGCGTGCAGGTGCCGCGACAGCGCCGGCGGCGTGACGCGATCGCGGCTGCCGCAGAGGATCAGCGCGGGCACGCGCAGCGCGGCGGCCGCCTCGGTGACGTCCATCGAGCGCGAGATCGCGACATCGGCGGCCAGCGTCTGCGGCCGGCACGCGCGCAGCTCCTGCATGCCGAGCGCGACGGCGGCCCGCGAGGCGCCGGCGGCGAAGAGGATGTTCTTCGCGGTGACGAAGAAGAGCACGCGACGCAGCGACTCCGGCAGCGAGGCCCACAGCCACTGCGCCGACGTGGACACCGCCGGGAGTCGCGCGCACGTCGAGAGCAGCACGAGGCCGCACACGTCGGCGGGACGGCGCGCCGCGAGCGAGACCGCGACGGCGCCGCCGAGCGAGTGACCGACCGCGATGGCCGGCCGCGCCCCGACCGCGTCGATCACGCCGGCGGTGACGTCGGCGTAGCGCGCGAGGCTCGGCGTGGGCGCGTCGTCGGACTCGCCGTGGCCGGGCAGGTCCACCGCGAGCACGCGCGCGGTGTCGGCGAGCGCGCGGAGCTGGTCGCTCCAGTAGCGCGCGCTCATGCCGGAGCCGTGGATGAACAGGAGCGTCGGCCCGTCGTGGCCGCCGTCGCGCCAGAGATAGGAGACGCGCCGTCCGTCGAGTGTGACGAATCGGCGCGCGATCGGGTCGTTGGTCGACATGCTCGCGTATCGCAAGCACGAGGCGAGCCAGCCGGGCCTGGACGGGACTTATGCCCGACGGGGCGTCACGAGTGCCCGTTGTGTGATCACGTGAGCGATCTGCCGTCGGCCGACTGACGTCGACTGTTCGCGACTTGACGTCTACTCCTCGCCTGCCGGTGCCAACCAGGGACAGACGAGACGCTCGACGAGTGCCACTGCGCCGAAGAGCACGATCGCCATCACCGAGAGCAGGATCATCGAGCTGAACGCCAGCTCCGTCTTCCAGTACGAGGTCGCCGACAGGATCACGTAGCCGAGCCCCTTGTCCGAGCCCACGAACTCCCCGACGACGGCGCCGATCACCGAGAGCGTGATGGCCACCTTGGCGCCGGCGAAGAAGAACGGCATCGCCATCGGCAGCCGGACTTTGAGAAACGTCTTGAACGCGCTGGCGCGGTACGAGCGGCTCAGGTCGAGCAGCTCCGGCGGCGTTGCGGCGAGGCCTGTCGCGGTGTCGACGACGACGGGGAAGAAGGCGACGAGGAAGGCGACGATCACCTTGGGGATCTCGCCGTGGCCCAGCATCAGCAGCAGCACCGGCGCGATGGCGATTTTCGGGACGGACTGCGCGAGCACGATCAGCGGATACAGCGCGTTCTTCAGCGTCGGCGAATAGACGATGAGTACGGCCAGCGGCACGCCGACGACGATGGAGAGCGCGAAGCCGCCCAGCGTCTCGTAGAGGGTCACCCACGCGTGGCCGAGAAAGCGGTAGCGCCAGTCCCAGCCCTCGGCGAGGATGGCGGACGGCGCCGGCATGACGAAGCGGGGAATGCGGAAGGCGTGCGTGGCCGCTTCCCAGGCGACGAGCACGCCGACGAGCGTCGCGGCCGGCACGAGATAGTCGCCGACGATGCGCCGGCGAATCACCGCGTGGCCGCCCGCCGCGCGAAGATCAGGCTGCGCACCTCGTCGCTCGCGGCCTTGAACCGCGGGTCGAACTCCGACTCGATCGTGCGCGGCCGCGGCAGGCCGATCTCGAGGATGCGCGCGATGCGGCCCGGCCGCGCCGTCATGACCACGACGCGGTCGGCGAGCAGGATGGCCTCGGGAATGCTGTGGGTGACGAAGAGGATCGTCTTGCGCCGCTCCTCCCAGACGCGGAGCAGCTCGAGGCTCATCTCCTCGCGCGTCATGGCGTCCAGCGCGCCGAAGGGCTCGTCCATCAGGAGCAGGCTCGGATCGGGCAGCAGGGCACGGCAGATCGCCACGCGCTGCTGCATGCCGCCCGACAGCTCGCGCGGGTACTTCGTCTCGAAGCCGCCGAGCCCGGTCAGCTCGAGCAGGTCGCCGGCCTGCTTGCGATACTGGCGCGGCTCGAGCCCGAGCATCTCGACGGAGAAGAGCACGTTGTCGAGCACCGAGCGCCACGGCAGCAGCACGGGCTGCTGGAAGACGAAGCCGACGTCGGTGAACGGCTCGCTCACGGCCGTGTCACGCACGCGGATCGCGCCGCGCGTCACGGGCGTCAGCCCCGCCACGAGCCTGAGCAGCGTGCTCTTGCCGCAGCCGCTCGGCCCCACCAGCGTGACGAACTCGTTTTCCTCGACGTGGAGCGTGACGTCCTCGACGGCGCGCACGAGATCGCCACGCCGCGTGCGATAGGTCTTCTCGACCCCGTCGAGCCGGATCACGTCCGCGGGGGCGCGGCGTACCGGTCGAACGGCAGCGGGGTGGCCACGGCCGCGCGGCACGCCGCGGCCACGAAGGGCGCGAGCCGTCCGGCCAGCGCGCGCGACTCGGCGGAGGCGCGATGCTGCCGGTCGGCGGCCTCCTGGGCGCGGGCGTAGATGCCCGCCTCGTCCACCGTGGTGACGCGGCCCCCCTGGACGACCACGTGACCGTCCACGAGCACGGTGTCGACGCTCGCGCCCGTCTCCGAGTACACGAGCGCGTTCAGCGGGTCGGCGAGCGGCCGCAGGAAGACGGAGTCCGCGCGCAGCAGGACGAGGTCGGCCTTGCGGCCGGGCGCGATCGCCCCGAGATCGGCCGCCTGGCCAAGCACGCGCGCGCTGCCCGCCGTCGCGAGACTCCAGACGGTGGCGGCGTCGAGCCAGCGGGGCGTCTCGTGCGGAAACCGGATCGTGCTCACCACGGACGCGATCCGCAGCGCCTCGAAGAGGTTCTGGTTGTCGGCGCAGACCGAGCCGTCGGTGCCGAGCCCGACCGCCACGCCGCGGTCGAGCAGCTCGCGCACGGGCGCGATGCCGCAGCCGAGCCGCAGATTGCTGCCGGGGTTGTGCGCGATGGCGCCGCCGGTGTCGGCCAGCACCTTCATGTCGTCGTCGGCCAGCCATACGCCGTGGGCGCCGACGAAGCCGGGACCGAGCAGCCCGTGCTCGGCGAGCCGCGCGACGATCGTCTTGCCCCAGCGCCGCCGGCTCTCGATCACCTGGACCTTGGACTCGGCGAGGTGCGTGTGGACGCCCACGCCGTACTCCCTCACGAGCCGACGACAACCGTCCAGGAACTCATCACTCGCTTGGTTGGGAATGGTCGGCGCGACGGCGACGCGCACGCGCCCCTGCGCCGAGCCGTTCCAGCGGCGGATCGCGCGCTCGCTCAGCTCGAGCAGTCCCTTGGTCGGCGCCGCCTGCATGCCGGCGACGATCGTGCGCAGATCGGCGGGCAGGAGGCCGAGCAGCCCCGGCACCGTCTGGAAGAAGACGACGTCGGCCACGGCCGGCGCCAGCACGACGCGCACGCCGACGTCCGTGTAGGCGCGCACCGTCGCCTCGAACGCCTCGTCGGTGATGGCGGGCACCGCCATGTAGAGGTCGTAGGCAGAGGTGCAACCGGTCTTGAGCATCTCGATGGCGCCGATGGCCGCCGAGAGGTAGTCGTCCTCCGGCGTCCGGAATCCGTAGTTGGCCGGCGCGTTGGTCAGCAGATCCTCGAGCGTCCAGTTGCCGGCGCGGCCGCGCGCGAGGTGGCTGGCCGCGTGCGTGTGCGCGTTGCCGAGCCCGGGCAGCACGATCCGTCCCGACGCGTCGAGCACGCGCGCCTCCGCCGGGGCGCCGACGCCCGCCCCGACGGCGGCGATGCGGTCGCCCTCGACCAGCACGTCGGCCCGCGTCAGCGCCGGCGGCGAGCCCGCGAGCACCCGGGCGCCGCGAATGACGAGCGCCATCACTTCTTCTCCGGCAGCAGGTCGTTCGTATAGATCTCCTCGAGCGGCACCTTGCGCTTGAGCTCGAGGTACTGCGTGTACGTGTCGCGCGTCTTCTCGAGCCGGACCGGCTCGAACTGGCCGACCGCGACCTTGCCGCTCGTGACCTCCTCGGCGTAGACGAAGCGCGTGGCCACCTGCGCGGCGCCGAGCGCGCCGTCGGGATCCACCTCGGGATGGTGCTTGAGGAGGTAGCCGATGCCCTCGTCGAGGTGCTTCTGCCGGAACGCGTAGTCGGCGCCCTTCAGCGTGGCGCGCAGGAACGCCTTGAGCCCGTCGGGATCCTTCGCGATCGTCTCTTCGCGGGCGACGAGCGACGTGGACGAGAGGTCGAGGCCGAGGTCGGCCCACGCGGTGAGCACGCGGATGTCGGCGTTCTGCTGCCTGGCGATCTTGCGGATGCGCGCCTCGTGGACGACGAAGAACGGCACGGCGTCGGTGGCGCCCCTGATCAGCGACGGCGGCATCGAGGCGGCGTCCATGGTGACCCACGTCACCGAGTTCGGCTTGAGCCCGGAGAGCCGCTCGAACACCGGCCACAGGATCTGGTGGCTGTTGCCCGGCGAGATCGCGAGCTTCTTGCCCTCGAGCTCCTTCGGCGTCTTGATCGGCGAGTCGGCGCGCACGAAGATGCCGTGCGGCGGCCGCCGGTACCAGAGCGCGATGGCTTTCACCTTGACGTCGGTGTTCGCGCGGGCGGCGATCAGCGCCGAGACGTCGGAGATGCCCACCTCGCCCTGGCCGGCCGCGACGCGCTTGACGGTGTCGGCCGAGCCCTGGCCGCGCACGATCTTCACGTCGAGGCCCTCGTCGCGATACCAGCCCTTCTCCAGCGCCGTGTAGTGCGGCACGTACTCGCCGGTCGGCACGAAGTCGAGGATCAGCGTGTACGGGCGCAGCGCCTTCTGCGCGTGTCCGGCGACGGGCAGCACCAGCGCCGCGAGCAGCAGGACGAGCGTGAGCGATCGGTGGGCGGCTCGAGTCATCTCGGGGATCCTCCTGTCACCGCGCGAGCGCCGGCCGCCGATCGAACCATGGCCGCGCGGTCTCGAGCTGGGCGGCGAGCCGGAACAGCGTCGCCTCGTCGCCGTGGCGGGCGACGACCTGCACGGCCACGGGCAACCCATCCGACGCGACGCCGAGCGGCAGCATCATCGCCGGCTGGCCGGTGATGTTAAACCAGACCGTGAACGGCGAGAAGTGGAAGACGCGGCGCCAGTACTCGTCCACGTCGTCGAGCATCATGTCGATCCAGCCGAGCTTCGGCGGCAGCGTCGCGAGGCCCGGCGTCAGCAGGATGTCCCAGCGCTCGTGAAACGCCGCCATCTGGCGGCCCAGCCGATGCGCCGTCTGCGTGGCGCGGACGTAGTCGGCGCCGCTCACGCGCTGGCCCATCTGGCCCGTCGCCCACGTGACCTTCTCGACCTCGTCCGCTCGCGCGGGGCGGCCCCTGGCCGGGTTGCCCGCGAGGTTGACGACGGTGTTGGCGGCGGCGAGCGTGAGGAACGTCGGCACGACGGCACCGCCGTCGATCACGGGATTCGCCTCCTCGACGTGGTGGCCGAGCTCCGCGCACAGCTTCGCCGTCTCGGCCAGCGTACGCAGACTCTCGGCCTCGACCTTGGCGTCGTTGGGCGTCACGCTCGTGAACGCGATCCGTAAGCGCCCGGCGTCGGCGCCGAGTTCCAGGGAGAGCGGGCGGGCGAGCGGCGGCGCCACGTAGGGATCGCCCGGCCCCGTGCCCGCCGTCGCGTCGAGCAGCGCGGCGCAGTCGCGCACGCTCAGCGTCACCGCGTGCTCGGCCGACAGCCCGCCGAGGCCCTCGCCGAGATACGGCGCCTGCGTGTTGCGGCCGCGCGTGGGCTTGAGCCCGACGAGCCCGCAGCACGCGGCGGGCGCGCGGATGCTGCCGAAGCCGTCGGTGGCGTGCGCCATCGGCAGCATGCGGGCGCCGACGGCGGCGGCGGCGCCGCCGCTGCTGCCCCCGGAGATCCGCGCCGTATCCCACGGGTTCTTCGTCGCGCCGTGCATCTGCGGCTCGCAGGTGAGGGAGAGCCCGAGCTCGCACGTGTTGGTGCGACCGAAGATGACGAGCCCCGCGCGCTTGAGCCGGCGCACGTGCTCGCTGTCGGCGGCGGGCGGCGGCGCGTCGGCGTAGTAGCGGCTCGAGCGCGTCATGGGCACGCCGGCGATCGATGCCGTGAGGTCCTTCATCAGATACGGCACGCCGCGGAACGGCCCGTCGGGCAGCCCCGCCGCGATGGCCTGCCGGCCGTAGTCGTAGAGCTTCATGGTGACGGCGTTGACGACCGGGTTGCGCGCCTCGGCGCGCGCGATCGCCGCCTCCAGCAGCTCCTCCGGCGTCACCTCGCGCCGCGCGACCAGCGCGGCGAGCCCCAGCCCGTCGTAGCGCTCGTACTCGGCGAATCCGCTCATGGGACGCTCCTTTGTCGCGGCCACTCTACAGTAGAATCGGCTCGGGCTCGCATGGGGTGGCACCTTCCGTTCGACCGCACCGAACGCTGCCTCACGCGAGGCCAGCACGCGCTCGCGCGCCGGGACTTTCCGGCGGCCGAGGCGCTCCTGCGCGAGGCGCTTGCGCGGGATCCTGACTACGCGCACGTTCACATGTACCTGGCCCACGCGCTGGCCGAGCAGGAGCGCCTGGCCGAGGCCGAGGCCGCGCTCGCGCGGGCGATGGCGCTGGCGCCCGGCATCTTCGTCTTCCCGCTGCACCTCGGGATCGTGCGGCTCGACGCGGGCGACACGGGCGGCGCGCGCCTGGCGCTCGAGAGCGCGGCGCGGCTCGCGCCCGACAACCCGCTCGTGGCCGGCTATCTCGACCTCGTCGCCTGGGAGACGGCCGGCCAGCGCGACACGCTCGCCGCGCTCGGTCGTAGCGCGCGCGACCTGCCGGAGTCGTTTCGCGCGCGGCTCCTGCTGCGTCTCGCGGCCGCGCGGCTGGCCACGCGCGGACCCAAGACCGCCATCGCGTTGCTCGAGCCGCCGCCGGAGCCGCCGCTCGGGATCAGGCTGCCGGCGTCGCTGCGACGGCGCTGGCGCCGGCGCCGGCTCGCCCGCGCGCGGCGGCTCGTCGACGCGGGACGGTTCGAGGACGCGGCCGACTCCCTGGCCGGGCGGCCCGACGTGCTCGAAGAGCCCGGCGCGGGGGAGCTGCTCGAGCGGGCGCGGCGCGGCGCCGTGAAGGCGGTGACGGCGGCGCTGGAGCGCGCCGAGCCGGGGCAGCGCCGTGCGCTGCTGCTCCGTCGCTACGAGTACGAAAACGAACTCGGAGATCACGACGCCGCGTACCGGACGCTGCAGGCGTGGCTGGAGGCGTACGCGGCGGCCGGCTCGCCGTCGTCGGAGACGCCGGTGGCCGAGGCCGCGGCGCGGCGGCTGGCCGAGCTCGACGTCGAGCGGGGCGACTACGAGAGCGCCCTGCAGCACTGTGCAGCCTCGCGGGCGGCGCGCCCGGCGCGAGAGACCCACGGGGTGGAGGCCGTCGCCCTGCTGGGTCTCGGGCGCCGGCGTCCCGCCCGCCACCGGTTCGAGGACTTTCTGGCCGACGCGTTGTTCCCGATCGAGGCCAGCGTCGCCCGGGTGCTCGAGTCGCCGGCATGACGGGTGCGTCGCAGCGCTCTGCCGCCTTAACTTTACAAGAGGTGGACAATGCCCTTAGATAGGGCGATGCGCGGGAGGTGACGCCAATGGCCGTTGAGCGAATGAGTACCGGCACAAACCAGGTCGAAGTGCTTGACCGGGTCCTCGATAAGGGAATCGTGATCGACGCGCGGCTTCGCGTGGCCTTGGCCGGGATCGACCTAGTCGGTATCGATGCCCGCATGGTAGTTGCATCTCTTGAAACGTATCGCAAGTATGAGGAAGTAAATCTCCTCGAGCGCCTGCTGAAGGTATAGCGGCGCTCGCCTCGGTAGCGACCGACATCCTGGGCGTCTCGGGAGGGGCCATGCTGGAATCAGAGCATCATGGCCATCGGCCGAGCGACCTCGAGCGCACCTAGAATCGTTCAGGCACGTTCGCTCACGATCAACCTCCATCAATTGCGGATTGACCAACTCCCTCGGGCGTGCCTGCGCTAGGGGGCGGCGCCGACGCTCGGACGGCTGCCCCAGGTGGTTCGTGGCGAACCCCCCTGGGAGCAACCACCGGGCGCGACGCAACGCGGCTGTCGAACAACCCTCCGCTAGCCAGTCACCTCGAGGTTAACCGGGGAAGGCAGGGCACGACCCGCCGAAGACCCCCGTGGTCGAATTGTTGGGCTTGTGGAGTTGAATGTTGCCACCCCCTCCGGTGCCCCCGCCCAACGTGTGGGGAGCGCCGGGGAAGGTCGAGTAGACGATCACACCGTTCTGGGTCAGCTGGATGTCGAACTCGTCCGAGCTGCCTGGTTCGCCCGCGTCCGTGACTCTCACCGCGAAGTCGACGTTGCCGAACAAGTCTGTCCTTGCCGTGCCACAAACCCACCGAGTACCGGTCGGCTGGCCGGTCTGGGGGTCAGTGCCCGTTGGTCCTTCGGGGAAGTACGCCGTGATGTCGTTCCAGTGGACGTTCAGGTCGAGGCCGTGGTCATGGTATTCGAGGTGGCCCCAGTACGGAACCCCGGCGATCCCCGAACCGTGCCTGCAGCCACCTCCGACGGCAAACGTCCCTTTGCTGCCGTCGGGGAAGATGAAGCCGCCACCGGTCAGGAAGTCGCACCCCGTCAACGACGGCGGCGGCGGAGTGATGTCCGCATTGGCCAAGCCGCCGACGACCACTAACGTCGCGATCCCAAGTACGCCGATCACTGTTCGTATCGCTACGGACTTACGCATTCTGAGTTTTTCGAGGGCCATGTCTGTGACCTCCTGGCGTTGTGAATTGCGTTCACCGAACGAGTCCAGTGACACGAGAGCGCCGTCACATGTACTCAGGAAGCCACACCACCCCGCCCCAAACTACCCCTGAGTCGGGGAATTTGAGACCCTGGAAGGAGGTGAAAAATTTGCCGGTCAGCCCCAGATTTTTCCGTCCGGACGCGGCAGCAGCGTGAAGCCGCGTCTTCAAAGGTCGTGTCGTGTTCACGCCACAGGAGCACGACGGCGAGCGTTTCGCGACGAACCTATTTTGCCGACGCCGAATTAGCGCCCCTGCCAGTTGGCCTTGCGCTTTTCAAGGAAGGCGCGCGCGCCTTCCTTGAAGTCCTCGCTCAGGTAGCAGGAGAGCAGCAGGTCCTCGAGGCTGCCCGGGGAGTTGGCGGCGATCATCCGCCGCACCGCTTCCTTCGTGGCGGCCAGCGTCAGCGGCGCCAGCTCCGCGATGTGGGCCGCCAGCTCCTTCACGCGACCGCGCAGCGCGGCCGCGGGGTGCACCTCGTCCACCAGCCCCATCGCCTTCGCGTCCGCCGCGTTCACGAGCCGTGCGGTCAGCACGATCTCGCGCGCGCGGACAGGGCCGACGGTGGCCGCGAGCAGACCGAGGCTGAAGGGCGCCGCGAAGTTGCCGAGGGTGCGCGCCACCGGGGCGCCGAAGCGCGCGTGCTCGGCCACGATCCTCAGATCGCACGCGAGCGACATGAACATGCCGCCGCCGACGGCGTCGCCGCCGACCATGGCGATCGTCGGCTTGGTCATGCCGGCGATGCGGCCGAGCACGCGCGTGATGCGCGCCTCGTAGCCGAGCGCGTCCTCCTTCGTCTTGAAGCTCAGGAACTGGCGGATGTCGGTGCCGCTGACGAACGCCTTGTCCCCGGCCCCGGTGAGGACCATCACGCGGACGGCCGGATCCGCATCGAGCTTCTCGCAGAGGTCGTGCAGCGTCTCGTACATCTCGAAGGTCATGGCGTTGCGCGCCTCGGCCCGGTTGAAGGTGACCGTGACCACGCGGCCGTCCTGCTCGACGAGGATGGGATCTTGGTCGCTCATGCCCCGACGATAGCGCACCGGCGGCGTGGCCTGCTACCCTCTGCTCATGCTCGACCAGCTCGCCGCCCTGCTGACGGGGCGCGCTCGCGGACGCACGCTCGACCTCACCACGGCGCCGCCCGACGTGCTCCTGCAGAGCGCCATCGTGCTCCGGAGCCTGGAGGCCGCCGTCACGCGCCTGGATCTCGACACCGGCGCGCTGGAGGCGCGGCTGGCCGCGGGCGGCCTGTTGCGCCTGTGCGCCGAGCCCGCCGGCGACGGCAGCCGCGTCGTCATCGAGGTGGCGGGACGCGACTGGGGCGGCGTGGCCCGCCTGCTCGCGCGGGAGCTCGAGCACGGAGGTCGCGCATAATACTGCTAACGGGGTTCGAGCCGTTCGGCGAGTACACGTCCAATCCCGCGGGCGACGTCGCCAAGGCGCTCGACGGCCGCGCGTTCGGCGCCGAGGTCGTGCGCAGCGCGGTGCTGCCTGTGCATCACGCCGACGCCGCGTCGATGGTCAGCCGCCTGGTGGACGAGACGGCGCCGCGCGCCATCGTGCACCTCGGGCTGGCCGGCGCCCGCGCGCGCATTGCGCTGGAGCGCGTGGCCGTGAACGTCATGGACTTCGAGATCGCCGACAACGCCGGCTACCGCGCGACCGGCGAGCCGTGCGTGGCCGGGGGGCCGGTCGCCTACTTCAGCACGCTGCCGCTCGGCGCGATCCTCGAGGCGCTCGTCGCCGACGGCGTGCCCGCCTACCTGTCGAACACGGCCGGGACGTACCTCTGCAACCAGACGATGTACACGACGCGCCATCTGCTGGAGCGGCGCGGTCTCGTCATCCCGGCGGGCTTCATCCATCTGCCGCCGTCGGCCGCGATGGTCGCGGCCTCCGGCCTCGATCAGCCGAGCATGGACCTGCCGCTGATGATCCGCGCGGTGGAGACCGCGCTGCGGGTTACCGCGGCGGCTCTCCCGTCCGCCCGCTGAGAAAGGCGCGCAGCCGCCGCTTCATCTCTTCCGGCATCTCGACGTCCGCCGGGCGCCCGGCGATCCGGATCGTCGCGCGCAGCGTCCGCAGATAGGCGCGGCAGGGCGCGCAGGTGGAGAGGTGCAGCGTGATCCGCGCGACGTCGAGCGGACCCAGCTCGCGATCGAGGAAGGCCGACATCCGCGCGATCGCCTCGCGGCACGTCAGCATCATCGCCGCGTCTCGATCAGCGACTCGAAAAACCCGCGCAGCGGCGGCAGCGTCGCGAACAGCGCCTGGAACGCCTCGCGGTCGATGGCGAGCACGTTGGTCGCGCACACCGCGCGCACGGTGGCGGAGCGCGGGCGGTCGCTCACCAGCGCGATCTCGCCGAAGCACTCGCCGGGGCCGAGCCGGCGCAGCGATGTCGCGTGGCCGGCGGCGTCGTCCTTGAGCACCTCGACCTCGCCCTCGCTCACGACGTAGAGCCAGTCGCCGCGATCCCCCTCGCGGAAGACGACCTGGCCGGGCTCGAAATACTCGCGACGCACGCCGGGCACGCGGTCCGTCTTGAGCTGCACGATGTCGGTCGGCAGCACGAGGTCGAGCGTCCAGGCGGCGGCGACGCGGATCTTGCGATCGAGCCCGGGCAGCTTCATGAGATAGATCGTGCGCCAGAGCCACCACGCGAGAAAGCCCGAGAGCTTCACGCCGAAGATCTCGGCGACGGCGGAGCGCCGGCCCAGCGAGCCCATCTTGCCCAGCGCGTTGAAGGCGAAGGCGCGCTTCGGCTCGCCGCGCCGCGCCGCGACGATATTGCGCGCGACGTGCGCGGCCTGGCGCGTCGCGTGCTGGGCGGTCGGCGGGCAGAGGCCGCCGGTCGTCGCGTCGGGGACGGCCGCACAGTCGCCGACCGCCCACACGCCGGGGCGCTCGGGCACCTCGAGACCCGAGTCCACCACGATCCGTCCGCGGTCCATCTTCAGCGGCAGCGCGGCGACGATCGGGTTCGGCGCCGACGGCACCGTGCTGACGAGCGTGCGCGTGGCGATGCGGCCGCCGTTGGCGAGCAGCGCCGTGCCCGCGGTGGCGCCGGCCAGCCGTGTCTCGAGCCGGATCTCGACGCCGCGCCGCGCCAGCAGCCGCTGCGCGAACTCCGCGAGCGAGGCGGGCAGTTCGGGCAGGATCAGCCGGCCCGCGTGGAGCAGGACGACGCGGATCTCCTCGGGCCGGAGGTTGCGGAAGCCCCTCGCCGCCGCGCGCACGAAGTCGTTCAGCTCGGCGACGGCCTCGACGCCCGAGAATCCGCCGCCCGCGACGACGAAGGTCAGCAGGGCGCGGCGCAGGTCGGGATCCTGCTCGATGTCGGCTTCCTCGAGCGTGTGGATCAGGCGGTTGCGCAGGGTCAGGGCGTCGCCGAGGTACTTGAAGGGCAGCGCGTACTCCGCGAGCCCGGGCTGGCCGGCGAACGACGTGACGTTGCCGAGCGCGAGCACGAGGTGGTCGTAGTGCAGGTGGTGCTGGCGGCTGCCGAACCCCGCCGTGGACATGACGCCACGATGATCGAGGTCGATCGACTCCACGGTGCGCGTGTAGAGGTTGGTGTTCGGGCAGAGGCGACGGATCGGCGTGATGGTGTCGAGCAGCCCGATCGAGCCCGAGATGACCTCGGGGAGCATCGGCTGGAACACGATGTAGTTCTCGCGGCTGACGAGGCCGAGCTCGACGTCGCCGCGGCGGATCTCCGCCTTCAAGAGCTTCTCGAGCGTCAGCGCGGTGTACACGCCCCCGAAGCCGCCGCCCAGGATCAGGATGCGGGTCGGGCGCGTGCTCACGACGCCTCCGACGCCGCGTCGGCGGTGCCCAGGCCCTCGAGCACGGCGGCGTCTGCGGGATCGACCGAGGTGAGATGGATCCGCACGCGCCCGGCCGTCGCGCTCGTGACCTTGCCCCACACGTCGCCCGAGACGCGATCGAGGTCCGGCCACGTGAGCCGCAGCCGCACGTTGGTCAGCGGGGCCAGCGGCGCCTGGATCTCGGCGTCGATGAAGCGCGGCCCGAGGCGCTGCACGCGGCCGGCGAACGACTCGCTGCGCACCTGCTTGCCGTCGACGACCCAGCCGACGAGCGGCAGCGAGACGTCGCGCCCGGGCTCGGCGGCGGCTTCGCGACGCTGAGCCCAGCGCCCGCCGAGCCCGCGCAGCTCGTAGAGGGCGACCGGCGCGTCGAGGCCCTTGAGCTCGACGTGGACCGGCGGCGCGACCTCCGCGAGGGGGCCGAGGTAGCGGACAGTGGACTCGGTCATCAAGATCTGGCCGCCGATCGTGCAGCCCTCCACGCGGGCGGCGAGGTTGACGGCGGCGCCGACGACCGCGTACTTCGTGCGCTGCTCGGAGCCGATGTTGCCGACGACGGCCTCGCCGGTGTTGATGCCGATGCCCATCAGCAAGCGCGGTCGGCCGCGCGCGACGTTGGCCTCGTTCAGTGCGTCCATGGCGCGCTGCATCGCGAGCGCGGTGGCCGCCGCACGCTCGGCGTGGTCGGCGTGCTCGACCGGCGCGCCGTACACCGCGAAGATCGCGTCGCCGATGAACTCGTTGATCGTCCCGCCGTGAGCGATGACGATGTCGGCCATGCGCCCGAGGTAGTCGTTGAGCACCTCCATGACGCCGGCGGGGTCGCCGTGCTCGGCGAAGCGCGTGTAGCCTCGCAGGTCGGACATCAGCACGGTGATCTCGCGCTTGCGGCCGCCGAGCGCCAGTCCCCCCGGCGACTCCAGCACGGCGCGGGCGACCTCGGGCGAGACGTAGCGGCCGAAGGCGTTGCGGATGACCTCGCGCTGGCGCAGCCCCTCGACCATCGCGTTGAACGCGCGCGTGAGCTGGCCGACCTCGTCGCGCGAGGTGACGGCGAGCGCCTGCGAGAGATCGCCGCCCGCCACCCGGCCGGCGGCGCCGGTGAGCGCGACGATCGGCCGCGTCAGGCGGCGTGCGAAGACGACGGCCAGGATCAGCGCCAGCACCACGCCGGCCAGGCTGCCGAGCGCGATCGTGGTGTCCAGCTCGCGCAGGCGGTCGAAGTAGAAGTCCACCGGGTAGTCGACCTCGAGGACGGCGGCCGTGCGGCCGCGCGCGTCGAGGACCGGCGCGAAGGCGCTGATGCGCGGGCCGCCGCGCGTCCGGTAGATGCCGGTGTAGCGCGCCACGCCGTCCTCGAACGTCCACGCGACGGCGTCGGCGGCCTCGGGCCCGACCACGAAGGTCTCGCCCGGTCGCTCGTCGTCCGCCGTCGTGACCACGATGCGCGCGCGCCGCGTGGCGCGGTCGTAGTCGGCCAGCGTGCGCATCGGCGTGGTCAGCAGCGTCTCGTCGCGGATGGCTGCCAGCGCCTGGGTGACGCGGCGGTACGCGGGCGCGTCGGCGCGGCGGGCGCGAGCGACCTCGGCGTGTGCGGCAGGATCGATCAGCAGCGCGCTCACGCGCGCGATGTTCAGCAGCTGCGTGCCGACGGTGTCCTCGACCTCACGGCTCTGGCGCTGGTGGACGAGCACGCCCACCACGCCGACAGTGGCGAGGGTGACGAGGACGAAGACGGCCGCGAGCCGGACCGCCAGCCGCCGCCAGGGGCGCAGCGTCGGCGGCGTCGGCGTCGCAGTCGGCTCCATCACGCGCTCAGCGCGTCGCCGGAGGCTCGAGGCCGAGCGCGCGGTCCAGCGACCAGGGGCCGGCGCCGCGCGTGAGCAGGAAGAGGAGGATGGACGCCCACGTGAGGTGCTCGGAGTACGCACTCGGGTAGACGAAGGTCTGGATCACCGCGATCATGCCGAGCAACGGCAGGGTGGCCAGCCGGGTGGCGAGGCCGAGGATCAGGAGCATCGAGCAGCCGATCTCGAACGTCGCCGCCATCGTCGCGGCGAGATCGGGTGACAGCAGCGGCACCTTGTACTCGTCCGCGAACAGCTGCACGGTCAGCTCCCACGACGCGATCTTGTTCAGCCCGGCCTTGAGGAACACGCTCGCCACCGCGAGCCGGAACATCAGCTGCAGCAGCGGGGGCGGGAACCGGCCGAGCACGTCGAGGGCTCGCGCGATCGCGGCGCGCACCCCGGAAGCCGGCAGCATCGTCATGGCGTGAGTCGTCATCGCTTCCCGCTCCTGTCCCGTCAGGCTTTCTTGGGTGTCGTGCTGCCGCCGACGACCTTGTTGCAGGAGCCCGCCGGCATGTAGATCCAGGCGTCGCCCTGCTGGTCGCGCCTGGAGGTGCCCGCGCAGGACGAGTTCGCGGTCTGGCAGTCGTTCTTGCCGGCCTTGGCGATGCCGAAGCACTTCTCGGCCTCGAACTTGGGCTTGGGAGCCGGACCGGCGTGCGTCAGCGTTGCTGCCGGCAGCGTGAGCGCGGCGGCCACGGCGGAAGCGATGAGCAGATGCGATGTCTTCATGGGTCACGACCTCCTGTGTGAGTGTTGCCTCTAGGACACGCGGCGGCGGCGGGAGGGTGCGCGCCGGGCGGGGGCGGGCGCGCCGAGGGCCTGCCAGGCGCGCAGGGTCTCGGCCACGCTCCAGGCCTGAGCGATGCAGCCGTTGGGCAAGAACGGCGCGTCGCCGTCGAAGATCTCGGCGATGGAGCCGAGCCCGTGGTCGCCCAGATGATCGGCGAGCGGGGCGAGATACTCGCGCGCCCGGGCGGCATCGCCATACGCGTTGAAGTGGGCGAGCGCGAAGGGCCCCAGCAGCCAGCCCCACGCGGTGCCCTGGTGATACGCGCCGTCGCGCGCGCGCTGGTCGCCGCCGTACCGCCCGACGTAGCGCGCGTCGAACGGCGCGAGGCTGCGCAGCCCGTAGGACGTCAGCAGATGCCGCGCGCAGGCATCGACGACGGCGCGTCGGCGCGCGGGCGGCAGCGCGCTCGCAGGCAGCGACACCGCGAGGATCTGGTTGGGGCGCAGCGCCGTCTCGTTGCCGTCGGGGCCGTCGAGCACGTCGAAGCACCAGCCGTCGTGCCGGTTCCAGAAGCGCTCGAAGCCCGTTGCCACGCGCGCGGCCTGCGTGTCGAGCTCCTCGGCCGGCCGGCGCAGCCGCCGGGCGAAGCCGGCCATGGCGACGAGCGCGTTGTACCAGAGGGCGTTGATCTCGACCGGCTTGCCGATGCGCGGCGTCACGACCCAGTCGCCGACCTTCGCGTCCATCCACGTGAGCTGCACGCCGGGCTCGCCGGCGGCGAGCAGGCCGTCGGCCGGATCTTGCCGGATCCCGTAGCGCGTGCCGTCGCGGTGCCAGGCGAGGATCGACTCCAGCATCGGGTAGAGGTCCTTGAGCAGGCCGTCGTCGCCGGTGGCCGCGTGGTACGCGCGGATCGCCTCGACGTACCAGAGCGTCGCGTCCGCGGTGTTGTACTCGGGCGCCTGGCCGCCATCGGGGAAGCGGTTCGGCAACATCCCGCGGTCCACGAAGCGCGCGAACGTCGTGAGGATCTTCCGCGCCACCTCCGGGCGGCCGGCGGCCAGCGTGAGGCCCGGCAGCGCGATCATCGTGTCGCGCCCCCAGTCGCCGAACCAGTGATAGCCGGCGATCACCGTGGCGCCGTCGGGATCGTCGGGGAGGGGACGGCGCACGACGAACTGGTCGGCGGCGAGGACCAGATGGCGAATCCACGCGGGGGCCGTCTTCGCCTCGGGCCGCGCCCGTGTCCAGCGCGAGAGCGTGTCGCTCTCGTGCCGCGCCCTTCGCGCCCACGCGGTCTCGCCGTCCGGGTCGGGCGCCGGCTCCGCGGAGAGCACGAGCGTGAGCGCCGCGCCGGGCTGAAGCGTCGCGCGGAACGTCGCCGCGTGCAGGTGCTCGTCCACGTGGTCCAGTCCACGCTCGCGCTCGCGCGGCAGGTCGAAGTCGCGATACCAGGCGTGCGCCGGCTCGGCCGCCGCGCCCCGCGCCAGCAGCAGGAGCGGCCGCGCGCCGTCGAACGCGGTGACACGCAGGCCGTCGGGCACGCGCGCCACGTCCATGCGCCAGTCGCCGCCGCGCGTCGTCGCATGGTAGTCGCGGTAGTCGACGAGCGCCTTGACCGTCAGCGCGACCGGCTCGCGCGCGCGGAGCACGCGCCAGCGCAGGTAGGTCGTGTTGGCGCCGGGCTCCATCCACACGCGTTTCTCGATCAGCGCCTCGGCGACGGCATAGGTCCACACGGGCGTCGTGCCGTCGAGGCGGAAGCGCTCGACGAGCTGATAGCCCGAGGGTTCGGCGACGCCGCCGGCCCAGCGCCCGCAGAAGAGCGCCCACGTGCGGCCACCGTAGTCGACGCTGTCGTGGACCTGCGCGGCGAGCAGCGTGCGGCCGAGCGGAGGGTCGAGCGCGGCGACGAGCAGGCCATGGTAACGGCGGGTCTGGGTGCCGGCGATGGTCCCGGACGCGAAGCCGCCGCTGCCATTGACGCAGAGCCACTCGCGCCGCTCGGCGGCGGCGAGATCGCCCGCGACCTCCCGTCCCCAGGTCAGCACGCGGCTAGGACACCTCGGCGGGCCGGCCCGGGTCGCGCACCGCTCGGCGGCGATCGCGTGTCCAAAGGGCGCCATGCATCCGGCCGGCTGCGGCATCGGCTTGCGCGCCCCCCATGTCGCCGAAATCCTGGCGACCCGCCCGGGCATCGCCTGGCTGGAAGTCCACGCCGAGAACTACATGGGCGGCGGACCGGCCGTGCGGAGCCTGGAGCGGCTGCGCGCCGACTATCCGCTGTCGGTCCACGGCGTCGGGCTCTCGCTCGGCAGCGCCGAGGGGCTCGACGCCGCGCATCTCGAGCGGCTGGCACGGCTGGTCGAGCGCCTCCAGCCGGCGCTCATCTCCGAGCATCTGTCGTGGAGCGTCACGGGCGGCGCCTACCTGAACCATTTGCTGCCGCTACCGTACACCGAGGAGGCGCTCGACGTGGTGTGCCGAAACGTGACGCGCGCTCAGGAGCGGCTGGGCCGCCGGCTGCTCGTCGAGAACCCGTCGGGCTATCTGCGGTTCCGCCACTCCACGATCCCCGAGGTCGAGTTCCTGAACGCGCTGGCGCGACGCACGGGCTGCGGGCTGCTGTGTGACGTCAACAACGTGTACGTGACGTGCGCGAACCTCGGGGGAGACGCGGCGGCCTGGCTCGATGCGCTCGCCCCTGCGACCGTCGGCGAGCTGCACCTGGCCGGTCACGCCGTGAACGATGCCGACGGGCGGACGATCCTCATCGACGATCACGGCTCGCCGGTCGCCGATGCCGTGTGGCGGCTCTTCGAGCACGCCCTCGGCCGCTTCGGCACGACCCCGACGCTGATCGAGTGGGACACCGACGTGCCGCAGCTCGCGGTGCTGCTGGCCGAGGCGGCGAAGGCCGGCGCCCGACTGGACGAGGCGAGCGATGTCGTCGCTGCGTGAGCTCCAGGCGGGGTTCCGCGCGGCGCTGCTCGCCGGCGACGAGCGCGGGGTGGCGCCCGACGTCGTCGACGACGGCGTGAACGCCTCGGCGCGGCTGGCCGTCTATCGCCACCACGTCCTCACGAGCCTCAGCGCCGCGCTGGAGGCGACGTTCCCCGTCGTCTGCCGTCTCGTCGACCGGCGCTTCTTCGGCTGGCTCGCCGACAGCTACGTGCGCGCGCATCCACCAGCGGGGCCGTGCCTGTTCGAGTATGGCGCCGACCTCCCCGAGTTCATCGCCGCGTTTCCAGCCTGCGCGCCGCTGCCGTGGCTCGCCGACGTGGCGCGGCTCGAGTGGGCGATGAACGTCGCGCTTCACGCGCCCGACGCCGTGCCGCTGGAGCCGGAGGCGCTGCGAACGCTGCCGCCCGCGACGCTCGCGCGGCTCACGCTGCGCCTCGACCCCTCGGTGACACTGCTGGCGTCGCGCTGGCCCGTGGACGCCATCTGGGACGCCAACCAGGCTGGCGTCGACCCGGCGCCCAGGGTGGATCTCGACGCCGGCGGCGTGTGGCTCGAGATCCGGCGGCGGGACGGCGACGTCGTACGACGCGCGCTGCCGCGCGCGGTGTTCGCGTTCCGCGCGGCGCTTGCCGAGGGCCGCGCGCTCGAAGAGGCCGTCGAGAGCGCACTGGACGCGGATCCCGCCTTCGACCTCGCCGGCGAGATCCGCGCGCTGCTCGACGAGCGGCTCGTCTGTTGATGTGGGGGGCCCCGAAGGGCCCCCCACCCCCCCCAACGTTCGTCGCGCCCCGGCAAAGCCGTGGCGCTCCTCGATCCCAGGTCGGCAGACCTAGCCGCGCAGCTCCACGTTGCGGTTGCCGGCGCGCACCTTCGCGTCCCACGTGACCTCGATCGCGCCTTTCACGCTCTCGTGCGCCGGGCAGCCTTGCGGATGCGCCGCCAGCGCTCGCTCGGTCGCTTCGAGCGCGTCCGCCGGCACGGCGAGGTCGTAGTGGACGTGGATCGAGCGGATGCGGATGGTTTTGCCGTGGCCGACGATGCGGCCCTCGGCGGCGGCGGTGAAGGTGTCGCGGTCGAACGCGATCTTGCGCCCTGCCAGGGCGCCACGCAGAGTGCCGAACATTCAGCCGGCCACGCCGGCCACGATGTGGTCGAGCGTGGACGCGACGGGCGGGCCCTCGGGGGCGCCGTAGTACTGGCGCAGCGCGCCCTGCACACCGTACACGACGGGCTCGGGTACCTCGCCGAGATACGCGTGGCGGGCGCCGTTTTTATAGAGCAGGCGGGTCTTCGAGACGTATTCGAAATCGTCGGCCATGGTGCGCGTCTCCTCACTCGCCGCGCAGCGCACGCAGCGCCGCCAGCGTGTCCTCGGGCTCGGGTCGGGTGGTGTAGTCGGGATCGCTCTCTGCGGAGCGGATGATCCCGCGACGGTCGATCACGAATCGCGCCGGCATCGGCAGGGTCCACGAAGCGTCGCCGTTGTACTTCGTGATGTCGAGCGGGAACGTGGCGTAGACGGCGCGCAGGTAATCCGGCAGCGCGAACGTCAGCCCGAACTTCGTCGCGACCTCGTTGCCGCGATCGCTCAGGATCTCGAAACCGAGCGCGCGGCTTCGGACCAGCTCACGGTTGTGCTCGGGCAGCTGAGGCGAGATCGCCACCAGGCTCGCACCGAGCGCGGTGATCTCCGGCAGGACCTTCTGTAGAGCTACCAGCTCTACGTTGCAGTACGGTCACCAGCGGCCGCGGTAGAAGGTGACGACCAGCGGACCGTGCGCGAGCAGGGTCTGGCTGTCCACGATCCGTTCGTTCCCGTCTGGCAGGGCGAAGTGGGGCGCCGGCGCACCGGCCTTCAGCACCCGGCCCGGCGCACCCGACGCGCGCAGCTCGTCCACCGCGCGGCGCATCGTGGCCACGATCTCCGGCGGGCGCTTGGCCTCCGCCCGTTCCCGCAGCGCCTTCAGCTCGTCATTGAGCGACATGCATGCCTCCTCTTGGCATTGGGACACCGCGGCGGCGGCCGGAGATTCACGAGTGGTAGACTGCGCTCGTTGAGTGTCGAGGATCGCGATTTACTCGCGCGCGCGACCGCCGGGGAGGCGGGCGCGCTCGAGACCCTCATGACCCGGTACTCCGCACGCGTCTACCGGC
>Ga0209375_1000611_pt1 | contig 29648 bp, 17 predicted proteins | sample GraSoiAngelo_131_FD_185888 | JGI IMG/M metagenome (GOLD analysis project Ga0209375, IMG submission 185888) | Grasslands soil microbial communities from the Angelo Coastal Reserve, California, USA - 14_0929_02_30cm (SPAdes) (version 2) | ecosystem: Environmental > Terrestrial > Soil > Grasslands ... | reverse complement strand
CTGACCTGGACCTCACGCCCGCGTGCCAGGTGCCGCCGGGGCGGGAGGTCCAGGTCAGGCGCAGCGCGTTCGGGGGGGTGAAGAGGTGAGTGGTCTCGACTGGGAGCTTGCTGCGCGCGGCAGCCAGCGTGCTCGGAGTGATCGCCCGCGCCTCGCTGAAATAGTAGGCCGTGTCGGTCAGGCTGCGCTCGAAGAAGACGTGACGATCGTGGGCAAGCTGAGCCGACGCCGGGGCGGCGAGGAGCAGGAGTGCCGTCTCGTAACCGGCGAGGCGTCTAGTCAGGGCGCCGCTGGCCGTGCCGGGTCGTGATGACTACCACGCCGTTCGCTCCCCGAACGCCGTAGATCGCCGTGGCGCTGGCATCTTTCAGGATATCGATCCGCTCAATATCACCCGGGTTGAGCCACGACAAGCCGTGCCTGGTGGTCACTTGCACGGGCATTCCATCCACCACATACAGCGGCTCGGTGTCACCGTAGATGGAGCTCCGGCCCCGGATCTGGACCGAAATGCCGCCGCTCGGCAACCGGATGACGCGCACCCCGGCGCTTCGACCCTCGAGCAACTCCTCGACCTGCGCGGCGGGGATACCGTGCAGGTCTGCGGCGCTCACCGTGGAGACGGCGCTTGCAGTCACTTCTTCCGAAGGGGCGCCCGGCGGCGCGGACGCGGGCGGATGGGCACACCCCGGCAACAACAGCGTCGTGGCGACGAGCGCCGCGCGCGCGGCGTTCCCAGTGCCCTCCATCGCCGCTCTAGTAGCCGGGGTTCTGCCGCAGGCCAGCGATGGCCGCTTCACCCGCCGGGATCGGGTACAACGTGTCCCGCGGTGCGAAGGCCGCGCCGATGAGCAGGGCAGCCCGGCCCGGAACCACCCCGTTCTGCCGGATGATGTCGAACCAGCGCTGTTGCTCCATCCCCAGCTCCACGCGGCGCTCCTGCCAAATAGCATCGAGCAGCGCCTGTCCCGTGGCCGTCATGTTGGGAAGCAGTGTCTGGGCCGCGATGGTAACGGCCAGCGTTTGCGTGGTGATGACCCCGGTGACGGAGTCCTGTCGCACCCGCAGCACATCGAGCGTGACGTTGACGCCGGGCGTTTTCGAGTTCACCGCGGTGAAATAGTCGGCCACGGTGGCGATCGGCGTCCCGTCGATCGCGCGGACGATGTCGATCGTATCGACCCGCACCGGCGGGATCGTGGCGGAGGCGCAGCCGGCGACGCAGCGCGACTTGAAGCCGCGCAGTCCCGCAGTGAAGGCCGGACTGGTCGGATTGACGTAGCGCACGAACACGCGGCTCTCACCCGAGGGTCGAGCGAGGACGGCCGAGTCGATCGGCGCAGCGAGCAGCTCGGGCGTGAAGCCGAGCGTCACCGTTTGGGTGCCCCGCGCACGGGCGCGGACCTGGTTCAAGTAGTTCTGCGCCTTGGCGATATCTCCCGTCTGATACGCCGCCTCGGCCCCGATCAGCAACACGTCGGCGTAGCGCACGCGCCGGAGGTTGATCCCGGAGTTGAAAGCGCCGCCGACGTTGCTGGGAGACATGAACGCCTTCTGGTTGTACCGGTTGTTCACCATGCTCGGATTCAGGTAGACCACCAACCCACTTCCATCCGGCAGCAACTCCCACGGGTAGAGGATCGTGGTCGCGAGGCGCGGGTCACCCGGCTCGAAGGCCGCTTCGAGACTCGGTGACGGTGTGTTGAATCCCCAGCCGATGTTCGGCGTGCCTCGCACGCCCTGCACCTCGGCATACTGAATGTTGGCGCCTCCTTCGCTCGGCTGCTTCCCCCCGCCCGGGGTCACGGCCGCCTCCACCTCCCATACCGACTCGGTGGAGTTCTCCCCTGCGTCGGTGAAGAGCGTCGAGTAGTCGGAGAAGAGGCCGTAGCCGGGCTGGCCGATGACCGAATCGGCGTACGCCAGGGCATGGGCGTAGTCCTTGCGGTAGAGGTAGACCTCCGCCAGCATCCCCTGGGCGGCGCCCTTGGTGGCGCGGCCCACGTCTGCGGCGGCGTACTGTAGCTTGGTCGGCAGGACCGCGCTGGCGTCCTGGAGGTCCTGCTCGATCAGCGCGTACACCTCGTCCGCGGTGGCCCGCGGCTGGATGAACTGGTCCGGGGTGAGCGGCTGGGTGAAGAGCGGCACGCCTCCGAACGCCCGCACCAGGAAGAAGTAGTAATAGGCGCGCAGGAACTTGTTCTCACCGATGAGCCGTGCCTTGAGGGTCGCATCCATCGTGACGTCGGGGATGTGCTGGATCGCCACGTTCGCCCGATACACCCCCTTGTAATAGCCGGCCCAGGGATCCGCGAAGGCGAGGTTACCGGGATCGAAGGTGAGGTTGTCCAAGTCGCCCAGAAAGCTGGCGTCACCGGGCGTGCTCCCCTTGGTGGCGTCGTCCGACACGATGTCGGTCAGCCCGAGCCACGAGAAGACGTGCACCTGCCACTCACGCAGCATGTTGTACGTGGCGTTGGTCGCCGCCACTGCCTGGTCCGACGTCTTGAAGAAATTCTCCGTAGTGAGCACGCCTTTCGGCTCGGTCGAGAGGAAGTCGCATCCCGCGGCGAGGCCGAGAACGGCGAGGAGACAGAGCCCGCGCGTTGCTGTCGCTGAAGTTTTCATAGCTTGCCCCGAATCGATGAATTCATGTTAACATGTCTCAGAACGCCACATCCAGGCCCACCGTAAACGTCCGCGCCGGGGGGAAGATCCCCCCAAAGGTGTCGATCCCGCTGGCGATCACCGAGCCTCCAGGCAGCTCGGGGGTGTAGCCGGTGTAGTTCGTGGAGTTGAACAGGTTGGTGCCGCTCACGTAGATCCTCGCTTGTCCGATGCCGAGTCCGTTCGTCGCACTTACGGGGAGCCGATAACCGACCTGCACGTTCTGCAGCTTGAGAAAGGAGCCGTCCTCGATGAATCGGTCGGAGGCCACGTAGTTGGTTCCGGCCGTGGTCACCCGCGGCTCCGTGTTGCTGGTGCCCTGCCCGTGCCAGCGATTCAAGTACGAGGCCTCGAAGTTCTCGACCCCGAAGCGGACCGCCTTCTTGCCGTTGAACACCTTGTTCCCCGCCTGTCCGCTGAAGTTGGCCGAGACGTCGAAATCTCCCAAACGCAGGCGACCGTTGAACCCGTACACGACATCCGGGATGGGACAGCCAAGAAACTGTTTGTCTGCGTCGGTGATCGTCTTGTCGCCGTTCGTATCGACGTAGCGCAGGTCCCCGGGCTGCTCGCCGACGTTGCGATTCGGTGAGCTGGCGATCTCCGCCGCCGTCTGGAAGACTCCCTGCACCTTCAAACCCCAGAAGCAGCCGATCGGCTGGCCGACCGTCGTGCGCGTCGTGAACGTGACCTCGTTACCGAGCCCACCGGCGAGAATTTGCGTGTTGCCCTGACCGAGCGCCTTCACGGTATTGTTGATGGTGGAGCCGTTCAAGCCGAGCTCGAGGTCTGCGGCGCCCAGCTTCCGGCGCCAGGCGAACGTGCCCTCGATGCCGGTGTTCAGGACCTTGGCCGCGTTCACGTAGGGCTGCGACGACACGCCGATGTAGTTCGGGATCGGTACCCGCACCAAGATGCCATCGGTGAGACGGTGATAGTAGTCGAGCGTGGCCTCGAGTTGACCGTTGAACAACACCATATCGGCCCCGACGTCGGTCTGGGTCGTCTTTTCCCATTTGACCTGCGGGTTGGCGAGGTCGATCGGGCTGGCGCCGTATTGCAGCGTCTCACCGGTCCCGAACACGGCGTTCAGGTTGCCGGTGACGATTGGGATGCCAGGATACGCCCCGATCTTGTCGTTGCCTGTCTCTCCCCAGCTGGCGCGCAGCTTCAGGGCCGAGAACGGCCCTTTCTCCTTCATAAACGGCTCTTCCTTCAGATTCCACGCGACCGCGAACGACGGGAACGAGCCGTAGCGGTTGTCCGGCCCGAACCGCGACGATCCGTCGATGCGCATCGTGCCGGTGAACGAGTAGCGGTCCTTGAGGGTGTAGTTGGCGCGGAACAGATAGGAGAGCATCTTCCAGTCCGACGCACGGTTGAAGTTTGTTTCCCCCGCTGCGGCGCCTGCGTCACAGTACCAGAGACTCGGGTCTTCGCCGGCGATGTTGGTGCGCGCGCAGCCGAGCACTTCGTTGTAGAACGACTGTGCGGTGACCCCGGCGAGCAGGTTGAGGCGGTGGCGCTCCGACTGATAGTTGTAGGCGAGGGTGTTCTCCCACAGCCAGGAGCTGCTGGTGCCGGTCTCGACGTCCACGCTGGAGATGTCGTTCTTCTGGAGGGTCGAGACCGAGAACACGGGCACGAAGCTCCGGAACTGCGAGCGACCGAGGTCGAGGCCGAAGCTGGAGCGGAGCGTGAGGCTATGCGGGAGATTCAGCTCGCCGAAGAAATTACCGATGAGACGCGCGTTGTTCTCGGTGTTGCGCGTGTAGAAAACGGTGGCGGCGGGATTCCCCGCTGAGGAGCGTACGGTGCCGTCGGCGAAGGTGCCGTCGGGATTGAACGGCGCGACGGTCGGGTCCGCGCGGTAGAGCACGCTCAGCACGTCCGGGGGTCGGTCGTCGTCGGTATAGGAAACCGCGAGGTTGTGCCCCAGCAGCAGGCGGTTCGTGAGGCGATAGTCGTTGTTCAGGCGCAGCGTGACCCGATGGAAGTCCGACTTCGGAACGACGCCTGCCTGCCGAAAGTAGTCGCCACTGAAGTAGTACGTGACCTTGTCCGTGCCCCCCGAGCTCGAGACCTGGTAGTTCTGCATCGGCGCGGTTTCGAACATCACCTTCTGCCAATCCGTGCCCGCCCCGATGGTATTCGGATTGGTGAAGTAGGCCGGCGCTCCCAGATTCGTGGCCAGCTCGTTAGCGAGTATGGCGTAGTCGTGCGCGTTGACGAGATCGACGCGATGCTCGACGGCCTGGGACCCGGCGTAGGCGTTGAAGCTGAAGTGCGTCGGGCGCTCGAGACCCCCGCGCTTGGTGGAGATGATGATGACACCGTTGGCGCCGCGCGAGCCGTAGATCGCCGTGGCCGAGGCGTCCTTGAGCACCTCGACGGACGTGACGTCGTTTGCGTGCAGGAACGAGACGTCGTCGGTCAGCATGCCGTCGACGACGTAAAGTGGGGACGCGTCGTTGAGGGTGCCGACGCCGCGGATGCGCACGACGGCGCTGGCGCCCGGCCGGCCGGACGATGGCGTCACCTGCGCCCCCGCGATCCGACCCTGCAGTGTCTGGTCGACCGATGCCGTGGGGACCGGCGTCAAGTCCTCGGCGTTGACGGTCGTCACGGCTCCTGTGACGTCGCGCCGCTGCTGGGTGCCGTAGCCTGTCACGACGACCTCTTCCATCATGATCGCTGCGGCCTCCATGGTGGCGTTCACCACCGACCGCCCCGCGATCGCGACCACGACGGGGCGGTAGCCGATGAAGGCGAAGGTCAGCGTGTCGTTCGGAGTGCGGGCAGCGATCGCGTACCGGCCGTTGGTGCCAGTGAGCGTGCCAATGCTCGTGCCCTTAACGACGACTCTCGCCCCCGAGAGTGGGCTGCCATCGCTGGCTGAGGTCACCGTGCCAGTCACCTGCGCCGGCGCCGCTTGACCCCAGCCAGGCTCGAAGGAGCCCAGCGAGAGGAGGGAGACGAGGCCGACGACAAGCGTCGCGCTGAACGGTCTGAGAGAGCTCCGGCCCATGGACAGATCTCCGCTGAGTGCGTTGCCTCCGTTATCACGCGCGTTTTTCAGTTTGTCAAGTCCGCCGAAGCCTGCGTAGATTCCGTCCACCGCGTTTCAGATTTCTACCTCTGCTCAATGGGATCCCGATGCGCATCCAAGACGCCTGTTTCACGGCGTTCGTCGCCCTGGGCCTCGCCGCCGCCAGCCCCGCTGCCGCGCAGCGCGCCGCCCCCGGGCGACTGATCGACTCGCTCGTCGCCCGCATGACCCTGCAGGAAAAGCTCGGCCAGCTCAACCTGCCCTCGGTCGACAACCAGCCGAGCCCCGCGCAGCTCGAGCAGGTCAGGAAGGGCCAGGTCGGGGGGTTCCTGAACCTGGCCGGTGCCCAGGCGACCCGCGACGCCCAGCGCATCGCGGTTACCGAGTCGCGCCTCCACATCCCGCTCCTCCTGGGCCTGGATGTGATTCACGGCTACCGCACGATCTTTCCGATCCCGCTCGCCGAAGCGGCGACGTGGGACCCTGCGGCGGCGGAGAGCACGGCGCGCGCAGCGGCGCGCGAAGCCGCGGCGGCCGGCGTCAACTGGACGTTCGCGCCCATGGTCGACATCGCGCGCGACCCGCGGTGGGGGCGCATCGCCGAGGGCGCGGGCGAGGACCCCTACCTGGGATCGGCTATGGCCGCGGCCCGCGTGCGCGGGTTTCAGGGAAGGGACCTGCGCGCGCCTGACGCCGTGCTGGCCACGGTCAAGCACTTCGCCGCGTACGGCGGCGCCGAGGGGGGCAGGGACTACAACACCGTAGACGCGTCCGAGCGTACCCTGCGGGAGATCTACCTGCCGCCGTACCGGGCGGCGGTGGACGCGGGCGCCGGCAGCATCATGACGTCCTTCAACGAGATCGGCGGCATCCCCAGCCACGCGAACCGCTGGCTCGTGACCACGTTGCTGCGCGACGAGTGGAAGTTCCCCGGGTTCGTCGTGAGCGACTGGACCGGCGTCGAAGAGCTGCGGAACCACGGCGTCGCGGGGTCGCGCGCCGACGCGGGGAAGGTCGCACTCGAGGCCGGCGTCGACATGGACATGGTGAGCCGGATTTACGTCGAGGACCTCCCCGGTTTGATCCGCGCGGGGCGCATCCCGATCGCGACCGTCGACGCCGCCGTGCGGCGCGTGCTCGCGGCGAAGCGCGCTCTGGGGCTGTTCGATGACCCGTACCGCGGATCGAGCGTCGAACGCGAGCGCAATGTGCTGTTAGCACCCGAGCATCGCCAGCTCGCCCGCACCGTGGCGCAAGAGGCGATCGTGCTGCTCAAGAACGACGGCAACCTGCTCCCGCTCGGGCCCGCGCGGCACACCCTGGCAGTGATCGGCCCGCTCGCCGACGATCACGTGGCGGCGCTCGGCTCGTGGGCGGGCCGTGGCGACCCGCGAGATGCCGTCACTCCGCTCGAAGGCATCAAGACCCGAGCCGGAACCGGCGCGGAGGTTCGCTACGCCAAGGGCTGCGGCATTACCGACACGGCGACCGCCGGGTTCGCCGAGGCCGTCGCGCTGGCGCGCCAGGCCGACGTCGCGCTGCTCGTCCTGGGGGAGGTGGGAGACATGAGTGGCGAGGCCGCGAGCCGGTCGAGCCTCGCACTCCCGGGCGCGCAGCAGCAATTGCTCGAGGCCGTCCAAGCAGCCGGTACGCCGGTAGTGCTCATATTAATGAACGGCCGGCCGCTCACCGTGCAGTGGGCGGCCGACCATGTGCCCGCCGTCGTCGAGGCGTGGTTCTTGGGCGTCGAGACCGGCCCCGCCCTCGCAGGTGTCTTATTCGGCGACGTGAGTCCCAGCGGCAAGCTCCCCGTGACCTTCCCCCGGGCCGTCGGCCAGATTCCGATCTACTACAATCACAAGAACACGGGACGGCCGGCGGGCGCGGATAAGTACACCTCCAAGTACACCGACCTGCCGTCGAGCCCACTCTTTCCTTTTGGCTATGGGTTGAGCTACGCGTCGTTCGAGTACAAGGATCTCAAGCTGAGCGCGCCGAGCATCGGCGCGGGCGGGATGCTCAAGGTGTCGGCGACCGTGACCAACACGGGTGCGCGCGAAGCCAGCGAGGTCGCGCAGCTGTACGTGCACGACGAAGTGGCGAGCGTCACCCGGCCGGTGCGCGCGCTTGCGGGCTTCCGGCGGGTCTCCCTGAAGCCCGGCGAATCGCGCACCGTGGAGTTCGAGCTGACGCCCAAGGAGCTCGGGTTGTACGATCAGCGCATGAGGTTCGTGGTCGAGCCCGGGAAGTTCCGGGTCTACGTGGGTGGGAGCTCGGTGGGAGGTCTCGAGGGGGAGTTCGAGGTGAGGGGGGGACCGAGGTAGCACAGCGCGCCGCGTAGTTCCCATCCTGAAGGATGGGCTCGGCCAGGCACAACGCTGAAGCGTACTGTGCTTCAGCACAGTGCATTGCCGAGCCCACGCTTCAGCGTGGGAACATAACGGGCGCCGCGCTCCATTTGTCACTCCCGGTATCTTACCCCGTGCGCCTCGCCGACCTCGTCGCCACTTCTCAACACGTCGCCCGAACCAGCAGCCGCCTCGACAAAGTCGCCCTGCTCGCGGGGCTGCTCCGTCGCGTCGAGCCGCAAGAGGCGGAGATCGCTGCTGCCTATCTGTGCGGCGAGCTCCGTCAGTCGAAGCTAGGTGTCGCCTACGCCGGTGTGCGAGCAGCGATGCCCGACTCGGCGGCTGAGGCGCCCACGTTAGGGCTGTCCGACGTGGACCTCGCGTTCGAGCGGATCGCGCACGTTGCGGGGAAGGGTTCCGCCGAGGAGAAGCTGCGGTTGCTGCGTACGCTGTTGACCCGCGCGACGCGGGACGAGCAGCGCTTTCTCGCGAGCCTGGTGATCGGTGAGCTGCGCCAGGGTGCGTTACGGGGTCTGGTGCTCGAGGCCGTGGCGCAGGCAGCCGGGATCCCGAGCGACGCGGTACGGCGCGCTGTGACGGCGGCGGGTGACCTGCCGAGCGTCGCGCGCGTGGCGCTGGTGGAAGGTGGCGCGGGGCTGTCGCGCTTCGCCATTCAGCTGTTCCGTCCGCTGCTCCCGATGCTGGCGGATTCCGCCGAGGATGCGGCCGAGGCCTTCACGCGGCTCGGCCGGGCGGCGCTCGAGTTCAAGCTCGACGGCGCCAGGGTCCAGATCCACAAGAGCGGCGAGGAAGTGAGGGTCTACTCCCGCCGGCTGAACGAGGTGACCGTGGCGGTGCCCGAGCTCGTGGAGGTGACCCGCGCGCTCCCCGCCCGCGAGCTGATCCTCGACGCTGAAGCGATCGCGCTTCGGCCGGACGGGCAGCCGCACGCCTTTCAGACGACGATGCGGCGCTTTGGACGCAAGCTCGAGGTCGAGCGTCTCCGCTCGGAGCTTCCCCTGACACCGTTTTTCTTCGACCTCCTCTATCTGGACGGCACCCCGTTGCTCGCCGAGCCGCAGGAGCGCCGTTTTGCGGCGCTCACCGAGATCTCGCCCAGCGAGCTCGTGATCCCGCGCACAGTGGCGGACTCAGCCGAGGCAGCGCAGGCCTTTCTCGACACGGCCCTCGCGCGCGGGCACGAGGGGATTATGGGCAAGGCGCTCGACGCCCCGTATGAAGCCGGCAACCGCGGCCAGCGCTGGCTCAAGGTCAAGCCGGCGCGGACGCTCGACCTGGTGGTGCTCGCGGCTGAATGGGGTCACGGGCGGCGTCGCGGCTGGCTCTCGAATCTCCACCTGGGCGCCCGGGATCCGGAGCACGGCGGCTTCGTGATGCTGGGGAAGACCTTCAAGGGCATGACCGATGCGATGCTCGAGTGGCAAACGAAACGGCTGCTGGAGCTCGAGATGGGGCGGGATGCCCACACGGTGTATGTACGTCCGGAGCTGGTGGTCGAAGTGGCCTTCAATGACGTGCAGGCAAGTCCCCATTACCCGGGCGGGGTCGCGCTCCGCTTCGCGCGGGTGAAGCAGTATCGCAGCGACAAGCCGGCCGGTCAGGCGGACACGATCGCGACCGTGCAGGAGATGCTGCCGCGCGCGCAGCCCCTCGGACCGGCGCGCTGAGCGTACCCTTGCCGGTGGATCGAGCGGAGGTAGACTCAACCTGCCACCCCACTGAGGAGGGTTGTATGCGCCCTGTCGCGATCGTCCGAGCGGCCTTGGTCGTTGCAGCTGCCGGCACCGCCTGTGATCGCAGCTTGCCCACTGATCCCCGGCTGCGGGCTACGTTCGGCGCCCAGGCGTCGAGCGCGCCCGAGGCGCAGAACTTCGTGGCCCACCTCACGGGTTCAGACGAGGTGCCGAGCCACGACACCCGTGCCGTAGGCCAGGTCAAGTTCCAGCTCAGCGATGATGGAACGGCGCTCCAGTACCGGTTGATCTCGGCCGACATCCACAACGTCATTGCGTCCCACATCCACGTCGCCGCCGCGGGCGTGAACGGTCCCATCGTGGTGTTCCTGTTCGGGACGGTTCCACCGGGCGGCGGCCGGTTCGACGGCGTACTCGCCGAGGGGACGGTCGGCGCCGCGAATTTCGTGGGTCCGCTCGCGGGCCAGCCGTTCAGCGCGCTCGTCGACGCGATCCGCGCCGGGAACGCGTACGTCAACGTGCACACCAACGACGGCGTCGCGCCTCCGAACACGGGCCCGGGGGACTTCCCGGGCGGCGAAATCCGCGGGCAGATCCGCAGCGCCGGGCCGACTCCATAGCCCCTCGGCGCTCCACGCCTCACCCCTCGGTCCCCTCCCCGCGCCGCGGCGAGGGGCCCTACGGGTGCGGTCAGTTGATCGGGTCGATGCGGCATGCCAAGTTGAGAACCATGGCTGCCGGCTGGCGTGCGGGCTACCTGGTCCTGGCCGTGGGAGGGGGGACGTTGGCCGGGGCGTGCAGCCATCCGGCGCCGGCGACGGTTCTGCCGGCCCGCGACTCCGTCAGCGTTCGGACGGTGGCGGAAACGGTGGCTGTCCGGGACCCCCAGCTCGAGCAGCGGGTCGCGCGGCTGGAGCTGCGCCTGCTCGAGCGCGACGCGCAGATCGAGGAGCTGCAAGCCCGGCTCGATGAGGCGAGGCGGGAAGTGGTGCGGGCGATGGCGAAGCTGCAGACGTTGGCCAGCCGCGCCGAAGCCGCCTCCGCGATGGCGGAGACGGAGATCGCGTTGCAATCGCTCAAGACCGCCGCCGGGCAGCAGGCGGCTCCGGAAACCGGCCAGGCCACGCAGCTGCTGCAGCTCAGCACCGCGGAATTCAACAAACAGAATTACGGCGGCGCCCTGTACCTCGCCAACCAGGCGAGGAGCGTCGCCGGTGCGAGCAGGGCGCGCGCGGCGAGCGACGTGCGGGGGTCGCTACGCTCCGGCGAGGTGCTGTTCGCGCTGCCGCTCCACCTCGCGACGGTGAGCCGCAGCAACGTGCGCGAAGGGCCCGGAGGGACCTACGCCGTGCTGTTCACGCTGGAGGCGGGGGCGCCGGTCATCGGCTATTCGTATGCCGACCAATGGGTGCATATCGGCGATCAGGCCGGGCGCGGCGGCTGGGTGTTCCAGAGCCTCGTGGGCCGCCGGCAGGAGCGGTGATCCAGGCGTCAGGGTGGGGAGGCGCTCTTCGCGGCGGCGCTGGCGTGCGCCACGCGGTTGCGCCCGTCGTGTTTCGCCCGGTACAGCGCCCGATCGGCGGCGGCGATCATGGACTCGGGCGAGTCCCCGTGCGTCGGGAACTCGGCTACGCCGACGCTCAGTGTGATCGTGCCGCCGGCCAGGCCTTCCGCCGCTACCCGGGCGCGAATCCGCTCGGCTGTTTCCGCGGCTTGCTCTGCCGCCGTCTCCGGTAACAGGACGACGAACTCTTCGCCGCCGTAGCGCGCGACGCTGTCCACCTCACGCGTCGACTCGCGCAGCGCCCGCGCCACCTTGATGAGCATTTCGTCTCCAGCGAGGTGGCCGAAGGCGTCGTTGTATTCCTTGAAGTGATCGATGTCCGCCATCAGCAGGGCGCAGCAATGCTCCAGGCGCCGGGAGCGTCGGATCTCGTTGGCGAGCGTCTCCATCAGGTAGCGGCGGTTGTAGAGCCCCGTCAGATCATCGGTGAGGGACCGATGCTCGAGCTCGCGGCGCCCGTCTCGCAGCCGCGCGACCATGTCGTTGAAGACTTCGGTCAGCGATCCAACCTCGCCGCCGCTCACCACGGGGAGATCGACGGCCAGATCGCCGGCCGCCACTTTGCCGGCGCCGGCCGTCAGCCGATCGAGCGGGCGCACGATCAGCACGCCCAGCAGGTACGCGAGCAGGCCCACGCCGAGCAGCAGAGCGGCGACGATCAGGACGGTCAGATTTCGCAACCGGATGACCTGGCGGTAGGCCGCCTTCGCCGGGATCTCGGCCACGACTGCCCACCCCAGTCGCGGCACGCGTTGCAGCGTCCCGACGACCTCGTCCCCGTCGAACCCGCGGTACCGGAGTGCGATGCCCGCCCGGTCGAACAGCAGTCTGACGCTCTCGGCCGGGAGCTGGACGGTCATCGGCGCCGCGCCGCCCGTACCGGAGCTGGCGAGCAGCGTGCCGTCGGCTGTCACGACAACGATGCCACCGAGCCCGTCGATGGCGAAGCGGCGGATGATTTGTTGCACCGCGCGCAGGTTCAGCTTTGCCGTCAGCGCACCGATGAGCCGTCCGCTCGACGGGTAGATGGGAACGGCGACGATCATCTCCGGCTTGCGCGTGACGTCGTCGCGATAGGGCTCGCCGACGAAGGCGTTATCCGTCTTGATGGTGTGGAGCCAGTCCGCAGGCAGCGCCACGGCCCCGGCGTCGCTCGCGCTCGAGGCCACTACTCGGGCGCTCGAATCGAGGACGATGAGCTCCTCGTAGTCGGCGAAGCGATCCCGGACCGAGTTGAGATAGTCGCGCAGCCGGCCGTACGCCCGACCCTCGCGCACAGGCTCCCTCCCGGTCCGGGGGATTTTCTCGAGGTTCTCGGAAACTTCGTAGGAGCTCGCGAACACCCGGAGATCGTAGAGACGCTCCTTGAGCCACAAGTCGAGCTCGCGAGACGCCTGCGAGCTCACGCTTTGCTGTTCGCCGGTGATCTTCTCGGTGAGCGATAGCTGATTGTGCGCATACGACACCCAGGCAGTCGAGATCGAGGGAATGAGCGTGGCCAGCACCGCGAACGCGAGCAGCTTGTTGCGGATACTCTCCAGCCCCAGGGCGCGGAGGCCGTACGAGACGGTCTGCTCCCAGGTGCGCATCTTATCCCCGGAACCGGGGGTTGTCGGCCAGTGTCACGCCTCGCCTCGTCGGAGGGGAACCGTACAGCATATCGCCCTGCCGCCCCTTCAGGCAAGGCAGCCGAACCAGCCTGCGGCACAGGACCTGCGTGCGGGGTGTTACGAGGGCCGTTATAGATTCTCCATCCGACCCTTTCTTCCCGAGGTTCGCCATGCCGCTCGTTCCCGCAGACATCACCCGTCGCGAGTTTCTGGAGCTCGGCGCCGCTGCCGGGCTCACTTGCGTCGCGAGCGCCGGGTGCCGTACCGGCGCGCCGGCCGCCGCGACGCGCGGCCTGACGGGGCCGGCGATCCCGCCGTTCGCGCTCCAGGAGGCGACGATCGCGGATCTCCACGCGGGAATGCAGAGCGGGAAGTACACAGCCCGGGGGCTGTGCGAATACTATCTGACCCGGGTCGACGAGCTGGACGGGCGCGGGCCCGCGCTGCACTCGGTCATCGAGACGAATCCCGAGGCGCTCACCACGGCCGAGCAGCTCGACGCGGAGCGGAAGACGAAAGGTCCGCGCGGGCCGCTGCACGGGATCCCGGTGCTCGTGAAGGACAACATCGCCACGGCCGACCGCATGGCGACGACGGCCGGGTCGCTCGCGCTCGTCGGTGCCAAGCCGCCCGTGGACGCGGCCGTGGCCGCGCGGCTCCGCGCCGCTGGGGCCGTCATCCTCGGGAAGGCCAACCTCTCCGAATGGGCCAACTTCCGGTCCAACAACTCTTCCAGCGGTTGGAGCGCGCGGGGCGGCCAATGCAAGAACCCCTACGCGCTCGACCGCAGCCCCTGCGGCTCGAGCTCGGGCACCGCCGCCGCCATCGCCGCGAACTTCGGGGCGGTGGGCGTCGGCACCGAGACCGACGGCTCGATCGTTTGCCCGGCGGCCGCGTGCTCGCTCGTCGGGATCAAGCCGACGCTCGGACTCGTCTCCCGCACCGGCATCGTCCCGATCGCCCACAGCCAGGACACCGCGGGGCCGATGGCGCGGACGGTGCGAGACGCCGCGATCTTGCTGGGAGCGCTCGCGGGTGTGGATGCCCAAGACGTCGCGACCAGCGCCGCGCCGAGCGCGGTCCCCGACTACACCCGATCCCTCGACCCCAAGGGGCTCGACGGGGCGCGCATCGGGGTCGCGCGCACGAAGCTGTTCGGCTACCACGCGGCGACAGATGCGGTGATCAACCAAGCGATCGACGTGCTGCGGCGCGCCGGTGCGGTGATCGTGGATCCGGCTGACATTCCCCACCTCGGTGAGTACGACGACGCCGAGCTCACGGTGCTGCTGTACGAGTTCAAGACGGACCTGAATCGCTATCTCGCCCAATTCGCGCCCGGCGCACCAGTCAAGACGTTGCAGGACGTCATCGCGTTCAACGAGCGAAATAGGGAGCGAGAGATGCCCTACTTTGGGCAAGATCTGTTCGTCAAGGCGCAAGACAAGGGACCGCTCAGCGATCCAGCCTACCGGGACGCCCTCGATAAGTGCGGCAAGCTTGGCCGCGAGGAGGGGCTCCGGGCGACATTGGACCAGCAGAAGCTCGATGCCATCGTCGCGCCCACAGGGAACCCGGCGTGGCCGATCGACCTGGTCAACGGGGACCACTTCCTAGGGGGCTGCTCCACGCCGGCGGCGGTCGCGGGCTTCCCTCATGTGACGGTGCCCGCAGGCTACGTATTCGGCCTACCGGTGGGGCTGTCGTTCATCGGGGCGCCGTGGAGCGAGGCGACCCTCGTCAGGCTGGCGTACGCGTACGAGCAGGCGACCACGCTACGTCAGCCGCCGAAGTTTCCGCCTACGGTGAGAGTATCGAGCTGAGGTTTGGGCCGGGGCCCCGTCGCTTACCAGACGTGTGACAGTTGCAGCTTCAATGCGACAGCCCGGAGCAGCGGCCACTCCCCGACCGGCCGGATGTCGTCGTCCGAGTCGAGTGCGAGGCCGATATCGTACGGCGTGCCGTACAGGCTCCCCTGCGCGAAGCGCCACAGCTGCCGCTGGTGCGCGATCCAGATCGCGCTCGCCCCGATCTCTGGGATGCGGTTGCCGTGCGGCGCAAAGAAGGTCACATACAGCCGCTTGGGCTGGCCGCCTCCCACCAGCACAGAGTCGACGGCGATTTTCGCCTCGTAGGCCTCGGGAGTCCCCTCGTCATGGAACAGCGCCCGCATGAGCCACCCGCCGCGCTGCTCATAGAGGATAGCCCGCTCCACGTCCACGATCCTGCCGGCGACCACGTACTGGGCATCGATCAACCGCTCCCCGAGGATGCGATCCCCTGGCCTGGGTAGCGCCGTGAGCCGCTCGCGCTGCCATTGCGAGGATCCGCCCGCACATGCGGCGAGCAGCCCTGCGAGCGCCACGAGGACGCTGACGTTTCTACGGACTCTGATCATGGTACACACTCCCTCTCGCATAACCCTTGCCATCGGGGAACGTGGCTGGTGCACCGCAGGCTAACCTGTGGGTGTAGCAGGATTGCAACAGGAGGGTCTCAGTGTCGCCGCGCTCCAGCTTTCTGCGGCGTTTATGGCAACCTCCTAGGCCCGAGGAATCGGTGTGCTAAATCACACCGCGCGCTAATGTTGTACTCTGCGCCAACAACTTTGGGGGGGAACCGTGTGGTACCGCTGGGCCGATATGCCGAAGGAGCAGGTTTCCGAGCGTCTGTCGCGCCGCCTGATCACGGGCGACCGCGTGATGCTGGCGCACGTCTACCTGAAAAAGGGGTGCGTCGTGCCCAAGCACGCGCACGAGAACGAGCAGTTCACCTACATCCTCGAGGGGGCGCTGCGGTTCCTCGTGGGTGACGACGGGAGCGAAGAGGTCGTTGTGCGGGCGGGGGAGGTGTTGCACCTCCCCTCCAACGTGCCGCACGCCGCACAGGCGCTCGAAGACACGCTGGACGTGGACGTGTTCTCGCCGCCGCGTCAGGACTGGCTCAACAAAACCGACGCGTATCTACGGCAGAAATGAACGGCCCTGTGCCCGTCAGCGCTTGCGGCCGGCGCGCGGCGCCAGGGGTGTGTTGGGACGCTCGAGCGGGCGCGCTCGCGGCGGCCGATGTGCGTCACAGTAGTAGCGGCCGGGACGCCCGGTGTAGACCGAGCGCTGGTGCGTGACCCACGTCGCCTGCTGGGCGCATGAGCGGTGAGTCGTCCAGTCGTAATAATCACAGCGTAGTTCGTTCATGCACAGCGCGCCTCTCCGGCGTATAAACGGGGACTCGCAGCAAAGTTCCCGAGTGTCTACGGCGCGACGCAACGTGTGGTGCGGCTTGGCGCGGTGGTGGAAGAGGCGATGAGGCAGGGGTCCGTTAGATGAAGCTCTGCACAAGTCGTCGGGTCGGGCACACATGCTGTGCCTCTACTGGGCGTGCCCGATCGCTCTCAGGAATTCCCGGTCCCACGCGGCGGAAATCCCCTCTCGCGGCGAGTAAGGCCCGGGCACGTAAGCGCGCGATGTGATGCCGGCGTGGCTCCGTTCGCAAATGTGCCAGTCCTGGCGGTTCGTCTCGTCCCAGAACCGCACCGCGTCGTCGGGGTCGAACCCTGGTTGCCCGAAGGAGTCGGGATGGAACAGCCATTCGCAGCTGATCCGCGTCTGGCCCGGACCCTCCGGCCAGAGCGTGTGGAACATCACGTAATCCGGGTGCAGCGACAGGAGCAGGTTCGGGAACAGCGAATAGAAGTAGACACGATGCCGGTCCTCCGCCGGCAGCACTCCGACCGGCGCCCCGCAAGCGCGCCCGCTCAGCGTCAGGCTCCCCCCTTCCTTCGTAATAACCATGTAGCCGCCTAGGAACGGCCCGTCGAACAGGTCGTTGGCGCCGCTCGTGTACGGCGTGAGCTTGGCGAGTCCGGGGTGAATGACGGGGCAGTGCAGGCACTCGGAATAGTTTTGGAAGACGAGCTTCCAGTTTGCCGCGACGTCGTAGTCGATCCGGCGCGCAGACTTGAGGGCCGGCAGGTTGAAGCGGCTGAACCGCCCGGCGAGCGGCGTGAACGCCTGTGCGAAAGCCTGCGGCTCCCGCGCCAGGTTGACGAAGGCGAAGCCCTCCCACGTCTCGAGCGGCACCGCGTGGAGCGGGTAGTCGCCCTTGTCGAAGCCGGGGACCTCGTTCATGTGCGGCGCGCCGATCAGCTGCCCGTCGATGGTGTAGGTCCACGCGTGGTAGGGGCACTGGATCGTCTCGGAGAAGCGGCCCTCCGGCTCCTCGCAGAGCCGCGTGCCGCGGTGGCGGCACACGTTGTAAAACGCCCGCAGCGCGCCGTCGGGACCGCGGACCACGATCACACTCTCCCCCGCGATCTTGCGGAGCACGTAGTCGCCGGCCTCGGGGATCTCGGCGGCACGGCCGGCACAGATCCAGCGCGCGGTGAAGATGCGTTCCTGCTCTTCCGCATAGATCTCCGCCGAGGTGTAGTAGCGGCCGGGGAGAGTGCGCTGCCCCTGCTGGTAGACTTGTGTGGCTTTGACGAACGTGCTCATACTGACGTCAGGATACACGGTCGCCCATCGGGCTGCCAGATGTGGTCCGCGGCTTCAGTCGCGAGTGGGCTTCCCGAACGCCACCCCCCGGCGCTCACGGCCCAGCAGCGCGACGATCGCACCGAGCGCGAACACGGTCGCGGCGGAGAAGGCCATCGACCGCGCGTAGCTCGAGCCCACGGCGAAGAGCGCTTGCACGTGCGGGAGCTTGCTGGCGATCGCCACCCCGCATTGGTACGCGAAGCCGGGAAGGAAGCCGCGCACCGAGTCGGGAGAGAGCTCAGTGATGTGGGCCGGGATGACGCCCCACGCGCCCTGCACGAAGAACTGCATCACGAACGCACCGACGATCAGCAGCGGCAGGGATGGCGCGAACGCCCAGATCGGGATCACCAGGATGGCACCGACCAGCGCGAGCGCGATCGTGCGCCGACGGCCCAGGCGGTCGGAGTACAACCCGCACAACACGCCGCCGGTGAGCGCGCCCACCTGGGAGAACGCCGTCAGGGCCGAGCGCGTGGTCGGGCCGAAGCCCCAGTCGCGCTGCAGGAAGGTAGGGTACATGTCCTGGGTGCCGTGGGACACCATGTTCATCATCGCCATGAGGACGGTGAGGTAGAGGAACAGCTTCCAGTTCGCGGCGATGGTCCGTCCCAGCCCGCTCCAGGTCTCGTGTCGCGTTTCTCGCCATACCGCGGATTCCTGCACCCGCGCGCGCACGAACAGCGCCAGCAGCGCCGGCAGCCCGCCGATGAAGAACAGCGGCCGCCACCCCCAGTGCGGGAACACGAAGAAGTAGCACAGCGCGGCGAGTAGATATCCCGCGGCGTACCCCTGTTGCAGCAACCCCGACACGACACCGCGCAGCCGGGGAGGCACCTTCTCCATCACCAGCGACGCCCCGACGCCCCACTCGGCGCCCATCCCGATCCCGAACAGCGCGCGCAGCACGAGGAACGTCCCGTACGTCGGTGCAAGCCCGGAGAGCACCTCGACGACCGAGTAGAAGACGAGGTCGGCCATCAACGGGAGCTTGCGGCCGTATCGGTCCGCGATCAGCCCGAAGATGAACGCGCCCACGGGACGGAAGGCGAGGGTGAGGGTGAGCGAGAGGGCGACGTCGGCGTCGGAGCGCCCGAAGTCCCGCGCGATCGCCGTGAGCGTCATCACGACGAGGAAAAAATCGAACGCGTCGAGCGTCCAGCCGAGGAACCCGGCGACGACGGCCGCGCGCTGGTCGCCGCGCGCCGGCCCGGTCACGGGCGCCCGATCTGGTCGAGCGCGAACTGCACCGCCAGGTCGGTCAGGCTCCACAGCTGGACGTCCGAGCTGGTGCCGTAGCGCACCGGCACGAGCCTGCCGTTCTCGATGCGGTAGCTCCACAGCTCGGCATGCCGCAGTCCGGAGCGATCCACCGCGGTGACGGTGCGCTGCAGTGCGTTCGCGAGCGGCGCGACGTCGGCACCGGACGGGGAGGGAGCCGACGCGATCTGCTTCGCGAGACCGGCGAGCAAAGCGTTCACGTCCCGACCCCATACGACGGTCGGCGAATGATACCGGTCCTGACGAAACCGCTCCCACACTTCCCGCGTGGCGTAGGCGTCGTTGGCGACCAGGGGACCCAGATCGTCGACGAATAACCCGCGGGGGTACGGCGACATGATCGGGCCCACGAGCTCGAGCGCCCGATCGCCACTGACGGGCTCGAGCAGCAGCAGCATGGCCGGATCGGTGTTGACGATCGGAATCGGCCGACCGTGCTCATCGAGCGAGAGGGCAAGAAACCGCAGCGTGTCCGCAGGGAGTCCGGTCCGATGCATGACACCCGACCAGTACTCTCCTTCGGCCTGCGGCAGCCAGCGCAGCCGGTCTCGAACCGGACGGCCGACGTCGCCGATGGCGACCCGGAAGTGGCGCTCGGCACCGCGCCACACGGCGATGGCGCGCCGCAACGCCGCGCGATCGCGCACGAAGCGGGCGAGCGGTTCGTCGCGAATGGCCGGCGTCATGCCGAGCTGCTGCAGCGCGTCGAGAATCGTTCCGATCGCCTCGAGCGCGTGCGGCACCCAGATGACGTTCACGTCCATGGCGAACCGCCCGCCGCCGTACCCGGCCCTCGAGTCGCGCCAGCTCGCGGAGATCCATCTGCCCTCGGCGTCCCGTGGAAAATCGACCAGATTCGTCGCGATCGGATTGCGGGCGTACGCGTCGGCCCGCCGCGCCACGTACGCCAGGTTGGACACGAGCCGCGCGAGGCGCCGCTCCTCTGTCAGAAACCGACGCTTCCGCTCTGCGGAGACGCGCGGGTCGCCGAGATAGCGCGCCGCGACCACCGGCAGCTGGAAGTCGTCGTCTACCATGACGTAGTTTTCGCGCACGGCCTGCAGGTCTCGCAGCACGGCTCGTGCCTCCGCTAGGCGACCGGCGTCGACCAGCCGGTTGTACTCGGCCGCATGCTCGCGAATTGCCTGGCCGCCGAGCGCCTCCTCGTGGCTCACTGTGCCCGTGGGCGAGAGCTTGCGCAGCGCGCTGGCGATGACGTGCTCTGGCATCGCCGGCGCCCACACCGGCTCCATCAGCAGGGCGGTCATCAGCATGTCGCGGCCGAAGTAGGTCGCGAAGTTCGGCAGTCCCGCCATCAGCTTCTCGCCGTAGCACAACAGCTCCATGCCGCGTACTTCGCGCTCGAGCCGCCGGAACCGCTGGGGACGGGCCGAATCGGCTCGGACCGTCTCGTAGAACCGGCGAAAGTCGTCGTTGAAGATGTCGGCGCGGGAGAGAGGCGTGAGCGCCAGAGCGTCCGTGGTCACGTGCACGGCGAAGCGGACCGGGCCCCCGGCCGGCCGGCGGATCGTGACGGTGCCGCTGGCGAGTGCGGGAACCGTCTCCCGGGCATCGCCTTCCAACGCGAGCCAGAGGTGGCTCTTGCCGTCGAAGCTCACCTGCTCGACCCGCACCATCCAGGACGTGTCACTGCGTTGCAACGTCACCTGTGGCGACAGCCGAGCCCTGAGAGCCGCGATCGTCTTCACGCCGAGCAATGACAGGTGGCGGGCACGCTCACGCGCCCCCAGCCGCGCCAGATGGTCGATCAGCTGGGATAGCTCGGCCTGCGGAAAGGGCGGCGCGTCGAGCGGCAGGGAGTCACGCCGCGCGTACTGCAGGTCGCGCTCTACCCGCATGGAACCGAGCAGAAAGAGCCCGAGCGTGATGGGGGACGGGCCTTCCAGACCATAGGAGACCGACCGGGTACGATCCGACGCGGCGACGACCGCCCCGGACGAGCTCCAGGCGAGGTCGGCCGGCGTGCCACCCGAGTCGCGCGCGGTGAAGCCCACACTCTCGTCCGCCGCGTCGGCCCACAGGTGCACGACACGCCCGGTACTGCGATTCAGGTAGACCTGGAAGGCGTTGCCGCGCGCGTCTTGATAGACGCGCGTCTGGTAGCCCTCGTATGCGGCGGGGTCGTCGAGCCCCGGCTCGGGGAACTCGAGGACCGGTGTGCCAGCCTGCAACAAGCCAAGGAGGGCCAAAAGGTGCACGGCTGGATTGTGCCGTTTTTCACGAGCCTTGACAAGTCAACGTTTGGGGGGCATTTCAACTACACCTCCCACCGTGCAGAGGGCAGACGTATGCGACTCGTCCGTCACGTCATTCCCGCGCTCGTCGGTAGCTTGCTTGGGGCGGTCCCACTTGGCGCGCAGGACTCCACGGGTGCCATCACGGGAAAGGTCGTCGATGCCACGACCCAACAGCCCCTTCCCAGTGTCGAAGTGTCGATCGCAGGAACACCGCATCGCATGCTCACTCGCAGCGACGGTGGGTTCCTGCTGAGCGGCATACCCGCCGGAATCCAGCATCTGCGGGCTACCCGGATCGGCTACGGCCCACAAACGCAGGACGTCACGGTCACGCCGGGAGGAACGATCACGGCGAACATCACGCTGACGCCGGCGGCGGCGATTCTCGAAGCGGTGGTAGTGACCGGGTACGGCACCCAGCGGCGCGAGGCCATCACTGGATCGGTCTCAACGATCGACGGCAACGCGGCGAACGTCGGTGTAGTCTCCAATGTCAACCAGATGGTGCAGGGCCGGGCCGCGGGTGTCACCATTATTCAAAACAACGGTGAGCCGGGCGCCGGCGCGCAGATCCGCATCCGCGGTGGCACTTCGATCAGCGCGAGCAACGAACCGCTGTACGTGATTGACGGGGTGATCATCAACAACGTAGAGACCCAAGCGAGCGGGTTCGGTGTCGGTGGGAATCCGCCGCTGCCCCGCAGCCCGCTCAACCTGCTCAACCCATCGGACATCGCATCGATCACGATTCTCAAAGACGCCGCGGCGACGGCCATCTATGGCAGCCGCGCCGCCAACGGCGTCATCCTGATCGAGACGAAAAAGGGCTCTCCCGGGGGCGGAGCGGGTGTGGAATATGACGGTTACGTGGCGATGGCGAGTGCGTCGAAGCACCTGGACGTGCTGAACGGAGATCAATACCGGCAGTTCGTTAACGGCCAGGTTGGCGTTTGGCGGTCAGATTCAACCTCCACCTGTGCGAGCCGGCCGACGCTCTGCCAGAACTTCTTCAAGGACTCGGTGGCGGGTAAGTTGGGCGGCCTGAGTCCTTCGCACCTCGCGGCTCTGGGGACGGCGAATACGAACTGGGAGAACGAGGTAGAGCGCACCTCCGTGACGCACAATCACAACCTGTCGTTCTCCGGTGGGGGCGAGGATACCCGCTATCGTGCGTCCCTCAATTTCATGAACCAGGAGGGGGTGGCGATTTCCAACGGCTTCCAGCGCGTGCAGGGACGCCTCAACGCGACCCACAACGCGTTCGACAACCGCCTGCGCCTCGGGCTCAATGTGACGACGTCGCACACGCAGGACGACTATATCACGTTTGAGAGCGTGGCGGGGTTCGAAGGCGGCGTGTTCCAGAACGTGGCGATCTTCAACCCGACGCAGCCGGTGACGGTGGTCGATCCGGCGAGCGGGCTGACCAACTATTACGAGCTGCTTGGTCAGACGTCGGTGCGCAACCCGGTGGCGCTGGCGAACCAGATCACTGACATCGGCACCACGACGCGCACGCTGGGCAACGCGACGGCCGAGCTGGATCTCGTGCCGGGTCTCACCGCACAAGTGAATGTCGGGGTGGACCGCTCGGACGGCGAGCGGAACATCTACCTCCCGAAGGCCAGCCCGGTGGGAGCCTCGTTTGGCGGCCTGGCGCGCCAGTCGAATCGCGACAACACCACCGTGACGCTGCAAACGCTGCTGACCTTGCGCCGGCAGCTCGGGGACATCCATACCTTCGATGTGGTAGGCGGTTACGAGTTCAGCAAATTCAACACCGGTAACCTGACGACTGAAGGTCGGGGATACGTGACCGATGCGTTGCTCTTCAACAGCCCCGGCTCCGCCCAAACCATCATTGATTTCTCGGGGCGAGACTTGAGCCGCCAAGTCGCGTTCTTCGGCCGGGCCAACTACGGCCTCAAGGATCGCTACTTCCTGACCGGGGTGCTGCGGTACGACGGTTCGTCCCGGTTCGCGGTGGGGCACAAGTGGGCGCTGTTCCCGGCGGTGTCGGGGTCCTGGCGCATCAGCCAAGAGCCCTTCATGCGCGATCGCGGGTTCTCGGAGCTGCGCCTGCGCGCTGGATACGGGCTGCAGGGCAATCCGGGCGTCCCGCCCTATTCCTCGTTGCTGACGCTCAATCCCGATCCTGGCGCGCGCTACCCGTTCGGCGATGTGCCGGTGTCCGGTGTCATCCCGACCAGAGATGCCAACCCGAGCCTCAAGTGGGAGCAGACGTCGCAATTCAACGTGGCAGTCGACTACGGCCTCCTAAATAACCGGTTCTCGGGGAGCGTGGAGTATTACATCAAGAACACATCCGATCTGCTATTGCAGGTGTCGAACGCACAGCCGGCGTTCGCGGAGCAGCGGCTCGAGAACGTCGGCAAGGTGCGCAATAAGGGCCTCGAGATCTCGCTCGACGCCCTGGCGGTGTCCAAGCCGAATCTGACCTGGCGGGCCGGCCTCGTGTTCTCGGCCGAGCGCAACACGGTCGTCGATCTCGGCCCCTACAGCTCCATCGCCACCGGTACCGTGAGCGGTCAGGGCCAGTCCAACGTGAACGCCCAGCGCATCCTGCCCGGCCAGCCGATCGGCACGTTCTTCGGACCGCGCTTTCTCCGCGTGAACGCGCAGGGCAAGCAGGTGTTCACCTGTGTGGCAACCAGCGCGGGATGTGTCAACGGCGAGACGCTGAGCCCCACTGCTGACGACTACACCATTATCGGCAACGCCAATCCGGACTTCACCGTCGGCCTGCACAGCCAGGTGAACTGGGGCAAGTTCGACATCAGCTTCCTCATCCGGGCGGCCGTGGGACAGGACGTGTTCAACAATACCGCGCTCGTGTTTGGTACGAAGAGCGATGCGCTGCAGGACAAGAACTTCCTGGCTTCGGCGCTGAGCGACCCGACCGGTATTCATGAGCCGGCCATCTACTCGTCCCGTTGGGTCGAGGGGGGTTCGTTTGTCCGCCTGCAGAATCTCACCGTCGAGTACGCACTGCCTGTCTTCGCGGGATCGGCCCGGAGCGCCCGGCTGTACGTGTCGGGCGACAACCTGCTCCTGCTGAGCGGCTATTCGGGCTTGGATCCGGAGGTCTCGAACCTGGAGTCGGGGCTTAATCCGGCCGCCGGCCTGCAAGCGCGCAGTATCGACTATCTCAGCTACCCGCGTTCCCGCACCATTACGGGCGGCCTCCGACTCACGTTCTGAGGATCTGCATCCTATGACGACATCACTTGTGACGAAACCGATCGGAGCTGTGGGGCTCTTCAGGCTGTTCCTCCTGGGCACGGTGCTCGTGCCCCTGGGATGCACGAACCTGGACGAAAACCCACCCAGCGCGATTACCCCGGGCAACTTCTACCGCAACGAGGGGGAAGTGCTCAGCAGCCTGGCGGGGATTTACGCTCAGCTCCGGGGCACGCTGGATGACTACTACAACGTGAGCGAAATCAGCACCGACGAGATGATCGTGCCGACGCGTGGCTCGGACTGGTATGACGGCGGTCAATGGCTCGAGCTGCACCACCAGACCTGGACGCCGGTCAGCCCGGTCGGGAACGGTTTTGGGAACGGTATCTGGGTCACCGCGTTTACCGGCATCGCGCGCGCCAACGCGCTGCTCGAAGTGCTGCCGAACCTGACGTTCACCAGTCGCGACACGATCGCGGCCGAGGCTAGAACGCTGCGGGCATTCTACTACTACTTCCTGATGGACACGTTCGGCGGCGTGCCGATCGCCACCTCGACTCAGATCGCGGCGCGGCCGCGCGTGACGCGCGACTCGGTATTCCGGTTCATCCAGGCGGAGCTGACGGCGGCCCGCGCCGCGCTGCCGGCCACGTGGCCGGCGGCGTACAACGGGCGCATGACGCAAGGCGCCGTCGATGCCATCCTGGCCAGTATGTACCTGAACGCCGCGGTGTTCGACAAGGACGCGGGCGTCAGTCCCACGGCCTATAACTCGTGCACGACGGTGCAGATCGGTTCTCAGAACGCGTGCCAGGCCGCCATCACTGCGGCGAACAATATCCTGAACTCCTCCGCCGGCTACCAATTGGCCGACTCGTTTGCGCAAAGCTTCCGGGCCGACAACGCCACGTCGAAGGAGAACATCCTGGTCATCAAGTTCGCGCCCGTGGGGGACATCGGCCTCAACTTCGTGATGCGGTCGCTGCACTACAACCAGTACACGCCCACGCCCTGGAACGGCTTCGCGATCCTGGCGGAGACGTACAACGCGTTCGATGCCGCCGACCATCGCCGGAATGTCATCCTGCAAGGACCGCAGTACAACGTAGAGACCGGCCTTCCGGCCAAGGACCGGGCCGGCAACCCGTTGGTCTTCACCATCAACATCGCTGATGAGACGCAGGCCACCGAAGGCGAAGGCCCTCGGCTCTACAAGTGGCCGGCCGATCCGAAACACGTGGCCCAGAACAACGGCAACGATTACGCCTGGTTCCGCCTGGGCGAGATCTATCTGATCAAGGCGGAGGCGATGAACGAGCTGACGCCGGGGGATCCGGCGGCCCTGGCGCTGCTGAATCAGCTGCGCGCGCGTTCCAAAGAAACCGTCGCGCCGGCGCTCGCGGGGCCCATTACTCACGACCTTATCCTCCAGGAGCGCCGGTTCGAGCTCACCGGCGAAGCCAAGCGGCGCCAGGATCTGATCCGGCACGGCAAGTACACCCAGGCGTGGGGGTACAAGCCGGCGAGTGCGGCGTTCCGCATGCTGTTGCCGATTCCGCAGAACCAGATGGACGCGAACCCGTTGTTGAAGCAGAATCCCGGATACTGAGCGGAGAAGGCGCAGGAGGTCGTGGAGGTTGGGGAGGTTGGGGAGGTCGCGGTCGATCACGTAGGGGCGCAGCATGCTGCGCCCCTACGTTTTCTTGCGCCCCTACATTTTCTGATGCCGGCGGTGTGTCTCGTCGCCGCTTGCACCGGCGCCGCCGGCTCCGCCGCCGCGCCCGCGGCCGACGGCCACCTGTTCACCCTACTGCCTTCGAGCTACACGGGCGTCCGATTCGAGAATCGCCTCACCGCGACCCGCGACCTGAACGTCTTTACCTATCGCAACTTCTACAACGGCGGCGGCGTGGCTCTGGGCGATCTCACGGGGGACGGACTGCCGGAGATCGTGCTCACCTCGAATCTGGGCGGCCCGCGCCTGTACCTGAACGAAGGGAAGTTCCGCTTCCGCGACGTGACCGATGAGTCGGACCTGCGACACAAGGACGGGTCTTGGATCACGGGCGTCACGCTCGCCGACGTGAACGGCGATGGGCGACTCGACATCTACATATGCAAGGCCGGCACGGTGCAGGGGGCGCTCCGGGCCAACGAGCTCTGGATCAATCAGGGCCTCAATGCGCACGGCGTGCCGACCTTCGTCGAGGCCGCGGCCGCCTACGGCGTCGCCGACACGGGCTACTCGACGCAAGCGGTCTTCTTCGACTACGACCGCGACGGCGACCTGGACCTGCTGGTGATCAACAACTCGCCTCGCCCCGTCTCGAGCATGCCGCTCGAGAACACGCGGGAACTGCGCGACCCGCTCGGCGGCGACCGGCTGTACCGCAACGACGGCGGGCACTTCGTGGACGTGAGCGCAGCGGCGGGGATCTACGGGAGCGAGATCGGATTGGGCCTGGGCGTCGTCGTGAGCGACGTGAACTCGGACGGTTGGCCCGACATCTACGTCGCGAACGACTTCTTCGAGCGCGACTATCTCTACATCAACCGGGGCGACGGCACTTTCGCCGAGCGGCTGGAGCAGGAGATGCCGTACATCAGCATGTCGTCCATGGGCCTCGACATCGCGGACGTGAACAACGACGGCCGGCCCGACATCTACGTAGTCGACATGCTACCCGACGACGCCTACCGGCTCAAGACCACCACGTCCTTCGAGGACTGGCACCGCCTTCAGGCCGAGGTCCGCAACGGCTTTCACTACCAGTTCACGCGCAACATGCTCCATCTCAACAACGGCAACGGCACGTTCTCGGACATCGGCCAGCTGGCTGGCGTGGCTCGGACGGACTGGAGCTGGAGTGCCCTCATCGCGGACCTCGATCTCGACGGGTACAAGGACCTCTACGTGACGAACGGCCTCGCGAAGGACGTCACGTCGCAGGACTACATCGCGTTCCTGGCCAAGGACGAGACGATGCGGGCGGCGATGCGGGGCAAACGGGTCGACTTCCTGGGACTCATCGCGGCGATGAGCTCGACGCAGCTGCCGAACTACGCATTTCGGAGCAGCGGTGACCTGACGTTCTCCAACGCGAGCGCCGCTTGGGGGTTGAACACGCCGAGCTTCTCCAATGGCGCGGCCTATGGCGACCTGGACGGCGACGGGGCGCTCGACCTCGTCGTGAACAACGTCAACCAGGAAGCCTTCGTCTATCGCAACAACGCCCGGACGCTCGTCCCCAACCACTATCTTCAGGTCCAGCTCGCGGGGGAAGGTGTCAATCGGTTCGCCATCGGCGCGAAGGTAACGCTGTGGAGCGGGAAGGAGCAGTTCTTCCAGGAGGAAGAGCCCACGCGTGGCTTCCAATCGAGCGTGGACTACTTGCTGACCTTCGGCGTCGGGCGACGTGATACCATCGATTCGGTGACGGTGAAGTGGCCGGATGGCCGCGTGAGCGTTCTGAAGCACGTCGCGACGAACCAGCGGCTCACGATTCGCCAGTCGGAGGCGACGGCGCCCCGGGCCCCTAGCCCCCAACCCCTAACCCCCCTATTCACCGACATTACGGACCGGGTCCGGCTCCCCTACATGCACCGCGAGAACGAGTTCGTCGGCTTCGACCGGGAACCCCTCATCCCCAAGCTGCTGTCAACCGAGGGACCGTACATCGCCGTGGCAGACGTGAACGGCGACGGGCTCGATGATCTGTTCATCGGGGGCGCGAGAGATCAGCCGGGCGAGCTCCTGATCCAGCAGCCCGACGGCCGCTTCGTGAGCAGCGACCGCGCCGTCTTCGAGCAGGATCGCGTGTCGGAGGACCTGGGCGCCGTGTTCTTCGACGCAGACGGCGACGGCCACCCCGACCTCTACGTCGTGAGCGGTGGCAACGAGTTTTCGAGCATGTCGCCCGCCCTGCAAGACCGGCTGTACCTGAACGACGGGCGAGGGCACTTCCGCAAGGCAACCGCCAGCCTGCCGCCCGAGTACATCAGCGGATCGCGCGTGGTGGCGGCCGACTACGACGGGGATGGCGACATCGACCTGTTCGTCGGCGGGCGGGTCGTCCCGTGGCGCAACGGCGTCGATCCCCAGAGCATGCTGCTCCAGAACGACGGCCACGGCCACTTCACGGACGTCACCGCGCAGCTCGCACCCGGGCTGGCACGGGTCGGCATGGTGACCGATGCGATCTGGCAGGACGTGGACGGCGACGGCCGCCTGGATCTCGTGGTCGTGGGCGAGTGGATGCCGATCACGATCTTCCGAAACGCGGGCGGCGGCAAGCTCGTCCGCCTGAACACGCGCGGGCTCGAGCAGAGCAACGGCTGGTGGAATCGCATCGTGGCCGGCGACTTCACGGGCCACGGGGGCGGTCGCGTCGATTTCGTCGTCGGCAACCTGGGGCTCAACACGCGCCTGCGTGCCACCGACAGCGAGCCGGCCACCATGTACGTGAAGGACTTCGAGCGCAACGGGTCGGTGGAGCAGATCGTGGCGACCTACCAGGGGGGCGTGAGTCGTCCCCTCGCGATGCGCGACGAGCTCGTCAACGCCCTGCCGCACCTTAAGACGCGCTATCTCACGTACCAGGACTACGCCGGGCAGACCGTGACCGACATCTTCTCGCCCGCGGAGCTGGCCGGCGCGGTCGTCAAGCAGGCCTACACGTTCGCGACGGCACTCGCTCGCAACAACGGGGACGGCTCTTTCACGCTCGTGCCGCTGCCGCGCGCGGCCCAGCTGGCGCCGGTGTACGGCGTCCTCGCCGCCGACCTGGACGGGAACGGCACCCTGGATCTCCTCCTGGCCGGAAATTTCGATGGCGTGCAGCCGGAAATCGGCCGGATGAGCGCGAGCTACGGCCTGGTGCTGCGCGGAGACGGCAAGGGAAATTTCACGCCGCTGCGCGCCGTCGAGAGCGGCTTTTTCGTGCCCGGACAGGCGCGTGACATTGCGCGCATCCGGACGCGGGACGGACCACGCTACGTGGTCACCCGCAACAACGATCGGCCGCTCGTGTTCCGTGCCGCTCCGACGAGCCGTTCAGTGGCGGCCCGTCCCTGAGCGTGTCACCGACCCGGCCGCTTCGTCTTGATGACGATCACCCCGTTGGCACCGCGCATGCCGTAGATGGCGGTGTCGGCGGCATCCTTCAAGACTTGGATCGATTCGATGTCGTACGGATTGATCCCCGTCAGGCTCCCGTTCGGTCCGGGCTGCATCGGGATGCCGTCCACCACGTACAGCGGCTGCGTACTGGCGTTGAAGGACGTGGCGCCACGAATGCGCACCGCGATGCCGCCGTCCGGGGTGCGGCTGACCTCGACGCCGGCGAACCGTCCTTGGAGCACCCTTTCAATGGGCTGGCCGGGATTGCGCTCGAGGTCTTCGGACGTCACCGTCTGGG
>Ga0209375_1000609_pt1 | contig 29706 bp, 21 predicted proteins | sample GraSoiAngelo_131_FD_185888 | JGI IMG/M metagenome (GOLD analysis project Ga0209375, IMG submission 185888) | Grasslands soil microbial communities from the Angelo Coastal Reserve, California, USA - 14_0929_02_30cm (SPAdes) (version 2) | ecosystem: Environmental > Terrestrial > Soil > Grasslands ... | reverse complement strand
ATCCTTCCACGGCGAGGTGGTGGATCGTGGCGAGCGCCGCGGGGTTCGCGAAGATGGCGCCCGCGTCGCCGACGATGGCCGCGCCGGCGCCGCCCATGCCCGCCGCCCGGGCAGAGCCGGGAAGCACGGCCAGTACGTTACCGGCCTGAGCGGAGAGCGATGACGCTGTCAAGAAGACGTCACAGAACAACGTCACGAGAAAGCGTCGCGTGGCACCGTCGCACGCCATTACGCCGTTCCGCCACGCCGTCTCGTGACGTCTCCCCGTGACGTCGTTTCGCGACGCCGTCCAGTCATTGAATACGGATCACATTCAGTCTCGGAACCAGCGTTGTACGCAACGCGGCGCCCGCACTGTTGGAAAACAACAGCGTAAACTGCGGCGCACCAGCCGTGTGCTGCAGCCGGTAATAGCTTCCCGATCCGGCGCGCAGCATGCCCGAGACGTACGTCGCGGTGGCGTCGAGCACGGGTGGGGCAAGCGGGAATTGGGCCGGAATCTTGCTGTTGCACCTGTTGTTCAAGGTCGGGAACGCAGTCCGGAACTGCCAGGTCAGATACTGGAGCTCCGAAGGCGCCGCGAATCCCGGCAGGTCGGACACGTAGTTGGCGAGCGCCCACCGCTCGACGATGGTCGCGAACGGAGCGCCGCCCGCGGCGTGACTCACGTTCGCCGCGCCCGTGAGATTCGTCATCTCCATGCGTCGCGTGACGGAGTCGGTCGAACCGAGCGTCGCTGCGACCTGGTCCACGAGATAGCGCACGAACAGCCAGTACGCCCCGCGGTTCGCGAGCCCGCCGATACCCGCCGTGTCGACCAGGAAGTAGTTCTGCGGCGCCGTGAAGTACTGGCCGGCATTGTACACGTCACCGAACGCGTAATTGCAAAATGTGGTCGAGTCCGGCAGATAGGTGCGCCCGCCGTTCTCTTCGGCGTAATGCGACAGCCCCTCGTTCAGCCACAGATCCTCCGGGAAGCTGCCGCGCACCAGGAAGTGCTGATTGAAGCTGATCATGTGTTGGAATTCGTGCACGAACGTTACCGGCACGATCTGCGTCACCGCCGTGACGGGGTGCGCGCAACTCAGCGAACCGGAGGGATCGGGGACGATCGAATAGAAAATCTCCCCGTTGTTCCCGGTCGCGAACGGCGGCGTCGTGATCAGATCGGCACCGAAGAAATAGCCCGCGACGAACCCCGTGGTGGTACACTGCGCCGCTGTCACCAGCGAGTTGACCCTGGCCGACATCAGCACGATCACCATGCCGTTGTTGTCGATGTCCGACTCGCTGCCGAACGCCAGTGTGTCCGTCTCGTACAGCCGCGTGTCGAAGACGGCGCGCAGATTATCCAGGTCCGACTGCATCAGGCCGGGCTGAGGCGCCGCGTTGTCGACGTAGATCGCGATGTGCGTGCCCACCTTGAGCGCGGTGGCCGTCACGCTCGAGAGTGTGCTCGGCTTGCGGGGGTCGCAGTTCAGCGTGTTGCAGACCTTGAAGGTGCGGACGTTCCCCGAATCCACGGGCGTGGCAGCCACGGAGATGCGGGGCGGCGCCCGCAGCGGCTTGGGCACCTGTGCGGCAAACTCCCGCTCGGCCAGGCGCAACCGGAGGTCGAACTGCTGCGCGACACCGAGGCGGGCGACGAGCGACGCACCCGGAGCGGACAGGGCGGCGAGCGGGTTGCCCCCCAGCTTGAACGCCTGGGAATCGTCCGGGATGCTCGATGCCGACTGCGGCACCACGAGGTACTCGATCGTCGAGCCCGCCGGGTTGGCCGGGAAGACGGCGCACCCCGCCGTCTGTATGGGGTCGACGGCCGTGTAGGCGCCGATCCCCAGGGAGACCTGCCCCCCGCTCGTCGCCGTACACGGCGCGAGAGGCGGCTGGGTCGGCGTACTCGAGCTACAGGCCGCCGCGAGCAGCGACGGCAGTCCCACCCTCCACAGGCGCTTCGGCATCGCGGTTTTCCTCCGTGACTTCTCCGGCGCGCACCAGCGCCGTGCGGAAGCAGATGGGTCCGGCCACCTCGTGAACACCAATCATCGCCACGATCAGGGTCTCAAGGGAGACCCCCCATTCCGGGAACGCCCGCCGGGCGAGCTGCGCCAGCCCCAGCGCCATGCCCGCTTGTGATATGAGCCCGAGCCACCCGTGCCGCGCCAGGACGGGCGTCACACTCGAATGCCGCCCCGCCCAAAGGAGGCCGTAGCGCAGGCCCACGAGCCGGAGGCCGACGAGCAGCAGGATCCACGGCCACAGATCCGCGAGCACACCGACTCGGAGCCCCGCCCCGGTCAGCGCGAAGAACGCCACATACACCGGCAGCGACCCGCGTTTCAGCTCGCGACGCAACCGCTCGCCTTCCACCGGCGCGAAGTTCTCCAGGTAGAACCCCGCGGCCAGCGCAATGATCAGCGTCTCGAGATGCGTGAGCCGCACCACCTCTGCAGCGACAAACGCCGTCGCCACGAGAAAGACAGCCGAGTCCCGCCGCACCAGCCCCAGGTACTGGCCGAGCGCATAGCCCAGGAGCGTGCCCACGGCGGCCGAGCCGAGTAGCTGCAGGATGGCCGTCCCTGCCACCGCGACGTTCAGGGCACCGGCGCTCGTGAGCGCCTTGCCAAGGGCGAGCACCAGCGCGAACAGGAGGGCCACGGCGACGTCCTTGACGACGGTAATGCCGAGCAGTGCGCGCGCGACGGGTCCGTGCGCGTCGAGCTCGCTCATCATCGCCATTGTGACGGCCGGGGATGACGCCGCGGCGAGCGTGCCGAGCACGAGCGCCACGACCAGCGCGTCGCCCAGCGGCTGATGCCGTGTGAGCGGGAACCACGGGCTGACCGAGAGGACCACGAGGCTGACCGCGATGAGGGGGAACACGATCGCACCGCTCGCGAGTCGCGCGAGCGCCACCCGCGCCCGGCGCAGCGCGTCGAGCGTCAGTTCCGACCCTGCCGCGAGCCCGATGAGCGCGACCGCCGCTTCTTCAATAAACCGGAGCGCATCCACTTCTTCGCGCTGCACGAGGCCGAGCCACGCGGGGCCGACGGCGAAACCCACGAGCAGGTAGCCCGTGAGACGCGGCAGCCGCACGCGCCGCGCGATCTCCCCGCCGACGTACGCGACGAGCAGAAGGAAGCCGAGCGCCAGGGTCGCGCGCGCTTCGAGCGGAGCACCCGCGGTCACGCGATGAAAAAGCGCCATCATCAGGCCCAGCGCGAACAGACTCGCCACCCAGCGCATGGGCCGCAAAGTATCAGTCGCCATGCGCTTTTGACAATGCGCTGGAGCGCCGATATCTTCCGCTAGCCGTATGGCGTTCGTTCACCTCCACACCCATAGCGAGTACTCCCTCCTCGACGGCGCCAACCGGATCCCCGAACTGCTCGACCGGGTCCAGGCGCTGGGCATGGACTCGCTCGCGATCACCGACCACGGCAACCTGCACGGGGCGTGGCAGTTCTACTCCGAGGCCCGGGCGCGCAAGATCCGGCCCATCCTCGGCTTCGAGGCGTACCTCGCCTTCGGCGACCGCCACAAGCGTGAGCGCCCCCCTCCCGAAGCACCCGGCGCGTATTCGCATCTCGTGCTGCTCGCGCGGAACCGCACCGGATACCAGAACCTCGTCAAGCTCTCCTCCATCGGATTCCTGGAGGGGTTCTATCGGCGGCCGCGCATCGACCGTCAGGTGCTGGAGCAGTACTCGGACGGCCTGATCGGGCTCGCGGCCTGCCTGTCAGGCGAGATTGCGCTGTACTTGCGGCAGGGGAATTACGAGGCGGCGAAGGCGAGCGCCCAGTACTTCGCCCGGGTGTTCGGCCCCCCCCCCGGCGGCTTCTGGCTCGAGGTGCAGGACCACGGCCTCGCGGACGAGAAGATCGTCGTCGCCGGCATGCTGCAGCTGGCGCGGGAGCTCGGCCTCCCGGTCGTCACCACCAACGACGCGCACTATTTAAGGAAAGAGGACGCCGAAGCCCACGACGTGCTGCTCGCCATCGGGACGGGCAAGGACCTGGACGATCCCAACCGCTTCCGCTTCTTCGGCCAGGAGAGCTACGTCAAGTCCGAGCGGGAGATGCGCGTGCTGTTCCCGGACCACCCGGAGGTCGTGGCGGAAACGCAGCGCGTCGCGAACTTGTGCGAATTCGACTTCGAGAAGCGCTACTTCCTTCCGCAGTACCCGCGCCCCGCCGAGTTCGCGTCGGACAACGACCTGCTCGTGCATCTGGCGCGGGCGGGGGCGACGGCGCGCTACGGCGACCCCCTCCCTCAGGCGGTCCACGAGCGGCTCGACTACGAGCTGCAGGTGATCTCGCACACCGGCTACGCGGGCTACTTCCTGATCGTCTACGACATCGTCAAGGCGGCGAAGGACCGCGGCATTCCGGTGGGGCCGGGGCGCGGCTCGGCGGCGGGCTCGCTCGTGGCATACGCGCTCGGCATCACGGATATCGATCCCCTCAAGTTCGACCTGCTGTTCGAGCGGTTCCTGAATCCCGAGCGCATTTCCATGCCGGACATCGACCTCGACTTCTGCTTCGAGCGGCGCGGCGAGGTGATCCAGTACATCCGGGAGCGCTATGGGCGCGACTCCGTCGGTCAGATCATCACGTTCGGCACGCTCAAGGCCCGCGCCGCGTTCCGCGACGTCGCCCGGACGCTGCGGGTCGAGCCGGGCGAGGTGGACCGCTTTACCAAGATGATCCCTGCCGGGCCGGGCATCTCGGTGACGCTGGCGGAAGCGTCCGAGAAGTCTCCCGAGCTACGCCAGCTCGCCCGCCAGGACGAGCGTGTCCGCAAGATCCTCGAGCTCGGGACCCGGATCGAGGGCCTGGCGCGCCACGCCTCGGTGCACGCCGCCGGCGTGGTGATCGCCCCCGGGCCGCTCACCGACTACGTCCCCGTCTGCCTCGCGCCGCAGGAGGCGGAGGCGATCATCACCCAGTACGACATGGTGGCGCTCGAGCAGGTGGGGATGCTGAAGATCGACGTGCTCGGCCTGCGCACGCTGACCGTGATCCATGACGCGGTGGGGATGGTCGCGGAGCGCCACGGGGTCACGCTCGATATGAACGCGCTGGACCTCGAGGACCCGCAGGTCTACCAGCTGCTCGGGTCGGGCCGCACGGCCGGCGTGTTCCAGTTCGAGTCGCCGCTCGCCACCGACTGCCTCCGCAGCATGCGGTGCGATCGGTTCGACGACCTGGTGGCGACCAACGCGCTGCTCCGTCCCGGCCCGCTCGATACCGGGATGCACCTCGTGTTCATCAACCGGAAGCTCGGCCGCGAGCCCGTGCGCTACCCGCACCCCGCGCTGGCGCAGATCCTCCAGCCCACATACGGCGTGATCACCTATCAGGAGCAGGTGATGCGCATCGCCAACGTGCTCGCCGGCTTCTCGCTCGCCGAAGCCGACGTGCTGCGCAAAGCGGTGGGGAAGAAGGACAAGGAGCTGATCCAGCACGAGCTGGGCCGCTTCGTCGAGCGGGCCCTCGCGCTGGGGCACGATCGGCGCGGGATCGAGGACATCGCGGCCCAGATCGAGACCTTCGGCCGGTACGGATTCAACAAGTCGCACGCCGTCGCGTACTCGGTGCTGTCTTATCAGACGGCGTGGCTCAAGGCGCACTACGCGCCCGAGTTCCTGTCGGCGCTGTTGTCCTCCGAGATCGGCAACACCGACAACGTCGTGCGCTACATCAACGAGGCGCGCGAGCTCGGCCTCGAGGTGCTGCCGCCGGACGTCAACGAGTCCGGGTTCAAGTTCACGGTGGTCGGCGACCGCCGGCTCCGCTTCGGCCTCGGCGCGATCAAGAACGTCGGCGCGGGCGCGATCGAGTCGATTCTCGCCGGGCGGACCGCGGGCGGGCCGTACCGCTCGCTCGTCGACCTGTGCGACCGGATCGACCTGCGCCTCTGCAACAAGCGCGTCCTCGAAGCGCTGATCGACGCCGGCGCCTGCGACTCGCTCGGCGGGCACCGCGCCCAGCTCGTGGCGACGCTCGACGCCGCGTTCGGAGAGGCGCAGACCCGGCAGGGAGAGCGCGAATCCGGCCAGGTGGCTCTATTCGGCGAGCATGCCCCGCTCCCCGCGCCCCGCGCCCTGCTCCCCGAGGTCGCGCCGTGGTCGGAACATGACCGGTTGACGCGGGAAAAGGCGGTGCTCGGATTCTTCATCTCCGGCCACCCCCTCGCGCGGTACCGCGTAGAGGTGGAGCTTTTCGGGACCCGGACCACCGCGACCCTCGGCCAGTGGAGCGACCAACGGGTCCGGATCGGGGCAGTGGTGACGGTGGTGAAACGACAGATCTCGAAGAAGACGGGCGCCGAGTACGCGCGTCTCACGCTCGAGGACTTCCACGGCACCGCGGAGGCGCTGGTGTTCCCAGAGGCCTGGGCCAAGCTGAACGAGGTGATCCGTGCGGACCGCGCGCTGCTGCTGGCGGGCAGCTACAGCGGGCGCGATCGGGACGAGGAGCAGGCACCGTTCATCGTGGAGACCGCTCAGGCGCTCGACGAGCTGAAGGCGAGCGGCGCGATCGGCATCGCGCTCCGCTGGTCGCCCGGCGCGCCGCCGCCGCCCGACGCGACCCGCGCCGTCGCCGCCCTGTGCGCGGCCCACCCCGGCCCCGCGCCGGTGCTGGTCGAGTGGGAACCTCACCCCCCATCCCCCTCTCCGCAAAGCGGAGAGGGGGAGCGATGGAGCGAGGGCGGGAACGGCGGGAGCGCCGTTCGCCTCCGCAGCCGCTCGCTTCGCGTCGACGCGGCGGACGACCTCGTCGTGGCGCTGCGCGCCCTGCTCGGGCCCGACCACGTGCACCTGGTTCGGACGACCTGACGATGGCGACCCATACACTGGACTTTGAGCGTCCGCTGCTCGAGCTGGAGCGCCAGATCGAGGAGCTGAAGCGCGTGGCGAGCGAGACCGCGGTGGACGTGACCAAGGAGCTCGCCCCGCTCGAGAAGCGGCTGGCCGAGCTGCGCGCCGAGATCTACAAGAACCTGACGCCGATGCAGCGGGTCCAGGTGGCCCGCCACCCGAAGCGACCGTACACGCTCGACTACCTCGGCACGGTGTTCACGGACTTCGTCGAGCTGCACGGGGACCGGCTGTTCCGCGACGATCCCGCCATCGTGGGTGGCTGGGCGCGCCTCGACGGGATGAGCGTCATGGTGATCGGGCATCAGAAAGGCCGCGATACCAAGGAGAACCTGCGGCGGAACTTCGGCATGGCGCACCCCGAAGGCTACCGCAAGGCGCTCCGCCTCATGCATCTGGCCGAGCAGTTCCGCGCCCCCGTGATCACGCTGGTGGACACACCGGGCGCCTACCCCGGACTGGGCGCCGAAGAGCGCGGTCAGGCCGAGGCCATCGCGCGCAACCTGGTGGAGATGGCGACGCTGCGCACGCCGATCCTCACCGCCGTGATCGGGGAGGGAGGCTCGGGCGGCGCGCTCGCCGTCGGGCTCGCCGACCGCGTGCTGATGTTCGAGAACTCGGTGTACTCGGTCATCTCCCCCGAAGGTTGCGCCGCCATCCTCTGGAAGGACGCGAGCCAGCGGGAGCGGGCCGCCGAGGCGCTCAAGATCACCGCCGAGGACCTGCTGGAGCTCGGGGTGATCGACGAGATCATCGCCGAGCCGCCGGGCGGGGCGCACGCCGACCCCGAGGCGGCCGCCGCGGCGCTGGGCGAAACGCTGCGACGCCACGTGCGGCACCTGCGCAAGGTCAGGATCGAGAAACTCCTTAAACGCCGGGAGGAGAAGTACCTTTCGATGGGTGCGTTGAGCGAGAAGTGAGTTGACCGACGTCATCGAGGTCCGGTTCAAAGGGAACCGGAAAGAATTTTTCTCCTGGCCGTCCGCCGAGCCGCTCGCCCTGCACGATTCCGTGATCGTGGAGGTGGACCGGGGGCAGGACCTCGGTCGGGTGTCCGCGGTGGGCCCGGTCGCCGCCAAGAAGTGCGCCGGTAGCTGCAGCGGCTGCAGCCTCGCAGCTCCTCACCCCCTGTCCCCCTCTCCGCAAAGCGGAGAGGGGGAACGAGAGACGGCCTCCCTGCGCCGCATCGTGCGCCGCGCCACCGCCGACGACGCCGCCATCGCCGAGCAGCTGCACCGCGAGGAGGAGGACATCCGGCGCCGGGTGATGGAACGGGTCAAGAGTCACACCCTCCCCATGAAGGTCTCGGACGCCGAGTGGCAGTGGGATCGAAAGAAGCTCACCGTGTACTTCATCGCCGAGCAGCGGGTGGACTTCCGCGCCCTGGTGCGGGACCTCGCGAGCCTGTTCCACACGCGCATCGAGCTGCGGCAGATCGGCGCGCGCGACGAGGCCAAGCGGCTCGACGGGGTGGGCCGCTGCGGCCGCCAATACTGCTGCTCCAGCTGGCTGCCGGAGCTGCGGCCGGTGAGCCTGGCGCTCGCCAAGGACCAGCACCTCTCCCTCAACCCGTCGCAGATCTCGGGAGGATGCGGGCGATTGCTGTGCTGCCTCCGCTACGAACACGATTTCTACGTGCAGACCCGCAAGCGGTTCCCCAAAGAGGGACGGGTGCTGCGCACCGCCATAGGGGCCGAGCGCGTGCTGGCGGTGGATGTCTTCCGCGAGACCGTCACCCTCCGCACCGACGCAGGCGACACGCGCGTGGTGTCGCTCGAGAAGCTGAAAGGCGAAGTCTCCGGAGCGGATGCCTAAGTTCTACCTGACCACCGCGATCGACTACTCGAACGGCGAGCCGCATCTGGGCCACGCGCTCGAGAAGGTCGGGGCCGACTGCATCGCGCGGTATCGCCGGCTGCGCGGGGACGCGGTCCACTTCCTGATGGGGATGGACGAGCACAGCCAGTCGGTGATCCAGGCGGCGGCCCGCGCCGGCGTGACGCCGCAGACGTGGGTGGACCGCATGGCGGCGACGTTCGCCGACTACTGGCGCCGCCTCCACTGTTCGAACGACGACTGGATCCGCACCACGGAACCGCGGCACGCCCGCGCGGTGGCGGCGCTGCTCGAGCGCATCCAGCAGCGACACCCGGCGGATCTGTTCGAGGCGGAGTACGAAGGGTTGTACTGCACCGGATGCGAGGAGTTCAAGACGGGCGCGCAGATCGTCGACGGGCACTGCGTCGAGCATCCCACCCTCGAGCTGATTCCGACCAAGGAGCGCAACCACTTCTTCCGCCTGAGCGCGTACCGCGACGCCGTGCTCGACCGCATCCGCTCGGGCTCGCTGACGGTGCAGCCCGAGATCCGCCGCAACGAGGTGCTGCGCCTGCTCGAGGCCGGCCTGCAGGACATTTCGATCTCGCGGCAGCGCCAGCCGTGGGGCATCCCGTTCCCCGGCGACCCGCAGCAGACCGTGTACGTCTGGTTCGACGCGCTCATCAACTACCTCTCGGCGACCGGCTTCCCGGCGCCCGGCTGCGACCGCCTGTGGCCGGCCGATCTGCACGTCGTGGGCAAGGGGATCACGCGCTTTCATTGCGTCATCTGGCCCGCGATGTTGCTCGCCGCCGAGCTCCCGCCTCCGCGCGCGGTGTGGGCACACGGCTACGTGCAGTGGTCGGGCGCCAAGATGAGCAAGACCGCCGGCACGGCCGTCACCCTCGCCGAAGCGATCGATCGACACGGCGCCGATGCGCTGCGCTACTTCCTGCTCCGCGAGGTCGGCTTCGACAACGACGGCGACTTCACGTGGGAGCGCTTCGACGCACGCTATACCTCGGAGCTCGCCGACACCGTCGGCAACCTCGTGTCGCGCGCGCTCACGATGATCGTGAACTACCGCGGGGGCACGGTACCACGCGACCCCAAGAACTCCGACACGCCGCTCGAGGCCGCGGCCCGGGGCGCGCTCGCGGCGTACGCGCGCGCCATGGACGCGAACCGCCTGCAAGAGGGCGCCGCCCAGCTCGTGGCGCTGGCGAGCGCCGCGAACCGATACGTCGAGGAGACGCAGCCTTACAAGCTCGCGAAGCAGCCGGAGCGGGCGGCCGAGCTCGACTCGGTGCTCGCGAACTTGGCCCGCACCGTCGCCCGGATCGCGGTGCTCGCACAGCCGTTCCTCCCCGCGACCGCCGCAACCATCTGGGCAACGGTGGGATCGCCTCCCCCCGGTCCCCTGGAGCGTGTCCGGCTGGGGGACCTCGAGGCGCTGGATCTGGGGGGGCGGCAGGTCCAGAAGCCTCCCATCCTGTTCCCCAAGCCCCGGCTCGCCCCCGCATAAGTGCCAGAACGAATGTGATTTGCGTCACCTTCGCTCGTGTTGACGACTTTCCAATCCAGCCGTACTTTAGAGGTCCACACTCGGGAACCGGACCCCACGCCCTGTCCGGGTTCTCCCTTTGGCAGGTCCTGATGGACCGGCGCTTTTTCTGTGCCGGGGCTAACGGTTTTGATGCGAGGCGCGGCAAGCGGATGCGCAAGAAGGCGGAACGACGTTGGACGGTCATGCTGGTGCCGCACGGCTCGGGGTCGTCCCGCGCCGTGGAGGTGTCCCAGACCTTCGTCAAAGCGCTCGTCGGCATCGGCAGCGTGGTGGCATTGACATTCCTGGTGCTGGGCGTCGCCGCCATTTCGCGCGGCGTGAACATCACGCATAGCCGCGCGCTCGAGAACGAGAACCGCCTGCTCGCGGACGAGATCCAGCGGATGCGCGAGCGCATGACGGGGCTGCGGGACACGCTGCAACGGTTCGGTCAGCGGGAGCAGGAGCTGCGCTTGCTCGCCGGGCTCACGCCGACCGACACGACCGTGCAGCAGGCAGGCATCGGCGGGCCGGCGGGCATGTGGTCGGAGCGCGACAGCCTCAAGGCGCTCGGCCCTGGCGGACAGCAGGCACTCGCGGCGCGGGCCGATGTCGATGCGCTCGCGCGGCGCGCCAACATTCTGGTGCGGTCGCTGAACGAAGCGTACGACTCGCTGTCCAGGAACCGGGCGCGCCTCGCCGCGACGCCGTCGATCATGCCCACCAAGGGTTGGCTCACGAGCGCGTTCATGCGGGAGCGCATCCACCCGATCCTTCACTTGGCGCGCCCACACGAGGGGATCGACGTGACGGCGACGATGGGGGCGGATATCGAAGCGCCCGCGGCGGGCATTGTGACCGAGGTGCGGTGGGAGGAAGGGTACGGCAACATCGTCACGATGGATCACGGCTTTGGGCTGGTGACGCGCTTCGCCCATTGCTCGAAGATCCTCGTCGTTCGTGGCCAGCGCGTGAAGCGTGGGCAGGTGATCGCGAAGGTCGGCTCGACCGGGCTCTCCACGGGACCGCACCTGCACTATGAGGTATGGGTGAACCACAAGCCGGTGGATCCGATGAAGTACGTCATGCCCGATGCCATCGTGGACTGAGACCAGACACGGTAGCGACAGGGCGGTGGCCGAATCGGCCACCGCTTTTTTTTGGCTCCTGGCGGCTGTGCTCACCTCCTCGGCGTGCAATGAGTCCCAAGCGCCACCGCCCGACGTCGGCCCCGGCCAAATCGCCTTCGCGAGCGACCGGCTCGCCCAGTTCGACATCTACGTCATGAACGCCAACGGGACCGGGATTCAGAGGCTGACCGATGACCTGGCGTTCGACTTCTGGCCCTCGTGGTCCCCGGACGGATCCCGCATCGCCTTCACGTCTGACCGCGACTCGCAGACCGGCTCTGTCAACCTCGAGATCTACGTAATGAACGCGGACGGCACGGGCGTCACGCGGGTGACCTCCGACACGGCGCAGGACGATGAGCCAGCCTGGAGCCCCGACGGGACGCGCCTTGCTTTCCGAAGCAACCGTGACGGGAACGCCGAGATCTACGTCGTGAACGTGGACGGCAGCGGACTCGCGCGACTGACAACGGATTCCGCCAGCGACGTCCAGCCGGCCTGGTCGCCGGACGGAAGCAAGATCGCATTTGTGACCACGCGCGACGCCAACCCCGAGATCTACGTGATGAACGCGGACGGCACGGGCGTGGTGAACGTGAGCGGGGACCCCGCCTCCGACCTCGGTCCGGCGTGGTCGCCGGACGGCACCAAGCTCGCCTTCCACTCGGACCGCGACGGCATCTTCCAGATCTACGTGATGAACGCGGACGGCTCAGGCGTCGTACGGCTCACCACCCTCGGCGCGCCGAGCGAGCTTCCCGCCTGGTCACCGGACGGCTCACGCATCGCCTTCGACAGCGATGCCGAGATCTACGTCATGCGGGCGGATGGAACCGGTCTTGCGCGGGTAACCGGCACGGACGCGGCGAACTACATCCCCCGCTGGCGGCCCTAGACGCGAAGGGGCCGCCACTCCAGAGGAGCGGCGGCCCCCAAACCGGGTCGTTGCTTCCCCCTACGGCCGACGGTCGATCAGGAACATGACGTTCGGGCGGGTGAAATCATCCGCGCCCCGACGCCAAACCGGTGCGCCCGTGGCCGCGGCCGCAGGTGTACCATTCGCCGTATACCTGACGGTCGAGCTGCTCACGACTGAGTCGACGGCGAAGCTACCGTTGTACTCGGCTTCGTTGGCTCCGCTGATCGTAATGATGTCGTTTTTCGCCAAGCCATGACTCGAGGTGGTCACGAGCGTGGCCGTCGTGCCCGTCGCGCTGAGCCGGGAGACCCCGAGACCGTTGAACGACGAGACGGAGCTGGCCAAAAGCCAGAACGGATACCCGGTGGCTGGCGAGCCGACCGTCGTACGGGCAGCGCGGTACGTAAACGTGGTCGCGTTTACGACCGTGACGGTGAAGGTACCGTTATAGATCGCCGTATCCGCCCCGGCTATGACCACACTGTTAGCGCTGGCGAGGTTGTGGGGTGCGGACGTCACGGCCGTCACCGTCGAGTCGGCGTTGGACGTGAGCGATGCAATAGCCCCGATCGCGGCGAACGACATCGGGGCGCGGCTCCCTGGGACGGAGCGCGGCGCGACGAGCACCGTGATCGCGCTCCCAGCCGCGGTCGTGCCCCCGACCCCGGAGCCTCCGACCGGCATGTTCGCCTGGAACAAAACGGGTTGGGTGGTCCCGGCCGCAGTAAACGCCACGCGATACGTCCCGCTCGCGACGTTCGCATACGAGCTCGTGTCCGGGTACGACTGCCCAGCGATCGTCGGCGAGCCGGACAGGGCGGCCGATCCGCGGGGCACGATCCACGCGTCGAGCGCGGTCGTCGCAGACGGGTCAAGTCCGGGCGCGAGCTGCCAAGTGCGAACCGCGACCTGGCCGGCCACACTGGCCGGTGGAGCATCGATTTGAATGGCGGCAACGACCCGAGGCGTCTGACCGGTGCGCGAAAACCCGCGTACGGCGAACGTGTATTCACGATCCGCCTGGAAGGTGAAGGTGGTGTCCACGTGCCACTGCTGGGCGATTGCGACATCGGTGCTCGAGTTGAACACCTTGATGTGCCGCAGGCCCGCCGCCACGGCTTGGTAGGGCGGCGAGGTCTGCGCAGCCTGGCCGATGGGGCTGCCCCCGGTCCGGAACGACGCCCCGAAGGTGGCCGGCGCGTCTCCTACGATATCCACGATCCGGATGTCCAACGCGCCGGTATCGGACACGACGTTGACGTAGCGCAGGCCGGCCAGCGGCCCCTGCTGGGTCGGGATCCCTTTCGAGTCGTGACACGCCAGCACAGCGCCGGCCACGGTGCCCCACGACAGCAAACGCCACACACGATCTAGTCTCATGGACGGCTCGCTTGAGTAAGGTTCACTGTCCCTCTCCCACGCCGCTCCCGGGTTTACCGTCGCCTCCGCTCCCGAAGCCTACGAGATTCGTACCGGCCGCGAGGCCCACCACGGCCCCCAGGACTCCGGCGATGGTGAACACCGTGCGGCCACGTGAGAACTTCCGCTCGCGAATCCGCCGCACGTACTCCTGGCGCAAGGTCACGGTCTCGCCATTCCATTTGGTTCGCACGCCCTGGCGCCCGACGACGCCGGCGACCCGAATCACGTATTCGCCGCCGATGTCGCTCACCAGCGCGCCGTCGACTTGGGCAGCCTCGGGTCCCACGCTGGTCACCAGCGCCGCGCGCCCCTGGTCGTTGAGGTCGAGCGTGAGGCGCACGCCCGGCTGCGGATCGGGCGTCGTCACGGGCGCGTAGACGTAGCACGCTCCGAGCAACGGGAGCGCCACTATCGACAACCCGTTCCAGCGCCGCAGGCTCTGTCGCATCGCGACCCCTCTCGTCTTACAGTCCGTAAGTACTCTGCGCCGCCCCGGGCAGCGTGCCTTTGGCCACGTCGGGCATGTTGTAGAACGGCTCCACCCGTGCATCCATCTCCTGCCACGGCACGGGCCAGTTCAGCGCGGTGCCCTGCGGCAGGTCGCCCCAGCCCCGGCCGTCAAAGTACCAGGAGCCGTAGCCGATGAAGGCCGTCTCCATACGCTTCTCCCATTTGAGCGCTTCCAGGATGTTGCCGCACGCGGAAGACGTGAAGTTGGGCGGCTGGGGCACGCGCGGCACGCATCCCGCCCCGCCGGGCACGGGCGTGGTCAAGTCCGCAATTCCCGCCACTGGAGGCAGATTCCCTTTGGCCACGCGCGAGGAATCGATCAACGGGCCCGCCAGCGTGATCTGACCCTTGCGGATGTAACCTTCCGCCGCCAGCAGCCGCATCTCGGCTCGCGTCATCACCGGATAGTTGCCGATCCGCTGCGCGTTGAAGAAGGCCTGGAAGCGGTAGTAATCGTAGAACGAGACGCCCAGAGCGTTCCCGGGGACGTCCTGCGATGCCGGCCGGTTGCGGAAATACAGGTTCCCCGTCGGTACGGCGGGGGAATTCGCCTGCTGTGCGGTCCGGGTCGTCCCTTGCGGGAAGCGCGCATCAGGCGTGATGACGAGGAACGACGCGCGGTTGGCCACCGGCTGCGCGAGCCACGCGTCGAACGCGCCGGAAGTGTCGGCGAAGCCGACCACGAACTGCCACATCTGGTGCCAGCTCGAGAACAGGTAGTGTTGGACCACCCAGACCATGTCCCATCCGACACCGGGGTCCATGCCGATGTTCAGGTCGCCCGTTATGCCGTTGTTCGCATCGTCAATCACGGCGTCCCAGTCCACGGCCGCTCGATCGGCGGGCGTGCGCGCGATGGCGGCGCGCATTCTGGCCCGGTAGGACCGAACGATCCGGATGAAGCCCGCTCCATCGGGGGCATTGCCCTTCAGCCAGGTGTTCGGCAGACTCCCGAAGACCGCCGTGTTGGCGTTCACCGTGGCGATCGCCGAGTCGAGCCAGCCGAGCGCCGCGTCTCTGACGGCGAGATAGCCCCGGAGCGGAGGAATGGTCTCCGGGTCGTCGGCCGGGCCGACGATCGCCGCGGAGTCATACAGCATGGCCAGATGGCCCAGCGCAAGGCCTAGGGCGAACTGGCCGAATGCCTTGCCGCGCGCGTCGCGAGCGGCGTCCCCGAACGTGAAGCCGGGGGCGGCGAGCCGCCGTAGCGCGTCGGCGGCGGAACGAGAGGTAGTGGACAGGCGCTGGAAGTCCCGTAGGTTGCCCGCTTCCCCGGCGTTCCCCCGGTTGTTGTCGACGTGCGGATTGGCGCGCGGAACCGCGGCGCGAACCCCCATCTGGAAGTTGCCCAGGCCCGAAAAGCTCTCCATCCCGCTCACCAGAAGCTGCGGATTGACGGCTTCGTTCGAGCCACCCACCGTGGCATTGTGGAAGTTCTGGAACAGCTGACCGACCAGTGCCTCCACGTCCCCCGGCGTGCGGAGCAACCGGTCCCGGTCGGGATTGTTGAGGTTCGTGGCAGTCAGATCGCACGCAGCGATGCCGACGAGTACGACGAGCGCACGTGGCAAGGGTCGCATCGGTCTTCCTCCTCGAAAGGCGGAGGCAGGCCCGCCCGGGAGCGCCGCTGCGCAGCCACGGTGGGCCTGCCGCAGCGCCTTAGAAGCGTGTAGTAAGTGCGATCGAAAACGTCCGCAAGTTCGGGAACGTGAATGCGTCGATCGCGTTGATCGCCGCAGCACCCGCGTTCTGCGTGGCCGCCCCCACGCCGCCGGTGCCGGCGAACCCGTTGATCTCGCCGATCCCGACCTCGGGATCGAACCCTTTGTAATGCGTTATCGTGAAAAGATTCCGACCCAACACGGTCACGTCCCAATCGCCGACGCCGTTGATAGGCCCGACGTGATACGACACCGAGGCCTCGCGCAGCTTGGCGTAGCTCGCATCCTCGACGGAGATGTTGTTCGGCGCCAGGATGTCGTACATGCCGCCGACCCCGGCGCCACTGGGCGGCGCCGCCCGCCAATTGTAGCCCAGCGGCTTCGCGGTCTCGGGGCTCTTGCCGCGCTGATCCTGGTCCCGGCTGTTGAAGTCGAGGAACGACCACTGGCGCCCCTGATTCCAGACGTCCTGGCCGATCGAGGCGTCGAGCAAGGCGTATACGGACAGCCGCTTCCACCGGAAGTCCTGCGCGATGGAGTAGCGGAAGTCGGGCAGGGCGTGACCGATCGGGAGCTGGTCACCAGCGAGGTTGGTGTTGCGGCTAACGATCAGCATCCCCCAGTCCAGGCCCACACCCCACGGAGCCTGGCTGGCGGGCAACGACGTCTGCCACAGATTCTTGTTGATGCCGTCCCGCCACGTGTTGCCGGGACCGACCCAGACGATGAAGCCGTCGTCGTTCCTTTGGAACGCCCCGTTGGGGCCGCAGGCGCTCTGGAACGCGGAGGGCAACTGGCCGCAGCTCGTGAGGAACGTGCGGCCGTAGAACGTGCCGAACTGCTCGCCCGTGGGACACCCGACCTTCGCGCGGAAGATCGAGCCCGTGGCCTGTTGGGGCGTGCCGAAGTTGAATTCCGGAACGCTGAGCGCCGAGATACAGGTGCGGGTCCGTTCGTAGGTACCCCGGATCGACCACGAGAAGTCGCGGCTCTGGATAATCGGGATGTTCAGCGACAGCTCCCAGGTCTTGTTCTGGAGTGTGCCGGCATTGCGCCATTGGCGCTCGAACCCGGCGGCGGCGGGGAGCGGCACGGACAGGATCTGATCCACGGTCGTCGAGTAGGCGTAGTTCACGGTCAGGCCGATACGCCGGAACAGCTGGAGATCGACGCCCGCTTCGGTCTCGGTGGTGGTTTCGGGCTTCAGGTTACGGTTGCCCAGCGTCGTCGGCGTCAGGAGACCCCCGGCGCCAATGGTGTACGTTTCATACTGGGCGGCGAAGCTCGGCCGGCCGCCCGCCGTCCCCCGTGAGACGCGCAGCTTGAACTCGTCGATCTGGTCCTTCAAGGGCCACGCCGGCTCCTGCGCCACGCGCCAGGCCAGCGACCCGCGGTAGTACGTCGCCCAGCGGTTGTCCGACCCGAAGAGCGAGCTGCCGTCGCGCCGCACCAACGCGTCCCCGATGTAACGCTCCTTGTACTCCAGACCGACGCCGCCGCCGGCACCCATCAACCGCTGCGAGGTCGTGCTCGAGTTGTAGCATCCCGTGAGAAAGCCTCCGCACGTGGTCGCGTTGAACGCGTTCTCGACGCCTCCCGCCGCCAGGGTGTGGCCGGTGAGGCGGCGGTACCGCGTGTCCTCCCGCTGAAACAGCCAGTTCAGGTTCGTGCGGGCCAGGAGCGCGGGGCCAAGGTTGGGCCGCGCCACAACGTTAAGACTCGCATTGTAGGAGTCGAACCCCGAGGCGCCCGAAAGGATCGCACCCGGCGAGTTCGTTAGCTGCGCCGAAAACGCGGCCGTCGTCGCCCGGTACCCCTTGTCGCGGAACTGCGAGAACGTACCCGAGCTGCCGTCATAGCTGAAGTTGCCTTCGACGTCCAGCCACTCGAGGGGCGTGTACTTGACTCTGAAACCGCCGAGGAAACGGTCGGTGACGTCCTCGCGCAATGTGTTCTGCAGCGACTGAAGGGGGTTTTCGTTCTGCTCACCTCCGGTGATCAGGTTCGGCCTGACGTACGGGCGCCCCGAATCGTCCGTCGCCAGGATGTTGACGATCGCCGGCATCCGCGTCAGGCGGAAGAACGCCTGCCCACCGCCGTCCTGGTCAAACCCGTCGGAGCTGCTCCGGCTGTAGTACGCGCGGACTGACGCCGACAGGTGCTCGGTGATCTGCTGGTCGGCGTTCACCCTGCCGGACATCCGCCGATACCCTTCAAGGAACCGGATGGAGCCGCCTTCCTTGAGGTACGAGCCGCTGGCGTACACGCTCGTGTTGCCGCCCCGGAACGTCATGTCGAGGCTCTGCTGATTGTACAGATGGGGCTGGATCGCCTGCTGCACGGCATTGTAGGTCGTGCCGGGCCACAGGTTCGACTGGAACACCTGCTTGAGGGTGGCCGGGCTTGCCGCCGAGCCTGGCTGCAGCGGCATGGACGCGGGCGTCCCTGCGAAGTTGCCTGGCGCGTTGTTGATGCGCGCCACCTCCGTGTTCCAGTCGAACGACCGGGCACACAGCGGCTGCCCGCTCACGGCTTCACAGAATTGGGTGTTCGTTTCGTTCATGAGGAGCGAGTGGTTCCGGGCGAGCCCGATCTCGCGCTCGATGTCGGACCGGCCGGCTTCCGAGCGGAACCGGAAGGTCGCGCCCGCCGGCCCGTTGCGACCGGACTTGGTGGTGATCTGGACGACGCCGTTGCCGGCGCGGGCGCCGTACAGCGATGACGCGGCCGCGCCACGAACCACTTCCACGCGTTCGATATCGAGGGCATTAATGTCCGGCAGCCCACCGGTGCTGACGGAGGCGCCGACCTCCTGCGGTCCGCCGCCGAGCACCACACCGTCGACGATGTAGAGCGGGCCCTGCGAGCGTCCGACTGCGTTGATCGACTTGGGGCCGCGCAGCAGGACCGAAACGTTGGCCCCGGGTCGACCGCTGGCCTCCACTATGTTGGCGCCCGGGACCTTCCCGCGGAGCTGCGCGATCGGGTTCACCGTGGGCACCGGCAGCTGCGAGTTGTCGATGGTGGTGACCGAGAATGGAAGCTTGGCCTGGGTGGTCGCGTCGAGCACCCCGGTCACGACCACTTCTTCGAGCTGGTTTACGTCGAGGCTGAGTTGGAAATTGACCGACTGCTCACCCGCGCTGAGCGTGATCTGCCGACTGCTGGAGCGGTAGCCGAAGCCCCGCGCCCGCAACGTCATCACCTGCCCGGTGATCCGCGTCGAGGGCACGGTGAGGGTGTAGCGCCCCTGCGCATTCGTGGGCACGGCGATGTTGAGCTGCCCGATGTCCACCGTCGCGGAGAATACCGAGCGCCCATCCACGGACGTCACGGTGCCTGAGATCACCGCGTTCTGCGCTCGTGCGTCACGCGCCGCTCCGATGGCCAGCGCCGTCACCAAGACGAAACCGAACAAACGATTGTGCCTCATAGTGCGCACCTCGCTTCCAACGCTGTGAATGCTCCACCCCAAGACCACACCCGTCACGCCAGTCGTGGGCGAGAAAACCCCGACTCCGCACGTAACCGGCTCGCTAAGCTTCAGTCATCTATTCAGGTCTCGCGCGCGCGAACGCTCAACGGCTGGGGAGAGCGCGCAGGCGCGTGACGGCGTCTGGGATCGCGGGGGACGTCGCGAGGGCGGCGCAAAGCGCGCGCGGCCGCGGCGTCATACGTTCTTTTCTGAAACTCATGCTAAGCTGGCCGTCGATTTGGAAGCCCGCAAGGGGTACCAGCACCCGTCAGGGCCTGGGAGGGCGGTCGGCGTGGGGGACGGGGGGTTGGGGGGGGGAAGGGACAGTGCGGGAAGACTTGGGCGGTAGGAGGCAGGGCGTCTCGAGGGGGCTCGCCTTACCGGCTCATGTCGGTCCAAATCAGGATAACCCCGCAGCGCAACTCGGGTTTACGGAATTCGGCCGGCGCCTCCGAAGCCGTCCGATACACCTCGATCCCGTACATGCCCGTGATCTGGAAATCAGGCCCCACGGAGAAGGAGGCGGGAAATCCATCCAGGTAGTACTCCGGGCGGCACCCCCGCGGCGAGCGCGTCATCACGATCGCGCAGGACCCGCGGCCGCACGTGGTCTGCACGCCCGGGACGCCCCGTGTGAGGTCACCCAGGGTTCTGGCGCGCCGCCGCTCGATCTCCTCACGCGTGAAAAAGAACCCAGTACCGTGCGCCCGCCGCCGCTCGAACTCAGCCAGCCACCCGTGCGCCTCCACGACGACTCCCGGCAGCTCGTACCGCAAGACGTCGAGCTCGAATTCGTGCGCCTGCTCGCCTGCGGCGAGGCTCACCAACCAGACGCCCTTCGCATACCCGATCGCACGAACCTCGAGCCGGTGGTCTCCGGGCGAGAGGCCTGCGTAGCGGAACCCACCCGCCGAGTCGGATGTGGCGGTGCCCGCGGTGCCCACGAGCACCACCGTGGCCCCTTCGATCGGGGCGCGGGTTTCTCGGTTGACGAGGCGGCCGGTGAAGCTGGCGGTCTCTTGTTGGGCCGCGGTCCGCCCCGGAACCGCAAGTGCCGCCGCGAGACTCAGCGCGCACGCGACCCTCGGACGAAGCATGGCTACCCCTCCGGCTCCAAACGTACCCGCCGGGGAGGACGTTGGTAAGTCGCTGCCCGAGCGGGCTTCACCCGAGGCGCACCCGCTGCGACTAGCCCTGCGCGCCGCCTCAGGACATATTCTGGCCCGGTCGTTCCGAACAAACTTCACGGCGTGGGCTACCTCATGGTCCTGAGTCGAAGCGGATTGCTCGCGGCAACCCTGCTAGTGGCCGGCGCGGTGCCCACGGCAGCCCAGGCGGTCAATGTGTTCACGTACGGTGGAGGGTACACCGCCCTGAAAGAAGTCAACGCGATCGGGACCGTGCAATTCAAGACCGGCTTTACGATCGGCGGCGGTATCGGCTACGAGGTGGACAAGAACGTGGAGCTACGCTTTACTCTCACGGGGGCGCAGAGTCAGCTCGTAGAGGACGGCTCGCCGACCGGCGTGTACTTGAACCGGTACTACATCGCGGCCGACGTGAAGGGCGGCTATCCGCTGGCGAACGGGCTCAAACCGTACGCATTCCTCGGTGCTGGAGCGGTACTCCTGCACGAAAAAGGCTCAAGCGGAGCGGACAAGACTCAGGGATTCGTGCACCTGGGTTTGGGGATCGCGTATTCCGTCGGGAAGTCCGGGCTGTCGGTGTTCGCTCAGGGAGACGGGCTCGCCTATTCGCTGACTGGAATGAGCAGTCCGACACTTGCAAGATTCAGCGCGACACAGATAGACCTCGCCTGGAGTCTGGGCGCATCGTACAGGTTGCCGCTCTAGGTGTAATTGACGAAGACGTTGTTCACGGCCGCTCCGTGAGGCGCTGAGCTGGCGTCCGATACCCGAGCGCGCTGTGCGGCCGCGCCCGGTTGTAGTACCGCAGAAAGTCGGTCAGCGCACTCGCCCGCGCCAGGGACGTCCGGTAGGGCTGTACGTACGCCCACTCGGCCAGCACCGTCCGAATGAAGCGCTCCGCCTTCCCGTTGGTCTGCGGCGAGTACGGCCGCGTCCGCACGTGCTGGAGGCGGAGCCGCCGACGCCCCGCGGCGAAGCGGTAGCCCCGAAACCCGCTCCCGTTGTCCGTCATCCCCGCCCGTACCTGCACGCTCCAGCGCGCAAACCAGCGCACCGCCCGGTCCAGAAACGCCGTCGCACTCGCGGCCGTCTCGTCGGGATAGATCTCGGCGTAGGCCAGGCGGGTCCGGTCGTCAATCGCCACATGGACGTACTCCCACCCGATCCCGCGCACGCGCGTGCGCCGATCGCCGTGGATCCGATGCCCGATGCGGCCGATCCGGCCGAGCTTCTTTACATCCAGGTGCACCAGCGCCCCCGGTCGGCGGCGCTCGTAACGGATCACCGGGCGCCGCGGCTCCAGCCGCCCGAGCCGAGCCAGCCCGAGCCGCCGTTGGATGTGCACCACCGTGGAGACCGGAAGCCCCAGCGCCCCGGCAATCCGCAGCGAGCTCCAGCGGCGCTCGCGCAGGCGCCGAATCCGCCGCCGCTGCCAGCGCGGCCGGGCCCGCGGCGAGCGGTGCGGCCGGCTCGAGCGATCGCGCAGCCCCGCCTCGCCTTCCGCCCGATACCGTCACCACCACCGGTACACCGTGGTCAGGCTGAGCTGCAGCCCCTCGGCGACGTCCCGCACCGGTTCCCCGACCTCCAGCCGCCGCACCATCAGCCATCGCCCGGTCGGCGTCAAGCGTGCTAGCTTGTGCATGTTCACTGAGCCCTCTGGTGAGTGGGTTGGTGGTTTCGCCACTCCCAGCTTCGCTCACTACGGCTCAGTGAACAACCTCTTTATCAATTACATCTAGGGCACGTCACCTCGAGAAATCCACCTTCGGCGCCTGCGCCGCGCCCGGTGTCTCGAGCTCGAAGTAGGGGCGGGGCCCCTTCCCCAGCAGCTTCGCCGTCAGCACCTGCGGGAAGCGTCGGATATAGGCGTTGTAGAGGTAGGGTGTCATGGCGTCGCGAATCCGGCCCACGGGCGCATCCGTGAGGAATCCCTCGGCTCCACGACCGGTAGCGATGAAGATCTGACCCGTCCCAGCACGGTGATTCTTCAGAGGAACAAGCAGCACCACGACCCCGAGGTTCTTCGCCGGATCGCCCGCCTCCCCCTTCGCCCCGACGCCCCAGCGCCGGCCGATCTCGAGCGCTACGTCCGCCGCCGGGCGGTCAGCGATATCGGGAAGGGTTACCACGGCGATTTCGCCGCGCGTCTTGACGCGCACCTCGGTGATCACCGCTTCCATGTGCGCGACCGACGCCGAGTCGAGCACCGCGGCGAAATCGTTCACGTAGCCCCGCGGAGGTGGCAGCTGGATCTGGGCAACGAGTAGCAGGGCCGTGAGTTGCAGCATCGCGGCCCAAGCTACACCGGCCCCGGGGCGGGGGGTATCTTGACGCTCCCCGAGCGCGACGTGAGTATTGAAACCGGACGCCTGTCGGCCTCGACTCGAGGAGGACGTATGTACTTCCGCTCTACCAGCTCCTTCTCGCTCCCGCTACTCCTCGTGACCGCCTTGCCGGCGTGCCACGGCGCCCGGTCACGCGCTGCGGCCGAGCCGGGGACCTCGTTCGTGGTGACGGCGGAAGCGATCGAGAAGTCCGGCGCCACGACCGTGTGGGAAGCCCTTCAGTTGACCGTACCGGTCGTTTCCTTCCGCGGAACGACCCACTCCGGATCGGACAAACAGCTTCGGATCCGACGGCGCGGCCGGACGAGCGTCTACCTGAATGACGACCCGAGGGTGTTCATCGATCACGTGCGCATCGTGGACTTGAGCGTGCTCGACAACATGCCGGCCAGGGACATCGCGGCGATCGTCGTGTTGAACGGTCTCGACGGCACGACGTATTACGGCACCAGCGCGGTCAACGGCGTCGTGCTGATCTTCACGTTCGTCCCCGCTCTTCAACGGCCGCCGGAGCCCGACCACGACGAGGGGTAGCCCCGCGCGCCGCGCGAGAACCAAAAGGGAGGAGCCATCTTCAGGCTCCTCCCTCTTCTACGTCTCATTACGACGCGGATCGACTTACGGATTGCGATCGATGCACCCCTTGAAGCTCGGGTTGTTCTGCTCGTCGGTGGGCACGGGGATGTTCACGTCAGTCCCGTACGTACCGCCTTTCATGTAGGTGCCCGTCGGAAAGACCGTCTCCACGGCGCGCCCGTACTGCCGCACCAGCCGTCGCAGGTCGCTCAGGCGGTGGCCCGTCCCGAACAGCCAGAAACCCCGCTCGCGAAACGTCAGGTTGGTGCGCGCGGCGGTGTCTGGCGTGGCGCCGGGGTCGGCGAGCGTCGACATACCCGCCGCGGTCCGGAGGCCGTTCAGCTTAGCCAGCCAGGTGGTGTAGTCCGCGGCTTGTAGCGCCGCCTCCGCCTCGATGAGCCGAGCCTCGGTACCGGTCGCCAGCGGCGTCGGGTCGGAGAAGTCGGTGTACCTCAGTGAGATGAACAGCGGGGTGGCGCCGTCGAAGCCCACGCCGCTCGCCAGGTACCTCAGACGTGGATCGTTCGCGGTCAGGAAGGGGAGGCCGGTGCCCCCTTCCAGGTCGGAGATGGACCAGCGCGCCGAGAGGGCGTTGAAGACGTACACGCCGTTCTGCTCGCGCTGCGTGCTGATCGAGTGCTCGATCTGAAGCGTGAAAGCGTCCGGCACCGTCGCGACGAGGGCGCCGGCGTTGGCGAATTGCCCTAGATCGAGCAGCGCGCGCGCCTTTCCGACCTGCGCCCCCCAGAGCCGCGAGTTGTCGCCGGCGAAGTTGTTCAGCGCCGCGTCGAACCGTGCAATCCCCTGATTGAGGATAGCCGCTGTCGCTACGGGCGGAGCATCCGTTTGTCCCTCAGCCGGGAGCGGCACGCCGGAGCAGTAGTTCTCGCCGATGGTGACGTAGGTGAACCCGGCGAGAGTCCGCATCTCCGCAATCCGGGGATCGTTGGTAGTGTCCGCGGACGTAGCCAACAGCGCCGCGGTGGCACGCTCCGCGCTCAACCGGGCGGCTTGGATGCTGCGGAACACGCCGGTCAACGTGCCGTTGGCGAGCTCCATGGCGCGCTGGTCGATCTCCTGCCGGGTGCCGAAGGTGTCGGAGTTGCGCCACTCGTCGGCCAGAAGCCCGCTGACGAGCGATTGTCCTTCGGTGCCGCCCCCGTCGCCGTCGATGGCGAAGGCGAAGTCCGCGATCGCACCGGCCCGCAGCGCGGCGGCGCCGCTCGCGTTATCGAGCTTCCCCGGATCTATCGCGTTGGGGGAACTGATCCTGAGGAGGTCATCGATGGAGCACCCGCCGAGCGGCAGCCCCAGCGCCACCGCCAGGACGAGACTGATTCGGTTTAGAGTCTTCATGGCAGTTCGCTCCCCTCAGAAGCCCACGTTGACCCGCACGAGCCAGTAGCGCACCGGCGGCTGCGTGAGGAAGTCGCGGATGTAGAAGTCGTTGCGCGCCCCGATCAGGAACGGATCGGATTGGCCGATCCCGTTCACCTCGGGGTCAACACCGGAGTAGTCCGTCCAGGTGTGGAGATTGCGCCCGGTCAGCGTGATGCTCACGCGATCGGCTCGCATCTGGTGGGCCACCGCATCGGGGAGATAATAGGTGAGCGACAGCTCGCGCAGCTTGACGAACCACGCGGGCTCGATGAAGCCGAAGGAGGTCCGGGACGCGAGCGGGACGAATCGGCGTGCAACCACAGCGGCCTGCTTGTCGAGCGGCACGCTCTTGTCGTAGTTCTCCTGGCAACCCTGCTGGCCGGATCTGCAGCGAAATTCCTCGGTCAGGTTCCAGAGCTTGTGACCGCCGCGGTAATCCAGCTGCCCGCCGATGCGGATGCGGTTGTGGAACAGGGTCAGGCCCGTGTTGAGCGCCATTTCTTTGGTCGGCTGAGACGGTCCGACGAACACCGGGGTCGTGCCCACCACGACCTCCGAGGCGCTGATGATCCCGTCGCTGTTCGCATCGTTGAAGCTCAGGATCGGCAGTGTCCAGTACCCGCCGAGCGGGTACCCGACGGCGTGACGCTGGTTCGCCGAGTTGAAGATGATGGGGTTCGTGTCAGGCTGACCGTTCACGATCTTGCTGATCAGCTTGTTGCTGTTGGTCGAGCCGCTCAGCGTGAGGTCCCAGGACGTGGACGGCGTCTGCACGGGCCGAATGGTCAGCACGCCCTCGAACCCGCGGTTCCGGACGGAGCCCACGTTCTGGAAGACGCTCGACGGGTCCCCCGCCGACGGCGGCCTCGGCACCGCAATCAGCGCATCCTTCGTCTTCTTGTGGTAGTAGGTCAGCTCGAGCCCGATGCGGTCGTTCCACAACCCCGCGTCGATCCCGGCTTCGATCTCGGTCGAGCGCTCGGGCTTCAGGTCGGGGTTCCCAACGCCCCCACCCACGAGGTTGACGCCGGCTTGGTCTCCGCCGTCAGCGGCAGCCGTCACCGGCTGGAAGTACCGGATCGCGTCGTTGACGCCGGGCTGGAGGCCGGACGCCCCATAGGCGGCCCGCAGCCGGAGCCGGCTCAACGCGCTCACCTGCGGGAAAAACGGCTCGTCCGAAACGAGCCAGGAGACGGCGGCCTTCGGGTAGACCAGCGAGCCCAGGTTCTTGCCGACCGCGCTGTTTCTGTCGATGCGTACGGCCCCGGTGAAAAAGAGCCGGTCATGCAAGCCCACGACTTCTTCGACGTAGGAGCCGAGCGTGACGGACTCCGCTGTCGTGTCGGTCGCGTCCCTGTTGGAGCCGGACGTGACGGTCTCACCGCCGGGCGGCAGGAATTGGCCGAAGGTCGTGGTACCGTTGAAGCGATCATGGAAGTACTGCACGCCGGCCGACGTCTTGGAGCTGAGGGCCGGAGTAAGCTGGAACGAGGCCGTCGTGGCTACGTTGGCCGTCCAGCTGAAGATGCGCCAGCGGTTATCGTCCACGTACCCGCTGTCGAAAGCCAGGAACGGCGGACCTTCGTGGAAACGCTGCATGTCACGGTCCACGCGCTGGGTGACGTCGAGCCCTAGGGTCGCGCGGCCCGAGAGCCACGGGATGGGGCGCCAATCCGCCTGCGCGCTCCCCGTGAACCGCTCGACGTCCTGCGTGGCGAGCGTCTGAAACGTCTGGCGCGGCGGGAAGAACCCCCACGTCGGGAACTCGGTCGAGTCGGTGCCTTGCCCGCCCCCGGTGTAGCCGCTGGAAATGATTCCCAGGACGTCGTTGTCGTTCTGCGGTAAACGCAGCCGGCTCGAGACATAGCCGGTGGAGACGTTGAGGGTGCTCTTGTCGGACAGCTTCGAGGTCACGTTGGCACGGAGGCTGCCCTTCCGAAGGTAGTTCGGGCGGATCTCCTCCGCTCGCAGCGAAGTGCGGCCCGACGAGTCGAGCAAGGCCTGTTGCTGCTGCTGCGGCATCTCGTAGACCCCGGTCTGCCCGTCGAACTGGCCAGACACGAAATACTGTGTCTGTTCGCTCCCGCCCGACAGGTTGAGCCCGTACTGCTGCTGGTATCCCGATTTGAACGGCGATGTCACCGGGTTCGTCAGCGGGTTGAACGACACGATCTTATTCTGCACGCACGTGCCGGCCACCACCTGGTTCAGCTGGCAGCGGGTTCCCGTCGCGGTCAAGGCGTCGTAGTTGGCGGGATAGTTGGATACATCCTGCCCCACGCCTTGCTCGGTGAAGAGGTTCCAACGCGTCGTTCCCGGCGTGCCGCGCTTGGTGGTGACGAGGATGACGCCGTTCGCCGCTTGCGTCCCGTACAAGGCGGCGGCGGACGGCCCCTTCACGATCTCGATCGTCGCGATCTCGTCGGGGTTCAAGTCGTTGAGACGCGATGGCTCCTGCCCGCCCACGTAGAGCGAAAAGGAACCCGCCGTGTTGTCCACGCGGATGCCGTCCACCACGAGCAGCGGATCGTTGTTGAGCGACACGCTGTTCGCGCCGCGGACCCGGATGCGCGTTCCTGCGCCCACGGTCCCGCTGGAGGGCAGGATGTTCACGCCGGCCGCTCGACCCGAGAGCAGGTCGGACAGATTCGTGATCGGCTGCGTCTCGGTGACTTTAGAAGCATCGATCGTGCTCACCGAGTTGCCGTTCTCGCGGGCGCGCTGCTCGCCACTCGCCGTCACCATGACGGCGTCGAGCGACAGCACCACACGCCTCAGCGTGAAGTCGGCCGTGACGCCTTCACCACCCCCCACGGTGACCTTTTTGGTTTCGCCCGCGTACCCGATGATGGCCACACGCACTTCATACGTCCCCGGCGCCACGCCGGCGATCACGTACTTGCCCTGCTGGTTGGTGACGGCGCCTTTATTTGTCGCCCCCAACAACACGCGAGCCGGTGACACAGGGCCACCGGCTTGGTCGACCACGGTCCCCGTGATCGTGCTGTTCTGCGCGTTCGCGGCGCGCGCGATGCCGACCAGCAGCGCGCCCAGCGCCAGGAACGCCTGCAACGCCTGACGGTGGAAGCAGTCCATATGAAACCTCCTTCGAGGTAGCTGCGGAGCCCGCAGTAAAGCGACCAAGGCCCACCGCCCGGGTGTGTCTGGGCAGAGGTGGTTCAGCCTTCTCGAATGAGCAAATGCGCACCCGTGCCCAACGGCAGACAGGACACGATCGGTGCCACATGGGACGCGCCGTCGACAAATCGCCGGGTGCATTCCAGGTAGGGACTATTGTGCAGCTTGTAGCACAACGTCGCAAGAGGCTTAAAACAAGCGCCCTTTGAACAAATTCAGCCTCGCCAAGCCCTCTTCACACGTTTCTGACAATCATTTGGAGAAATCCACCTTCGGCGCCTGCGCCGCGCCCGGTGTCTCGAGCTCGAAGTAGGGGCGGGGCCCCTTTCCCAGCAGCTTCGCCGTCAGCACCTGCGGGAAGCGCCGGATGTAGGCGTTGTAGCGGTTCACGGATTCGTTGTAGTCCTGCCGCGCCACGGCAATGCGGTTCTCCGTCCCCTCGAGCTGGTCTTGCAGCGCGCGGAAGTTCTCGTTGGACTTGAGCTGCGGGTAGTTCTCGGCGATGGCGAGCAGGCGGCCGAGCGGGGCCGACAGCTGCCGGTTGGCCTCCGCCATCTGCTGCAAGTCTCCGCCCTGGACCGCCCCTGCGAGTTTGGCCCGGGCCTCCGCCACCTCGGTGAAGACCGTCTGCTCCTGCTTCGCATACCCTTTGACCGTCTCGACCAGGTTGGGGATGAGATCGGCGCGGCGCTGCAGCTGGACCTTGATTTGCGCGGCGGCGGAGTTCACCTGCTCGTCATACGTCTGAATCGTATTGTAGCCGCAACCGGCAACGAACATGGCGATGAGGGCCGTCGAGAAAGCCCGCACAATTCTCCTTGTACTCACGAACGGATCACTCCTGTGAGAGTTCGTCTCGTGTTTCCCAGGCTCAAGCCTGGGCCCGGCACGGCACTATGCTGAAGCATACCACGCGTCAGCGTTGTGCATTCTCGGGCCCACTCTTCAGAGTGGGAAAACCACCTGCGCCTGAACCACCAGACCTACGTCAGTCGGTTGACGTATTCGGCCGTCCTGGCCACCGCCCCGAGATACGCAGCCGCGAGCGGATCACCCTTGCCGAGCCGCGGGACCGGGCCGCCCATCGCGTGCTGCACCAGCGGCGCCAGTGCGTCGGCCGGGAAGCCAGCGAGGGCCGCTGCGCTCCGCACCAACTCGGCGGGCGAGGCGGGTAGGGGCCGACCCCCGACACGCAGCACCGCGCGCAGCATCGTGAAGAAGCCGCCGGCGCTCCCTACGACAACCCGCGCGAGCTGTTTCGGGTCCTCATGCAGCGCGGCATACGCCTGGCGCAGGCGAACCAGCTTACCCATGAGCTCGTGCTCGAGCTGCCGCCGCAGCTGGCCGCGGTCCACCTGGATACCGGGCCACGGGTCGCGCCCTGCGAGCAGCCGGTGCGCGTCGCGCATGTCTTCGTATTCGATCGGGAACGCGTCCGCGGACTCCCGCCACTCCCGCGCGGTCAGGATGAGGGGCGCAGGGTGGCCCGCGCGGGTCCAGGCGCGCATCGCGGGAGCGAGTGTTGCGAACAAGGCGTCGTCCACCGCGTCACAGATGAGCAGCGTGTTCACGTCGGAGCGGTCGGGTACGTGAGTTCCACGCGCCCACGACCCGTAGAGCAGCAGCGCCACCAGCCGCGCGCCGAGCGCGCGGGCGACCTCCGCGGCGAATTGCTCGACCGTCGGTTTCGAGGCCATACTAGAAGCGCCCTCCCGCGCCGCCGCCTGAGAAGCCACCCCCGCCCCCGAACCC
>Ga0209375_1000605_pt1 | contig 29757 bp, 29 predicted proteins | sample GraSoiAngelo_131_FD_185888 | JGI IMG/M metagenome (GOLD analysis project Ga0209375, IMG submission 185888) | Grasslands soil microbial communities from the Angelo Coastal Reserve, California, USA - 14_0929_02_30cm (SPAdes) (version 2) | ecosystem: Environmental > Terrestrial > Soil > Grasslands ... | reverse complement strand
AGCAGTGGGCAAAGGGCACGGCTTCGGCGCGTGCCCTCAATTTTTTCATTCTGCACAACCCCGAGTTTCCGCAAAGGACGGGCGGGGACGCCCGTCGCTCCACCGGGCCAAAACTTTTTAAGGACGGAGCGATGAACCTCTATCTCAAGAAAGTCGGCTTTTTTCTTACGCTGCTGTTCCTGTTGTGTTCAGCTAGTGATCGAACGCACGCGTTGGCTAAAAAAGCTGACGATTCACGATACCTAATTTCTAGAGTTGAAAATGCCTATCCGAGAGGCTAGGTTCTTATCCTGTGGTTCCCCTATGAAATATTGCCGGTTTAAGTTAGACGGACAGGACAGCTATGGCCTGGTTGAGCTCGTCATGGGAAAAGAAGTAATTACACGCGTTCTGGCGAGTGCGCCGGAACAAGCTGGCGGCGAGTTGGAGGACCTCCCGAGCAAACGGATGTCCCCTCTTGCGCTTGCGGACGCTGCGCTGCTGGCTCCGGTGCGGCCGTCGAAAATCGTCTGCGTGGGACGAAATTATCGCGAGCACGCCGCCGAATTAGGAAACGAAGTACCCACCGAACCGCTGATCTTTTTGAAACCGCCATCGTCCCTGCTTGCCCCAGGAGGCAGTATTCGTCGGCCACGAATTTCTGAGCGCACGGACTACGAAGGGGAACTCGGGGTGGTGATCAGTAAGCCATGCCACAAAGTTTCGCCGGAAGAGGATGTGCGTCCTTACATCCTCGGTTATACCTCCGTAAATGATTTCACCGCGCGTGACCTGCAGAACAAGGACGATCAATGGACCCGCGCAAAAGGTTTCGATACCTTCTGTCCAGTTGGCCCACTGGTTACAAATGAAATTGATCCCTGGGCGGGAGTTGGCGTCGAAACCCGTGTGAATGGCGTGATCCGTCAGCAGGGCAACACGCGGGATTTCATTTTTGGGCTTGACGTCTTAGTGCGCTTCATTTCCCAGGTGATGACTCTGTTTCCTGGAGACCTGATTGCCACAGGGACGCCTAAAGGTGTCGGGCCTGTGGTCGCGGGTGACGTGATCGAGGTTAGTGTGGAGGGCGTCGGCACGCTGAAGAACGTGGTGGTTGACGAGTAGGTGTCTTACTCGAGTGAAATCCTCTATGTGCGCACTGCGTTTACTACCGGGCATCTCGCCCAGTGGCCGGGTGCAACCTGCAACAACGGTGGCAGTTCGGCAGCACATTCCACGACCCTGGATTCGCAGCGTGGTTCAAACGGGCATCCAGGAGGAAGGGCGTGCAGGGGCGGCACAGCGCCTTCAATCGTCCGCAGCGGGCGGGAGCGATCGGTTCTCAAAGTCGGAATGGCGTGCAGCAGGCCTCGGGTATATGGATGAGCGGGCGATGCAAAGATGTCTGCTTTCGATCCCAGTTCGACCAGATTTCCAGCGTACATGACCGCGACGCGATCAGCCACCTGCGAAACCACCGCCAGATCATGCGAAATGAACAGCATGGTTAATCCAAAGCGGGCGCGCAGACCGGCAAGAAGCTCGAGAATCTGCGCCTGGATGGTAACGTCGAGGGCTGTAGTAGGCTCGTCTGCAATGAGCAATTGCGGGCAGTTCACAATTGCCATCGCAATCATCACGCGCTGGCGCATCCCGCCCGAGAGTTGGTGGGGATAATCACGGGCACGACGCTCAGCGTCTTCAATGCCTACTTCGCGTAGGGCGTTCACCGATAAATTCCAGACCTCCTGCTTCGAGGGCTTCTGGTGCGCCAAAACGGCCTCGGCAATCTGGTCCCCCACCCGCATAACAGGATTGAGGGCCGTCATCGGTTCCTGAAAAATCATGGCCATGCGGCTGCCGCGCAAGCCGCGCATTTCCTCGTCCGGGAGCTTTAGAAGATCGCGAGAAATGCCGCCGTCCGAGAGTAGAATTTCGCCGCCCACCTGCGCTTGCTGCGGCAGCAGACGCATGATGGCGAGCGATGTAACGGATTTGCCTGAGCCCGATTCCCCAACCAGTCCAAGAACCTCGCCGGGAGCCAGGCTGAAGCTCAGGTCGCGAACGGCAAACAGTAATTCCGGGGACGTGCCATTTGCAGACTTTCCCGAGGGAAATCCCACCATCAAATTCCGTATTTCCAGGAGAGGAGGCACGAAGTTTATCGTAGCAGGAGTTCAGCCGCTCACTTCTTGTGCGGCGTCGCGAAGCTGTTGCACCGCCCATACGATCTCTTCGGCAGTGATCACCGCGGGAGGAGCGATCAATAGGTGGTCGCCAACGGTCCCGTCCACGCATCCTTGCACGGCATAGACAAGCAGCCCGCGTTTGGTTGCTGTCGAGGCTACCTTTGCAGAAAAATTGATCTCTGCCGGGAAGGGCTGCTTGCTTTTTTTGTCGGAGACGAACTCCACTGCCCAGAGCAAGCCGATGCCGCGGACATCGCCGACTGTGCTCAGGTCGCGGAGAGTCTCCAGAGTGCGCGCCAGTGTGTGCCCCGCCGAGCCTGCGCATGTTGAGTCTGCTGCCTGAATTAGTGCGTGCTTTCTCATGAAAGCCAACACCGCATGTCCGGCAGCTACGGAGATAGGATGTGAATTGTAGGTAAAGCCGTGCAGAAAAGCTCCTGAACCCGTTGCGATCGCATCAACGACTTTCTTGCTGGCAATCACAGCGCCGAGTGGCACATATCCGCTCGACAATCCTTTCGCAGTGACCAGAATGTCTGGCACCACGCCCCAATGCTCGACGGCGAAATTCCGGCCAGTCCGGCCCATGCCGGTCATCACTTCGTCGGCAATGAGCAGAACACCGTGTTGTCGGCAGATTTCCGCAATTTTCTGTAGGTATCCATCCGGCGGAACAACCGCCCCCAGCGTGGCGCCGCTCACCGGTTCGAATATGAAAGCCGCCACGCTGCCATGAGCCGCTTCAATCGCGCACTCCAGTTCGGCAGCGTACTGCAGGCCGCAGTTGCGGCAGCCGTCGCTGCAGTCATGCACACAGCGATAGCAGTACGGAATGCCAATGTGCGCAAACTCGCGCACCATCGGCAAATAGATTTCACGGCGCCGCTTGTTGCCAGATACGGAAAGAGCACCGAGTGTCGCGCCATGATAGCTTTGGCAGCGGCTTAGGATTTGATGGCGCTTAGATTCCCCAACTTCGACCTGATATTGCCGGGCCAACTTCAGAGCAGTCTCGATCGCTTCCGATCCGCCTGACGTGAAGTAAACTGCGCCGCCGCTAAAGCCGTCCCCGGCAAAGTCGAGCAACTCCTGCGCATACTCTTCCGCAATCGGGGTTGTGAACTGGCTGCTGTGGACAAACTCCACCTTGCGAGCCTGTTCCGCCATTGCGGCGGGAATTTCGTCAACCCCATGACCGATGAAGTTGACCGCTGCGGATCCGGAGAAATCAAGATATCGCTGCCCGCGTTTGTCCCAGACGTACACTCCTTCTCCACGCACGGCAGGAGGGAATGCTTTTCGGAACGACCGCTGAAGGAGCGCGGAACGCGAATATCCTTGACTTGCGCTGGAATCGGCCACGATTCGGATTATGTGGCCACTTCGGTAGGACTGTCAAAACCAGCATAACTGGGAACGACTTTGTTGCGAACGAAGTTCGTAGGGCTTACCTGCGCATCCTCATTACTTTTGGCTGGCGTGCCTTGCCCGCTGCGCCGGGACCGGCGCCGGTGGGTGGTTTGCGCATTCCTTCCAACAGGTCTTTCAGAACTACGGCATTGTTGCGCTGTTCATTCTTAGCGGCAAAGAGCAGTGTTAGCTTCTTGCGACCTGCGGCAAAGTGATAAAGTTTGGCGAGCGCATCTGCCGCTTCGGCGTTACTTAGTTCCTTGAGATAGCGCTTGCGGAATGCCGCCCATCCGTCCGGACGTGAGTGGAACCACTGCCGCAATTCGTCTGAGGGCGCCAGTTCGCGCAGCCATGCGTCTAATGCAGCCGCAGACTTTTTTACACCGCGTGGCCAGAGCCGGTCCACTAGCACCCGCGCGCCATCAGAGCGCGCTGGCTTTTCGTAAATGCGTTTCACTGCAACCGGCATGGCTTTCCTCTGTTATTTTACTTCCAGGATCGGGAATTCAGCACTCAGCGATAGCATTCGGACTGATCCCAATTGATGATGACCGTAAAGTCTCGCTTTCTATCGGCCAATCGGCAGTCGAAAATTCGAAGAACAAACCTCTGCCTCTGTGCCCTTGCGGCGACCTCTCTCCTGCTGGTCGCCTGTGATGTGGAACTCCGCAAGACAGACGCGCAACTCGGTCTCAACCCACAGCAGGCTGCCGGTCGCCACATTTTCGATGAGCACTGCGAGCGCTGCCATTCCGCATACTCTACACGCGGAAAAAAAGGGCCGAGCATGAAAGGGGTCTTCAAGCGGCAGTTTCTGTCCAAGAGCGGACTGCCCGCGAATGATCAGCAGGTTGGTGACATTATCCGTTATGGCCGGAATATGATGCCGGGATATTCGCAGATCCTCAATCAACAACAAATGACCGATCTGCTCGCGTACCTGCACACGCTTTGAACGAGCAATCCAGGGACACCACGCGCGCACGTCGCACGGGGAACTCCAAAACTCGAGTTGAGCTTCAGGAACCATCGCAAAGCCTGGCTGCCTGGCCGTCGGCGAATGCGAGAACTGTAAAATAGGCAATGTGAGCACGGCAGCCATCCCAGAGATTTCCAGTCAAAATTCTGCATCTGGTCCCGGCTTCAATTTGTCGCAGCGTATTCTGCTTTGGCTGATCACTTGGGCTGGGTTTCTCGTGGTCCGGCTGATCGGACCAACACTGCGTTTTTCGGTTTCCTGGGAGGATGGCGCTCCCGCAAGCCTGGAAGAGCGGCCTCTGATCTATTCGTTCTGGCATAGCTGCATGATTCCGGCTATGTATCTGTGGCGCAACCTGCAAGTGCGGGTCATGAGCAGCGACAGTTTTGACGGCGAGTACACCGGACGCATTATGCGCAAATTCGGCTTTGTAAAGATTCGCGGCTCCAGCAGCAAGGGAGCCGTCAAGGCGCTGCTCTCCATGCGCCGCGAGCTGGAGCAAGGATGGAAGGTGGCATTTACCATCGATGGTCCGCGAGGTCCCCGCTATGTCGCCAAGCCGGGTCCCGTCACCCTGGCGCGTTCTACTGGCGTGCCCATGGTGGCATTCCACATCGCAGTCGAGAATGCCTGGGTCTTAAGAACCTGGGACAGGTTGATGATCCCCAAGCCTTTCTCGCGAGCGCTGATGCGAGTGAGCCGCAAGATCAGCGTGCCCCCCAAGATTGATGACTCAGAGATGGATCGCTACCAGTCAGAACTGCAAGCTGCGCTTGATCGTACGCGCACGTTCTCCGAGGCCAATTTGCGGAAAGCTGGAACGGCAGAGTTCCCCCTCTTTGCCAGAAAAATGTGAGCGGGTTACCGGTGCCGGGACACCAGGCGCCTGGGTTTGCCATCTTCGAACGACGCCGAATCAGCGGCCGCTTCCTTACGGTTCCGGTGATTGCCTTCATCCTGCACGGCTAGTGGCAGAGGCGCGGCCGATGTTGATCCCTGGTACTTACTACGCGCCAGAAGGAGTTTCTCGAGCTCCTCGCTGCCCAGCGGTTGCTGCCGTCCGAGCAGATGCGTCACGAGCGCGATTTGCGCAAAATGCTCGACTGTTTCCATCTTCATGTAAGCATGATTCAGGTCGCTGCCGTATGCAACCACGCCATGGTTCGACATCAGAATCGCATCGTACTGTGGAACCAAGGGTTCCAGCGCGTCTGTGAGCTCCGGGGTGCCGGGCGTGCCGTACTTCGCCAGAGGAATTGATCCCAGCCCAATCACTACTTCGCAAACCAGAGGCTGGTTAAGCGCCAGCCCAGCGGCAGCAAAGCCTGTGGCGGTGGGAGGGTGCGCGTGCACAATGCCATGGATGTCCGGGCGGAGCCGATAAATCAGCAAGTGCATGGCTATTTCGCTAGAAACATCACGCTTGCCGCCCAGCCGGCGGCCTTGCATGTCGACAATGACCAAGTCTGAGGGGCGCATCACTCCCTTGCACATTGCGGTGGGTGTCGCAAGGATGCGATTTTCGCCCAATCGCACGGAGAGATTCCCATCCATTGCAGCCACGTAGCCACGTTCGTGCAGCGCTCTGCCGAATGAAACAATATCGCGGCGATGTTGACGTTCAGTGGACATGATTCGACAGCGGGGGGAGAGGGGCCCTTGCTCGATTCTGGGGTATGGTAACCCACACGCCATCATGGTTCAACGCTGTTTACAAAAATTCATCCTCACTCGTGCATAGTGGGGGTGCCCGATGCCAGGCCCCTATAATTTCTGGGTGCAGGTTTCCGACTTCCATTACCAGCTGCCCCAGGAATTAATTGCCCAAGAGCCTCTGCCTGATCGGTCAGCCTCCCGGCTGCTGCATCTGGAGCGCGCCTCAGGAGTTCTGCATGACCGCTGCTTTCGTGATTTTCCGGAGTTGCTTCGACCGGATGATCTGGTGGTGTTCAACAATACGCGGGTATTTCCGGCACGGCTGTATGGCAGCCGAAGCGGCTCAAAATCTCAGCCGGTGAGCCCGCGCAATCCTGCCGCTAGGGAATTTCTGAAGGGACGGGTCGAAGTTCTTCTCACCCGGCAGGTTTCCTGCGAGCCTAACGAATGGGAATGCCTTGTCCGTCCAGGGCGGAAGATCGGGATTGGAGAGAAGTTGTCTTTCGGCGATGCAGGGCAACTTCAAGGGGAAGTCATAGAACGTGGCAAGTTTGGCCAGCGGAGAATCCGCTTCAGTTCCTCCGAGGATTTCTTCGCCTTAATTCAACGATTCGGCCATGTGCCTCTGCCCCCGTACATTGATCGAGAAGACAATCCCGAAGACCGCGAACGATATCAGACCATCTATGCACGCGAGAGAGGCTCCGTCGCGGCCCCCACGGCTGGTCTTCACTTCACCCCGGAAATTCTTGCCCGCATACGGGAACGCGGAATCGAAACCGCCGAGATTACGCTGCACGTCGGCTTAGGTACGTTTCAGCCGGTGCGGGTCGAACGCGTGGAGGATCATCACAAGCTGCACTCCGAGTCATATGTCATCTCTCCTGACGCTGCGGACACGATCAACCGCGCCCTCGATTCCGGACGCCGGATTGTGGCCGTCGGGACCACGACCGTCCGCGCGCTCGAGCATTCGGCGAAGGAATCAGGGAGAGTGGTCGCAGGTAGAGCCGAAGCCGGTCTTTTCATTTATCCAGCATACGAATTCCGGGTTGTGCGGGCACTCCTCACCAACTTCCACCTGCCACAATCCACATTGCTCATGCTGGTGTGCGCCTTTGCGGGAACTAGGCCTGTGTTGGCCGCCTATCGGCACGCGGTCGAGCGGAGATACCGGTTTTATTCCTATGGCGATTGCATGTTTCTCGAATAGCATTGGAGCTATACTGAGCGCGGTGAAACATGAGTACACAGGTTCTGTCTAAGGAAGTACCCATTGAGGAGTTCGTCGCAGGCCTGCGCCGGTTCGCCGAACCAGCATTCGGTCATGTCGACCAGATACTCGGTTTTGTTAAGAGCACACCCGTCGCTCCGGATACGCTTCGTCCATATCTGACCTGGGACCGCCAGCATTACACCAGAAACCTCATCGACAAGACTCCACTTTACGAGCTGGTTGCAATCTGTTGGGAGGTCGGGCAGGTCAGCTCGGTACACAATCATCGCGAGCAGAATTGTTGGATGGCAGTGCCTATCGGCAGATTGCTGGTTGAAAATTTCCGGGTTCTCGCCCAGGATCTCGATGCCGGCAAATGCCGCCTGGAGCCATCAGATACATGCGAAATGAATTCGGCGCATCCATGTGCCGTCGATCCACTCGAGCCGGTACACCGTGTGTTGAATCCTCGCGACTTTGATGAAAGAGCCGTTAGTCTGCACGTGTATTCCCGCCCGTTCAACACCTGCGTAGTCTACTCGCCAGAGCAAGGAACCTGCGGAGTGATTCAACTGCACTACAACACCGAGTACGGTCGCCCGGTAAAGCTGTAAGCTTCAACTGAGGACTGAGAACTAGAAACTGAGAACTGGTTTTCGTCCAAAACCTGGACTTGGATGTGACCTGGGGTTTCCAAAAATCTAAACGCAAGGATCCTGAATGACTCAGTTCTCAGTTCTTGGTTCCTAGTTCTCAGTTAGTTCGTGGCCTAAATGTTCCCGCGCCAGTTGCTGCTAAACTTAAGTTGTTGCCTTCCAGAAAGAAATCATCCGCACTCGCCGAAAGCGCTGCCATTCCGGCAGAGCCGAAGCCGCAGTCTAGCCCCAGGCCTGTACTCGGAATCACAGACGGCCGCCGCATCTTTCTAATTGATGCCATGTCGTTTATTTTTCGCGCGTATCACGCCATGGCGCGGCAAAGAGGAATGTCGACTAAAACCGGGCTGCCCACCGCTGCGACTTACGTTTTCGTCAACATGCTTAGGAAGTTGCGCGATGACTTCTCGCCAGAATACTTGGCCGCTGTCTTCGATGTGGCCGCCCCCACCTTTCGCGATCAGCAGGCTGGCCAGATCACGACTGTACGCAGGTTCGACCTGAAGACTCAGACATTCCAGGAAATTGAGTACCGAGGTTACAAAGCCAACCGAAGTGAGATGCCGGGCGATTTGGCGCAGCAACTGCCCTATATTCGGCGAGCGCTCGAAGCCTATCGCATTCCGATTCTCGAACTGGGCGGCTATGAAGCTGATGACGTGATCGGTACGCTGGCCAAGAAAGCTGCCGCTCAATCCTACCTCGTTTACGTCCTCTCCAGTGACAAGGACATGCTGCAACTCGTAAACGATCGCGTCTTGGTGCTTAACCCTCCCAAAGACAACCTAATCTGCGACGCAGCCAAAGTAGAGGAGATCCTCGGCGTACCGCCGGAGCGCGTGGTTGACGTCATGGCGCTGCGGGGCGACAGCATTGACAACATTCCCGGAGCGCCCGGCATCGGCGACAAGGGTTCAGTTGAACTGATTAAACGATTCGGCACTGTAGAAGCAGCTTTGGATCGCGCGGCAGAAGTTGAGAGAAGAACCTATCGCGAGTCTCTGCAAAATAATCGCGAGGCGGTTCTAATGAGCAAAAAGTTGGCGACCATCGATTGCGATGTTCCCATCGGTCTGGATGTCAATGCAATGAAGGCCGGGGAACCGGACATCCAGGCTCTGCGCGCGCTGTTCACCGAACTGGAATTTACTTCGTTGCTCAAGGATTTGTTGCCCGTTGTGGAGGTGGCCGAGGGAGATTATCGCGAAGCCAAATCTGCTGCCGATATTGAAGCGGAGCTTAGTGCGCTTCCGCCGGGTGGCGTGTTGGCCGTGGCGGTTGATTCTGAAGCCCAGCCCCCAAGCAAGCTTGAAGACGAGGCGGAAGAGGCTGAAGAAGAAATGCTTCCACTTAGCACTACTGTTACGGCGCCTGAGCCCGCCAGGTGCATTGCCATTTCGGCCGCGGCCGGAAAGGCTCTCACAATCTTAGCTGAAGGCGATGGCGCGGCATCGCGGCTCAGAGACGCTCTTTCTGACGAAAAACTGCCCAAGGCAATCCACGACTATAAAACTGCAATTCATTCGCTCGGCGAGCAGCGAGGGATTGAGCTTCGTAACGTTCAGCATGATCCCATGCTGTATTCCTACCTTCTCGATCCGACTTACTCATCGCATCGGTTGCCCGACGTCGCTTTGCGGCGGTTCGGCCTGAAATTGAGTGGCAACGTGGCGGAATCTGCCGATGTCACCGGCCGGCTTGCGAGCACGCTTCGCCGGGAGGTCGAAGAATGTGGTTTGCTGAAGGTATATCACGACATTGACCTTCCGCTCGTCCCAGTGCTGGCACGCATGGAGGAGGCGGGAGTAAACATCGACCGCAAGGCCCTCTCCGCAATGTCTTCGCGCCTGGAGCATGAAGTCGAAATCAAAGCGCGAGAAATCTACCAGCATGCCGGATGCGAATTCAACATCAACTCTCCCCGCCAACTGGGGGATGTGCTGTTCAACAAGCTGAACCTCCCCAAGCCCGTGAAGTACGGAAAAGGGAAAACAATCTCAACCGCCGTCGACGTGCTGGAGGTCCTAGCGGCCACCCACGAAGTGCCGCGCCTGGTGCTCGAATATCGCCAACTGGCGAAATTGAAATCCACCTACGTGGATGCTCTGCCTGCGCTGCTCAACTCCACCACTGGACGTCTGCACACTACTTTCAGCCAAACCGGAACTGCTACGGGAAGGCTCTCATCAGCCAGTCCCAATTTGCAGAACATACCCATTCGTACTGAGCTGGGCCGTGAAATTCGCGCAGCCTTCACCGCCGAGCCCGGACATGTGATCCTGGCCGCCGATTATTCGCAGATCGAATTGCGGCTCCTGGCCCACTTCTCAAAGGATCCGCTGCTGGTCGAGGCATACCGTCGCGGCGATGACATTCACACCCTTACCGCGTCGCAGGTGTTTGGCGTGCCGCCGCTCATGGTCACCCCTGACCACCGACGTCAGGCCAAGGTCGTGAATTTCGGAATCGTTTACGGGCTTTCGCCATTCGGGCTATCGCAGAACCTTGGCATCGAGACCGCCGAGGCCAAGCGATTCATCGATGCCTATTTTGAAAAGTACAGCGGCGTGCGCAAATTCATCGATAAAACACTGGACGAAGCCCGCCGCGAACAGAAAGTTAAGACGCTGTTCGGGCGAGTGCGGCCCATTCCAGATATCAACAGCAAGAATGCAAATCTCCGCGGCTTTGCCGAACGAACCGCCGTCAATACGCCCCTGCAGGGCACCGCAGCCGATTTGATCAAGATGGCGATGATCCGAATCGACGCGGCGATTATCGAAGGTGGACTGAAATCCCGAATGACCCTGCAGGTGCACGACGAATTGGTCTTCGAGGTCCCGGAAGAAGAGAGTGACGTGATGCGAACGCTCGTTCGGGAGCAAATGGAGAACGTGCATCCCCTGACTGTCCCGCTGCTGGTGGAAATCGGCGTGGGCAGGAACTGGCGCGATCAGGAGTGACAGGAGATGTGGCGCGGGCGCCCTCGCCCGCGAAGAATTCTGAGCCAGCCGATGCGGTAAATCGCGCTAGCGAAAGTGCTCCCATCCTTCAGGATGCAATTCCCGCGCGACCCCATGGTGGTTGATCATCACGATTTTCTTTGTTCTTGTTATTTGCCCGATTTGCGTAACAGCAACGCCTGCGATCCGGGACGGAACGCGCTTTCTCCGCGACACGGTGAAAAGCAATTCGTAGTCCTCTCCGCCGTGCAGGCCAAAGCGAATGTCCACTACGCGAACCGGTCTTCCGATAGTGGCCTTGGGGATCGCCTGTTCGAGAATCTCAGCACCAACGCCGCTCTCTTCGCAAATGTGAGCTAGATCGGTCGACAGACCGTCGCTGATATCAATCATCGCGGATGCTAGATTTTTCTCCAGAAGAAACCGGCCCACGTCGATTCGCGGAGCAGGATAAAAGTGCTGTTGAAAATTGCTAGGCCGAATGCGGCTTTTCCCCTCCAATAAAAGCTTCAGAGTGGCCGCAGAAGCCCCCAGTTGGCCGGTCACATAAATCCGATCTCCCGGCCGCGCGCCGGATCGTAATATCGCTTTTCCTGTCGGCACCGAACCGACGACTACAATATCGGCCGCGACTCCACGTGGAGATTCCGCTATGTCTCCGCCTGCGAAACTCACATCAAATTTTTCGGCGAGCTTGAGCAGCCCCTTCATAAATCCATCCACCCACTTCTGTGGCAATTTCCGTGGCAGAGCCAATGAAAGGAACGCAGCGACGGGCTCGCCGCCCATGGCCGCGATGTCGCTCAATCCGCGCGAGAGGCACCGGTGGCCAACTGACTCCGGTGGATGCCATTCGCGCCAAAAGTGAACACCTTCCAGGCTGAAGTCGGTCGTAACCAATGCTTGGTGACCCTTGGGTATTTTCAGTACTGCAGAGTCATCGCCGATTCCGGTCACAATGCTGCGTCCCGGCACCGCCTTCCGACGAATACGAGCGATCAGCGCTTTTTCTGACATCGGCATGGCGAATGCCAATATAGACGAAAACAAATCCGCTCTGTGCTGGAATTGCTCTCCTTCCCGGGCAACCTCACTCCTCGGCAGCTTCATCTATCGAGCGCCTGCATGGGCGCCAAGCCCGTGCGTACGTTGCAAACCTGCGGGCCAAGGCCGATCCGCCAGGCTAGTCCGCGCTATCAAATTGCCAGGGTCACCGAAAAGTAACCTGTCCGAAAGGACCACGTTTTATTACCAGGCCTTGGTAATTCAAATCAGGCCCTGCCGCCGTTGACAGGGGGGAACCTACTTTGTTACCGTTGCCAAGCTGTTTCAGAATACCTCTGGCTGAGCTAAGTGCTGGATCTGGCTTGGATTGCAGCCAAAAGAGTTTCTGGTCTTTCCCGATTCCGGTAGGACGCGGGCTCGGATCGTCCCCATCCCAAGATGGGAGTGAAGCCCGTATTCAGGACGAAATCGAAGGTGTGCTCGCGTGTGAGCAGGCCCAAGATCATGCTGTTCTGAGCACTAACGGAAGGAAAAAATTGCGCAAACGCTTCTACATTCTTTTTGTCGCCCGGGGTAATGACGGACAACTCCGCAAGATTCCTATCCCGCTTCACTACCTATACGTGGTGATTGTGGGAGCGGTGATTGGCGGCCTCAGTCTGACGGGCATTGCCAGTTCCTATCTGCGGATGGTCTTCAAGGTCTCGCAATTTGACCAGCTGCGGACCGAGAAGGAAGAGTTGAAGAACCGCTATTCGCGGTTGGAGCAGGTAGCGACAGAACGGGATATTCAGGTCGCCTCGCTCGGCTCATTGGCCGGCGAGGTTTCGTCGCTGTACGGCCTCAAGCCCGATCCAGGGCTTGTGGCAACCGCCAGCGACCACATTCAAGACGCCCAAATTAATTCCTCCCTCGATCAACTTTACGCGCTCAGAACTTCAGCATTGACGGGCGCGACCATGACGGGCATTTCGCTCGGTCTCACTCGCAACGTGACCACCGCCGACTGGGCGCGGGCGAATTCCGCTCCCAACCTTTGGCCGGTGGAAGGCCCGGTTACGGGATCCTTCGGGGAGCGAATTGATCCCTTCAACGGAGAAGGAGCCTTTCATAGCGGCATCGATATAGGCTCGTCACTCGGGCAGCCGGTCATTGCGCCCGCAGATGGCATGGTCCTATTCGCTGACTTTATGGGCGGCTACGGTCGGGCCGTAATCGTTGATCATGGTCGCGGGATTACCACCCGTTACGGACATCTCGGGAACTTTGCGGTAGCTCCCGGACAGCACGTGCAGCGTGGCGACATCCTGGGATACGTTGGACTGAGCGGCCGCTCTACGGGGCCTCACCTCCACTACGAGGTTAGGATCAACGACACCCCGGTCAATCCGCACAAATATCTTCGCTTGACCGTCGCCAACGTTGGTGGGTTCTCCGCAGGAAGCTGAAACACAGACTAACGGACTCTTACTGTCTAAGCCCCATCCACTTTTCTGACACCACGATCGAATTGCCCGGATTGTGCGGGTCGTAGCGGACTGACGTCGGCAGGCCCAGCCGGCAAGAATGCAGGTTGATCCACTGCCGCAGGTAAGTCACATCCTGCGAAGCTTCATAGGAAACACCAGCAACGTCATACTGGTAGATGAGCAAGGTTGATGGTTTCTGGCCGGAATCCATCTCTTGGACGTCAATCACCGTACCGTCGGTGATACGTCCGATTTGATCGAGCCACTGACGGCGTTCGCGCTCCAGATCATCGGCAGTTTTGGGCTTGCGGCGCAGGAGAAGATAAATGGCGAGGACCACGCCAGAGACGACCAGTATCAGACTATAGAGGCGAAGTGGAATCATAACTGCGGAAGAGATGGCGCTTCAGCAAACAGGATAAGACCAGAAGCCAAATCAGGGAAGATGCAGAGTTGGTTACGGAAGTGGGCCCGCTGCAAATCACTACCTGGGGAGAGCCTGAGAACTGGGTAGTTTCCCATTTCGCCTCGCAGGGATATCGAAGAACTCTCCCTCACGCTCGCCGTGTTCTCGGACTATAATCGGCAGTTTGCCTGGTGAAGCAGTGCGCGTGCTTTTGCTCAGCGATATTCACTCAAACCTTGAGGCGCTCGAGGCTTGCCTTGCGGCTGCGCCGCCCTATGACATCGTGGTGAATCTGGGAGACATTGTTGGTTATGGAGGCAGTCCGAATGAGGTCATCGAGAGGTCGCGAGAGTTGGGGAACTCCTTCGTTCGAGGCAATCACGACAAGGCAGCGGGGGGCCTGATGGATCTGGCGGACTTCAATCCAATTGCCGGTTTAGCCGCCCTCTGGACCCGCGAGCAGCTCAGCGCTGACAACCTGGAGTGGCTGCGCTCTCTCCCTCCTGGCCCGATTCAGGTCGACGGTCTTCCCAATGTCCAGTTCGTGCATGGTTCTCCGGTTGACGAGGATGAATATGTAGTCACTCTGCGCGATGCCATTGAACCGCTGTTGATATCAAATGCTACGGTCACTTTTTTCGGGCATACGCATTTGCAGGGAAGTTTTTCGTCGAGTAATGCCGCCAGTGATTTTTTTCGCCCTTTATATAACACCGTCGGCCAGAGCGAGCAGAGCGAGTTTCCACTCAAGGGCGGGTTGCGCTATCTGGTGAATCCTGGCTCCGTGGGACAGCCGCGGGATGGTGACTGGCGCGCTGGCTTCGCGGTGTACGACTCTGAGGAGGCTATCGTGACGTTCTGCCGCGTGCCCTACAATCTGAAAGCTTCCCAGGAGCGCATTCTGGCGGCGAACCTGCCGCAGCGCCTGGCGGCGCGGCTTGCGGCGGGCAGGTGAATGCCCGGTTTGTTCCAACTGTGTGCGTAACTCATCTTGTAGGCTCTGTCGATGCCCTCTATTCGCGAGACTGGCAAGCTTTTTAGTGAATCGCCGACGAAAATGCCGGCGCATTATCTGATCGCGCACAGCGACGGAGGGGCGCGCGGGAATCCAGGCCCGGCTGGCTATGGCGTCGTTATTCACGACGAGGGCGGACGGAAAATCGCGGCGTTGAGCCAGTATCTCGGCCATCAGACGAATAACTTTGCCGAGTATCAGGGACTGATAGCTGCCCTCGAGTACACGATTCAGCACGGACATAAGGCGCTCAAACTGATCAGTGACTCTGAGCTGCTGGTTCGGCAGGTCAAGGGCATTTACAAAGTTAAGAATCCCGCGCTGCGGGATCTTCATGCGCGGGCGAAACAATTGATCGCCCAACTGGATTGGTTTTCGATTGAACATGCTCTTCGCGAGCACAACCGCGAGGCCGACCGCCTGGCAAACGCCGCCATGGACAAGGGCATGGGGCGCGTAGAGCGGGAGTCACCGAGTGTGGCGCCGCAAGAATACGAGGGAGTTGTCGCAAACGGTGTGGTGAAAATTTTGAATGGCACCTTGCCGGAAGGCGCGCGCGTACAGATGCGGTTGAAGAAATAGCTCATTCCGCTGACGTGTGGTCGTGGACAATCTTCCAGCCGTCCGAAAATTTGCGGAAGAGCAGCGTGAACAGTCCGTGCGGCGTTTTATCATCCTTCATCGTGAGCTTCCATTCTCCCCGCACGAAGGCGGCATCGGGCGCGAGCGGCGTTATTTCGAGATCCGAAAACCGAAGCTGTCCCATCTCATGGCCTTCGCTTTGATATCGCTTGCGATAGCGCTCAAGGGTATCTTGCCAGCCGGTAGTCACATTCGCGCCGGAGAAGAATGTCAGGTCGGGTGAATTCCAGTAGCCGGACATAAAGGCTTCGAGGTCATGCCGGTTCCAGGCGTCCTGCTGGCGCACAAGTACGTCCCGAACGGCTGCTTTGATCTGAGCGTTTGAATCCTGGGCGGATGTGCCAAGTGAGAGGCTCAGGACAAAAGCGATGCTCGCAAACACAGTGCGCATGAGGCCCCTAGCGCCGCCAGTATAGACAATTATGGATTTGCCAGAACAAATGGCAGAACATTGCGGTACTGCGGAAGGGACGAAAAAGTTTGCCTATGCGCGGCTCTTCTTACTCTTTGTGGTCACTACGCGCGCGACTTCCCACGGGCGCTTGGGACGCTCGGCCCAAGGCTTGTCGCGGTCCTGAATACGATCGTAATGATAAGACTCGCTCACAGTACCCAGGGATTCGTTATAGAGGCTGGGTAATGCCAGAGCTTCCTTGAGTTCTTCAGTAAATTGCTGGAGTGATTTTAGATGGTCGGCGGTCGCGGGGACTTCCGTCTTGGCGGTCTTGAGAAATTGCTGGTATCCGCGGTTCACGAGTTTGGAGATTTCGCCACCGATCAGATAGCCGGGATACGCGAATATCTTCACGCCATCGTCGCCATTTTTTTGAATCGCCGCAGAGCAATTGTATTTCTTGAGGAACACACGGCCCTGCATACCGGGCGCTTCGATCAAATCGAAACCGTGATCCCGCAGCCAGTTCAGCGCGTCTTCGTAACTCCGTTGCTCTACCTTGCTTGACATCGTGCTGTTGAGTCCCCCTCGCGGCCAATTAGTTAGATGCGCATCCTGACAAAAGGAGCAATTGTGAGGTTCCCTTGGATCGAATCACGCTCTTTTATAATCTAAACGCCAGTCGGTTTCGCATTTTTCGGAATTTTCATACGTTACGTTAGTCATAGTCTGCGCCCAAGTCTGAATGCAACCCGCTTCCAGCAAATCGGCCCAAGTACCCGATTCTATGGGCAAATCTCGCGCTGAATGGGAAAGAGTGTCGGATTCTCGCGCGCTCGGGCAACGCACGCTGGAGCGCGTTGGGAACACGCCGCTGCTGCGCCTGGAGCGGGTCGCGAGAGACCTCCCTAACATTCAATTGCTCGGCAAAGCGGAATGGATGAATCCGGGTGGATCGGTAAAGGATCGTGCGGCATCGAACATTGTGGCGGAGGCGCGCCCGGCAGGCCGTCTTGGTCCCGGCAGGATTCTGCTGGATTCTACCAGTGGAAATACAGGCATTGCCTACGCGATGATCGGAGCGGCTCAAGGTTTCCCGGTCACGTTGTGCATGCCGGAGAACGTTTCGCCCGAGCGCAAGCACATTCTGCGCGCTTACGGCGCCAACATTATTTATACCGACCCGGCGGACGGGTCTGACGGTGCCATTCGCAAGGCGCGCGAACTTTACGCCGCCGAGCCAGAGAAATATTTTTACGCTGATCAATATTCAAATGACGCCAACTGGCGTGCTCATTATCTGGGCACTGCCAATGAAATTTGGCAGCAGACGGAAGGCCGCATCACACATTTCGTAGCCATGCTTGGCACCAGCGGGACCTTTGTTGGAACTGCCCGGCGGCTGAAAGAGTTGAACCCGCAAATTCGTTGCATTTCGCTTCAGCCGGATTCTGCCTTTCACGGGATTGAAGGGGCGAAGCACATGGCGACCGCGATTGTGCCCAAGATTTACGATGCTTCGCTCGCCGATGAGGATATCGGTATCTCGACTGAAGACGCGCATGCCATGGTCCGCCAGCTCGCGCGAGAGGAAGGGCTGCTCGTCGGAATATCAGCAGGAGCGGCCGTGGCTGGCTGCCTCCAGGTGGCGCGGTCGCTGGGAAAAAATCAGCAGGCGGTGTTTGTAACGATCCTGCCGGACTCAGGAGACAAATATTTGAGCGAGCGGTTTTGGGAAGAAGGATAGAGATAATGCAGAAGTAAGAAGTGAGAATGCAGAAGTAACAACTGTCGGTAGAAGGCTGGCTTATTCTGACTTCTGCACTCTTACTTTTTGAATTCTGACTTCTCACTTCTGACTTCTTAATTTTAACGAATGCTGAAAATGTTCAAGCTTCACTACGACTCCATTCGTCAGCATGGTGAAGAAACTTATCCACACGAATGCTGCGGTGTTTTACTGGGGCAAATGGATGGGGACGCGCGAGTCGTTACATCCATTGTGCGCGCGGGTAACACAAGGCTTGACTCGCTGCACAACCGCTACAACATCGATCCCAAAGATTTGATTCGCATTCAGCGCGAGGGACGAGAGCGCGGCGAGGACATTATTGGCTTCTATCATTCTCACCCTGACCACCCTGCGCGGTGGTCGCCAACCGATCTGACCGAAGCTCATTGGTTCGGCTGCTCGTACGTGATTACGAGTGTGGAAAAGGGCAAAGCAGCAATGACGAACTCGTTCGAGCTCACGGGGAGCGAAGAGCACGACAAAAAGTTTATCGATGAAAATCTAGATATCGTTTAGTTGAGCTCGATGCCGGCGGGTACCCCTTTAAATCAAGCAGAGTTATTGATCGAACTGGCACGTTTTTTCTACAACTCAAGTTTTTGCAATTACAGGTTCTTCTGTAGTGGCATCGCCATTTACCAGTAATTTCCTGCCGCACATTTCGGTACGACAGACGCCAGCTCAAACCTTTGCATCAGAATGGCAGCACGGTTGGTAGTGAAACTCTGTTTCGAGGTCAAACATGCTCTGGACGATTTTCGTGATTCTGCTGGTTCTGTGGCTGCTCGGGTTAGTCAGTTCCTACACGCTGGGCGGATTCATCCACATTCTGCTGGTGCTGGCGATCGTCGTACTGGTCCTTAACCTGCTGAGCGGACGCCGCGCAGTCTGATCGGATACCGACGCTAGAACCGGCCGCAAGATGAGTGCGTCACGGAGGGCCCTCGCTCCTCCGTGGCGTCTGTCTGCACAGTCCCAGCGTTGCTTGGCCTGCTCTGCCATTAGATCTTGACGCGAGCGCAGCCCCGGCCACAGCAAGCGGTGGAGGTCCGGGATGGCCAAGCCTGCGCCGATCCTGTTACCCTGACCTCCATGTCGGAAACCCTCACGCGATCAAAGTCGTTTCTCAGCAGCAAGGTCGCGCACTTCACTGAGTCGGTGATCCGCGAAATGACGCGCCAGGCAATGCAATATGGCGCGGTCAACCTGGCGCAGGGATTTCCGGATTTTCCGGCTCCACGCGAAATCAAAGAATCGGCGCAGGAGGCGATCGCGGGCGACGTAAATCAGTACGCGATCACCTGGGGAGCGAAGAATCTGCGCGATGCCATTGCCCGGCAGATGCAACAGTGGCAAGGGATCAGTGTCGATCCGGAGAGAGAGCTTACGGTTTGTTGTGGCTCGACTGAGGCGATTGTTTCGACGCTGCTGGCGGTGTGCAACGCAGGCGACGAAGTGATCATCTTCGAGCCGTTTTACGAAAACTACGGGCCGGATTCGATCATTTCAGGCGCAAAGCCGCGTTTCGTGAAGCTGCACCCGCCGGAAACAGCGGAAGACGAATGGGTGTTCGATCCGCGGGAACTGCGAAGCACGTTTCATAACAACACGAAGGCGATCGTGGTAAACACGCCGAATAATCCGACCGGCAAGGTTTTCACGCGCCCCGAACTGGAGTTGATTCGCGATCTTTGTGTGGAGTTCAACGTACTCGCCATAACGGACGAAATTTACGAGCATATCCTGTATGACGGTGCGCAGCACATCTCGATCGCTTCGCTCGATGGCATGCGCGAGCGCACGGTCACGATCAATGGCATGTCGAAAACATATGCGGTGACAGGGTGGCGTGTTGGCTGGACTGTTGCTCCTCCGGAGATCACAAACGCGATTCGCAAAGTACACGACTTTTTGACTGTCGGAGCGCCTGCTCCGTTGCAGGAAGCCGGAGCGACGGCTTTGAGTCTGCCGCCAGTTTATTACCAGCAACTCGCCGAAGGTTATCGGCGGCGGCGTGACCGGCTTGTTCCCTCGCTGACGGAGGCTGGGTTCCGCTGTTACCGCCCAAGGGGCGCGTATTACGTGATGACTGACATCAGCAGTTTCGGATTTCGCGACGACGTAGCGTTCACGCAATACCTGGTGAAAGAAATAGGCGTGGCCGCGGTGCCGGGATCGAGCTTCTACAATGATCCGCGCAATGGGGCGCAACAAGTGCGGTTCGCCTTCTGCAAGCGGGATGAAACCTTGGATGAGGCGGCCAGACGGTTGGGGAGGTTGCGCCGGGCCTGATCTGAAAACTTTGCGTGCAGTTCGGATGCTTGCAGATACCTCGCTTCATTCCCCAGTAAAAATGCCCAAGCGGGGCGTGCTCTGCTATAATGACTATGGTCACGGGAGATAGTCATGAAGACAATGCCTGCTGGAAAATTCAAAGCGGTTTGTCTAAGAATCATGGACGAAGTGCAGTCAACGCGTCAGCCTTTGATAGTCACCAAGAAAGGGCGCCCGGTGGTGAAACTGGTGCCAGTCCCTTCGGTGGCGAATGATGTTTTTGGATGCATGAGAGATGAGGTGGAGATCCTCGGTGATATTGTTTCCCCGGCTGTGCCGCTTAAAGACTGGAAGGTTCTGCGGTGATCCTGCTAGACACGCATGTTCTTGCCTGGCTGGTGGCGCAACCCGAAAAACTGTCGCGTCACGCGGCTTCGGCTATTCGCAGGGCGCGGGCCAATGATGGCCTGGCGATTTCCGACATCACACTCTGGGAATTGGCATTTCTTTTCTCTCGGGGGATTCTCCGTTCGCACGGAACAGTCGAGAACACAATCCAGACTTTTCTGACTCGCACTGGCGTAAATGTACGCCCAATTACAGCGGAAGTTGCCGCTCTGGCGACTCAGTTTCCGGAAAGTTATCCGAGAGATCCCGTCGATCGGCTGATTGGAGCTACAGCTCGCGCCGAGGGCCTTGCGCTCGTAACCCGCGACGAGATGATTCGCAACAGCCCTTTGCTCAAGACGATCTGGTAAACGCCGTCATTTCCAGCTCCCGTTCATCTTTATGAATTAGGTTATTTCAAAACAGCCCGTGCCGCATTCCGCTTCTCAGTGGTTTTCGATACCATGTAGTGCAAAAGAATTGTGAGGCCACTATGCCTGACTTCACTCTGCGAGTAAACGGCGGTGAGCGGAAGGCGGATGTTTCGCCGGACACGCCACTGCTTTGGGTTCTGCGTGACACGCTGCAACTAACCGGAACGAAGTTTGGCTGTGGCGCTGGGCTGTGTGGGGCGTGTACGGTCCACGTTGACGGTAATCCTGTGCGCTCCTGTTCGACGCCGGTGTCGCAAGTTGCAGGGAAGAACATCACCACAATTGAGGGGCTGTCCGCGAATGGGCTGCATCCGCTGCAACAAGCCTGGATTGCGGAAGAAGTTCCGCAATGCGGGTACTGTCAGACGGGCCAGATCATGGCTGCGGCGGCGCTGCTGGCAAAGACTCCGCAGCCCTCGGACGATCAGATTACGCAGGCAATGAATGGCAACATTTGCCGTTGCGGAACGTACGATCGCATCCGGCGGGCCATACATCGCGCGGCGGGCGCGGGAGGTGCGCGATGAGTGCTCCAGTATCAGCACCAGCTAAGGCAAAAGGTCTCGCGGTCTCACGCCGCGAGTTTATCGGGATTGGTCTGGCGGCGGGGACAGGACTGGTTGTGGGATTTTATCTACCGCACGGTTTCGCGACTGGCAAGGATGCGTTTGCTCCCAATGCTTATTTGAGAATCGCGCCGGATGGGAAGATCACGGTCATGGTGGCCCGGTCAGAAATCGGTCAGGGCGTGCGCACAGCGCTGCCAATGATTCTTGCGGAGGAGTTGGAAGCCGATTGGAAGCAGATTGAAATTGAGCAGGCGGGCGCGAGCACGTTGTTCGGCGATCAGAGCACGGGTGGAAGCGCCAGTATAAAGACCACGTGGGATCCGATGCGCAAAGCCGGAGCGGCGGCGCGCGAGATGCTCATCAGCGCAGCGGCGCTGGAGTGGCGTGTGGGCCGTGACACGTGCAAAGCCGAAAATTCCAGCATAGTGCACGGCACGACAAATCGCCGATTGAGCTACGGGCAGTTGGCAAAGAGAGCTTCGACACTGCCGGTTCCGACTGATCCGCCTCTGAAGCAGGCGAAGGATTACAAAATTGTTGGCAAGCCATTGCCTCGGCTGGACACGCCGTCGAAAGTGACGGGCACGGCAACGTACGGGATTGATTTCCGCTTGCCGGATATGAAATATGCCGTTCTGGCGCGGTGCCCGGTTTTCGGCGGCAAGGTTGCGAGCTTCAATGATGCGGAGGCCAAGAAAGTGCCCGGCGTTAGCTACGTCGGCAAGATCGGCGATTCGGCGGTCACCGTGGTTGCAAGCAGCGTTTGGGGCGCGATGGAAGGGCGCCGCGCGCTCAACGTGAGCTGGGATGAAGGGCCGAATAAAGATCTGAATTCGACGCAGATTTACGATTCGCTCAAGAAGGCGGCGTCGGGCAAGGCTGCATCGCTCTATTCCGTGGGAGACGTGACGAAGGCTTCCGGACGGCGGATTACTGCCGCGTATCAGCTTCCGTTCATGGCGCACGCGCCGATGGAGCCGGGCAACTGCACCGCGCATTATCGCGGATCGAATTGCGAATTGTGGGCGCCGACTCAGGTTCCGCAGGATGTTCGCGACTCGGTAGCGCAGGCGGTTGGGCTTGATCCCGACCAAGTGAAAGTGAACGTTACGCTGGCGGGTGGCGGCTTCGGGCGGCGGCTGGAGCATGATTACGGAGTGGAAGCGGCTCTGGTTTCGAAGGCGATCAGCGGGCCAGTGCAGGTGCTGTGGACGCGTGAAGACGATATGCGGAATTCCACCTATCGTCCAGCAAGTTATCACGAGTTGAGCGCAAAGCTAGACGGGCGCCGCGGATGGCCGGTGGCGTTCTCGCATCGCATTGTGATGCCTTCGATCAACGGGCAGAAAGGAACTCCAACCGATGGCGGGATCGACCCGGAAGTCAAAGATGAGGCTTCATTCGTCTACGGCTTCCCGAATGCCTCAATCGAATATGTGATGACCCAGACCCCAATTCCACTGGGATGGATGCGATCCGTTAACGCTTTGCAAGTTGCGTTTGCGGCCGAGTCGTTCATGGATGAAGTGGCAGCAGCGGGCGGAAAGAATCCGTTGGAGCTGCGCTTGCACTTGCTCTCGGAGGATCAGAACCTGAATGGATGGCAGACGGCGCGAATGCGCGGCGTGGTGCAAATGGCAACAGACAAAGCGGGATGGGGCAAGCCGCTGGCAGCGGGGCATTTTCACGGAATTGCATGCTTCGGCTCATTCAACAGCTACGCGGCTGAGGTCGTCGAGATTTCGATGGAGAACGATCAGCCGCGCGTGCATCGCGTGGTCGCAGCAGTGGACTGCGGGCTGGTGGTGAATCCGAACATCCTGGAACAGCAGATTCAGGGCGCAGTGGTGTTTGCTCTCACAAACGCTTTACACGGGCAAATCACGATTGACAAAGGGCGCGTGGTGCAGGGCAACTTCGACGACTATCCGCCGGTGCGCATGAAGGAAGCACCAACGGTCGAGGCTTACCACGTGGAGAGCACGGAAGCGCCGACTGGTATCGGGGAGCCTCCCGTGCCGCCGCTGGCGCCGGCACTGTGCAACGCGATTTATGCAGCGACGAAGAAGCGAATCCGGGCGTTGCCGATTTTGAGCAGCTGACCACAGAGGGCACAGAGGAACACAGAGGATTTCTCTCTTATCATCATTAATTTCTACGGCAAAGCTCTCACTGCGCTCGCGACTGGTTCTTTACTTTTTCTCGCCTGGGTTCCGCACAACCATAGTTTTCAATTATTACTTCACTGCACGGTGGGGAAGTTTTCTTGTTCCCCAACGATGAGTTTAAAGATCGTGATGTTCCGGCCAAAATACCGCACGTTTAGGTTGGGATACTGCGGGAATTTCGTCTGGAGTTCGCGAGCCAAAGCGATATCCCATCCCATTTGAACTACCCAAACCGGTCGGCCGGATTTTAGATCGTCGTGCGTGCGCAGCAATTCATTCCACTTGGGAAAGAAGTTTTCGGTAGTGAAACGATTTGTGCTTCCCTCGGTACCTATGATTGTGTGGGAGTCACACTGGAGGGTCAGAAAGCCAGCAATCGGCCGGTCGAAGGGCACAGGCCGCTGGTGGCAGAGATAGTGGCCCAGCATAAGTGCAGCCTGATTGTCGGCGAAGATCGGGTCGGTGGTAGGAATTTGGCTACCGATAAAAGCGATCGCTTGGTTCATGTAGGCAATGTTCTGGTCTGCGCGAGGGATGTAAGGACGATGCGGCGCTCCGAAGAGGTTTGAGATTATGACCACGATCAAGGCTGCAACGGTTCCGTAAGCAACGCGCTCGCCGGTGATTTTGGCAATTGAGACGCCGATCGCAGGTATGGCAAACATGGCAAGGAATACGGAGTGCCGTGTGCCTCCGTAGGGATATATTCCGGCGAGGGCGGCGGCGCAGTTTATGATGAATGGGATAACCAGAAGAAATCCGAGCGGGCGAAATGTAATGCGCGGCTTGGTTGGATCTGGTTTTGATGTGATGAGTAGTACGATCCCCGCGATAAAGAGCGGAAACATGACATCGCCGACGGCCAACTGCCCAAATAAGAATTGGAACACGCCTCCGGTTCGGGCAAAGATGAACAGAAGGGGGTTGTCGCGATGAGGCTGATAATAGGAGTTGAGGAGATAAGCATCCTGCATGAAGCCGTGCAGGACGTTGGATCCGCTGAACGCTCTGGATAATCCTGAGATGTAGACCTCATACAAGAACAGGCTGATTCCCAGGGCACCCACCTGGCCTGCGGACCATGTGATAAGCACTCTGGCCGACGGACTAGATGAGCGCAGCCGCACCAGCGCATAGACCGCCAACCAAGCCGCGAACAAAACTGCGGAATAATGAGAGAGCAGGGCGAGATAAAGGCATAGCAGAGAAACGGACATCCGCCATACGGAATTCCTGGACAAGGCTTTGTCAAGGAAATACAAGGCCCCGGCGCAGAAGACCAGCAGCAGCGCGTAATGCCGTAACTCCGCCGAAAGCTCAACCATGGGCGGAAGAAGGCTGACGAAAATAAGGCTGACCCAGGCAGCAGTGCGGCTAAAGTTGTTCGCCACCCACGCGTAAAAAATCAAGCAGAAGAGCGTCCCGGCAATGACAGAGGGCAAGCGGAGCACTAGTTCCGACATTCCAAACGCACGCCAGAAATGAAGCAGAAACACAAGGAGCGGCGGATGGGCAATGCCCAAACTTCGCTGATAGGTCAGCCACCACGATGGCGTGTTCGCCGCACGAAAATGCAGAGCTTCATCAGGATTGAGAAAAGTTCCGTGTGCGATCCAGAGACGAAGCAGAAACCCGGCTACGACGATAGTTGCCACCGCGAGATCATTATGAGCCTCGAACCAGGTCTCAATAATGGACGCTCGCGATTGCCGGCTCGCGGAAGGAGGTGCTTGCTCTTCAGAAATTTGTGGCTGCTGGGTCATGGAATTAGAGGCGGTTACCAATGATAGCCGCCCAGCCATTTGACCGGGAAGCGTGCGGCCAGAGAGTTGGCGAGGCGTTCGTCGGCAGTGATGAGATATGCGTTGCTCGTCACGGCTAAAGCGACATAAAGACTGTCATAAACGGTCCGCTCGAAGGCTAGGGCAATGGCCAGCGCCTGCGGCAACAACTCGCTGCTCGAAATTGATGGGATTCGCAAAGCTGTGACACTTGAAACCGCCGCGGTGGCATTCGCCGCCGACAGCTCTCCCCGGCGCGCTGCTTTCCAGGCTGCATTTGCGATTTCGGCCCAGAATATGTCAGGTACCAGGAAGTTGACTTGGCTGCGCACGTAAGCCTGCAGTAATTGCGCAGCTTCTTCGGCAAACGGCTCCTGCCCCGATGGAAGGAACCATTTCACACCTACGCTGGCATCGACAACGATTGTCGTCAACGCTCACGATCCTCACGAATCATTTCCTCAGCGGTGGGAAATGGTCCCGAACCCGACGGAGATGCGGAACGAATCCTCTTGAGTTCCTCGAATGCCTTGCGGCGCCTTTTGAGTTCGGCCGCGGTGGGAATGTTCTGCTCCAGCAAGCTCACCACCTCTGCCGCGATGGATTTTCGATGAGAGCGAGCGCGCTGCCGAAGGGCCTCGTAAAGATCGTCCGGAACGTTTTCGACATACAGCGTTGCCATTGGATTACCCCTAGATTTCCATTGGACTATCCTAGATACATACTAGCATGACCCTAGGAAAAGGCGGCTACGATGCCTCCCGCTTAGGTCAAGTCTTTGGAATCTGCGGGAAACGCGGTCTAACGTCCAACCTGCACCTACCGCCCCCGGGTTCGATTTGGAGGTCCTACCACCTACATGTTAGGTTAACTAGTTTCACCATTCAGGCAGCCCAGCCACTGCTGTGACGAGGTCTGTTTGTCCGCGCTTCCGACTACGCCCACCATCCGCAAAACCGCGCTGAATGCAGTCCATCGCCAGATGGGGGCGAAGATGGTCGAATTCAACGGCTGGGACATGCCGGTTGAATATCCAACCTCAGGCGGCATTATTGCCGAGCACATGGCGGTGCGCACTGGCGTAGGAATTTTTGACGTCAGCCACATGGGGGATATTCGACTCAGCGGGCCGGGGGCGCTCGCGGCGGTGCAGCACATTTCAATGAATGATGCTGCGCGGCTTGCGGTGGGGCAGGCGCAGTATTCGGCGCTGCTCTATCCGCAGGGGACGTTTGTTGATGATGTAATCGTGCATCGGCTGGCTGATGACGAATATTTGCTGGTCATCAATGCCGGCACCCGCGAAAAAGATTTCAACTGGGTGCGCGAGAACACTCGCAACTTCGACTGCCGGGTGGAAAATCTTTCCGACGATTTCACGCAGATCGCGATTCAGGGACCAAGAGCAGTGGTGGTCTTGCAGAAGCTTACGGACGCCGATCTTTCATCAGTGAAATTTTATTGGGTGATGCGTGGCACGGTTTGCGGGCTGAGAAATATCCTGATTGCAAGAACTGGCTACACCGGAGAGGATGGATTCGAAATCTATATCCCTGCCGACGAGGCGACCAGCGCGCGGGTTTGGAACGAAATTCTCAAGACTGGCAAAGACTTGGGGATTCTTCCCTGCGGTTTGGGCGCGCGCAATACGTTGCGTCTCGAGGCCAAGCTTCCTCTCTACGAACATGAAATTTCCGATACCATAAACGTTTGGGAAGCGGGGCTCGATCGATTCTGCAAAATGGAGAAGCCCGAGTTCATCGGGCGAGCTGCGTTGGAGAAAGCGCGAACTGAAGGCTTGAATCGTGTGCTCACCGGAATTGAGATGATTGATCGCGGCATTGCGCGGGATGGCTATAAGGTCCAGGACGAAACCGGACGCGAGATCGGTTACGTTACCAGCGGGTCGCCAGCACCATTTCTGAAGAAAAATATTGCGCTCGCGTATGTGCCGCCTGCCTTTTCAGAAATCGGCCGCGAGCTCAAGGTTGGCATTCGAGGGCAGGGAGTTACCGCGCGAGTCGTGCCGACACCGTTTTACAAACGGCAGAAAAAGACTTAACCACAGGGAGCACAGAGGAACACAGAGGAAATTAGCAACCCGGAAGCAGAAGCCAGGAGCTAAACCTGCATGTCTTATCCCCCCGACTTCAAATACACGAAGCAGCACGAATGGATCAAAGCCGATGGCGACAGCGCGACCGTCGGCATCACAAATTATGCGCAGGAATCACTCGGCGATATTGTTTTTGTCGAGACGCCCAAGGTCGGCGCTGAGCTCACTGCGGGCAAAGCTTTTGGAACGGTCGAATCAGTAAAAGCAGTTTCTGATCTCTATGCGCCTGCGTCAGGCACGGTCACAGAAGTGAATGGGGAGTTAGCCACTGCTCCTGAAAAGATCAATAAAGACGCTCACATCGCGTGGATCATGAAAATCAAATTGAAGAATCCGGGCGAGCTGAATTCGCTGCTCTCGGCTGCCGATTATGAGAAGTTTGTGGCGGAAGAAGGAGGCCATTGAGCTTGTTTATAGAAGATTCCTGAACCACAAAGGGCACAAAGGCAGACGAATGAGGTTTGAAGCAGAGGATTTCCTTGGTGTGACTTCGTGCCCTTCGTGGTTTGAGTTAAAGGAGACCTGCACATTGAGCGAACAGGATCGCTGCCACTCGAAGTCAAGATCAAAACGACCTGCGGTCACATCTAATAGGGGTTCAAATGCGCTATCTGCCCAAATCTCCTGCTGATCGCGAGGCCATGCTGAAAGCGATTGGTGCGCGCTCAATTGACGATCTTTTTGCGCCAATTCCGACGGAGTACCGTCTGAACCGCGATCTGAAAGTTCCGCGGCAGATGGCAGAATCGGAAATCGTGGAGTGGTTCCGGGAGCGTTCGCATGAAAACGGCGACGGCTATGCAACATTTCTTGGCGCAGGCGCTTACTACCACTATCGGCCGGTAATCATTGATTCCCTTATCTCGCGCGGAGAATTTCTGACAGCGTATACGCCCTACCAGGCGGAGGTTTCGCAGGGGACACTGCAATCTATCTTCGAATTTCAAACCATGATCTGCGAGCTCACCGGCATGGAAGTTGCGAACGCTTCCATGTATGACGGCTCGACCGCGGCAACGGAAGCCGTGATGATGGCGGTGCGGCTCACTGGCCGACAGTCGGTAGTGGTGGCGCGCGCCGTGCATCCCGAGTACCGCGAAGTGCTGGCGACGTACGCTCATCATCAGGGATTACCGATCGCCTCGGTCCCATTTTCTGACTCTGGCCGCATCGATCTCGAAGAACTAGGAAGGTCTGTTACTGCAGAGACGGCGTGCGTTTTGATTCAGTCGCCGAACTTTTTTGGGACGATCGAAGATGTTCGCGGCATTGCTGAACTTGCGCACAAGAGCGGCGCTTTGCTGGTGGTCTCGATCGCCGAAGCGGTTTCGCTTGGCATCGTAGAACCTCCGCGCCAGGCGGACATAATTGCGATGGAAGCGCAATCCTTCGGAGTTCCGCTTGGGTTCGGAGGACCGTACTGTGGTGTAATCGCCACCCGCGAGCAGTTTGTCCGCCAGATGCCAGGTCGGCTGGTTGGCCAAACCACAGATCGTACTGGCAAGCGCGGATTCGTTCTCACGCTCGCCACGCGGGAGCAACACATCCGGCGGGAAAAAGCGACGTCCAACATTTGTACGAATCAAGCGCTGATCGCGCTGATGGCAAATATCTTTATGACGGTCTACGGCAAGGTTGGGCTAACGGAGCTGGCGCGGCAGAACTTGGCCAAAACTGACTATGCTGTTCAGCAGTTTGGGAAGCACGCGAAGATATTGTTCTCCGCTGCGCCACGATTCAATGAATTTGTCGTGCAGACGAGTGAAGATCCGTATGCGATCAACGGTCGCATCCTTGGGCATAAGATCGTCGGCGGACTTCCGCTGAAGAAGTTTTATCCCGAACTTGGGAACGTGTCGCTATGGTGCTGCACCGAGATGACCAGCCGTACGACTATTGATACGGTTGTGGGCCTTGCCGCGCAAAGTGAACGCTCAGTTAAATCAGCGAGTGAAGAGGCTGATGTGGAAGAAGTGACGCGATAGGAACGGGCTGCGACCAAATAGAACCACAGAGGGCACCCTTCGACTTCGCTCAGGGCAGGCTCCGGAACACAGAGGAACGAGAGAATTGAAACACTTCACCCGCAAAGCTACGCGTCATACCAGCCAGAATGAAGGGTTGATCTTCGAGAAATCTTCTGCGGGGAAGGCCGCGTGGAGGCTGCCGCTGCTCGACGTGCCGGAGGTGGATGCGTCTAAGCTGTTGGGCGATGCGGAGAGAAAAGACCTTGGAAACATGCCCGAAGTGAGCGAGA
>Ga0209375_1000599_pt1 | contig 29959 bp, 22 predicted proteins | sample GraSoiAngelo_131_FD_185888 | JGI IMG/M metagenome (GOLD analysis project Ga0209375, IMG submission 185888) | Grasslands soil microbial communities from the Angelo Coastal Reserve, California, USA - 14_0929_02_30cm (SPAdes) (version 2) | ecosystem: Environmental > Terrestrial > Soil > Grasslands ... | reverse complement strand
GACCGTGAACGGGACGAACTTCGTGAGCGGATCCGTCGTGCAGTGGAATAGCGGCGCCCGCGTCACCACGTTCGTGAGCAGCACCCAGTTGCAGGCCGCGATCACCGCCGGCGACATCGCCACCGCGGGGACGGCGTCCGTCACCGTCTTCTCGCCGACCCCCGGCGGTGGCACCTCGGGCGCGCTCACGTTCACCGTCAACAGCGCCGTGCCTCCGGGCGCGGCGACGCTGGTGACGCCGTCGGGCAGCATCGCGACCACGACCCCCACCTTCACCTGGAACGCCGTGGCGGCCGCCACGCAATACCTGCTCTGGGTGGACGACAGTTCTGGCGGGCGCATCAGGACGACCTACACCGCGGCGCAGACGGGCTGCGCGAGCGGCATCGGCACCTGCGCGATCGCCGCCGGCGCTGTGCTGAACCCCGGCGCGGGTCAGTGGTGGATCGTGACGTCCAACGTGTCGGGCAGCGGCCCATGGAGCAGCGCGATGGCGTTCACGGTGGCGGGCACGCCGCCGCCGCCCGCGGCGACCCTCGTAGCGCCCTCGGGCAACATCGCGACCGCGACCCCCACCTTCACCTGGAACGCCGTGGCGAATGCGACGCAGTACCTGCTCTGGGTCGACGATAGCTCGGGCGGACGCAGCCGGGCGACCTACACCGCGGCGCAGGCGGGTTGCGCGAGCGGCACCGGCACGTGCTCGCTCGCCCCCGGCATCACACTGAACCCCGGCGCGGGCCAGTGGTGGGTCGTGACCTCGAACGCGGCAGGCAGCGGTCCCTGGAGCAACGGGCTGAGCTTCACGGTGCCGGGCACGCCGCCGCCGCCTGCCGCGACCATCGTGGCGCCCTCGGGCAGCCTCACGACCGCGACCCCCACCTTCACCTGGAACGCCGTGGCGAGCGCCACCGCGTACATGCTCTGGGTCGACGATAGCTCGGGCGGACGCAGTCGGGCGACCTACACCCGGGCGCAGGCGGGCTGCTCGAGCGGCACCGGCACGTGCTCGCTCGCCCCCGGCCTCGTCCTGAACCCCGGCGCGGGCCAGTGGTGGGTCGTGACCTCCAACGCCTCGGGCAGCGGTCCCTGGAGCAACGGGCTGAGCTTCACGGTGCCGGGCACGCCGCCGCCGGGCGCGGCGACCCTGGTGGCGCCGTCGGGCAGCCTCGCGACCAAGACCCCGACGTACGCGTGGAACGCGGCGGCCGGGGCGACGCAGTATCTCCTGTGGGTCGACGACAGTTCAGGCGGACGCATCCGAACGACGTACACCGCGGCGCAGGCGGGTTGTGCGAGCGGGACCGGAACGTGCTCGCTCACGCCGAGCGTGGTGCTCGCTTCCGGCGCCGGCGTGTGGTGGGTCGTGTCGGGCAACGCGTCGGGCAACGGGCCGTGGAGTAGCGGGATGACGTTCACGGCGCCCTAGCCTCAGAGGGTTATCAGCGGAACAGGGCTCTGACCAGCAACGACTTGATCCCAGGCTGACGGACCATCATCAGGATGACGTCCCGATGCCAGTTGAAGCGCGCCGTGTGTCGGATCAGCGCCTGCACGTCATTGCTCCCGAGCGCGCCGACCAGCGTGTCGATCTCGGCGTCGGAACACCCGCCCACGATCCCTCGCAGCCAGTCGGCGACCCGCAGCTCCTGCCCCAGCCGGTCCTGCCAGCGCTTCTCGTAGCGCTCGAGAAACGCCTCGTCGAGCCGCCCGGCGTGAAAGCCCTCCACCAGGGTTTCGGCCGCCAGCGTCGCGGTCAGCAGGCTGTAGAAGATCCCCCCACCCGTGGTCGGCTTCGTGAAGCCGCCCGCGTCGCCGACGACCAGTAACCGCTCGCCGAACGTCTTGGGCAGCGGTCGCACTGGCAGCAGCCGGCGGATTGGCGGCGACGGCTCGGCGCGCAGGCACGTCCGCATCATCGGTCGCTCGAGAAACGCGTTGAGGTACGAGGCCGCATCTCCACGTGCCATCACGCCGATCTTCAGGCGCGCCTGGCCCTCGCGAACGATCGGCACCGTCCAGAGGAAGCCCTCAGGCGCCACGCGTCGGCCGAAGTGCATCTCGACGGCCCGCGCCGGCTCCGCGTCCACTTCGGTCTGCGCCGTGTGGATCACCTGCCCCGGCAGGCCGAGGCCGAGGCTCCGCTGGAAGCGGTATGAGACGCCGCACGCCAGCACACAGGCCCGCGCCTGGACGGGCCCGAGCTTCGTGTCGAGCCGGACGGCATGGCGAGCGGATTCGATCTGGAGAACCCGCGCGCTCGTGAAGATCAGGGCGCCGGCCGCCAGCGCACGCGCCTCCAGGCCGCGGTCGAACGCCGCCCGGTCGATCACCAAGATCGTCTCGGCGTCGGCAGGCCACGCGAACTCCGCGGCGGACGTTCCCGGGCCCCTCAGGCGGGCTCGGGTGAGGCGTCCGAGGACGATGTCGTCGGGGACCTTGGCCAGCTCCGTCGTCTCGAGCGAGACGATGCCCGTGCAGTGGACGGGCTCACCGATCCGGGGGTGTTCTTCGAAGACGCCGACGTCGAGGCCGGACTGGGCCAAGTGTGCCGCCGTGAGGAGGCCGGCGGGACCACCGCCGATGATCGCGACGTCCAGCACGATGGTCAGTATAAGGGTCGGCTCGTTACAGCCAAACTTTAGCGGACGAGAATCCAGTCCACCTCGACGGCGTTGCCGCGCCCAGGGGCTTCTTCAAGGATGACCGTGAATCCGGCAGCGCTCTTCCCCGTGACGGCCACGCGACGGGCGCCCGTGGCCGGCTGACCGATGATCTCCGCCACCACCGCCGACACGAAATAGCGGGCGTCGGGCTCCGGCGTCTCGAAGCTGACGATGGCGCTGGCCGAGGTCTCGGCGAGACGGACCGAGCCGCGAAGATTGCGCGCTTTCGTCCGGGTGGCGCTGATGGATCCGACGGTCGAGAGGGTCAACCGCCCCTCCGCATCAGCGCTCGCGCTCACCTCGTCGTCGAGGGGCACGGGCCGGCCCGACCCGTCGAAGCCTCGATTGCCGAGCGCGATGAGGCGGCAGCGGCCGGTCATATCGAAGGGGCCGTCGTTGGGGAAGACGTTGCCGAGCGCCAGAAGCATCGAGCCGGGCTCAGCCGCGTGGGCGCGGATCCGGAACCGGGCGTTGGGCACGTCGCCGAAGAGCACGTTCTCGAGGATCAGCGGGCCGCCGTCGGTGAAGTCGATGAACCGGCCGTCCGCCGCCAATCCGTTGAGCGCGAGGCGGGCCCCGTTGATCTTCACCGCCCAGCTGGCCCGGCTTCCGCCCCCGGTCTTCAGAAAGCGCGCGCAGCCTTCCGAGTCCGACTCGTTGATCGCGATGTAGTCCGTGATCGATCCCAGCCGGACCGCGGCGTCGGTGTGGTATCCGAAGGCGCACCCGAACGTCACGAACGATCCGGTCTCGTGGAAGATGCCGAACGGCGCAAACGAGAACCCGCACTTGTAGAATCGGTGAGCCTTCGACTGTCCGGTGCGTGAGGCGATGAACACGCACGCCTCGTCGATGTTCCCGAAATAACAGGTATCGAATCCCATCATTTCGACGTTCGCCACGCCTCGCGCCCCGATGCGGACACCATAGCGCATGGCGCCTGCGGCCCTGGTGATGAAAAGGTGCTCAAAGGTGTTATTCGTGCACGCCGTCTGTCGGTCGGGGGCTTGATCGACGTCGATGGCGGCGAGGCAGCGTCGGCCTCGCCGAACACGAAGCGCCAGATGGCTGAGGACGCAGTCGCGAGACCAGAGGCGCCACATCGGCTCGTCGGCCGGACCGTCCCAGATGATCTCGCAACCCAGGGCCGCCCCGCTGGCGCCGCCGGCGCTCCCGAGGATCCGGAGCCCACGGCGATGGCCATCACCCGCGGCATCGATCACGTTCAGCGGCGCGGTGATGCGGTAGACGCCTGGTGGGAACGAGACAACGCCCGCGCCCGACGGCGTCGCATCGATGCTGGCCTGGATCGCCCGTGTATCATCGGCCGCGCCATCACCGACGGCGCCATGGCCGCGCACATCGAACACCGGGGTCCCGGCCGCGGCCGCCGAGGGAGCCGAGGCGCCGGCGCTCAGCGCCGCGCCGGCCGCCAAGAGAAACCCGCGCCGTCCCAGGCTCGGCGCGCTCACAGCTTGCCGCCCCGACGTTCCCACGCGCCGCGGAACGTGATCCAGAAGGACAGCGCAATGAGGCGGACGTCGAGCCAGAATGACTGCTTCGTTATATAGAGCCGGTCGTATCTGAACTTGCGGCGCCTGGGAACGTCCCGATCGGCGTAGACCTGCGCGACGCCGGTGAGGCCGGGCACCACCCGGTGCCGCTCGACATAGCCGGGAATCGTCTCGATCGGCACCGCCTCACCGGCGCCGTTCACCTCGATCTCCTCCGGCATGAGCGCGCGCGGACCGACGAAGCTCATGTCGCCACGGAAGATGCTCCAGAGCTGGGGCAGCTCGTCCATTGCGGTCGCGCGAACGACTCGACCGACGGCGGTGATCCGAGCGTCGGCGGTCACCGCCTGCAGCGGACCGAAGCGCGAGTCGGACTCCGGAATCATCGAGCGGAACTTCCAGCTGTCGAAGCGGCGGCCACCCCGTCCCACGCGCGGCTGTCGATAGAACACCGGCCCGCCATCGCCGAGCTTCACGGCACAGGCGATCGCCGCCATGAGCGGCGCGGCCACGACGAGCCCCGCGCCCGACAGCACGACGTCCAGCGCTCGTTTGGCGATCGGCGTCCGCGACTCGCCCGCCCTCCTCGCACCCGGCAGCAGCCCGGCGAACAAGTTATGATACGCCCTCACCTGGCGGCGGCGATCGAACTCCAGTGCCGCCCGCCGCGCGTTCTCACCAAGTCGTGTTGCCAGCTCGGGGTCGCGATGGAGCTTCAGGATTTTATCGGCGAGATCCAGCGGCTTCCCGGGCTCGACGAGGAGCCCACTCTGATATTTCTCGGTGATCGCCCACACCTCGGACTCGTGCTCCACCGCGGCTACGTAGGGACGGCCCGAGGCGAGAATCCCGTAGAGCTTGCTGGGCACGATGTAGCCGGCCAGCCCGGGCTTGAGGGAAATGACGAAGACGTCGGCCGCTCCGAACGACTCCGCGAGGCGCTCCTTTGGCGTGAACGGCAGGAATCGAACATTGCTCAACTCGAGCGCCCGGGCCCGCTCGACCAGGGCCGCCTTCTTGATCCCTTCCCCGACGAACACGACCTCGATGTCGGGAAAGTGTCTGAGCGCTGCCGCGGCTTCCACGAGCGTCTCCAACCCTTGCGACAGCCCGAGGTTTCCCGAGTGCATCACGACGAACTTGTCGGTCAATCCGTTCACACGCGCGAACTCGTTGTCGCGCGGGGTCGGGACGACAGCCTCGCAATCGATCCAGTCGGGGATGACCACGGTTCGCTCGGGATCGGCCCCCTTTCCCTCGACGAGGCGCCGCCTCATCGTGTCGCCCAGCGTGGCGACGCGGTCGGCGCGCGCGGCGAGGAAGCAATTCACCGCCTGGAGGGCACGATCGACGACGTCGCTCCGGAAGTCCTCGAGAAGCCGCGCGACCTCCGGGAACACGTCCTTGTACGCCATCACGAACGGCGCACGGAACCGCCGCGCGGCGAGATAGCCCGCGAGCCCGATGATCGGGGGATCGGTCAGCGCGACCACGACATCGGGGCGGTCCAGGCGCAGGCCGGCGTAGCATGCCGAGACGAAATAGGTCACGTAGTTCGTTGCCCGGCCGACGAACCGCGCCTTCGAGAATCGGGTCCCGCGCGCCCTCAGAATCTCGACGCCCGCGTGGCGCTCGCGACTCACCAGCCAGCCATCGCCCGTGGCGTCCGTGTCGCGGCCGGCGGGAAGCAGAGGCGTGCCCGCCACCACCGAGATGCGGCAGCCATGATCGCGTACCAGGCTCTCGCAGAGCTCGGTGAGCAGCTGACCGGTCGCCGACGTATCGGGGTGGAACGACCGGTTGAAGAACGCGACGTGCAGCGGCTTCATGGCTGGCGTTCGGTGAGCCTCGTGTCCAGGGTGCGCCGAATCGCCTCCGGATCCTTGGTCGAGAAATACCAGTCGATCGTCCGGTGCAGGCCATGCATGAACTCGACCTGCGGCTCCCAGCCGAGGAGCTTCCGCCCCAGGGCGTTGTCAGCCACCCGGTTCATGGGTCCGGTCGGCATCTCCGGGTGCAGCTCGATCCGCGCCTGGTGGCCCGTGTAGCGAAGCACTTCCCGAACCGCGTCGATCACGCGCGCGCGCTCCATCGTGCCCAGGTTGATGGCGGTGCCGTCGTCGATGCGCTCGGCGGCCAGGATCGTGCCGGCCACGATGTCGCTGACGTGAGTCCAGTTGCGGATCTGCTCGCCGTTGCCCCACACCACGAACGGATCCTGCTTCACGAACGCCCGCGCGATCATCGCGATGACCGCGTGATTCTCGTGGCCCCGGTCCCCGTAGACCGTGAAGTAGCGGCACGAGGCCGACTTCAGCCCCCAATCTCGACCGTACGCACGCAGCGTCATTTCCCCCATGAGCTTGGCCCACCCGTACATGTTGTCGGCGTCGTAGGGCGGGCCGACCATGTCTTCCGTCAGGTAGAGGAGCTGACCGGGATCGGTCTGCAGATGGTTCGGATAGACGCAGCCCGACGAGGCGAAGACGACCTTGTCGACCCTGGCACGTCGACAGGCCTGGAAGACCATGCCGTCGAGCGCCATGTTGGCCGCGCAGGCCGCCTGGTGCAGGTCGACGTAGCCACGCCCGCCGTGGTCGGCGGCGAGATGGAAGACGACACTCATACCGTCCACCACCCGCGGCGCGACGTCGGGCTCGGTGAGATCAGCACGGACGAGCTCGACCGTTCCCTTCGCGAGGTGCTCGCGAAGGTTCGCTTCGTGTCCGCTGCTGAGGTTGTCGACGACGCGTATCCGCGCCCCGCGGGCGGCGAGGGCGTCCACCAGGTGCGATCCGATGAACGACGCCCCACCGGTCACCAGCACCCTGCGGCCCTTCCACTCCATCCTCGCTCCTCGTCAGCCTTGCGGTCTTTCGACCGTCCAGGATCCCAGAACGATCGCGTCCATGCGGGTCCGCAGGAAGCAATCCAGCGCCTCCTCGGGTCGATGGACGATTGGCTCGTTCTCATTGAACGAGGTATTCAGCAACACCGGCACGCCCGTCACCTTCTCGAACGCCTTGATCAGGGTCCAGTAGCGCGGGTTCGACGTGCGGCTCACACTCTGCAGCCGGCCGGAGCCGTCGACGTGAGTGACCGCCGGGATGACGGCACGCTTGTCGGGACGTACCGGATAGACGTGCACCATGAACGGGTCCGGAACGGCGCCGACGAAGTAGTCGTCCACCGCCTCGTCCAGGATCGAGGGCGCGAATGGCCGGAACTTCTCGCGGAACTTGATCCGGGTGTTGATGACCTCACGCATGTCGGCGCGTCGCGGGTCGGCCAGGATGCTGCGGTTGCCGAGGGCCCGTGGGCCCCACTCCATGCGCCCCTGGAACCATCCGACGATCCGGCCGCCGGCGATACGGTCCGCCGTCCAGCGGCACAGCGCGTCTTCGTCGGAGTGCTTCTCGACGACGCAACGCTCGTCGGCGAGCCGTCGACGCTGCGCCGACAGCACGCGCTCGACCTCGGTGTCGTCGAACTCCGGGCCCCAGTAACCGTGGTCCATGACGAAGCTTCGCGGCTGGCCGAGCGTGTGATGCCAGGCGTAGAGCGCCGCGCCCAGCGCCGTGCCGTTGTCGGCCGCCGCCGGCTGGACGTAGACCTCGCGGAACGGGGTGCGCTCGCGGATCTTGCCGTTCAGCACGCTGTTCATCGCACAGCCGCCGGCCAGACAGAGGCGGGGTAACCGTGTGCGCTGATGAAGCCCGTTGAGAACGTGCAGCGCGGTCTCCTCGAAGACTGCCTGGAGCGAGGCCGCGATGGCCTCGTGACGCGCCGTCAACGGCTCGTCGGCTCCCCGGGCCGGTCCGAGCAGCTCCTCGAGCTTCGGCGTGAACGCCTGGCCGATGACGGGCTCGCCGTCGTCCCACGTCATGCTCACGCCCTCGGACCGGTGACGGAAGTACGCGAGGTCGAGCGTGAAGCTCCCATCGGAGCCGAGACGGACGACGCGGCGCAACGCATCGGCGTAGTCCGGAGCTCCATAGGGCGCCAGCCCCATCACCTTGAACTCGTCGCCGTACCTCCAGAATCCGAGGTGCTGCGTCACGGCCAGGTACACGAGCCCGAGCGAGTGCGGGAAGTACACGCGGCCGACCTGCTCCAGGCGGCTCCCGCGGCCCACCGCCGACGACGTGCTGACGAAGTCGCCGAAGCCGTCGATCGCGCACACCGCGGACTCGTCGAAAGGCGACACGAAGAACGCGCTGGCGAGATGCGCCGGATGATGCTCGACCCGGTGCAGCCGCTTGCGCACCATCGCGGAATCCAGCCCGGTGGCGCCGGCCACGGCGCTCGCGACATCGTGGACCTTGCGGGCGTTGCGCAGACGATTGGTGAGGAGCGTGAGCCGGGGCCGATTGCGGGCGACGAACCACGCCCGGCGTAGCATGTGCGCGCGCGGGTTGCGGGAGACGGCGAAGACGTCCACCGCGTCGGCGGTCAGGTCTGCGGCCTTCAGACACGCGCGGATCGCCTCGGTCGGCACCCCGGCGACGTGCTTGATCCGCCGGAACCGCTCCTCCTCGACGGCGGCGATGAGCCGGCCGTCTCGAACGATCGCCGCGGAGACGTCGCCATGGAAGACGTTGACGCCGAGCACGGTGCGCGGCGCGCCCCTCACGCCAGGACCTCTTCGAGGCACGCGCTCACCACGCGAACGAGATCGTCGGCGGGCCGCGGTGATGGCTCGCTCGCACGCGACAACGCCGTCCGCACCGCGTCCGGAAGCTCCGCCGGCTCCCAGGCGGGGATCACGCGGCCGGCCCTCGCGAGGTATTCGACGAGCTCCGCCTGGTGATCGTCGACCAGCTCGTCATATTTTGCCCGCCGGGGCATGACCACGGGCACCTTACGGGCCGCCATCGCGTGGAGGACGGTGCCAGCGCCGGCGTGGGAGATCACGAGGCGCGCGCGGCGGACGTGGTCCTCGAACTCCTCCATGGGCATGAACGCGCGGACGACGGCGTGCGGCGACCCGAATCCCGGGTTGTGTCCCGACTGGATGACGATCGGCGTGGGCAGCAGGCCGTCGCCGGCAAGTGTGGCCACGGCGCCGAGCAGACGCCGGAAGCCGTCCGTGGCGTTGCCGACGGTCACGAAGGTCATGCGAGCACTCCGCCGTACACCCCCCGCGGGAAATGCTGCGCCAGCGAGGGCCACTGGTAGATGAAGCGCGCCGCGAGGTGGTACATGATCCGCGCGGTCAGCGACGGCTTCGAAATCCGCGTGAAGGTCTCGACGAACACCGTCGGGATGCCGAGGAGCCGGCCGACGAGAGCGAACGGCACCACCGGCCCTGCGCCCGTGCTGAGGATCACGTCCGGTCGCTCGGCCCTCAAGATCCGCCACGCCTCGAACAGATTCACGACGAAGAGCAGGTCGCGCTCCGAGTGCCGGATGAAGTAGGTCTTGTCCTCCATGTCGGCCGGGAGGAGCACGCGGTCGTTCAGCACGTAGAAATGGCGATACCGCGCGTACGCGGCGCGCAGCGCGCGGACCTCCGTGAGGTGCCCGCCGCACGAGGAGACGACGCACACCTTCCGGGTCACGCGCGCTCCGGCTTCTGCGCGAGCAGCTCGATCTCCTCGCCGCGCCCGCTCCACGCCTGCACGACGCGCAGCGGCGCCAGCAAGGATCCGATGGCGAAGCGCGCCACGTTGTAGGCCCCCACGACCATGCGGCCGGGACGGCCTGCCGACGCCGGCTCACCGTCGTCCCGACGAGCGCGCAGTGAATTCACGACCGCGTTCACCCAGCCGCTGAACGGCTCCCGGGTACGGACGCTCACGACGTGGAACCCGGACCGCTCGAACAGCGCGCGGAGCCTCGCCGGCGTGAAGTAATGCAGGTGGTACGGCTGGTAACCCGTCCACCCGGGAAGCGCGGACTCGGGCGCGCCGATGTTCGGCACCGCGATGTAGGCGACGCCGTCGGGCATCAACAGTCGGTGCAGGGCTTCGACGGCGCCGACGGGGTCCGACATGTGCTCGAGGACGTGGCGCATGACGACCGCGTGGTAGCCTACGCCCGTGTCCCGTGAGTACCGCTCGATCGTACCCACCCGCACCGGGACACGGCTCCGCTGGCTCGTCGCGAGAGCAACGGCCGGAGAGAGCTCGAGACCTTCGACGTGGAACCCGCCGGCGGCGAGCGCCACGAGCAGCGCGCCGTGACCCGGACCGATCTCGAGCACCCGTGCGCCCGGTGTCAGAGCGTGTCCGAGGACGCGCAGCACGCGCCGGGCGTTGGCACGATCCACCGCGCGGGTCCACCCGTCGTCGGCCCCCGCGAACGCGTCACCGAAATGCCGCTGCTGCAACGCCTCACCGTTCGCATGCGGCGCCATCACGTGGCCGCACGCCTCGCAGGCGACGAGCTGCCAGCGCTGCCGGGCGCCCCTCGCGGGACGAACGCCCCGGCCACAGAGCGGACAGAGGAGCGTCGCCGTGGTCACGATGCCCGCCGCGCCTCCCGGTACACGCGCTGCATCTGCTCGGCGACCGCGCTGACGTGCCGCTCGCGGAGGATGAACGCGCGACCCCGCTCGCCCATCGCGGCCGGCTCGTCACGCAGAATCGCGTCCACGGCAGTGACGATCGCCGCCGGCTCGGCATCGATCCACCTTCCACAGCGCTGCTGTTCCAGCTCCGGCCAGGGGCAATGGCGACTGGCCACGACCGGCGTGCCGGCCGCGAGGGCCTCGGCGATGGCATTGCCGAAGTTCTCGTCGAGCGAGGGAAGCACGAACACGTCGAGACCGGAAAGGAACGCGATCCGCTCGGCGCCATAGAGCCCGCCCAGGAAGTGCACCCGATCTCGCACGCCCTCACGGGTCGCCACGGCCATCAGCCGTGCCTGCTCCATTCCATCGTCAGGGCCCGCGATGACGACCTGCACGCGTGGCCATCGCTCCCGCAGCCGGGGCACGGCGCGCACGAGGCGGTCCAGGCCCTTCTTCTCGTGGATCCGGCCCAGGCATCCAATGAGGGGCCCCTCTTCGGGCTTCAGGGACGCCGTATTGCGCAGCCACGCGCCGCTGTCGGAGGGCAGCGTCGCGAACTCGGAGGCATCGACGCCGTTCGACACGGTGGCGATCCGCACGTCGCCCAGGATCGTCCGGATGTCGGCCGCTTCGCTCGCGGCCGTGGCGTGAAACGTCACGCCGCGCGCCAGCCGGCGTAACAACGCGTTGAGCGGCGCCTTCCGGCCGCGGTGCTGGCGCTGTCCCCAGGACCCGAAGCTCCCGCGCGGGGACACGACGAGCGGCGTACGGGTCATGCGCGCGGCCAGAAGCGTCGGCAGCGTCGGGAACGAGTAGATCGCAGTCAGGTGCGCGACGTCAGCCCACCGCATTCGTCCGGGCAGCGCGCGGAGCAGCTCCGGCGACACGGTGTGGCGCGCCCGCCGGCGCGCGTACAGCACCGCGACCGACGACCCCCCGCGCGTGACGAGTGGCACCTCGCGACCGGCCGGCGCCGTGACGCGTCCGGCGCCGTTGGCGTCGGTGGTGAGGACCCGGACGGTATCGCCGGCATCCACCAGCGCACGGCACAGGTCGTAAATGGACCTCATCGGGCCGCCGTACACCAGAGCGGGATAGAACGCCGGCGCCACGTGGAGGACGTTCATACCGACTGGACCTTCATCTACGGGTCCGGACGAGATCGAGGATTTGGACGAGCCGGTCACGGTACGTATGCCGTCCCCTCACGACGCGTTCATGGCCATTCCTCGCAAGGCGCGTCCGCTCACCCTCAGCGCGGAGATAGTAGGCGACCTTATCCGCGAGCTCTTCACTCGAGCCAAAACACGCGACGTCACGCCCCTCCTCGAAGAACTCTGCGTGCTCTTCGGTTCGCTCGGCCAACATGAACGCGCCGCAGGCCGGAACCTCGAACGTGCGCATGACGTGGCTGTCACGATTTGCTCGGCGTACGAGGCATGGGGCGACGCGGGTTCCTCCAAGGACGAGCCGGAGCTGGCGCCCGAAGACGAAGCCCCTGGCGAACGGCCGCAAGCTCCGATATCGCTTCCAATAGCCGCCGTAAAGGCGGAGGTCGGCATGGTTTCGGCCAGCAAGCTCCGCGAAGACCGACGCGCGCTCCTCATCACCGCCGCCAATGAAAGCGACGTCGCTTCGAAAGGCCGTCGCCTCCTGAGCATCTCGCGGCGATTCAGGGAAATGCAGAGTCGGATCGTACGCGAACGGAATCCAGACCACTTCCCGCGCGCCGGCATGTATCAGGTCGTCCACGGTCGCCTTACGCGTGGTGACGTAGACGTCGTAGAGCGGGATGCTGGCTCTGATCTCGGGCGTCGACAACCGTGGATTGAAGGGATCGTCCGTCGCGTAGTTGACGAGTATCGCCTTGCTGCGCCTGATTGCGCTGAGAACGCGCGGCGTGAGGAATCCGCCTTTGACGACGAGCACCACGTCGGGCCGAAACGTCGCAACTGTCGCCATGACGGCACGGACGAAGACCTGCCGGGCGAGAGACAACACGCCGGGCACTCGGCCAACGCTGCGCCTTATCCACGCCCCGGGCGGCTCAGGTGTGAGCGCCGCCTCGTCGACGAACCGGTACGGATGATCCAACTCACGCAAGGCGCGCTGGAAGCAAGCGCCGACATGATGGGGCCGTCCGTTACCCACCAGCAAGATGTTGGGGCCACTCATTGCGCTTCTCGACGGGTTCCCATCGCCAGAGCTCCGTAGAGCTCGAGAGCACGTTCTCCGTATTCGTTCCACCCGCCCAGCGCCTGAACGCGGCGCAGCGCCGCGTCCGCCATGGCCTTGCGTCGCGACTCGTCGTCCATGAGGATCTCGATGCGCTCCCTCAGTGCTGCAACGTCCCGGATCGGGACAATGAACCCCTCCACGCCATCAGTAAACAGGTCCTCGGCCCCGGTGTTCGTCGTCGCGATAACGGGCACGCCGCACGCCATCGCCTGCGCCTGAACGAGGCCGAACCCGTCTTCAACCGAGGGCAGGACGAGGGCATCCGCCTGACTGATGTACCAGGATAATCTCGCGTGATTCTGTGGCCCCTGGTCCACAAATAGATTCTTGTTCCTTCGAAGGAGGTCTCGAGTCTCATCGGTTCTGCTACCAACAAGCCAGACATCGACGAGACCCCGTTCCACGAGAGGACGCGCCGCCGCGAACAGATAACCGATCCCTTTCCGCACCGAATACGTGCCAACGAAGATCAACCGGAAGCGCCTGTCTTCCTTCGGGCGTCGGCGAAACATCGACAGGTCCACACCGTAGGGTAGGACGTGTAGCTTGGAAGCGGAAACGCCACGGGCGAGGAACGATCGGTATGCAAAGGTCGAAGGCACGGCGATCGCATCGGCCTGCTCATATTCCTCCAGTTCTCGCTCGATGAGCCGGCCGTCAATGCCCGGATATCTGATGCCATGCCGCTCATGCTCATCTCTCAAGATTTGGTCTTGGATCTCGATGTGCGTGGATCCCCGGTCGCAGACTACGCGCGCGCCGAGCCGATGCGCCCGAGCCGCGCTGTTACGGCCGACGCTCGATAGATGCACGAACACGTCACACGGCTGCAGGCGTCCCGCCGTCCACCGATCGAACGTCGTGATGCTCGCGAACTCCAGTTCGACGACTGCGGGCCGTGGTAGTCGCCGCGCCAACAGACGAGTCGCGCCAAAGAACCACGGAAACGTCGCCGTCGCTGCTCGCAGCTCAGGCTCGATCCGCCACCAGGGATGCGCCGTATAAAGACGCGTCAGGCTCCCGCGGGTCTGGAGCTGCAGAGCCAGGTCCACGGCCCAAAATCTGCCGAGACTCGAGACCACAACACGGAGTCGCCCCGGCGCCACCCTACCCCGATCTCCGGCTCATGAAATAGAGCACCAGGGGCCACACGACGAGTTGGCGCGTATGAGCCAGAAACATCTGGAACACCCCGAAGAAGTCGTGATTGAGCAGGATCACGACCGCGTAGCAGCCGGCGCCGATCAGGAATGCAGACCGTACCACCAGCCATTCGTAGAGCAGCCTGACGTACATGCCGTGCGCGATCGAAAGGAGAAGAACGCCGGCGAGCCCGAAATTTATGTAGTACTCGGAAATCGCGTCGAACGTCGCCGTCGTCGAGCCGGGATCGAACTCCGCCTCGGGCAAAATACCGACCTTACGAGTGTAGATATTCAGTTGCGCCGAAAGGTTCGGCTTATCGGGCCACGCGACGCGCGGGATCAGGCTGAGAGCCTGATCGATCATCGACCGCCCGAGCTCATACGGGTACACCGAGGGGTAGAACTGTGAGTATGTCGACACGAATGCGGGGCCGCCGACGAAGAGGCGCGCAAGAGTGCCGGCCGTCGAGAGCTCGAGGCGCCCCTGCACGGAGACGCTCGCGAGACGCTGGTTTGTCGCAGCGATCTTCTCCGCGAGCCCGGTTTCTCCGACGTCAACGGTTTTGTAGAGCGTCAGCCACGGCAACGCGAAGAGCACCAGAGCCGGGATCAACGGAACGATGATGCGAAACGGGAACCGCCGACGAGCAAGGACATAACCGATCACGACCATAAGCGCCGGCTTCACCGCGTGCTCGCGCATCCCGGTGGACAGGAACACCGAAAACACGGCGCCATACATGAGCAGGATAGCGAAGAACCACCTCACACTGCCGACGAGGGGCGATGAGAAGAACTCATAGCTCGCAATGACGATCAGAACGAAGACGATCCAGCCGAATAGCAGAACTGTGTCGCGTATCGTCAGCGGCAAGTAATAGTACGTCCAGGCCACCAGCAACACGGCGATCGGCGTGTAGAGCATGAGATTCTGGTTGAATTTCGACCGGTCGATTGGCCATCGTAATGTGGGCAGCAAAGCGCTGACCCGGGTCATCGGCTGGGATGCGCCGAGGTATAAGCCGCAGCCGCCGATCAGAATGATGTGGCACGTGGTGCCGATGTTCTCCCGGATCCGAAACGTTGCGAATACCAAGCCGAGGTCGGTGAAGTCGGTGAACGGCAGGTCCTCCCAGTAGTAGAGGAGCAACAGCCCGGCGCCATACTTCATGAAGTACAGTCCAAGGAGCAGCGAGATCGGGGCGATCCAGGGGTTCGCTCGGGCAATCTTGGTTTTTATGACGGCATACGCCGCGATAGCGAAGAGGAGGGCCACCGTGAACCACAGGAGGGTCGCCCCCCCCTCATCGGGCGCTCGGGCCGGAATCGCCACCACCAACATCACGCCAGCGAGCAGCACGAAGGCACGGGGCGCGAGCGACTCTGACCCGAAGAAGATGCCGTGCGCGGCCTCATCGTGGGCTTGGCGAATGACCGGCGTCGACTTCGCGGCCGGCTCACTCCGCTTTCCGTCCCCAGTGCGATCGTGTCCGATCACTCCCTTGCTCCTACCGCGCGCACCGCAGTCACGATGCCATCCGCTGCTGCCGAAACGTCCCAGTCGGCGATCAGGTTCAACGCGTCAGGCGACGGTCGTGTGCGGGACTGCGATGCGTACTGCGTCATCGCGCGTGCCAGGCCCGGCACGTCTCCGACGGGTACCACGGTCCCTGTCACGCCGCGGCGCACGAGATCGACCGCCGCTCCGACCTGATCGCTGGCAATGATGTCGAGACCATAGTTGAGCGCCTCGTTCACGACGAGCCCCCAGGGCTCGAAGGCCGAGGGCAGCGCAAGCACGTCCGCCATCGCGTAGTAGCGGGGCAGCTCGCTCTGATTGCGAAACCCCGTCACCCGGACGTTGCCGACCTCATGCGCGCGTGCCTCGATCTGTGGACGCAGGGGGCCATCTCCGACGAACAACAGGAAACATGACGAGTCGTGAGGCAAGCGAGCAAAGGCCTCCAGGAGGTCCAGCGGCCGTTTCACCGCAGTCAGCTTTCCGCAGAACATGAACACGCATGCGTCGACGGGAATGCCCTCGTCGGAGCGCAGGCGATCACGCGAAGGCAAGCCGCGGTGCTGCGCCCGGAAGAAGACGTTATCGACGGCGTAAGGAGCGAAGAAAATCCGCTCGTCGGCAACGTCGTAGCGACGGTAGAACTCGCGATTGAGACTCCCGATCGCCAGGAATCCTGCCGTGCGGCGAAACAACCAGCCGAGCACGCAGCGCTTGACTGCTCCCTTGATCCCGCCTGGCTCCCGGAGTCCATTACTCTCGCCCCTCAATAAGATCGGCACGCCGAGCCGGGACGCGGTGATGAACGCGAGCCAATTGGTGAAGTGCGCCCATCCATGCACGATGAGCGCATCGAAGCGGTGCTCGCGCAGCACCCGTCCCACACCAGGATTCAGCAAACGAAGCAGTGTGCCGCCCCGTTTGCTGGCATTGAGGTTCTTGAGGAAGACGTGACGATAGCCTTCGAGCAGCGGGGTGTCCCATTTTATTGGAGTGCCGAACCCCGAGTCCTCGTACTCCCGAACACCATCCTCAGAGCAAAACAGCACCGTGAGATCGATCTCGGGGCGGCGAGCCAGTGCGCGAAAGAGCGGGGCCTGATATTGAATCGGGTGCGACGTGAGAAACGCGAGCCGAAAGGGCCGGCTCATGACGCGTTCCGGTTGGCGAAACAACGGCGCACTGCGTCGCGGAGCCGCGCGGGGCCGAAGGCCCCAAGCGTTGCCGAACGCAGGTGATGGCCGTCCAGCAGCGCCGGGTCACACGCACGTCCAAGGACAGTTGCGACCGCTTCCTGAAGTTGACCGGCCACCTCGGGGTTGACGAGGATCCCCAACCGTCCATCGAGCAGCGCCTCACGCGAGCCCTCGAGTCCGCAGGCGATCACCGGAGTGCCGCACGCGAGCGATTCGATGAAGACGATACCGAACCCCTCCTTGCGCGATGGCATGACGAAGACATCCGCGCCAGCGAATCGCGCCGGCAACTCCTCGTCGGCGACGGCACCGATGAAGTCGACAGCATCCGAGACGTCGAGCTGTTCGGCAAGCTTCGCGAGGCGTGGAAGGTCGTCCCCGGTGCCGCCGATCACATAACGCAGCCCCGGAAAGCGGGCTCTGAGCGCCGGGAGCTCAGAGATCACCAGGTCGACGCCTTTCGAGCGTTCACTATTATCGAGACGGGCAACCGTGAAAATGACCGGATGACCTGGCTTGTCCGGGACACGAACTCGGCGAAAAGTCTCACCGTCCACCGTGACGGGCACGATCTCGAGCCGTTCTCTGTCCACGCCCCACTCGGCCATCCGATCGGCGGTGTAACGACTGATGGCCAACACCTGGTCGAGACGGCGCGCGGCCCGCCTGAGTCGAAGCGACGGCGCCCACGCGTCGATGCCGTACGCCAGGAGCGCCGCGCGCGGGATGAAGACGCGCAGGCTCCAGGCGAGCATGGCAAAGTTGATGTGGCCACACACGAGCAGATCCGGCCGGTGAACGAGCGCCGCGCGCCATAAGGCGGCCGCCATGCGAGCCCTCCGTAGCGGCGACGTCCTCGGTCCGCATCCACGGAAGAACACCCGTCCGGCCGCCTCCGCACCCGGCGGCATCGCGACATCGTTGGCGCTGATGACCCGGATCTCCGCGAGCGGAAACGCCTCGCCCATCGCGCGGAGCAAGCTCTGGCCGTAGGCCTGAATGCCGCCCTTCGTGGCATAGGCTTCTGAGAGCACGACGAGGATTCGGCGCGGCTCACCCCGCCGGGGCCAGGCCGGCAGATGACGGTGGCGATGCATTCCATGGAGAACGGTGACCGCCCAGAAGCGTGACCAGTGAACCTTGCCGCTCCGGAAGTCAGTCTCGATGCGCGACGTCTCGGGCTCGCCCACGGCACCGTCACTACCCGCGTTCTCGTTGACGTCAACCTGGCGCATCCAGCGCTCGAATGGAAACGTGAACCCCATCTTGGGGCGATCGAGCGTCTCGTCATCGAGATCGACTCCGACGGCCGCACGGAGAAGCGGTTTGTTCGTCGCGCGGGAAAATTTCAGTGACGGCGGCAGCCTGGCCACGTGCTCCGCGAGGTGATGGTCGAGATACGGCACGCGCACCTCGATCGAATGGGCCATCGCGAACACATCGGTGTCGCGCAGGAGCTGATCCTGAAGGTAGAACTCCACCTCCAGTTCGCCATAGCGCGCCGGCGTGACCGGATCGCCGCCTTCCAGGACGCTCAGCGGCAAACGACCGGCCCCGAGGATCCGCGCCGCGCGATCGGGCGGAAACAGGCCCCGCACGGCGAGGTACGCGGCCAGCGGTCCCGGCTCACGGAGGAAGTCGATCTTCTCCCACGAAGAGCGCCGGCGCGCGGTCAGTCGGGCCGCGAGCTGGGCGATCCAGCGGACGCCCGGGATCCGCGCGACGCGGCCGATCCGCGGCCCCACGCGGAAGCCCGAGTATCCCCAGAAGATCTCGTCGCTTCCCAGACCGGAGAGCACCACGGTGAGACCGACCTCTCGCGCGGCCTTGGCGATGAAATAGCTGTTGACGCCGTCGATCGACGGCTGGTCCATCGCGTCGAAGATCCTCGGAATCTCGCGAGCGAAGTCGGCAGCGCGCACGCGAACCTCGACGTGCTTGGCGCCGACGCGCCGGGCGACGCGCTCCGCATACTCCCCCTCTGAGAATTCCGCCTCGTCGAACGTCACGCTGACGGTCGTGAGCGGATGGCGAAGGTGGCGCGCCGCCAGCGCCGTGATCGCCGAGGAGTCGAGACCACCGGACAGAAACACGCCCAGCGGTACGTCGCTGACGAGATGCTGGCGCACGGCCTCGTCGAGCAAGCGTCGTGTCTCCGTGACCGCCTCATCGGCCGCTACGGCATCGGCCGCCGGCGACGGCAGCGCCCAATAGCGCCTCGGCCGCGGATACGAGTACGAGCGCTCGTCGATGGTGAGCGTGTGAGCGGCCGGAAGCGAGAAGACGTCACGGACCGTCGTCCAGGGACTCGGGACCGACCCGTGCACGAGGAAGCCGTGGAAGGCACGCGGCTCCGGCTCGTTCGGCATCGCGCCGCCCGCCATCAGGGCACGGACCTCGGAGGCGAAGTGGAACGTGGAGTCCCGACGCGCCCAGTACATCGGCTTGATGCCGAAGCGGTCCCTCGCCAGGAAAAGCCGCGGCGCGTCCGGCCGACGAGCATCGAACACGACGAAGCCGAACATGCCGCGCAGATGCGACACGACGTCCGGCCCCCACTCCTGGTAGCCGTGAAGAATCGTCTCGGTGTCGGTGTCCGATTCGAAGACGTACCCGCGTTCCCGCAGCTCGTCACGGAGCTCGCGGAAGTTGTAGATCTCGCCGTTGAAGCTGACCCAGAGCCTGCTCCCGGCCGTGCCCATCGGCATACGCCCGCGCGACGAGAGATCGATGATCGACAGCCGTCGCGCGCCGAGAACGACAGACGGAGCGCCGGCCGCGGCCGGATACGTCCGGACGTGCTCGAGACCACGCGACTCGAGCAGGGAGCGCACGGCTGCGCTCTGCGCGGCTGTCTCGGGGATGAGGATGCCCCAATCGTTCGGACCACGATGGACCTGCGCGTCGAGCATGCGCAGCACGGCACCGACCGCGTCGGCGTCGGCGGGACGATCGAGGAGGAAGCGCCCGGCGATGCCGCACATGTGGGCGTTACGCCTTGGCGCTCGCCATGCGTGCGGTGGCGGGACGGAATCGCCTCGACAACAGTTCGCGATCGTCGGAGGTCAGCCAGAGAGCCCAGGTGGCGGCGCCGGTCGCCAGCGATGTCGCCAGACCGACCACGAGCCACCGGAACGCGAAATGCCCCCCGACGGCCACATGAGCGGCCCAGCCCGAGAACAGCGCGGCGGTCGACACGATCACCAGACACGACCAGAGCCGGAGGGCGAACGGTGCATATGCCTCGCCGACCAGGTCGCAGGCGTCGCGCACGACGAAGTGACAGCAGGCGACGACATCGCCGACGATGAGGCCGCCGACCACGCCGGCCGTGCCGAAACGGTGTACGAGGAGCATGGCGAGGACCAGCCCGACGACGCTCGATGTCAGGGACGCGATCGAAGCGCGGGCGTGACGGCCGGATGCGGCCACGAACACGAAGCCGACGATCCACGGAGACTGGAGCACGAGCAGCACCAGCAGAAGGCGAAGCGTCGTCACGTCCGCCGTCAACATCCCGCGTGTCCAGACGGAGATGACCTCGGCGCCCTCCCACCAGAGCGCGGCTCCAAACGCCACGCACACCGAGCTCGTCACGGCAACGACGAGGGAGTGGGCCGAGCGCAGCACGGCGCGCTCACCGAGAACGTCCAGGCGGGTGATCTCCGGCCACACGGCGATGACCAGCGTGTTGACGACCTGACGGATGACGTTCGCGAGCGTACGCAGTGTCACGAACAGCGCGACGGCGCCGCCGCCCAGGGCCACGGACACCACGATCACGCTTCCCTGAAGTGTCATGGCGTTCGCCACGATCACGAGCACGAACAGCAGGCTGGGCCGCAGCAGGCTCGTCAGCATTCCCTCCGGCCAGGAGCCGAACGACGGAGCGAGCGATGGGTGCCGGGACCACAGGTGGCGCATCACGAGCGCGGTCACGACGACCAGCGGGACCAGCTGCACCAGCGCGATCACGGTGGGACGACCTCCGAGGCCCAACGCAATGGCCGTCGCCGCGATCACGAATATCTGCGAGGCGTTGCCGATCCATTGGGACGTCGCGAGGTCGCCCCTCGAGCGATACGTGGCGAGAATGAAACCGGACGGCATCGCCCATAGGATCAGACAGCCGAGGATCCAGACGGTGAACGCCACCTCCCACTGCGTCAGCTCGACCAGCCCCAGCCGTTCGCGAATCGGAGCGATCGCGACGACCGCGGCGAGTCCCACCGTTCCCGTCAGGGCGACCCAGCCATAGAAGGCCAGCCCCGCCCGCTGGACGGCCGTGTACTCGGCGGCGTCGCCACGCGCGTACGCCTGCGTGAGGCGGTTGACCGCGCCCATGTTCATGCCGAGATCGAGGGCCGAAAGGTAGGCGACGGCTGCTGACAGCGCGAGCCACTCGCCGTAGACGGTGGGCGACCAATGCGTCAGGTACAACGGCACGAGCAGCAGGCTGCCGAGGGTCAAGAGGATTTTCCCGGACACGATCGCCGTCAGCGACTGAACGACGCGGGTCGTACTCGTCACGATCGTCACGGCCCTGACCCCGTACCCTTGCGGGCGACGCAGATGAACGACGATGCGTGCCGGACCGTGAACCTCGAACTGACGCGGGGCAAGAGCTGCGCGCCCCAGAATACGAGCCGGTGGCCGAGCCGCGGAAACGCCGGCGCCGGTACGAGGAGTCGATATCCGAACAGATTGTGCGGTATGACGCGTACGACGCTCGCGCCGGCCTCGCGCATCTCGGCCTCCAGGAGCGCCGGCGTATAGTCGATCTCCGGCACGCGATAGCCGCCCAGCCCCTCGGCCCTCATGCGCCCACGAAGGGGGTGGGTTCCGCTCGGGACCACAGAAACCACATGCCCTCCGGGCGCGCACAGACTGAACATGCGGGCGACGGCCCGGCGGCGCTCGGCGTCGTCGAGGAAGTGCTCGATGACGCCGAAGTTGAACACCAGATCATGCGGCTCGTCGGATCGAAACTCGAGGAAGTCCCCGTGATGCAGACGGACGCTCAAGCGGCGGCCTGAAAAGCGCTCCGCGTCGGCCATGAGCCGGCGGCAACGAGCCAGGACCTCTTCGGAACAGTCGATGCCGGCGCACCGATAGCCGCGCAGCGCGAGCGGAACCAGTTGATTGCCGCCGCCGCAGCCGAACTCGAACACCGCGGCGCCAGGCCGAAGTCGCGTCGCTCCCAGGATAGTGCGCCACGTTCGGGACAATCGCAGGAGTCGTCGAAATTCGGCGGACGTCGTGATGCGGCGCTCGTACCCCCCGGCCTCGAGTTCCGCCTGCCACCGCCGCGCGGTATCTGAAAAGCGCGTCATCTCCTGGGCAATGCCCGGTTCTCAGCGTTCCTTGATGTCCTCAAGGTCCGCGTCCACCATCATCTCGATCAGCTGCTGGAACGAGTGCTTCGGCGCCCAGCCCAGCACGCGGCGCGCCTTGGACGCATCCCCGATCAGCAGGTCCACCTCCGCAGGCCGGACGAAGGCCGGATCCACCACCACGTATTTCTGCCAGTCCAGCCCGGCGTGCGCGAAGGCGATCTCGCAGAGCTCGCGCACGGAGTGGGTCTGCCCCGACGCCACCACGTAGTCGTCGGCCTTGGGCTGCTGGAGCATCATCCACATGGCCTGGACGTAATCGCCGGCGAAGCCCCAGTCGCGCTTGGCGTCCAGATTGCCCAGCCGCAGCTCCTTGGCCCGCCCGGCCTTGATGCGTGCGATGCCGTCGGTGACCTTGCGGGTGACGAACTGCTTGCCGCGGCGCGGAGACTCGTGGTTGAAGAGGATCCCCGAGCACGCGAAGATCCCGTAGGACTCGCGGTAGTTGATGGTGAGGTAGTGCGCGTAGGTCTTGGCGACGCCGTAGGGGCTGCGCGGATGGAACGGCGTCAGCTCGCTCTGGGGCGTCTCGCGGACCTTGCCGAACATCTCCGACGACGATGCCTGGTAGAACTTGATGCTGCGATCGACCACTCGAATGGCCTCGAGCAGGCGTGTCGCCCCCAGCGCGGTCACCTCGCTCGTCAGGATCGGCTGCTCCCAGGACGTCGGGACGAACGATTGCGCGGCGAGGTTGTAGATTTCGCGCGGATCGACGTGATGCAGCAGCGTGATGAGCGAGAGCTGGTCGAGCAGGTCGCCTTCGCGGATGTCGATGCGTTCGCGGAGGTGGGCTATCCGCTCGAACGACTCGGTCGAGGAGCGGCGCACCATGCCGACGACGTGGTAGCCCTTCTCGAGAAGGAACTCGGCGAGGTACGACCCGTCCTGTCCCGTGATGCCGGTGATCAGGGCTCGACGTTGACCCACTTGAGCCATTCACCGATTTTAGCGGAGGCGGGGCCTAAGTAGCGAATCTTTTTCGTATTCTCCTACAAGGCACCTGCAATAGGCCTCTTGCTGCAGAGACTTGCGGGCATCGAGAGCGGCACCCTGGCGGGACGTATCCTCGTTGGCCCCCTTGCCCCTGATACCGCAAGGCATCGCGGGTCACAGACCCCACGGGTGTTGGCTGGGCATGTTTGAGCCAGGCAAAACGAACCACCGTCCGGCGACTCGGCAAGTCGGTCGATGGGTCCTATGACCTCGGCCCGAGCGTGGGCTTCTATATCGTCACGAGGGCGAAGATCGGCGCGCGCGTCGAATCGGGGAGCTTCCCGGCTCCGACTGTCATCAAGTGCGACGTCGAGGGCGCCGAACTGCGAGTTCTCCAAGGTGGCCGGCGCGGTAGCGATTGAGACAGTCAGCGCGACCGTGGCCATGTTGGATGTGCAATCGCCGGCCCAGGCGAGCTCGCCCGTCCGCCAGAGCACGTCATCGAGGAGATCAGCGGTTGAGGTGTGGTTGGCCACTTACGCGGCCCCGGAGATGCGGGCCTACGTGGTAGAGTCGGCCGCGTGCTGGACCTGTCCGCGCAGACCGCCGACCCATTCCAGAGTCACCGCACGCATCGCAGCGCGCGCTACAAGCGCCTGGCCTACTGGTTCCTGCGACCGCTGCTCGACCGGAAGACACGCCCGCACTTGAGCATCGCCGCTCGAGGGCTGCCACGCCTGTCCCGTGTGTTGCCGGAGCGAGGCTTCCCGCTTGAGACGCGCCGGGCGTGGTTGAACCGTTACGCGCCGGTCGCCGGTCGGACGCTCCTCGTGCAGGGCACGGGTACTGGGTGGGACACGCTGAGCTGGCTCCCCTTCTCGCCGCAAGTTATCGTCGGGATCGATGCCTATGCATTTCAGGCCGCGTGGCACCGTATCGCGGCGGTTGGACCACGCTTCGTGGCTGGTGATCTCACCGCCCTGCCCCTGGGGGATCGGACGATTGATGTGGCCGCCAGTGATGCGGTGTTCGAGCACTGTCGCGATCTGGATGCCGTTCTTCGCGAGACGTGGCGCGTGCTGCGCGCGGGCGGCGCCGTCTATGCGACCTACGGGCCACTCTGGTACTGCTTTGGTGGCGATCACCTCTCGGGCGGTGATGGCCCACACTTGGAGCGTGGCTACTTCCATCTCGCGGAGGATCACGACGCGTATCGCGCCTACGTTGAAACCCACACCAACGTCGGCGCCGACGCGCAAGGCGGCGCTCGTTATATCGAGCTCGGCCTGTTCAGCCGCCTGACGACAGCACAGTACCTCGCCGCGTTCGCCAGGGCGGGATTTGAACTCGTGGATCTGATACTTGAAGTCTCCGGCTTGGCCATCGCCTTCGGCCGTCGGTGGCCGGAGCGAGCGCATATGCTTGCCGGCCGTCATGGGGTCAGCCTCGATGATCTGTTGATCAAGGCCAACTTCGTGGTGCTTCGCAAACCAGCGTCGCCGCCCTTCACTGCACGTACTCAACGATAATCGCCCCTTGATGCCGGCGGCCCCGGCGCCGTCGTTCTGGTTGGTCGCTGCACCGCCTGACCCGCCCCCGCCGCCTGGGGTCCCAGCCGTACCAAGGGGCCAAGGTAATACTCGCCGTTCCCACGGAAACGTCATGGGCTCCAGCGGCAGCTGATCATTCCGCCGCCGCCATAAACCGCCGGCACCGAGCGAGACATCATTCGCCTCTTCTCTTCTCGGTGCACGACGAGCAACTAGAGATGGCTTGCGGCGATTGAGCTCATAGCGACCATCGAGTGAGAGCTGGTCGAGCAGGTCGCCTTCGATGCGCTCGAACGACTCGGTCGAGGCGCGGCGCACCATGCCGACGACGTGGTATCCCTTCTCGGGGAGGAACTCGGCGAGGTACGACCCGTCCGTCCGGTGATGCCGGTGATCAGGGCTCGGCGCTGATCTACTTGAGGGCCTCGACAGCGGCGCCCTGGCGTGACGTATCCTTCGTTGGCCTCTCGCCCTGATACCCCAAGGCGTCGCTCTGCCGGTCATCTCGCGTCCTCTTCGGAGTAGCCGATCGTCGGCTCACACACCCACGGCTGCTCGCTCGGCACGTATGAACCCGGCACACAAGCCCCCGTCCGGCGGTTCGCCAGGCCGGGTGACGTCTTCTGAGCCGCTGCCGCTAACCTCGTTTACTAGCGCCGACACCTCACGCTGGAGGTCGGCGGTGGAGGGTGTAGTTGGCCACTTGTGCGGCCCCGGAAGATGCGGGCCTCCGTGCTAGGCTCAGCGGCGTGATCCGACGTGCCGCGTGGCTCATCGCCAGCCTTGGCGCCTTTCCGTTCCTCGGCATGGTGAAGTTCCGCTGTCACTTCGGCAATGGCTGGCCCTGCGGATGGATGTCGTTCTACGGCGGCGTTACGTGGCACATCATCCCGGCAGCTTGGATCACGTTGTCGGTCGGCCTGATCGCCTGGTCGCTGAATCTTGATCGGGCTCTGCGCCCGCTCGTCGGTGCCTGGCTCGCGCTCGCGTGGTACACGCTGCCCGTCGGGATCATTCACCCGCCGTCGCACGGCGGCCCCTGTCCCGAGTGGCCGATCCTCTGTCATGATCGCCCGCTGCTCGGATTCGGCGGCCTGTTCTACTGGCTGGCGCCTTTCGTGACCTGGACGGCTGTGCGGATGGTTCGTCATCGTCGGGCTACTGCGTGTACTCCACGATGATGACGCCCTTGATACCGGCCGCGCCCGCGCCGCCATTCTGGTTGCTCGCGGCACCACCGCCACCGCTAGAAGTTGATCCGATCGTGCCGCCTGAACTTGTATCGAACGGCGAGAACCGGGCGCCGGTGCCGCCTGCCACAACGGTGCTGCCGCCACCGCCGCCCGCGCCGCCGCCTTACCGAGTGCGCGAAGTTGCCCACCAAACGCCGCCGTAAGTTGTGGGACCGTGGTGCCATCGCCGAAAGTGGTGTTGCCGCCGTTCGTCGCCGCCGCGTTGCCAGAGACACTACCAGTGCCGCGGTCCCAGCCGTACCAAGGGCGAAAGGTAATACTCGCCGTTCCCACGGAAACGTCATGGGCGAAGCGGTAGCTGATCATTCCGCCGCTATAAACCGCATCGAGTGAGAGCTGGTCGAGCAGGTCGCCTTCGCGGATGTCGATCCGCTCGCGGAGGTGGGCGATCCGCTCGAACGACTCGGTCGAGGAGGGGCGCACCATACCGATGACGCGGTAGCCGTCTCTCGAAAAGGAACTCGGCGAGGTACGACCCGTCCTGTCCCGTGATGCCGGTGATCAGGGCTCGACGTTGACCCACGCTCCCCTAGAATGGACCGCGTGCTACGCCGACTTGCCCGATTGGCTAGCAAATCCGTGCCCGGACGGCTCGTCCGGTCGCCCCTGGCGCTGATACCCCGAGGGGTCGCTGTACCGGTCATGTCCGGCCCGCTGAGAGGGAGCCGCTGGATCGTCGGGGCCCATACCCACGGCTGTTGGCTCGGCATCTATGAGCCGAGCAAGCAGGCGGCAGTCCGGCGCTTCACCAGGCCGGGTGGCGTCTTCTACGACCTCGGCGCCAATGTCGGCTTCTACACGCTTCTGGCGGCGAAGCTTGGGGCACGTGTCGTGGCCGTTGAGCCACTGCCGCGTAACGTCGCATATCTGCGCCGGCACCTCGGCCTGAACCATTGCTCGGACGTCGAAATCTTCGAGGGTGTCGTCCTCGATTGCGCTGGATCCGTGCACCTGGTCGCCGCCGGTTCGGCGACAGCGTACGTCGGCGATACGGGCGTGCCTGTGCGCGCAACGACGCTCGACGAGATGGTCGGCTCCCTGGGATATCCCACGCCCACCGTGATCAAGTGCGACGTCGAGGGAGCAGAATTACGAGTCCTCGCTGGCGGCCGAAGCGTCCTGCCGACACGGCGTCCCGTCCTGCTCTTGTCCGTCCACAGCGAGCAACTCAAGGTCGCATGCACCGCGCAACTGTCGGAATGGGGCTATCGCATAGAGATCGACCCGCACGACGCCCACGAAATCATCGCCACTCCGTAAAGGTAGAACCAAACGCCAGGGGGCTGGTCAGAGCCACTGGCTTTGGCTATGCTACGCAGCCACATATGCGCCGGTTGCTGACGCTCGCCTCTCTCGCCCTGCTGCCCCTGCCCGCCTGGGCGGCCTCCGAGCGCATCGCCGGGGCCCTGGAGACCGAGCTCCAGCCGCCGGCGATCACGACCCACCAGATCACCCAGTACCTGGCGCGGCGGACCCCGACGCCGCCGGTGCCCTGGACCAGCGCCGACTGGGGCGCCGAGGCCCGCCGCCTTCGGCGGAGGCTCCTGGAGGACGTTGTCCTTCACGGGTGGCCGCGGGAGTGGGTCAACGCGCCCCCCCGCATCGAGGACCTCGGCGTCGTCGACTTCACGTCGGCCTACCGTGTCCGCAAGCTGCGCTATGAGGTCGTGCCCGGCTACCGCGCGCCGGCAATCCTCTGCGAGCCCGCACAGGTGGCGAAGCCGATGCCCGGGGTGCTCAACCTCGTCGGGCACGAGGCGAATGGCAAGGCGGTCGCCCACGCGCAGCACCGGTGCGTGGCGTTCGCCAAGCTGGGAATGGTGGCGCTGACCCCGGAGTGGCCAGGCTTCGGCGAGCTCGCCCACCCCGACAACGCCCACGACCTCGCGGCGCACCTCGACCTGGTCGGCGCCAACGGCATCGGCTTCTTCTACCTGGCGATGCAGCGCGCGCTGGACGTCCTGGCGCAGCGGCCCCGCGTGGATGCATCGCGGCTGGGGGTGACGGGACTCTCCGGAGGCGGGTGGCAGAGCGTGGTGCTGGGCGCCCTGGACGAGCGCGTGGCCGTGGTGGTGGAGGTCGCGGGCATCGGCTCGCTGGACACGACGCTCACGCATCCGTCCGAGACGGACGAGATCGAAGAGAACGCTACGGATCTGGCCCGCACCATCGACTACCCGCACCTCGTCGCGCTGCGCGCCCCGCGGCCCACGCTGCTGATCCACAACACCAACGATGAGTGCTGCTTCCGCGCCGCGCTCGTGAAGCCGGCCATCCACGACGCGGTCAAGCCGTTCTTCGCGCTCCTCGGCCGGCCGCAGAACCTCGCCTGGCACGAGAACGTCGAGCCCGGCACCCACAACTACGAGCGTGACAACCGCCGCACGGCTTATCGCTTCTTCGCGGAGCACTTCGGCCTCCCGAAGCCCGCCGACGACCCCGCGACAGAGGACGACGTGAAGAGCGCCGCCGCGCTCACGGTCGGCGTGCCGGCCAACAACCTCACGATCCTCGGCGTCGCGAAGACCCTCGCGGCGCGGCTTCAGCGACCGGCGCTGGGTCCCCGTGCCGTCGAGCGCGCGAAGCTCGCCGGCGTGCTGCGCTACCGCCCGTCGAGCGTGGCGCGCTCGTGGCGGCTGTGGAGCGAGCGACGCGAGGAGCTGACGACGCTCTCCTATCGCTTCGAGCTCGACGACGGGCTCGGCGCGACCGCGGTGTGGCTGACCCCCACCGGCGCGCGGGCGGACGCGCCGCTCACGATCGTCCTGCACGACGGGGGCCGGCGCGCCGCCGACGACGTCGTCGTCCGGAGCCTTGCCCGCGGCGAGCACGTGCTCGCGCTCGACCTGGTCTTCTTCGGCGAGATGGTGCCGGAGCAACCGGTCTCGCCCGGCGCCGACCTCGGCGTGGACGCGACGGCGCGGCCGCAGCGCACCGGCGCCAACTACCAGATGCTCGTCAACACGCTGGGCGCGCGGCCGCTGGGGATCCAGGCCAGCCACCTCCTCGGTGTGGCCCGCTGGGCCACCGGCGTCGCCGGGCAGCGCCGTGTGCGCGTGGAGACGACCGGCGTCCGCACCCAGATGGTGGCCCTCGCCGCGGCGGCGCTCGAGTCGCGCGCGATCGACAGGGTCGTCAGCCGCGAGGCGATGCCGAGCCTGCGCCATCTGCTCGACGAGCGGGTACAATTCCGGGTGGCGCCCGAGTTGTTCTGTCTCGACCTTTACAAGGAGTTCGACGTCGACCGGCTCACGGCGCTCGCGGAGCCGACAGCCGTCCACCACGAAGGAGGCCGCCCGTGACGCACACGCTCGAGGACTTCGCCGCCGCCGCCCATCGCATCCTCGCCGCCGAGCCCAATCCGCAGGGCCGTGAAAAGGTCTGCGCGCTGCTCCGCGAGGTGTTGACGGACAAGGCCTTCGTCGCCAAGCACCTGGGCGACGACGTGCCGGAGCGCAAGATCATCTACGAGGACCCGCAGCTCGGCTTCTGCATCCTGGCCCACGTCAACCACGGGGCGAAAGAGAGCCAGCCGCACGATCACGGCAAGTACTGGGCGATCTACGGCCAGGCCGAGGGCGAGACGGTGATGAGCGACTGGCAGCTGGTCGAGCCCGCGAGGGACGGCAAGCCGGGCAAGGTGCGCCACGTGCGCGCGTATCCGCTGAAGCCGGGGATGGCGAAGCTCTACAACGAGGGCGACATCCACTCGCCGCGGCGCGACGGCCCCACGCGGCTCATCCGCCTCGAAGGGCGCAACATGGAGGGCCAGCCGCGAGGCACGTTCGAGCGCGTGTGAGCGCGCGTCGGACCGGATGACGCCGGGCTGGTTCTGGACGACGCTGCTGGCGGTGACGATCGCCGCCGCCGCCTTCGTCGTCGTCCTGGGCCACTTCTGGCTGCGCGCGCCCATCGCGGCGCTCGCGCTCTATCGCCGCCACTTTCCCGAGGCGCGTCACGAACGGCTCTTCCTGGCCTCGGTGGCGTTCTTCACCACCTTCCTCGTCGCCCGCGGCATCGCGTACGCCATCGCGG
>Ga0209375_1000595_pt1 | contig 30184 bp, 23 predicted proteins | sample GraSoiAngelo_131_FD_185888 | JGI IMG/M metagenome (GOLD analysis project Ga0209375, IMG submission 185888) | Grasslands soil microbial communities from the Angelo Coastal Reserve, California, USA - 14_0929_02_30cm (SPAdes) (version 2) | ecosystem: Environmental > Terrestrial > Soil > Grasslands ... | reverse complement strand
AAGCTCCCCGGCCTCCTCTATGCGGCCATTCTGCGTAGCACCTACGCGCACGCCAAGCTCAAGAAGATCGATGTTGGGAAGGCGAAGAAGGCTCCGGGAGTCGTCGCCGTGTACACCGGCGTGGACGTGAAGGACAAGCTCAACACGGTCCCGTGCGCGTGGAACGTGCCGAACTGCGATCTCAAGGTTCCGCCCCATCCGCTGCTCGCGACCGATAAGGTGCGGTACGTGGGCGATGGCATCGCTCTGGTCGTGGCCGAGTCGCGGGCGGCGGCGCGAGACGCCCTCGATCTGATCGACGTGGACTACGACTCCCTGGACGCGGTGATCGATCCCGAGAAGGCGGCCCAAAAAGGCGCCCCCGTGCTCCACACGGAGGTTCCTGGCAACATCGCGTTCACCTGGAAGGTGGCGGGAGGCGACGCGGCGAAGGCATTCGCGGAGGCCGCGGTCACGGTGGAGCAGCGCATCGTCCAGAACCGGCTCCTCCCGACGGCCCTGGAGCCGCGCGCCGCGTGCGCGAGCTACAACCCCGGCACCGGGCAGCTCACGGCGTGGATCACGAGCCAGAATCCACACATCCACCGGTTTCTCCTGTCGGTAATGACCAAGCTCCCCGAGCACAGGATTCGCGTGATCGCGCCTGAGGTGGGCGGCGGGTTCGGGAGCAAGATCCCGGCCTACGCCGACGAGGCGCTCGTGTGCTTCGCTTCGATGGACCTGGGACGGCCGGTCAAGTGGACGGAAGACCGCTCGGAAAACTACAAGGCCACGATCCACGGCCGGGACCACGTCCAGTACGTGTCGTTGTGCGGCACGAAAGAGGGCAAGATCACCGGCCTCCGGACCAAGGTGTACGCGGGGCTCGGCGGCTACGCGTCGACCGCGGCGCCCGGGATCCCCACGATCCTGCACGGCCTGATGTACTCGGGGCCCTACACCATCCCGAACATCGATGGGACCGTCTACGGCGTGTACACCACCACGACGCCGGTGGACGCGTACCGCGGTGCGGGGCGCCCCGAGGCGACGTTCCTGCTCGAGCGGATGATCGACTTGTTCGCCCGCAAGATCGGCATGGATCCGGTCGAAGTGCGGCGCAAGAACCTGATCCCCAAGGACAAGTTCCCCTACACCGTCGCCACCGGGATTACCTACGACTCGGGAAACTATCAGGGCGCGCTCGACAAGGCGCTGCAGATGCTCGACTACAAGAAATTCCGGAGTGAGCAGGCGAAGGCGCGCAAGGAAGGGCGCTACCTGGGCATCGGGGTGACGACGTATTGCGAGATCTGCGGTCTCGGTCCTTCGCAGGTGGCAGGCGCTGTCGGGTTCGGCGGCGGCCTGTACGACTCCGCGATCGTGCGCGTCTACCCGACCGGTGTGGTCCGCGCGTACATCGGCGGCAAGCCCCACGGTCAGGGTGAGGAGACCACGTTCGCCCAGATCGTGGGCGACGAGTTCGGCATCCCGGTCGAGAACGTCGAGGTCGTTGCGGGGGACACCGAAGCCACGCCACAGGGGTGGGGAACGTATGGCAGCCGGACCACCGCGGTGTGTGGCAGCGCGGTGAAGGTGGCGGCGCAGCGCGTGAAGGAAAAGGCAAAGAAGATCGCGGCTCACCTGCTCGAGGCGAGCGAGGCGGACCTCGAGTGGAAGGACGGCAAGTTCGTCGTGAAGGGCTCGCCCGACAAAGGAAAGGCGTTCGCGGAGCTCGCCCTCATGGCGAACGTCGCCTGGAACCTGCCGCCAGGCGTCGAGCCCGGACTCGAGGCGACGGCATTCTTCGATCCGTCGAACTTCGTGTATCCGTTCGGCACACACATCTGCACGGTTGACGTCGATGCCGACACGGGCACGGTGAAGATCCTCCGCTATGTCGCGGTCGACGATTGCGGTCCGCAAATCAATCCCATGATCGTGGACGGGCAGGTGCACGGCGGTGTGATTCAGGGGTTGGGGGAAGCGCTGCAGGAAATGGTCGTGTACGACGAGGATGGGCAGCTCCTCACCGGCACGATGATGGATTACGCGGTTCCCAAGGCCTCGCAGATGCCCAGCATCGAGACGGCCCACACCGTCACCCCGTCGCCGGTCAACCCGCTCGGCGTGAAGGGCGTGGGCGAGACCGGGACGATCGCGTCGGTCCCGACGCTTGTGAACGCCGTCTGCGACGCGCTCGCGCCGCTCGGCGTCACGCACATCGACAAGCCGCTCACGCCGGCCCGCGTCTGGGCCGCTATCCAGCAGGCGAAAGGAGGAAAGCGATGATCCCGACCTCCTTCGACTACGTGCGCGCCAGGAATCTCAACGACGCGCTCAAGGCCATGGGGAAGAACAGCAAGGTCATCGCCGGTGGGCACAGCCTGCTCCCGCTCCTCAGGTTTCGCCTGGCACAGCCCGACAGGCTGATCGACATCGGCCAGTTGCCGCAGCTCAAGGGCATCAAGAAGACGGGTGGGGGCCTCAAGATCGGCGCCGCCACGACCTACCGCGAGCTCCTCGAATCCAAGGACGTCAAGGCGCTCTACCCGCTGATCGCCGAGGTGACGGAGCACATCGGCGATCTGCAGGTGCGGAACGCGGGAACGATCGGCGGGGGACTGGCGCACGCCGATCCCGCCGCCGACATGCCTCCCGTCATGCTCGTCCTCGACGCGACATTCGCGCTGCAATCGAAGGGCGGAAAGCGCTCCGTGCCTGCCAGGAAATTCTTCAAGGGACCGTTCACCACGGCGCTCAAGCCGAACGAGTTGCTGGTCGAGATCCAGCTGCCCGCGCCCCCCAAGGGCGCGGGAACGGCCTACGCGAGCTTCGAGCAGGCGGCGTCGGGCTACGCGCTGGCGGGCGCCGCCGTGCTGATCGCGGTCGCCAAGGGCATGATCACGCGCGCCGATCTCGCCTTCACCGGGCTGGCCGATGCGCCGTTCCTGGCGCCGGCGGCGGCGAAGCTCGTCGGGACGCAGGGCGGGTCCGACCTGATCGCCCAGGTCACAAGTCTGGCCGTGGCGGGGGTCGAAGCGAACGACGACATTCACGCGAACGCGGACTACCGAAAGCACATCGCCGCCGTCGCTGCGCGGCGTGCGCTTACGGAAGCGCTCGCGCGGGCCAAGTAGTGCGACTCGAGTTCTCCGGTGCGCCCGAGATCACGGCTCCACCGGACGTCGTCTGGAAACGTCTGTTGGACCACGAGTTCGTTGCCTCCGTGGCTCCCGGCGTGGAGTCAGTCCAGGCGATTGACGACCGCCACTTCAAGGTCGTCTCGGGGTTCGGCGTGGGCGCGGTGAAAGTGAGATTTCAGCTCGACGTCGAGCTGTCCGACGTGAAGCCACCCAAGAGCTTGAAGATGACGGCGCATGGCAAGGCACCGGGTTCGGGCGTGGAGGTGCGCACTGCCCTCGAGATCGAGCCCGTTCCCCCCGATCGTTCCCGGCTCAAGTGGAGCGCCAGCTCCGAGGTGCGCGGCACCGTCGCAAGTGTAGGCGCCCGGCTCCTGAAAGGCACCGCCAAGAAGCTCACCGAGGCGTTCTGGGACGAGTTCGCGGCGCGCGTCGGAGAGAGTTCCAAGTAAATTGCGGTGATGGAGCGGCGCCGGTTCGAATCAATCGATTCCGTCCAATCCGCGTTCGCCGCAGAGCGCTACGTGGCCGATCGCGACCTCGCGACCGCCGTGTACCTGTCCCTGGCGCTCGACCGCCCGCTGCTGCTCGAGGGCGAAGCCGGGGTGGGGAAGACGGAAGTCGGCCGAACCCTTGCCGCCGTCCTCAAAACCGAGCTGATCCGACTGCAATGTTACGAGGGGCTCGACGTCAACACCGCCGTCTACGAGTGGGACTATCCCCGCCAGATGCTCGAGATCCGGCTGCTCGAGGCGCGGGGCGAGGCGAAGCAGGCGGCTGCGAAGGACATCTTCTCCGAGGAGTTTCTGATCCGGCGGCCGCTCCTGCGCGCGCTCGAGAACTCGCGGCCCGAGCCGCCCGTCCTCCTGATCGACGAGGTCGACCGGGCGGACGAGGAGTTCGAGGCCTATCTCCTCGAGGTCTTGGCCGACTTCGCGATTACGATCCCAGAGGTCGGGACGATCCGAGCCGATCGACCGCCACACGTGATCATCACGAGCAACCGCACGCGCGAGGTGCACGACGCGCTCAAGCGACGCTGCCTGTATCATTGGATCGACTATCCCAGCTCGGAGCGTGAGCTCGCGATCCTCGGCGCGCGGCGGCCGGACCTGCCCCAAACGCTTGCCGCCGAAGTGGTCGCGTTCGTGCAGCGCCTGCGCGCCGCGGATCTCACCAAGGTCCCGGGAATCGCGGAGACAATCGATTGGGCGGCGGCGCTGGAGGTGCTTGGTGCCAGGCGACTCGAGGCCGAGCAGGTCGAGCGCACGCTGGGAGCGCTGCTCAAGTATCAGGAGGACATGGCCGTGATGAAGGGCGGCGGGGCAGCGAAGGTGATCGATGAAATGAGGGCGGCACCCCGATGACCTTCGGGAACGCCGTTTCCGGCAACGCCCTAATCGGCAACGTGGTGCTGTTCGGGCGGGCGCTCAGACGCGCCGGTTTGTCCGTCGATGCGGATCAAACCCGCCGCTTCGCCGACGTGCTCGCCCTCCTCGGCTTCGATCGCCGCGGCGACGTGAAGGCGGCGGGACGAACGGTGTTCGTGCGGCGGCGGGAAGAGCGCGCCCTGTACGACGCGGCCTTCGATCTGTTCTGGCGCCGCAGCACCGCGATGGGCCGTCCCTCGGGTGACCTGCCGCGTTTGCGGCAACAGGAAGGCCCGCGCGCCGACGTCAGCCTGGGACCGGAGGTGGAGGAGGTTGGCGAGGTTCGAGAGATTGGGGAGGGTACGACACGCGTGGGAGCGAGCGGGCGCGAGCAGCTTCGTACCGCGGACTTCGCGGAGTTGACGCCCGCCGAGGCGCGCGAGGCGGCGGCGATGCTCGTGGCGCTCAAGCCGCGATTGCCCCCGCGACCGTCGCGCCGGCGCCGAGTCGCACGTCGTGGGGCGCGCCTCGCCGCCCGCCCGATGCTCCGACAGTCCCTCGGCGCGGGCGGCGAAGCCGTCGTCTGCCGCTTCTGGCAACGCCGTTCCCGGAAACGCCCCATCGCGTTGATATGCGACATCTCCGGCTCGATGGAGCGCTATAGCCGGTTCCTGCTTCGCTTCGCCCATGCCCTCGCACGGTCGGGAGCGCCGGTGGAAGTGTTCGTCTTCGGAACCCGGCTCACCCGCATCACGCGCGAGTTGCGAGTGCGAGATCCGGATGCGGCGCTCCAGCGAGTGGCGGGGAAGGTAGTGGACTGGAGCGGCGGGACCCGCATCGGTGCGAGCTTGCGCGAGCTCAACCGGCGCTGGGTGCGGCGTACCATTCGGAGCGCCGCCGTCGTGATCATCGTGTCGGACGGCTGGGAGAGAGACGACCCCGGGGTGCTGGGGCGCGAGATGGCGATGCTCTCCCGCTCGTGTCATCGGCTGATCTGGCTCGACCCCCTCGCCGGCCGGCCCGGATTCGAGCCGGCGACGCAGGGTTTGCTCGCGTCGCTGCCCCACGTGGATGAATTCCTGCCGTGTGCAAGTGTAGCTTCATTGGAAGCGTTGGCACGGGTGTTATCCGACCATGAAGCAATGGCTTGAGACCAGAGAGGTCCTCGATTTCCTGGCCGGGGCCGCGACCGCAGGGAAGCGCGCGGCGCTCGCGACCGTCGTGCGGGTGCGAGGCTCCGCCTATCGGCACGAAGGAGCGAAGCTCGTCGTGGCCGAAGACGGCAGCACGGCCGGGAACGTGAGCGGGGGGTGCCTCGAGCAGGATGTGCGCGAGGTGGCCTTGGAAGTGATCCGCACCGGTCAACCGCAGCTTCGGAGCTACTGTTCCAGCGCGGACGAGATTGCCGCTTGGGACCTGGGGGTCGGGTGCGAGGGGCAGGTCGACGTGTACGTCGAGGTCGCGGGGCCCCGACCGAAGGAACGAGAGCTACTCGATGGGCGGACGGCCTTTGCCGTTTGCAGCACGGTCGACGGGAAACGGGACACGGGAAACGTGAAACGGCTGGTCGTGACGGGCGACGGTGGCGAAGGCGACCTGGGTTCGAAGGACCTGAACACCCGGGCGACGGCCAAAGCGCGAGAGCTGCTCGAGACCGGCGAATCCGGGATTCACGAGATCGCGGGTCGCTCCGTGTTCATCGATGTACTCACTCCTCCTCCTCAGCTGATCGTGCTGGGCGCCGGCGACGATGCGCGGCCCCTGGTACGCTTCGCGTCGGACGTGGGCTTCCGCGTGGTGGTGGTCGATCGGCGGCCGGGCTACCTCACAGCCGAGCGGTTCCCCGCGGCAGCGGCGTTGGTGACGAGCACGGGCGACGAGCTCGCGGAAGCGCTCCCCCTCGACGCCGAGTGTTACGCGGTGGTGATGAACCACAACTTCGCGGACGACCAGGCGTATCTCCGGGTCCTGCTCAAGACGGCGGCGGCCTACATCGGAGTGCTGGGGCCGCGGCAGCGGACCGAGCGGATTCTCCGGAACCTCGCGGCTGAGGGAAGCCCGGTCGACGAAGCGCGAGTGTACGGTCCGGTGGGCCTCGACATCGGAACCGACGGGGCGGAGCAGGTGGCGCTCGCCGTGATCGCGGAGATCCTCGCGGCGCGTTCGGGTCGTCGCGCCCGGTCCCTGCGCGAGCGCCGGGCCGCGATCCATGCCTCGACCGACTGAGACCCTCCGGGTCGGTGGAGTGATCCTTGCCGCCGGCGCGTCCAGCCGCATGGGTAAGAACAAGATGCTCCTCGAGCTCGAGGGGGAGTCGCTCATTCGGCGCGCCGTGCAACGGGCGCTCTCGGCCGGGCTCTCGCCGGTTGTGGTCGTGATCGGCCACGAGCCCGAACGAATCCGCGTGGCGTTGCAGGATCTTCCGGTGGTGTTCGCCGTCAATTCCGACTTCACGGGTCCGACGAGCGGCTCACTGCATCGGGGGCTCGACGCCCTCGGCGAGGACGTGGGCGCGGCCGTGGTCATGCTGGGCGACATGGTGCGAGTGACCCAGGAGACACTGACGATGCTCGTGGCGGCCGCACGCGGGACCGACGCCCCGCTGGTGGTGTCGCGCTACGGCGATGTCACCGCGCCGCCCCTGCTGTTCCGAAGGGCGCTCTTTCCGGAGTTGCTCGCATGGACGGGGGAGGGATGCGGCAAGACCGTGGTCAAGTCGCACAGCCACGAGGCGATGTACGTGGACCGGCCTGTGGCGCTGCTGGCCGATGTGGATACGCCGGAGGATTTTGCCGCGGTTCAACAGAGCAAGGCGTGAGGCGCTTCCCTGGCGTGCCCGGGCTGCCTTAGCTTGCAGGCGGCATGAGTCCAACCGAAACCGGTCAGCCGCCACTCCCCGAACGGATCAGCGGCCTCGCCGCCGTCGCGACCAACCTTTCATGGAGCTGGAGCCGCGACGCCCGCGCGTTATTTCGCGAAGTGGACGAGGCACTCTGGCACCTCACCCGTCACAACCCGATCGAGCTCCTGCGCCGCGTGGATCCGGCGCGGCTGGCGGCGTGCGCGCAGGATCCCGCCTTCCTGAAGCGCTACGACGCCCTCGTCGAGTGGAACGGCTTTGTGGCCGCCACCCACGACACGTGGTTCGAGACGTCGTATCCGGACCTGGCGCCGCGAGTCATCGCATACTTCTGCGCCGAATTCGGGCTGCACGCGTCGGTGCCCATCTACTCGGGGGGGCTCGGGGTACTCGCCGGAGACCACTGTAAGTCGGCGTCGGACCTGGGCGTCCCGCTCGTCGGCGTCGGCCTGTTTTACACCAAGGGGTACTCCGATCAACGGCTTCGTCTCGACGGGTGGCAGGAAGATGCGGAGGAACGCTTCGATCGCGCCGCGACGCCACTGGAGCAGGTGCGGGGGCCGCACGGCGATCCCTGCCTCGCCACGGTGCGCATGTTCGGTCGTACCGTGAGCATCGGGGCCTGGCGCATCATGGTGGGCCGCGTGCCGATTTTCCTGTTGGACACCGACCACGAGCAGAACGACCCGGCTGATCGCCCGCTGTGCCACCGACTCTACGCCGGCGGGCCCGATCTGCGGCTGCGCCAGGAGTGGATTCTGGGAGTGGGAGGCGTGCGGGTGTTGCGTGCCCTGGGTTACCACCCCGCGGCCTGGCATTCGAACGAAGGGCACGCGGCCTTCATGCTGGTCGAACGGGTGCGCGAGCTCGTGATGGGTGGAACCCCATTCGCTGAAGCGGTCCGTCAGGTGCGCGCCACCAGCATTTTCACGACCCACACGCCGGTGCCGGCGGGGCACGATACCTTCAGCCCCGACCAGGTCGCGCAGTGCGCGGGTCCAGTATGGCAGGAAATGGGGGTGAATCGGGACGAGCTGTTCCGTCTCGGCCATCATCCGGCTCTCGACCACGACCGTTTTCACATGTCGGTCGCGGCGATCCGGCTCTCGGCCCGGGTGAACGCGGTGTCGCGTCGCCACGCCGAGGAGTCCCGCCGCATCTGGGCACCGCTTTGGCCGGGCCGGGCAGCCGAGGCGGTGCCCATCAAGTACGTCACCAACGGCGCTCACGTCGCAACCTGGATGGCGAACTCCATGGTGGCCCTGCTCGAGTCGCATCTGGGTGCCGATTGGTGGCAGCGGGTGGACGACCCGGCGGTGTGGGCCCGGCTCCTCAAGCTGGATGACGTCGCGCTCTGGGCGGTGCACAACGAGCTCAAGTCCCATCTCATGCGGAGCATCCGGGAACAGGCGCGGCGACGCTGGGCGGACCAGTGGAAAGAGGCCTTGCACCTGGTGGGTGCGGGGACGCTACTCGATAACGGCGCCTTGACGATCGGCTTCGGCCGCCGGTTCGCGACGTACAAGCGAGCCGACCTCATCTTCCAGGATCCCGACCGGCTGCAACGCCTGCTCGTCAACCCGTGGCGTCCGGTGCAGATCGTCTTTGCCGGCAAGGCGCACCCGGGCGACGAGCCCGGGAAGCAGATTCTCCAGCGCGTCTACGCGCAAACCCGCGAGGCACGCTTCGAGGGCCGGATCGCCTTCATCGAAGACTACGACATGCACGTCGCGCACAGCCTGGTGCAGGGCGTCGACCTCTGGCTCAACCTCCCGCGGGCGCCCCTGGAGGCGTCCGGTACGAGTGGTATGAAGGCTGCCTTGAACGCGGTCCCGCAGCTCAGCACCCTGGACGGATGGTGGGCCGAGGGATACGATGGGCGGAACGGCTGGGCCATCCCGGCGGCCACCGCGGCCACCGCGGGCGCTGAGGGCGACGCTGCCGACGCCGAACGGCTCTATCGTCTGCTCGAAGACGAAGTGGTGCCGCTGTTCTACACGCGGGACGCGCGCGACGTCCCGCTCGGCTGGGCGGAGACAATGAAGCACGCGCTGCGCGCAGCGGGCCAGCACTTCACGGCGCGGCGCATGTTGCGGGAGTACGTGACCGAGCACTACGTGCCGGCGATCCGAGGGCAGCTCCCGGCGGATGATCCCCCGGGCGCTTGAAGGAAGGGAGTAGCACACGGCCGTTCGACAGTCGAAGGCGACCAGAGCCGGGAGTACTGTCCCCCGGAGATCGGGCGCGCCCGTCGTCGCGCCTCGCACACCGACGCGCGTCGAAGCCCCGGTGGGCGTCGTACACCTCACTGCCGAGTTATGGCCGTTCGCCAGGACCGGCGGCTTGGGCGAAGCGGTGAGCGGCCTGGCGCGCTGCCAGGCGGCCGTGGGCATGCCGACCGCGGTGATCCTCCCGTTGTACCGGCAGGTACGCGAGACGACTCAAACCCTCGAGCGGGCAGGTCGGCCCTTCACCGTGACACTGGGTGCTCGGACCGAAACCGCGTGGCTATACCGCGCGCAGGACGACAACGCCGAGGGCGTGCCGCAGGTCTTCTTCATCGAGCACCCGGACTTCTTCGACCGCGCGGGGATCTACGGCGACGATACCGGTGACTATCCCGACAACGCACTGCGATTCGCGTTTTTCTGCAAGGCGGCCCTGACGGTCCTGCCACAGATCGCGCCGGCGACCAACGTCGTGCACGCGCACGACTGGCACGCGGCCCTGGCGCCGGTCTACCTGCGCACGGCCTTCGCGGGTGACGCGTTCCATGGTCGCCTGGGTGCGGTGCTGTCCGTCCACAACGCCGGATTCCAGGGCCACTTTGCTCCCGAAACCATGGGGACGCTCGGCCTGGCGCCCGACTTGTACGACGCCGGCCACTTCGAGTGGTACGGCCGCATGAACGCCCTCAAGGGCGGATTGGCGTTTTCCGACATGGCTGTGACCGTGAGCCCGCGGCACGCGCAAGAGCTGCTCACCGCGGATGGTGGCTTCGGACTGCACGACACGTTCATCGGTCTCGGGGACCGGCTCGTGGGCATCCTCAATGGGATCGACGCGGAGGCGTGGAATCCGGCAACCGATCAACACGTCCCGGCGAATTACAGCGCCGACGATCTGCCCGGGAAGCGGCGCTGCAAGGCGGCCGTGCAGCGCGCCTACGGGCTGCCGCAGCGCGCCCAAACGCCCCTGTTCGGGATGAGCGCGCGCCTCGTGTCGCAAAAGGGGTTGGACCTGGTACTCGGTGCCGACCTGATGGGCCTGACCGACGCGCAGTTTGTCTTCCTGGGCGCCGGAGAGCACCGCTACCACGCGGCCCTTACGGAGCTCGCGGCGGCGAACCCGGAGCGGGTCGCGGTCGAGTTCGCCTTTACCGATCACCTCGAGCACAAGCTGCTGTCGGGCGCCGACCTCCTCCTGATGCCGTCCTTGTACGAGCCGTGCGGGCTCACGCAGATGCGGGCGCAGCGCTACGGTACCGTCCCCGTCGCCCGCCGCGTCGGTGGCCTGCTCGACAGCATCACCGACGGCGAGACGGGCATCATGTTCGACGAGTACGCACCGGCGGCGCTCGAGCAGGCGGTGCTGCGGGCACTGAGTCTCTATCGCGACCGCGCCGCGTGGAAGGCGCTCATGCGGCAGGTCATGGCCCTGCCGTTCGGGTGGGAGGGCTCCACGCTCCGCTACCTGGACGTCTACCGGCGGGCCCTCAGTCTCCACTCGGCCGCCGCCTGACCGCGGGAGAGATGGACTTCGTCCTCACGCTGCACAGCCATCTGCCGTACGTGCTGCATCACGGGCGCTGGCCGCACGGCAGTGACTGGCTGTGCGAAGCCGCGCTCGATACGTATCTCCCTCTGCTCGAGGTCCTGCAGGCGCTCGACGCGCAGCGCGTTCCCGCTCCGCTGACCATCGGGTTCACGCCGGTGCTGGCGAACCAGCTGGCAAATCCCAGCTTCACCACTGAGCTGGAAGCGTTCTTCGATCAGCGCGCGACAGCGTGCGCAGAGGCTCCCGCAGGACTCGCGGAGACGGGGGACACGGCGCTCCTGCCTTTGGTCGAGTTCTGGAAGGCACGGTTCGCCCGCCTCCGCAACTTGTTTCACTCGATCGACTGCGACATCGTGAGCGCGTTCCGCCGGCTCCAAGACGAAGGGCGTCTCGAGATCATCGGCTCGGCGGCGACGCACGGGTATCTCCCGCTCCTGGCACGCGACGAGAGCATTCGCTTGCAGCTGGCCGTGGGCCGCAGCGAGCATCGGCGCCTGTTCGGACGCGACCCCGCGGGCTGCTGGGTCCCCGAATGCGCCTACCGGCCGCGGGCGGGACCGCGTCCCGGCATCGAGGAGCACCTCGGCGCGGCCGGCTTTCGGTACTTCTTCACCGATGCCCACCTCGCCCAGGCGGGCGACGCGCTCGGGAGCTACGGGGAAGCGCCGTTGGGGGCCGAGCGGTTCGATGCCGATCGACCAGAAATGCCGGCCAAGCCCGAGGGCCCGATCGTGCGGTCTCCATATCAGGCGTACCGGGTCACGCAGGCCCGATCCAGACGACCCGTAGCCGCCCTGGTGCGCGATCCCCGCTCGTCGATGCAGGTCTGGAGCCGGCATCTCGGGTATCCGGGGGATGGGTCGTACCTCGAGTTTCACAAGATCCGCTGGCCCGGCGGCCTCAAGCTGTGGCGCGTGACGGGCGCCAACGTCGACCTCGGCGGGAAGGGCGCGTACGACCCCGCCGCCGCGTTGCGCCGGGTGGGTGATCACGCGCGTCATTTCGCACACCTGGTCGCGGGCATTGCCGCGGAAGGCGGCGCGGGTGCGACTCGGCCTCAGGTCGTGGTCGCACCGTTCGACACCGAGCTGTTTGGTCACTGGTGGTTCGAGGGTGTGGACTTTCTCGCCGCCGTGTACCGTGAGCTACGCCACCATCCCGGCGTCCGGCCGACGCCCGCGTCGCGGCACGTGATGGACCATCCCCCGCGCGTCGGGCTGCAACTGGCGGAGGGGTCGTGGGGTGTGAACGGCGACCACTCGATGTGGCTCAACGATCGCACCGCGTGGACCTGGTCCAGGCTGCGAGCGCTCGAGACCAAGTTCTGGAAGGCGGCGCCCGCGGCGCTCAAATCGGCGCGTACCCGTCCCGTGCTCGCCCAGGCGGCCCGCGAGCTGCTGCTCGCGCAGGCCTCCGACTGGCAGTTCATGATCTCCACCGGGGCCGTCCCCGATTACGCCGAGCGGCGCTTCAAACTTCATTGCGACGATGCCGAGCGGCTCATCACGGGACTGGCCGATGGGGCCGACGTGGAGCGCCTGGTGGACGATCTGGCTCGCCGCGACGACCTGTTCCCCGACGTCCTGGCAAGCGTCGCCGAGGTGCTGCGGGTTTGAGCGTCCGGTCGATCGTCATCCACGGGCATTTCTACCAGCCGCCGCGGGAAGATCCTTGGCTCGACCAGATCCCCGTCGAGGCGTCGGCAGCGCCGTTCCACGACTGGAACGAGCGCATCGAGCACGAGTGCTATCGCGCTGTCGTCGCCGCGCGCGTGCATGCGCCCGACGGTCGCATCGCGCAGATCCTGAACACGCTCGAGGGAATCAGTTTCGACTTCGGACCGACGCTGTTGGAATGGCTCGAGCGGAAGGCACCGGACACCTATGCGGCCGTGCTCCAGGCCGACCGCGTGAGCCGCGAGCGGCATGCCGGGCACGGCAACGCGATCGCCATGCCGTACCACCACGCCATCCTGCCGCTCGCGTCGCGGCGGGACAAGGTCACGGAGGTACGTTGGGGGATCACGGATTTCCGGCGCCGCTTCGGGCGCGAGCCCGAAGGCATGTGGTTACCCGAGACCGCGGTCGACCCCGAAACGCTCGACGTGCTCGCCGCCGAGGGGATTCGTTTCACGATCCTCGCGCCCCATCAGGTGAAGGAAGCGCCCGCGGACGGGTCGCCGTGCCTCTACCGGACCCTGGGCGGCCGGTCGATCGCGCTGTTCGTCTATGACGGTCCGCTCTCGCACGACGTGGCCTTTGGACCGCTACTCACGGATGCGAAGCAGTGGGCTGAACGCCTCACGGCACCGGGGAAGAGAAGCCTCGTGGGGGTGGCGACGGACGGCGAGACCTACGGTCATCATCATCGCTTCGGCGAGATCGCGCTCGCGTGGTTGCTCGGCGAGCTCGGGAGCCGTCCGAACGTGCGGGTGGAGAACTTCGCCGCGGTCCTGGCGCGGCGGCCGCCGGATCGGGAGGTGAAGCTCGTCGCGCCCTCTTCGTGGAGTTGCACTCACGGGGTGGAGCGCTGGCGCGCGGAATGCGGCTGCCGCATGGCCGAGCGCCCGACGCAGCAGCGCTGGCGCGCACCGCTGCGCCAGGCGCTCGACTGGCTGGCGGGCGAACTGCACGCGCGCTTCGAGCGCGAGGGGGCCGCGTGTTTCGCGGACCCGTGGGCCGCGCGCGATGCCCACCACCCGCGGGATGCGGGTCCACCGGGACGCGCCGGCGAGCTGCTCGAGCTCGAGCGGAACGCGCTGCGGATGTTCACCTCGTGCGGCTGGTTCTTCGACGACATCGCGGGCCTCGAGTCGGTCCAGGTGCTCAAGTACGCGGCCCGCGCGATCGAGCTGACGGGCGCAGACGCGCCGCGGCTCGAGGCGGGACTGCTCGAGCGACTGGCTCGGGCGGAGAGCAACGACCCGGCTGCGGGAACCGGCCGCGATCTCTACGTGAATCGTGCGACGCGGCCTGCGGCAGCCCGAGAGTTGCTGAGCGCGATCACCGCGCTCGAGCACGACCAGTCCGCGCGCGCGCTCGCGGCCGTCACCGACCTCGTGGACCGCCTCGAGCGAGAGGGCGGAGGCCCGATCCCGTTCGACGTGCAGACCAGGTTCTACCGCATCCGCACCGCCGCACCTCCCGAGCGTGCGGCCCAACTCGCGTCCTTGGCCTGGCGATTGGGCTTCGCCAAGGAGGAGGGCCACTAGCTGGAGCCGATTCGCTTCGTGTTCGGGGTCCACTTCCACCAGCCGGTTGGGAACTTCGATCACGTGTTCGAGCAACACGTGCGCGACGTGTACCGCCCGTTCCTCGAGCGATTGTCCGAGCACGGGTTCTTCCCCATCGCCGTCCACCTTTCCGGGCCGCTGCTCGAGTGGCTTGAGGCGCACGAAGCAAAGCTGCTGGACCTGATCGGCGGGCTCGCGAGTGACGGCCGCGTGGAGCTGCTGCTGGCGGGGTTCTATGAGCCGGTGCTCGTGTCTCTGCCCCGGGAGGACCGTCTCGAGCAGATCGAGCGGATGCGGCAGACGATCCGGCGGCGTTTCGGAGTAACGGCGAGGGGGCTCTGGTTGACGGAGCGGGTTTGGGAGCCCGAGCTGGCGGCCGATCTTGCCGTGGCGGGCGTCCGGTTCGCGCTCGTGGACGATCGTCATTTCCTGGTCTCGGGCTTCACTCGCGACCGACTCCACTCCCCCTTCTGGACCGAGAGCGACGGCCGGCGGGTCGCCATCTTCCCGATCGACGAGCGGCTGCGCTACCTCATCCCGTTCAAGCCGCCGGCCGACACGGTGGGCTACCTGCGGGACCTCCGGAAGCACGGCGCCCGGCTCGCCGTTCTGGCGGACGATGGCGAGAAATTCGGCGGCTGGCCCGGGACGAAGGAGTGGGTCTACGACCGGGGGTGGCTCGCTCATTTTCTGGACGCCATGGGGAAGGTGCTCGCGAACGGCGAGGTCCGCCTCACGACGCTATCCGCGGCTCTCGACGAGGTGCCGAGCGGCGGACTCGCGTATCTCCCGACGGCCTCATACCGCGAGATGGAAACCTGGTCGCTGCCACCGCAGGCCGCCGCGAGGCTGGCCCGGCTCGAGCACGACCTGGGCGCGGAGCGAGTCGCCGGTCCCGACGGGGCGCTGCTCCGCGGGGCGCATTGGCGCAACTTCTTCGTGCGCTACCCCGAAGCGAACCGCATGCACAAAAAAATGATGGCCCTCTCCGCCCTGTGCCGCAGCCGCGGCGATCCCGTCGAGGCGCGGCAGGCGATCGCGCGGGCGCAGTGCAACGACGCCTACTGGCACGGCGTGTTCGGCGGCCTCTACCTCCCCCACCTCCGCCACGCGATCTGGCGCAACCTCGCGCTGGCCGAGACGGAGCTGCGGCGGGGCGAGCCGCTTCAAGTCGAGCGCCTCGACCTGGATGGCGACGGATTCGAGGAAATCTGGATTCACTCCGCCGATTTCTCCGCGCTCGTGAGTCCGCACCGCGGCGGCGCGATCGAGGAGTACTCCGTGTTTCGGACGGGACTCAATTACGCGGACGTATTGACCCGTCGGCGGGAAGCCTATCATGAGCTTCCGCACGCTCATGACGGGGCAGAGGCCGGTACCGGAGACGGTGCGCCGAGCATTCACGACATCGAGAAGGGCATCCGTCTCACTCGCCTCCCTCCCGTCGATCGCGACCCCAGAGCGCTGTTCGTCGATCGCGTGGTGCCGGGCGACCTCGCCCTGGACGCCTATGAGCGCACCGAGTACGAGCCGCTGGCCTCGTGGGCGGGGTCGCCCCTCCAAGCCGACGTGGAGGCCACGGGCGACTCCGTCGACGTCACGTGCCGGGGAAGAGGGGGGGGCCGCTCGCTGGAGAAGCGGATGCACTTCGACGCGCGCGGCGGATTCAGCGTGACGTATCGTTGGGATCGAGACGCGTTTCCGCCGAGCGCGCTGTTCGCGCCCGAGCTTTCCCTGGCCCATCTCCTCGAACCGGCCTGCGTGCCGGACGCCGAGGTGTGGTCGTTCCCCATCGCGACGGTGTCCAAGTCCGAGCGTGGGCTCGACGATACGGTGCAGGGGACGTCGCTCACGCTGCGGTGGCCGGTGAAGGTCGGTGAGGCGAGGATCGCGATCGAGCCCGCTGTCCCCTAGGAGGATCGATGCCCCGGCGTCTCTGGGCTGTTGCCGTTCTGCTCCTTGCCGTCGATCTGCACGCGCAGCAATCGCCGCCGCAACCGCTGTTCAAGCTCGAAGAAGTCATGATCCCGGTCCGCGACGGCGTGCGCCTGCAGACGGTGATCCTGACGCCGGTCGATCGGACAGCACCCCTGCCGATCCTGTTTCGCCGCACGCCGTACGGCGTGCCCGATGAGCCGCCCCGGCAGATGCCGGCCAGCATCAAGGAGCTGGCGCAGGACGGCTACATCTTCGTGATCCAGAACCTGCGCGGCCGCTTCAAATCGGAGGGAGTCTTCAAATTGACGTCCCAGGTCGATCTCAAAGATTCGACCTCCACCAATGAGACCACTGACGCGTACGACAGCATCGACTGGCTCGTCAAGCATGTGCCGAACAACGGCAACGTCGGCATGTCTGGCGTGTCGTACGACGGTCTGACCACCGCGCTGGCGTTGCTGCATCCGCACCCCGCGCTGAAGGCGATGAGCGAGCAGGCCGCTCCTGTCGATCAGTGGATGAACGACGACGACCACCGCTACGGGGCGCTGCGCGAGAGCTACGCATTCGAGTACGCCGTGCTCGAGCAGGCCGACAAGTTCAAGAACACCCATTTCGCGTTCGAGACGTACGACACGTACTCGTGGTACCTGGAGCTCGGTCCGCTATCGAACATCAACGCGAAATACCTCCACGGATCCATTCCCTACTGGAACGACGTCGTGGCCCATCCGGACTACGACGAGTTCTGGCAGAAGGAGGCATGGGTCAGCCAGCTGCACGCATCGACGGTGCCGAACCTGAACGTCGCTGGGTTCTGGGATCAGGAAGATCCCTGGGGGCCGTGGCAGATCTTCCGTCACGCCCAGGAGCACGATCCCGACAACACCAACTTCATGGTCGCGGGCCCGTGGTATCACGGGCAGTGGCGCGCGCCGAAAGGCGACAGCATCGGCTTGATTTCGTTCGGGGGGCACGAGACAGCGCGCGAGTTCCGCGAGACGATCGAGGCACCGTTCTTCCGCTACTACCTGCAGGGGCGCGGCGCGAAGCCGGCGTGGAAGGCGACCACGTTCCAGTCGGGGACGAACCGGTGGCGGACCTACGCGGTATGGCCACCCAAGGAGGCCAAGGCCACGAACCTGTATCTCCACGCCGATGGCACGCTGTCGTTCGCGGCGCCGCGCGGCGCCCCGAGGGCCTATCGCGAGTACGTCTCGGATCCGGCGACCCCGGTGCCGTACCGGCAGCGTCCGATCTCACCCACGTATCCGGGCGGTGACTGGCGCACGTGGGAGGTGGCGGACCAGCGGTTCGTGGACGGGCGGCCCGACGTCCTCACCTTCGTGAGCGCGCCCTTGGACCACGATCTCACGATCACCGGGGAGGTGGCGGCTGACCTGTTCGCCGCGACGTCGGGCACCGACGCCGACTTCATCGTCAAGCTCATCGACGTGTACCCCGAGGACGCCCAGCCAAGCGCGTGGGATCCGGACGCCGGTCCCAAGCCCGGCGCGTTCGCACGCTCGGTGAACGGGTACCAGCTGCCGATCGCCATGGAGGTCCGCCGGGGCCGCTACAACACGAGCTACGAGCGCCCCCGGGCCCTCGCACCCAACACGCCGATCGAATGGAAGATTCCGCTGCGCGACCGCGACCATGTGTTTCTCAAGGGGCACCGGCTCATGGTCCAGGTACAGTCGACGTGGTTCCCGCTCATCGACCGCAACCCGCAGACGTTCGTGCCCAGCATCTATCAGGCGAAGGCGGGGAGCTACGTCAAAGCGACCCAGCGGGTGTACTGCGCGCCGGGGCTGGCGTCACACATCGTGCTGCCGATGATGCCATAGGCTACCACACCACTCCGTAGTCGTCTCCGTGATTCGACGATCCGCCCCAGAACGTGCCGTGCACCTGGTCAAAGAAGATGGCGTTGATCGGGCCTGACGTGCGGTCGGCGAAATCGAGCGTGTAGCCCATTCGCTGGAGCTCGGCGCGCACCGTAGCTGGCGTTGACGAATTCACGGTCATCGCCCCCGGGCGTGACTCGTGGTCGCCGAACGAGCTGTGCATCTGGTAGCTCGTGATGTTCGCCGCCTCGACGGCCTGCTGCACGTTCATTCCAAACTCCACAATGTTCAGGAAGAACTGCAGCAGATTCTGATCCTGCGTGTCGCCCCCTTGGACGGCGAACGAGAGGAAGGGCCGGCCGTCCTTGAGCGCGAGGCTCGGGGTCAGCGTGACGCGCGGCCGCTTCCCCGGTGCGATCACGTTGAACGGATTCTCTGATTCGTCGAGCACGAAACTCTGCGCGCGTTGGCTCAGACCCACGCCCGTCCGCCCCGCGATCACCGCCGGGATCCACCCGCCCGACGGCGTGACCGAAACCACCCATCCCTGCTCGTCCGCCGCCTCGATGGACGTCGTGCCTTGTGAGAAGCCGCGGGGCGCGCCCTCGGACGTGGTGGCGGGCGCGTGCTCCGGCCAGTGCTCGAGCAGCCGTTCGTACGGGTTCGTCTTCCCCATGAAGGGGTACGGATCCCCCGGCTTCACACGCGGATCGTTCCGTTCCCAGTTGATCCCCTTGGCGCGCTCACGCGCGTAGGCCTTCGAGAGGAGCCCTTCGATCGGCTCGTCCGGCGGGAACGCGGGATCGCCGTAATAGAAGTCGCGGTCGGCGAACGCCAGGCTCATCGCCTGGTACAGCGTGTGGATGTAGCGCGGGCTGTTGTAGCCCATCGCCTTGAGATCCAGCCCCTCGAGGATGTTCAAGGTCTGCAGCAGCGCCGGCCCCTGCGTCCAGCGGTCGAGCTTATAGACCTCGATCCCTCTGTACGTGGTCATCTTGGGCTCTTCGATCTTCACCTTCCATTGGGCAAGATCGGCGAGCGCGAGCAATCCGCCCTCTTCGCGCACCGCCCGTACCAACTCCTGCGCGATGTCGCCCTTGTAAAACCGATCGTAGGCGGCGTAAATCGCGTCGCGGCGGCTCTTGCCTGCTCGGAGTGCCTGCTGTTCCGCGTCTACGAGCTTGCGGAGCGTCACCGCCAGATCGGGTTGGCGGAAGATCTCGCCTGCGACGGGCGCCTCGCGCGGTTCGCCAGGATGCGTCAGGAATACCGCAGGGGAGTACCTCCACTGCTTGATGAGATCCTTGTGTCGCTCGATCGAGTTCGCCGTCTCCGCTTCGATCGGGTACCCGTCCGCCATCTGGAGTGCGGGGGCGAGAACCTCGCGCAGGCTCAACGTGCCGTACTCGGCGAGCATCGTGAGCAGGCCCCCGGGAGTGCCTGGGGTGACGGCGGCGAGCGGCCCATACTCGGGCGGGTAACGCATGCCTTTTTGCTGGTAAAACTCCACGGTGGCGCCGGTGGGAGCGACGCCGAGGGCGTTGAGGGCGATGACCTTCTTGTGGCGCGGATCGTAGATCAACGCCTGGGTCTCGCCGCCCCACGACAGCACGTCCCACATCGTGGTGACCGCGCCGAGCATCGCGCAGGCGGCGTCGACGGCGTTGCCGCCCTTCTGAAACATCATCGCGCCTGCCGTGGCAGCGAGCGGCTTGCCGGTGATAGCGAGCCAGTGGCGTCCGTGCAACACCGGCTTCTGGGTGCGCTGGGCGAGGGCGGCTGCGGGGATCAGGATGCTTCCGAGCACAAGCAGGGAGACGGCACGCATCGGTCCTCCTCTCGGCGGTAACGGCAGCAAGCGACATGCCAAGCAGCGGCGCGACTAGAATAGCTCCAGCTGATCCACCGCCAAGCTTCGCAGTGTTTCGAGCAGCTTTACCATCGCCCACGTATCGCGCTCACAGTAGCGCAACAAGTCCTCCCGCAGTGCCACCCGCTCGACGGCTCGCGTGTTTGCGCCCTCGAGCATCAGCCGCTGCAGCTCGACCGTGGCGACCTCGCCGTCCTGGACCTTGAGATCCGAATACGACAGCCCGGGCACCAGCGCCGGAAGCGTCCGCTTGATGCTGAACGCGCCGCCGAAGTCCGGGTGGTACACGTGGTTCCGGATCGTCGGCAGGAGATCCACGAGCCGTCGCTCAATGCGCTCGAGATCCTTGGCTAGGCTGGGGACCGCCTCCCGCAGCTGTTTGACGCACTCGCGCTCGAAGCTCGCGTAGTACGCCACCACTTTCCGCGCCCCGGCGCACGCCTCGACCAGGGCCTCCGCCAGCGCGGGTCGCGGATCGTCCGGCCCGTCGGCGATCCACTGACGGTGGGAGAGGCCCTTGCCCGGCTCTTCCAGGTGGACGCTGAATTGCACCGGCACCTGCTGCCACGGCCGGCACCCCGGCCACCGGGGGATCGCTAGACTCACAGTCTCGAAATCGAGATAGGCCAGGGGAGACACGAACGGCGCCAGCGCGCCCTTGAGTGAGGGTTCCACTACCATCTGCCCGGTCTGGATGGCTTTCACCTGGCGTGCGTGGACGGCCGACAACTCGAGGTCCGTGGGCAGATCGTAGATCGTGGCGTAGCCGTTGGCTTCGAGCTCGACGGCGCGCCTGCGATCGATCCGGTACAGGCTGCTCACGTGGTGATCCGGAAGCTTGGGCCAGCAGCGCGAGATGAAGGGGCAGTCGTGCGGTTTGGTGCAATGCTCACCGATGGCGACCTCCGGCAGCGGGCCGGCGAGCATCTGGCGTTGCGCCGCCAACTGGTCCCCCACACCGATCAGCGCGGTTTCGACCAGCGGCGTCACGTCCTCCCGCACGAACAGATTCGACAGGTCGGGATGACGGCATGCGCCGTTCAAGTGCATCACCTCGGCCTGCTCGACCCGCAGCCCCGCTCGGCGGGCCACGTGCACTTGCACCGCCACGTCGGGCAGATGCTCCGGTTTGCGCGAGTTCGAGGCCTTCACCTCGATCACCTTGTAGCCGCGGGACGTCCGCTCCAGGATGTCCACGCCCACGTAGGTATCGTCGGCCAGGAACCAGGCCTCGTAGAGCGCGGGGACGTCGCGCGTCAGGGCCTCCCGCGTCGCGGCGACCTTGTTGTCGTATTCATGGGATGGCAGGTCGATGAGCTCACCCCCGGGAACGTAGTCCCGTGCCCGCGCGCCGACGTCCCGGCCTTGTGCGAACAGATTCTGCTGCCCGGGCGTGAGCGCCAGCTCTGGCGCGTCGGGTTCGTGCACTCGCCACCAGAGCTGCTTGTGGCACTGCAGCCCGTTCAGGTACCGCGATTTGGAAAGCGGGACCGGGTCGGGTGCCATGGGCTGAAGATTAATCACGGACGGCCCCCTGGGCCTTGACGGGGGGCCCGCTCGGTCGATATACAGGAGCCCCGGGTTGGGTAGGGGGAGGGGGAGGGACGATGGCGCTACGCGTGGTACTGGCCGACGATCATGTGGTGTTGCGGCAGGGCGTGCGCGCGTTGCTCGAGCGGCACGGCATCGACGTGGTGGCGGAAGCGGCGGACGGCCGGGCGGCAGCGGCGCTCGCGCGCGAGCTCGCGCCCAACGTTGCGGTGCTCGATATCATGATGCCCCTTCTGAACGGCATCGACGCCGCGCGCCAGATCGTGGACGCCTGTCCCGAGACGCAGGTCGTCCTGCTCACGGCACTCGAGCAGGAGCGTCTCGTCACGGAAGCCGTCCGGGCCGGCGTGCGGGGGGTCGTGCTCAAGACCCAGGCCGCGGAAGATCTGATCCAGGCGATCGAGCAAGTGTCGCGCGGCGGGTTCTACGTCGGGGCCGGCGTCTCCAAAGCCGTGGTGGAGGCCTGTCGGGCTGCCGTCGCGGACGAGGGCAGCCGGCTCACCTCGCGAGAGCGCCAGGTCGTGCAGCTCGTTGCCGAAGGCAAGTCGACCAAGCAGGTCGCCGCGCTGCTCGCCATCACTCCCAAAACCGCCGAGTTCCACCGGGCCCGCGTCATGAAGAAGCTCGACGTCCACGACGTGGCCGGGCTGGTCCGCTACGCGATCCGCGAGGGTTTGATCACGCCCTAGACCCGGGTGTTCTCCCGGATGCTTTTAGGGATTCCCCGGGTGTTGCGGCCGCGGGCGCTCCGCACAATTCCATCCACCACTCTTCGCGAGCACAATCGTTGCCACCCCGCGCGCCGTTCGCCCGTCCGCCTATCGTGCTTATCGCGAACACCGGCTCGTGGCTCAACGAGGCGCTCGACAGCACGCTCGAGCCCCTGGGCTATGGCGTGGTGTCCGTCGCGAGTGGCCGGGAGCTGCTCGACCGGGCAGCCGGCGCGCGGCCGGATGTCATCCTGATGGATGCCAACCTGACGGATTTGGACAGCGTCTCGGTGTGTCGCGCGCTCCGCCAGAGTCGCAATGTGTCGTGGCACACGCCGATTCTCATGATTACGTCGACGCCCGCGACCAAGCAGCAGCGGTTGGCCGCGATCGAGGCCGGCGCACTCGACTACATGAGCCTGGCGCTCCAGGCGGAAGAGTTGATGTTGAAGCTCGACGCGCTCGCCCGGGTCAAGATCGAGACCGATCGCGCGCTCGAGGGGGGGGCCGTGGACCCCGCGACCGGCCTGTACACCAAGCGCGGGCTGGAGCTGCGCGCACGCGAGCTCGTGTCGGACGCGTTCCGGCGGCACGCACCGCTCGCCTGCATTGTGCTCGCGGTCGAGCTGGAATCAACCGGGCCGCGTGGCTCAGGGAAGGGAAAGACCAGGGAAAGGGGCCTGGCGGCGCCGCCCGCCGCGATCACGTACGCCGGCGAGGTGCTGATGGCCCGGGGTCGGGCCTCGGACTCGATCGGCCGTCTGGGGCGAAACGAGTTCGGCGTGCTCGCGCCCTCTACCACCCCCGACGGTGCAGCGCTCATGGCCCTGCGGCTGTCGACCGCGCTCGAAGTGACCGGTCCGCGGCCCGGCGGCCTGCCGCCCCTCCTCGTTCAGGCGGGGTACGAGGCAGTCGCCGATTTGCACCGGACGCCGCTCACGCCAGACCGGCTGCTGGAGCATGCGAACACGGCCCTCGCGCAGGGGCGCGGAGCGGCCGGCGAACGGATCCAACCCTATCGCCCCTCGATGTTAGCTTAGCAGGGTGTCGCCGGCAGTCGCGATCGCCCTGCTCGCCCTCGTCGGACTCCTTGTCCTGCTGCTCGTGCGCGGCAACGCCGACCAGACGCGCGTGCTGCACGACCTGCGCGAGCGGCTCGGTGCGCTCGGCGAGGCCACGAAACGCCTCGAGTCCATGGGAAGCGCCGTCACCGAGGTGCAGCAACTGCTCCAGGTGCCGAAGCTCCGTGGCACGATCGGCGAGGTGTGGCTGGAAGAGCTCTTGCGACAGATCCTCCCCGCGTCCCACTACGAGATGCAGCACGGCTTCCGCTCGGGCGAGCGCGTGGACGCGGCGCTCCGCATCGGCGACCGGCTGGTGCCGGTGGACGCGAAATTCCCGCTCGAGGCGTGCCGTCGTCTCCTCACGGCGACCGGCGAGGAAGCCGAGCGCGAGCGGCGCAGCTTCGCGCGGTCGCTCAAAGAGCGGATCGATGAGATCGCGGACAAGTACATCCGGCCCGACGAAGGCACGTTTGATTTCGCCCTGATGTACATCCCGGCCGAGAACGTGTACTACGAGGCCGTGCTGCGCGCCGAGGATCCGGGCGACACCAAGAGCGTCCTGGGCCATGCGCTGCGTCGCCGGGTGATTCCCGTCTCGCCGCACACCTTTTACGCCTACCTGCTGGTGATTCTCCACGGGCTCAAGGGGCTGCGAGTCGAGCAGCGGGCACGCGAGATCCAGGAGCAGCTGGGCGGCCTGCACCAGCAGTTCGATGCGTTCTGGACCGCGTTCCAAACCGTCGGCGCCCACCTGGCAAACGCCCAGAAGCGGTTCGACGAAAGTGAGCGCCAGGCCGGCCGGGTGCGCGCGCGCTTCGAGCAGATCAGCGGCGCGGACGGCGGCGGAGGTCGTTGACCGCTAGCGCGCCGCGAGCGGGACCTGCACGACGGTCTCGCCCCAGTGCAGGTTGAGCAGTGCCCGGTCTCCGTCCACTGCGGGGAAGTAATACGCGAGCGACTCCATGAAGGGCCCCGCTTGCGGCTTCACTTTCAACCGAAGCGCATCCTTACTTTCGCCGGGGTAGGGGACGTGGAACACGTCCGCCGCCCGGCTGAAGATCAACGTCCACTCGTCGGGGCCGGGAATCGCCCAGATGCTGTACTTCCCCGCGGCGAGCGGCTGTCCTCCGATCGTCACGTCCGTGCTCACGGCGATCGTACTCGCCGCGTCGGCACCGGGGCACCAGACGCGGCCCCACGCCACCACGCCATCCTTGCCGAAGAGCGTTCGTCCCCGCGCGCTCGGCCGGTTGTAGACGATCGTCACCTGCGTGGAGCCGATCTGCTGGGTCACCGAAGCGTGCTGGCTCGGGCGCTGCGCCGCCAGCGCGGCGGCGGGGAACCACAACAGCGGTGCGAGCGTGGGCCCGCGAATCATCGCGCCTCGGCCACGACCGGGTTGCGAAGTATGCCCACCCCGGGGATTTCGACCTCGACCACGTCGCCGTCCGCGAGCGGTCCCACGCCCGCCGGGGTTCCCGTCGCGATCAGGTCGCCAGGCTCGAGGGTCATCACGTGCGACGCGAACGACACCAGGGTCAGGATGGTGAACACCATGTCCCGCGCGTGGCCGTGCTGTCGCTCTTTCCCGTTCACCCGACAGAAAACCTCGAGTGTAGCGAGCCGGCGCGGGTCTACCGGTACCAGCCGAGGGCCCATGGGGCAGAACGTGTCGAACCCCTTGGCGCGGGTCCATTGCTCTTCGCTCCGTTGCAGATCGCGGGCCGTCACGTCGTTGACACAGGTGATCCCCGCGATCGCGCCGCTCGCTTGCTCTTCGGTCGCCCGACGGATCGGCCGCCCGATCACGACGCCGATCTCGCCCTCGAACTCCACCTGACGCGACTCCGGCGGAAGCACGATCGTCGCTCCGTCGGCGATCACGGCGCTGGCGGGCTTCAAGAACAGCAGCGGCTTCGCCGGCACGGTGTTGCCGAGCTCCGCGGCATGGTCTCGATAGTTGCGTCCGATGCCGATGATCTTGCCGGGTCGCGCGACGCTCATGGGCGGATCAGCTCGGCCAGCACCCCGACGGCGGTGTCGAGCTCGTCCTCGGTGTTGTAATAGTGCGGTGAGAAGCGCAGCACCGTCGTGGCGCGCTTGTCGTCCATGTCGAGCACCCCGGACTTCCGGTCCGCCGAGCTCGTGTTGATGCCCCGCTGCCGGAGGCGCAGCTTCAGCTCGGCCGCATCGCGGTTGGCGACCGCGATGGTCACGATGGCGCACTGCTCCCGGCCGCGGTCGAGCACGCGCACGCCCGGTAGCCCGGCGAGCTTGGGCCGCAGATCACCCGCGAGCTGCCGGGCGCGGTTGCGACCGGCGGCCCCGACGGCCAGGGCGTATCGCACCGCCGCCCCCAGGCCTGCGAGCAGCGCATAGGCGAATTCCCAGTTCTCGAAGCGGCGCGCGCCGTCCGCCAGTCGAAACGCGTCAGGGTCGGTCCAGTCCGCGCCCCGCATGTCGACGAACAGAGGGAAGGATCCCTGCTCGAGCATGCGGTCGGACACGTAGAGGAACCCGATGCCGCGCGGCCCCCGCAGGAATTTCCGCCCCGTTCCGGCGAGGAAGTCGCAATGCAGGCTGGTGACGTCGACCGCCAGCTGGCCGACGGCCTGACACCCGTCGATCAGATAGGGCACGCCGAGCTCCGCACACACTGCGCCCACCCCCTGCGCGTCCTGCACCAGCCCGGAGTTTGTCGGCACCCAGCTGAGCGCGACCAGGCGCGTGCGGGGGTGACTGGCGAGGCGGCGCACGCTGGCGGGATCGACGCCGCCCTCGGGGAGATCGTCCGCGCGTACGGTCTCGACGCCCAGGCGCTGCGCCAGGGACAGGTACGTCAACTGGTTCGAAGGATAGTCGGCTCGCGTCGTGACGATGCGATCGCCCGGATGGAAGTCGAACGCGGAGACAGCCTGGTTGAACGCGACCGTCGCATTCTCGACGATCGCGATGTTCCGTGCTGCCGTGCCGACGAGGCGTCCCAGCAGCTCGTACGCCTCGTGCACCTGAGGTTCCGCCTCGTCTTCCGCCTCATAGCCGCCGATCGCCGCCTCGCGCTCGAGATGCTGAGTGAGCGCCTGCAGCACAACCTGGGGCATCAGGGCCGCGCCCGCGTTGTTCAAATGAATCCGGTCGCGGCATCCAGGAGTGTCGCGGCGCCAACGGTCGAGCTCGGCAGGGACGGGGAGGGGAGCGGTTCGGGTCGTCATGTGAGAAAGGTCGCGGGACGACTGAGCGGGCTCAAGACGCCCTATGAGCCTACGCACGAGCCTAGATGACGTTCCTTAACACAAACCACACGTTCGCCGGCCGCTCCGCCAGACGCCGCATGTACCACGGGAACCAATGTGTGCCGTAGCTGATCAGCACCCGCACCGGTACGCCTTCGGCGGCGAGGGCCCGCTGCTCCGCTGTACGGATGCCATACAGCATGTGTACTTCGTAGGCTCCGGGCACGGCGCCGACCGCCAACGCGCGCTCGCGCAGGCGCCCCAGCAGCGGGAGATCGTGCGTGCCCAGGACCGGGCGCGCTTCGCCGCGAGCGGCGCGCTCCAGCAGGCGACCGGCGAGCGTCACGTACGCGGCATCCACGTCGGCCTTCTTCGGGTAGGCGACGGCCGGAGGCTCGTTGTACGCGCCCTTCACGAGCCGGATCGCGGGCGCGAGCGGGAGCAGCGCCTCCAGGTCCGCGGGTGTGCGGCGCAGGTACGCTTGCAGGCAGACGCCCACGCCGGCGTGGGCGGCACGCACGGCCTCGAACAGCTCCAGGGTGACGTCTACGTAGCGCGATTCCTCCATGTCGATCCACAGGAACGACCTCGCCTCGGCGGCCCGGGCGGCGAGGGCGAGCAGGTCCTGCAGGCACGCCTTGGGATTCACGTCGAGCCCCAGGTGCGTGAGCTTGACGGAGATCTCCGTCGGTAGCCCGCGCGCCCGAACCTCCCCGAGCACTCGCAGATAGTGATCGCGGACGGCCGCGGCCTCGCCGCGATTGGTGACCTGCTCGCCCAGCTGCGTCACCACGCTCCCGATGCCGGCCCCGGAGAGCTCGGCTGCGGCCGTCAGGGCGGCATTCAGGTCCTCCCCCGGCAGAAAGCGCCGCACCGCTCGCCGGAAGAAGGCCCGACGGGACAGCTGCCGGGCGAGCCAGGTGCTGCGGGAGGCGCGCAGCAGGACGCGACGGGTCAGGGACATGGAAAGCGAAGAAACCGAGGGAATCGGGAAGAGGGAAGGGGGAAGGGAACGGGGGTTGCGGACCTTCACGTTTGACCCGGGGCGCGGCGCTGCTAGACGACCTGTACGCTGCCTTTACCGTAGGACAGAACGCACGGGGGGCGAGCCGCGCCCCAGCAGGGCGGCCCGCCCCCCTCCCCCGTTCACTGCGACGCCACCGCTAGACGGCGAAGGTCAGCCCACCGCGGCCAAGCTCGGCGCCTCGACCCGACGGTCGCTACCCTGGCGCCGCTCGACGCCCGTCCACGTCGCGGCGCCGATCAGCGCCATCTGCCGGCGGTCCTCCGCGCGGCGATCCGCCGTCGCGCGAGCCAGGACCTCTCCGAAGGTCACTTCGGGCGGGACCGGGCGGAACGACGACCATTCGTCACGGAACCACTCGCGCGACGCGCGTACCGCCTCGGCCGCGCCTTGCTCCGTCTCGAACAGCGCCATGCAGGTGAGGATGTCGTTCCCGGCGTCCAGCAGGTGGCACGAAACGAATCCCGGGATGTCGCGGAGGATGGGGATGAAGCCCTTGTCCGCGTAGTGGGCGGCCTGCTCCACCGTGCCCAGCCGCACCCGATATCGTCTGATCAGTCCGTGCATGAGCCCCCCTTCGAGTCCAGTTCGTACGGCTTGCGGTCCGTCCGGTGACGCAAGTCCCGCACCCCGGCAACCGCCGGGAAGGCGGGTCCCGCGCGCCCCCCGGTGCGTTCGGGCCGAGCGCATCCGCCACAAAACTGAATCGGACCTGTTACACGTGGGGCCGGTCCGGGCTCACGGAGCCGGCCCCTCGTCGGAAGCGTCGCTCAGCCCTCGACTATGATAAGATACTTCGAATTAGACCAGAAGCGCGCGGCGTCCGCGATCCGGACGTTGTGCCCGCTGAGCTTTCCGTCGTGGTCCGGAGGCGTCTCCAGCGCACTGGTATCCTGACGCGACACGATCCGGTACTCCTTGTCGGATGCGGGCAGCGGTAGCTCGGTGAATTGCCGGCGGTCGGCGACGGTAAATACGCTGGGATCGAGGTTCCGGGCCGGCACCAGCGTCTTCCCGCTCTTCCATAACACGAACAGGAACCGCGCGCCGCCTTCCTCCTGGATGACGCCCTTCTGCTCGAGCTCCTCCTTCGTGCCCACCACGTAATAGACCGTGTTGGAGATCGTGGACATGTTCTCCAGCGTGTCTCGCAGGGCCGTGTTCTCGGCGGTGAGCGTTTCGACCTGGAGCGTGAGGGCGTCGATCTGCTCCTTCTGATCCGCGATCACACCCTGCAGGTTCTGCATGGTCGACGCGAGCTCGTTGCGCAGGCTGTCGGAGACGTTCGTGAGATCCTTGATCCGCTGCTCACTCTCCTTCAGCCGGGGCTCGAGGTCCTTCACCCGGGTCGCCATATAATGGATCTTCTGGATGAGCGTGTCACGCGACGCGCGCAAGGGCGATTCGCCCGACACTTTCAGTTGCCGGGCCGGGATGTTCACCCTGGCAAGCTCACGGCTGATCTCGCTGACGAGGCGAGTGTTCTCCGCAACTTCCTGCAACAAACGGTCGCGTTGGGACGACGCCTGCGACAGGCTGTCGATGCGAGCCTGCACCTCGGGCGAGGGTCCCTGTTTGCACCCGGCGGCGACGAGGAGCGCGATTGGCAGCCACGCTGCGTACGTAAGGCGACGGCTAATGCGGGTCATCGGTCAAGACCTCCTGCAGTGACTGGCGTGACGTAGGTCACATGGTATCGAGCGCCGACAACGGCGTTGTTGGGTCAGTGCTACACCGGAAGGCTGGGCACGGTTCGCCAATATTATCTACTGTACCAACGGCGAGGCCACAACGTCAGGCATCACCGAGCCTTGGGCCACGAGCGCGGAACGCCCTACCTACGTCCTCTCGCGCTGGGTGTTCCTCCGCCTCCTCGGCGCCGTCTACCTCGTCGCCTTTGTTTCACTTGCGCTGCAAATCACGGGCCTCGTCGGAGCTAACGGCATCATGCCCGCCGGCGACTTCCTGAACCGGGCCCACGCGACCTTCGGCAGCGACGCCTATCGGCTGTTTCCCACCCTCTGCTGGCTGGGGGCGGGCGACGGGGCGCTGCTCACGCTCTGCTGGACGGGCGCGCTCCTGGCCGTACTGCTCGTGGCAGGCGTAGCCCAGGCGCCCGTCCTGCTACTGCTCTGGGTCTGGTATCTGTCGGTCTCGGTGGTGGGCCAGGTGTTCCTTTGGTTCCAGTGGGACGCCCTGCTCCTCGAAACCGGTCTGCTCGCCGTGTTGTACGCGCCCACACAGGCGCGCCCGAGCCTGGTGCGCGAACCGGCGCCCTCCGTCGCGATGCGGTGGCTCGTGTGGGGACTGCTCTTCCGGCTGATGTTCCTTTCCGGTATCACGAAGCTCGCGAGCGGCGATCCCACCTGGCGTCGGCTCACGGCCCTCGACTACCACTTCTGGACCCAGCCGCTTCCGCCGTGGACGGCGTGGTACGCCCAATGGCTGCCGTCGTGGACCCACCGCGGGATGCTGTTCATCCTGCTGGCGATCGAGCTCTTGGTCCCGTGGCTCATCTTCGTGCCGGACCGGTGGGGCGGCAGACGCGCGCGCCACGCCGCCTGCGCGCTCCTGGTGCTCGGC
>Ga0209375_1000593_pt1 | contig 30208 bp, 30 predicted proteins | sample GraSoiAngelo_131_FD_185888 | JGI IMG/M metagenome (GOLD analysis project Ga0209375, IMG submission 185888) | Grasslands soil microbial communities from the Angelo Coastal Reserve, California, USA - 14_0929_02_30cm (SPAdes) (version 2) | ecosystem: Environmental > Terrestrial > Soil > Grasslands ... | reverse complement strand
GCGACCCCTCGTACGTGCTGAGCTGGGCGGAGACTGCACCCCATGCCGAGGCGAAGGGCGAGGGATGGGAGTCGCCGTCCGCGTAATGGGAGTCCGGACCATGCAGACCTCCGCGAATCCGATTCGCCTCGTTTCCGGGACATTCCCGCGCGGTACGCTCGACCGGATTCTCGTGGACGCGCGACCCTTCACCGAGACGGGCCATTTCCTGTATCCTGCCGACGCGGACGGGAATCACACGAAGGGCTTCTTCGCCATCGAGCCGGTCACCCGCTCCGCGGCGTTCGTCGATGCGATCGCGGACGACATGGCCGCTTGGGCGGACCGGACGAGAATCGACGTCGATGTTATCTTCGCCCCCGCGCAGCCCGCGGTCCGGCCTCTGGCCGAGGCCCTCGCGGCTCGTCTCGGGAGGCCCGCGGCATACTGGGAGTATCTGCCGAGCGGGCGGTATGGAGAACGACTCGTCGAGGGATCGGTCCCTCCGGGTTCCCGGGCCTTGGCCCTGAACGGGGTGAGCCTCCAGGGGCGTTGCGTCGGACTGCGTCTGCCTCAGTTCCTGGAACGCTTGGGCGGACGTTCGGTCGCCGCCGCGGTCTTCGCGAAAGGCGTCGCCGATCTCGTCCGTCAAACGGAAGAGAAGATGGGGGATCGATTCTATAGCACCCTCCAGGTGAACGTCCCGATCCATCCGCCGTCGTCCTGTCCCCTCTGCGCGTCGTCCGGCCAACCGCCGATATCCTGGCGGGAGTTCGCGGAGGGTCCGCGATGAAGCTCGTGCGCTTCTCGACCGCAGGGTCGGAGCCGCGGTTGGGTGCGGTCGCGGGAGCGTGGAATCGATGGGAGTGGATCGTCGACCTGTCCGCCGCGGACCCGGCGATCCCATCGGAAACCGTCGCCTTCATCGACGCCTGCCCGGACTTGAAGGGCGACGTTTGGGAGCGGGCCTCGCATGTTGTCAAGGAAGCGGAACGGTTCGAGTCCGATGCGCCACCATGGGCTTTCCGACCGAAAGACGTCCGGGTGCGCAGCCCCATCCTGCCGCGACTTCTCAGGGACTTCCTGGCGTTCCGCGCGCATGTGGCCCGGACTCGCGCGGCGACCTGGACCTCGATCCCGCCGGAGTGGGACTGGATGCCTGGCTATTACAACGGGAACCATTTGAACATTGTCGGCACGGGAGACGAGGTCCTACCGATGCGCTTCGAGACGTTCGACGGGAAGAGCCCGCGGCTGATCCTCTCTCCGAAGATGGACTACGAGGCCGAGATCGGTTTCGTCCTCGGGAAGGGCGGCCGCGAGATCGACGTCACGAAGGCTCCGGGCCACCTCTTCGGCGTCACGATCTTCAACGACTTCTCCGCCCGAGATATCCAGGTGACCGCAGGAAAAATCGGAATGGGCCCGGCCCCCGGAAAAGATTGGGCGAACGCCCTTGGGCCGTGCATCGTCACCCGTGACGAGTTCGGTGACCTCCGCGATCAGTCGATCGCGGTGCGGGTGAACAACGAGGAGCGGCTGCGGGACCGCTACCGGAATATGGTGTTCGAGAATCCCTGGGCCAAGGAGGGGCCCCGGGCCCTCTGGTCGTTCCCGGAGATGGTCGAATTCCTTTCGCGGTTCCAACCGATCTACGCGGGCGAGGTTTGGGGGAGCGGGACGATCCCCGGCGGTTGCGAGTTCGAGCGGGGCGACCGGGCCCGGTACCTGAAACCCGGGGACCGCGTGGAGATCGAGATCGAGGGCATCGGAGTCCTGCAGAATTCGATCGCGCTCGCGACGTAGACGGCCGCCTGGGGACTCGCCGCGACGGTTCCGTGCGAGGCCGTGCCACGAAAGGGTTATTCCGTCCCGGCCCCCTTCTCAGCCGGTGACTCCACGACGGCCCTCCCCGCTTACCTGAAACTCAAGGTGGACCACAAGACGGTCCTCTGCCGGGACCTGGACACCTACCGAGCGCTCCGCGACTTCCTCCTGAACAGCGGATACTCGTCCGTCTACGAGACCGAGCGGGTCGGCGAAGCGAAGACCGCGATGGCGACCTTCGCGTGCCTGAGTCCCCTGACGGGAGAGCGGCTCGCGGTCGTCCTCGGCCTGAGCGCCCCCGAAGAGGTGTCCCACGCCCAGGCGCCCTTCGCCTACGGCTTCGCGGGAAAACCGCAGAAGGACGCCCAGACATACATGCAGCACCTCGCCCTGCGGACGACGGACATCGAGAAGCTCAAGTCGTATCTTGAGTCCAAGGGCGCGGAATTCCTGACGCCGATCTACAAAGACAAGGACTCGTTCGGTCCACTCCTGCAGTCCTTCACCCGCGAGCTCTTCGACGACGAATGGTTCTTCATCGAGTTCGTGCAGCGGGACTACGACGCTGACAAAGTCGGCGTGGGCGGGACCCAGTTCGTTCAAAACACGGTCAAGTCCTTGTACGTCTCGAAACAGGAAGAGTTCCGAGAGTGGGAGAAAACCGGCAAGAAGCGGAAATTCCTGGACGGCGTCCCGGAGAAGGATCGGACGAAACTCCTGAAGGACATCCTCGTGAACACGGAGCCAAAGGGGTATGTCGAGACCGTCGCTCCGATCACGCGGAACGTCAAGCTGACGTGACCGACTCCTCAGGCGTCCGAAGACGCGAACGCATCTTCAGGACTTGCCGCTTGACTTGGTCGCGATTCTCATGTTCTTTTCGGCCGCTTCGAGGTCCTCGCGAGTATTGACGTCCAAGAATGAAGAGAGGTCTGGGTCCGCCGTTCGTAGCTCGTCCGGCGAGAGGAAAACACCGTCGAGTCGGTCGATGAGCGCCGAAGGCGACCGGACGGGCGCGGGGCCATTGAGGACTTTCAAAGCCGCCTTCGGTCGGTACACGGCGCGGACCGGATCGACCACGTCGAATTTCGGAGCGATGACCTCGTGGTCTCCGAGGTTCTCGAGCAGGAGCGAATAAAGCTCGGTCCGGAGGAACGGAGCGTCGCAGGGCGCCACCAGGACGATTTCGCCGCGGGCGACCCGGAAGCCTTGTTGGAGCCCTTCGATCGGACCTCGATTCGGTCGCGCGTCATGAACGAAGGCCGCGTTCGGGAGGAGAGAGCGGAGTCCCGATTCCGACTTCGTTCCCTCGATCGAGACGATCGTCTCGGCGACCAAGGGCGCCACTGCGTCGGCGACGCGGAGGATGTTCGGCCGACCTTCGATCTCGACGAGCGCCTTCGGCCCACCGAATCGTCGCGACCGACCGCCCGCCAGGATCAACGCCGACCTCACGAATCCGGGAATACGCACCGAGTTGAAAAGGGCGGGGAAGGAAAGATAAGCCGTCTCGGCTTCCGGAGAAATGTGGCGCCGAGGCGGTGACCGATGCCCACCGAGCACGTGAGCCCGATCCCCTTCGGCCTGGGATTTACCAAGCCCCACAACTACTGGGAGGTCCTGCGCACCGCGTGGGAGAACAAGCGGAACCCCCTGTTCACCTGGCGGATCCTCCGGGACGGCGTGTGCGACGGGTGCGCGCTCGGCACGACCGGCATGAAGGACTTCACGATGAAGGGGATCCACCTCTGCACGGTCCGCCTCAACCTCCTGCCCCTCAACACGATGGGGCCCCTCGACCCGCGGATTTTGGAGGACGTCGAACCGCTCCGGTCCGTCTCGTCGAAAGGCCTGCGGGCCCTCGGGCGCCTCCCGTACCCGATGTTGCGCCGCCGGGGCGATCGCGGATTCCACCGGATCAGCTGGGACGAGGCCCTCGGGATCGCGGCCCGACGGATCCGGGCGACGACGCCCGACCGCCTCGCGTTCTTCGTGACTTCCCGCGGCATGACGAACGAATCGTATTACGTCGCGAGCAAGGTGGCGCGGTTCCTGGGCACGAACCACATCGACAACTCGAGCCGGCCCTGTCACTCCCCGAGCACGACCGGTCTCAAGGAGACCATCGGGGTCGCCGCCTCGACCTGCTCCTACACGGATTGGATCGGCAGCGACCTCATCGTGTTCTTCGGCTCCGACGTGCCGAACAATCAGCCGGTGACGACGAAGTACCTGTACTACGCGAAGAAGCAGGGCACGAAGATCGCGGTCGTGAACCCGATGCGGGAGCCTGGCCTGGAACGGTACTGGGTCCCGTCGGTACCCGACAGCGCCCTGTTCGGGACGCGCTTCGCGGATGCCTTCTTCCCGATCCACACGGGCGGGGACATCGCGTTCGTCAACGGCGTCCTGAAGCACATGATCGAGAAGGGCTGGATCCACGACACGTTCGTCGCGGATCACACGACCGGCTTCGAGGCGCTCCGGGGCGACCTCGAGAAACAGTCGTGGGAGGAACTGGAACAGCAGTCCGGCCTGCAACGGCAGGCGATGTTCGACTTCGCGCACCTGTATGTCCGGGCCGCGACGGCCGTCTTCGTGTGGAGCATGGGGATCACGCACCACCGCTTCGGCGTCGACAACGTCCGGGCGATCGTGAACCTCGGCCTCGCCGGCGGCATCGTCGGTCGCCCGAAGTGCGGCCTCATGCCGATCCGCGGACACAGCGGGGTCCAGGGCGGCTCCGAGATGGGCGCGACCCCGAAAGACTACGCCCTCGGGTTCCCGGTGGGCGAGGAGAACGCGGCGCGGTTCGAGCGCCTCTGGGGATTCCGCCCGCCGACGGCGCACGGCATGACCGCCGTCGGGATGATCGATGCGGCCCATGCCGGGGGCCTCGACGTCCTCTACATGGCGGGAGGCAATTTCCTCGAGACCCTGCCGGAGCCGGAGTACGTCCGCGAGGCCCTGGGCCGCGTGCCGCTCCGGATCCACCAGGACATCGTCCTCTCCTCCGCGATGCTCGTCGATCCTGCGTACGCCGTCCTCTTGTTTCCCGCCCAGACCCGGTACGAGCAACGGGGCGGCGGAACCGAGACATCGACCGAGAGGCGCGTGTACTTTTCTCCGGAGATCCCCGGCCGGCGGATCGGCGAGGCCCGCGCGGAATGGGAGATCTTCATGCAACTCGCGGAGCGGGTTCGGCCGGACACGGCGAAGTTCATCCACTTCGATGATGCGGCAGCGATTCGGAAGGAGATTGCCGCGGCGATACCGACCTACGAGGGCATCCAGAATCTTCGAGAGAAAGGAGACGTCTTCCAATATGGCGGGCCCCGCCTCTGCGAGGGCGGCACTTTCCCGACCCCGGATGGGAAGGCCCGTTTCTCAGTCGTCCGACCTCCGGACCTCGACATCCCGGAGGGGCAATTCCTCCTCAGCACTCGGCGGGGAAAACAGTTCAATTCGATGATCCAGGGCGAGATCGATCCGCTACTCGGGGCCGTCCGTCGCGATATCCTATTGAGCGAAGAAGACGCGGCCGCCTTGCACCTGCAGGAAGGGGACCCGATCGAGATCTCCAACGATCTCGGATCGTACCAGGGGACCGTTCGCTTCGCCCCCATTCGACCGAGGAACGTGCAGATCTATTGGCCGGAGGGAAACGTCCTGATTCGCCGCGGCGTCCTCGACCCGACCTGCGAGATGCCCGACTACAACGCCCTCGTCCGGATCGAGGCCGTCCGGCCCGCGGCGGTGAACGCATGAAACGTCCCGGGCCACTGACCGACGCGCACGTGTGGAAGGTCATGGGGAACCGCCCAAACTCAGAGGCGGATCGCCTCGCCACCGAAGAACCGATGGAAATCCGCATCGAGAGCGGCGCCCGCGGCGACCCGGAGACGACGTCCCTTTCCGTGACGATGCGGACCCCGGGAAACGACTTCGAACTCGCGGCGGGGTTCCTGTTCACGGAGGGGATCGTGGCGCGGCCTCGGGACATCGTGCGCATCGAGTATTGCACCGACGCCGGGGTCCCGCAGGAGTACAACGTCGTCAGCGTGGTCTTACGGCCGACTGTGAAATTTGACGCGGACCGGCTCTCGCGACATTTCTACATGACGTCGTCCTGCGGCGTCTGCGGCAAGACCGCGTTGGAGGCCGTCCGAGTGGCCGTGCGCCACCGGGTCCGAGAGGACCGACCTTCGGTCGATCCCGCGACGGTCGCGTCGGTCCCGGAACAGCTCCGCCAAGGCCAGGCATGGTTCGCGGAGACGGGCGGATTGCATGCGGCGGGCCTGTTCGATCCCGGAGGGAAGCTCCTCGCCCTTCGCGAGGACGTCGGCCGACACAACGCGGTCGACAAGGTCGTGGGGGAGGCGTTCCTCGGAGGCCGGGTGCCGCTCGCGGAGGACATCCTCGCGGTGAGCGGCCGGGCCAGTTTTGAGATCTTGCAGAAGGCCGCGGTCGCCGCCATCCCCTTCGTCATCGCGGTCGGCGCCCCCTCGAGCCTCGCGGTCACCATCGCCGAGGAATTCGGGATGACGCTGGTCGGATTCGCGCGCGGGGATCGGTTCAACGTGTACGCGGGCCCCCAACGAATTCGCGACCTGCCCTTCGTCCGGTCGACCGGGGCGATCGGGCCGCGGGCCATGGGGACCGAGCCCGAAAATTAAGGTCGAAACTTCTAAGGCCCGTCGGCCGCTTCGATTCGCCGTGCAGGCGGCGGTCCTCGGGACCGGAGGTCTCGGGAGGATCATCACCCTCGAGCTCGCGTCGGACCCCCGCGTGGACGAGATCGTGATCGCGGACAAACGGGGCGACCGTTCGCGCGCCTTGAAGTCCCTTGGGAAGACGGCCGCGATCCAGGCGATCGAGGCCGATGTGACGGATCCGTACGCGCTGCGCCGCGTCCTCGGCGATGCGGACGTCGTGGTGAACGCCACCTTGCCGGAATACAACCTGCGGGTCATGCAGGCCTGCTTCGACGTCGGCGCCTCCTACGTGGACACGGCCGGGTACAGCGCCGCCACGACCGGGCAAGAAGGCGGCGTGCTCGGCCAGCTCGCCCTCGACGCGGCGTGGCGGGACCGCGGGATTACCGGGATCGTCTCGATGGGCTCCGACCCGGGCATCTCGAACATCATGGCGCGAATCGCCTCGGACCGTTTCTCGGCGGTCGACGCGATCCGGATCCGGAAGGCGGCGACCGGGGAGAAGGAGACGGACGGGTTCCCGCTCTACTCCCGCGAGATCTTCCTCCACGACGCCCTCATGCCGCCGATCGTGTGGGAGGGGGCGAAGTTCGTCGAGCATCCCACGGTGAGCGGGGAAGAGGAATACCAATTCCCCGCGCCGATCGGACCCCGGCGGATCCATCTCTTCCGACATGAGGAGGTCTTCACCTTGCCTCGGCACCTGCGACGGCCGGTCGGCTGGGTCGAGTACAAGCACGACATCCGCCCGGAGCTGGAGCAGGCCATCCACGCGTTCGACGCCCTCGGCCTGCTGAACCCGCGCCACATGGTGAGGCTCGGGTCGACCCAGATCGCCTTCCGGGACGCGTTCCTCGCGGTCATCCCGGAGCCGTCCACGTTAATCGGCCTGATGGCGGGTGCGCTCTCCATCGTCGTCGACGTCGAAGGCATGAAGTCGGATGGCTCGAAGGGAAGAGTGCGCGCCTCGGTGACGATGGAGCATCGAGAGGCGAACCGCCGTCGCGGGACGACCGCGGAACGGTTCCTGACCGCCGCGGCGTGCGTGACCGGCATCGTGATGATCCTCCCGAAGCGCGCGGCCCGCCATGGCGTCCTGGCCCCCGAGGAGCTGGACCCGGAACACCTCCGGCCGGACTTGGAGAACCGCGGGGTCACGTTCCACATCGAAGAACTGCCGGCCTGAGGACCTCCGCGGCTCGTACCTCTAAGTAGAGGTACGAACGGAAATGCTGTCACCTCCTCCGCACATCCGTTAAATACGCCCCGGGCGGTCTCGCGCTCCCGGAGGATGGAGTCATCGCGCCGAACGGAACGCTCACGGCGATCCGGGGCGTCCGGGTCGGCCATGCCGAGGATTTGCGCCGACGGACCGGTTGCACGGTCGTGCTGCTCAGCCCTCCGGCCATGGCCTTCGCCGATGCGCGGGGCGGGTGGCCCGGGACCTACGACACCGCGGCCTCGGACCTGGGGAAGACCTTCATCGAGCGCCACGCCCTGCTCCTCACCGGCGGGGACGTCTACGGCTTCGACGCGGCGGCCGGCATCCGACGATTCCTGTTGGAGAGGAAGCTCGCCTCGCCGACGGGTGGCGGCAAGATGCCCGCGATCATGGGGACGAACATCTACGACCTCGGATTCGCGGACACGAAAGGCCTCGATTATGCGGACCTCGGCTACACGGCTTGCCTGAACGCCTCGACGAAACCAGTCTTCGAAGGAAACGTCGGAGGAGGGACGGGCGCAACGGTCGGGCCTTTCTTCGGAACGAAAGGCGGGACGAAAGGCGGGCTCGGGAGCAGTTCCGCGAAGGTCGGGCCCTGGACGATCGGAGCCATCGTCGTGACGAACTGTGTCGGCAACGTCTACGACTTGTTCGAGAATCGGACGATTGGGGGGACGCGCCGTAAGGAGGGAGAAGGTTTCCTCGAGATGGACGACGTGGTCGGGGACTATGTCCGTCGCTCCTCCACGCGTTTCGGGACGACGATCGGTGTCGTCGGGACGGACGCGCCCCTCGATCATGAGCAACTCGCCCGGCTCGTGGAGTTGGCGCATGACGGGATTGCCCTCGCGGTCCGACCCGCTCACATGTCGACCGATGGGGACACGATCCTCGGATTTTGCACGGGAAAGCCGAACCGTTCACGAATCGATTATCGGGCCTTCGATGCGCTGCATCACATGGCGGTGCGAGAAGTGGCGAGATCCGCCGTTCGAGGAGTCCGGTCGGCGAAGACCCTCGGTGGGGTTCCTGGCTTTCGGGAATCATGAGTTGCTAATCCTCGGACAAAAAAAGAAAGAGGGACTACCGGATGCATGATTTCTATCCAAATTAGGATGGGCGGTATTCATTGAACAAGTTGCCTGACTCGGGCTCCAATCGAACGAATCAAGATGTCGTTGACTGGCTGCTGGAGGAAGATCAGCCCTCGGTTCGCTACTATGCTTTGGTCGATCTTTTGGGTCGCAAGGAAAACGATGCGGAAGTCAGAGAAGCGTACTCGAAGATTCCGCGAGAGGGCTGGGCCAAAGATATTCTAGAGCTGCAAAAGCCAGGAGGATACTGGGAACCCAATGAACCAGCAAGTCCGACGGAGGAGAATGTTCTCCGGAAGCCAGCGAATTTTCTCAGATGGTTGAGTTTCCTCCTTCGGCCAGGGTATGTCGCTACCAATTGGCGAGCCCTCGTCCTTTCAGACCTCGGGCTGACCTCGAGGGATCCAAGAATTGGAAAAGTTGCCGATCTCTTCTTCAAGTACAAGCTTGGACTGAGATCAATGATCAACATCTACAATGAGGAAGTATGCATCGTAGGCAACACGGCGCGCATTCTCACTCGCTTTGGTCACGGTGATGATTTCAGAGTAGGGAAGCTGTACGATAGGCTTTGCGAAGATCAGAACGAAGACGGGGGCTGGAACTGCTTCCCGAGCGACAAAGGAACTCTTGACAGCTGGGAAGCTCTCGCGGCGTACGCTGTGCTGCCAAAGGAGAAGATGACCAAACGCATTAATCGCTCCATCGAGCGAGGCGTCGAGTTTTATCTCCAAAGAAAGCTCTTCGATGATGGAGAAAAAAAGTACGGTCCCTGGTTCAGGTTCCACTACCCTGTTCATTACTACTACGACATCCTTGTTGGTTTGGACTTCGTCACTAAGCTAGGCTATGCGGACGACCGGCGACTCCGTCCTGCGCTTAAGATCCTCAACGACAAACGACGACGGGACGGAACTTGGCGACTTGACAAAGTACATCCGGATCGGGGTGCGGGAGCCGGGTACGATCCTAACCTGAAACACCTCAAGCCCTTTGCATTAGAAGAAGCCGGCAAGCCGAGCAAGTGGATTACGCTCACGGCTCTCCGCATTTTGAAAAGAGTTGAGGACGCTAGCTAGAGAAAGGATTCTTTTTTTCGGGCATCTTTGAGCTAGCGGAAATATCGCGCAGCAGTACAACCAGCGGGGACATTCTCTCGCCCTCCCTTCGCGGGTTCCAGCGGTCGCCCGAGACTGACTCGGGTGCCCTGTCTACTAGGAACGGCGCTGGTGGAGGAAAGCGCCTTAATCCGGAAGCTCCTGACGCCTTAGTGCTCGGGTAGCCTAGCACGGACAAGGCAGCAGATTTCTAATCTGCAAGTCGTGGGTTCGAATCCCACCCCGAGCGTCGATCCTAATCGATCGTGCAAGGAGCCTGCATCCGCCCGAACCTTTCATGCACGTAGCACCATCCCCTATTGGTCACGAGCCGACCGACTTCGCATAGGCACGAAGGACCCGGAGTTCCGGGATCCGGCGGAACAGACTGGGAGAGTCCCGAAAGTCCGCGCCTAACGTTTCTTCCCCGCGGTTTCCTTGACCCGAAATCTCGTGATCTTTTTCACCAGGTCATATGGAATCGGCTGATCGAGCGGAAATTGGACGGAACCTTTGCCCTGTTTGTACCGCGAGAGTTCCTTCTTGAAGCCCTCGACGCCCGTGTGGATCGGGTAGAATCCAATGTGGCTTTTGAACGCGGCGAAATAGACCAACCCCTTGCCGTTCAATTTGAATGTGGGAATCTGGTAGCTGATCGTCTCGACGGCGCCAGGTGCCGCCTCCTTGATCGTCTGCCTCATTTTTTTCAGGATGCCTTGAACATCCTTTGGAAACGCCTGGATGTATTCGTCGATCGTCTTGAACCTAGCCTTGTCCTCATCCATGTGATTTCACCTGCTCCGAATCCTCCGGTCCTCTCGAACCCCCAAGTGGGTGGTCCAACGGCCGTGGCTCTCAACAAGGAGCCCATCGGGGCCGTTGTCATCTTTGAGGAGGGCGATCACTTTTGCAGGATATAGGTTTCCCGCCTTTCGATTAACGCGGCAGATCTTGGAAGGCTCGAGGCATTCTGTCTCTTCGATCAGGCCTGCGGTCGGAAGATTCGCCGCCTCACGAAATAAATCGCTGCGATCGAGGCGATCGGTACCACTAAGGCCGCGACAAGGCCGACCAAAAAGCGCGCGCCCACAGGAGGGCCCTCGACCGGTGCGGGTAGGGGCGTCCTCGGAGCCGCAAGAAATGCGTCGACGCCGCCCTCGTTGGTCGCCCCCGCGAACGTGCCGGACGTTTCGCCGACGACAAAGGGACCCGCCGGGCCAACTGCGACGCCGTTGGCCTTGTCGAAGGCGGACGTCCCGAATTGCAGACTCCCGATCGCGTTGCCCGACGGATCAAATTCCCGAATGAATCCGTCTGCGGAGCCTGCGCTCGCGGAACCGGGAAAGGTCCCGTCCGCTTGGCCGCTGACGTAGACGCCGGATCCGCCCACGGCGACGCCATAGGCGGCCGCGTCCTGGGACGCGGCGAACTCACGCGTCCACAGGAGCTGTCCTGATGTGTCGTACTTCTGGAGGAACGCATCGGCGCTCCCCGGTGCGCCAGAGTTCGTCTGGCCGGGAAAGGTGCCTCCGGCGAGGCCCGCGACGTAGACCCCGGATAGGTCGACCGCGATAGCGTCGGCTCCGTCGTTTGCATCGGTGCCGAACTGATGGGTCCAGAGGACGTTGCCCGATCCGTCATACTTTCGGACGTATCCATCGCCTCCACCGGCCGTGACCTCTCCTGGGAAGGTCCCACCGGTCTCGCCGGTCACATAGATGCCCGTCGCGTCCGCAGCTACGCCGTCCGCGGCATCGAAACCCTCGGTGCCGAACTGGTGGCTCCACGTGATGTTCCCGAGGAAGTCGTATTTGCGAATGAAAGCGTCCACGGTACCCGCACTGACTTCGCCGGGCAACGTGCCCTCCGTACGGCCGACGACGTACAAGCCAGAGGCATCGATCGTGACGCCGAGGGCCGTGTCGAAATTGGGTGATCCGAATTCGCGGGTCCAAAGGAGATTGCCGGAGATACCATACCCGCGGACGTACGCATCGACGCCGGCCGGATCCGGTCCGCCCGCGAGGCTCCCGCCCGTATGGCCCGCGACGAAGACCCTCGACCCGCCGGCCGCGACGGCGTTGCCATAGTCGAAACTTGCGGTTCCAAACTGGCGGTTCCACAGGAGGCCACCGTTGAGGTCGTATTTCCGAAGCAACGCATCATAGTCGTCTGCGGGCATCGCCCCCAGGGTCCGCCCCACCACGTAGATACCGGACGCATCGACAGCGACGGCGCTGCCGTAATCCCCTCCGGCGGTCCCGAACTGACGGACCCACAAAATCTCGGCGCCGGCTTGACCACGCGCGCTTGGTGCGGCGACCAAAGGCGCGGCTACCGCAAGCGCCGCCAGGAAAGCCCCGACAATCGCCCTCAAATGTCACGCAATCCGGCATCGGGACGATAACGCTTTCTCTGGACGGGAGGGCCTCAGGGGACGATTTCGACCCGTTCGCCCAGCGCCTGCGGCGGAAAACCGCGATCCCATCGGACGCGGACCGCTCCCTTCGAACCGTGGCGGGCGACGACCCGGCCCAGAAACCGCTTACCGTCCTTTCGAAGCCATACGACCCGAGCCCCATTGACCTTTTCCAGGTCGATCGTCCCTTCCGGCTGAACGATCGTCTGGTAGCTGTCCTGTTTGAACTTGCTATGGCGGAACGCAGTCACCGTTCCGAACAATTGGGTCTTCGCCATACGAGGGCCGCCACAGCCCCAGGCCGCATAAGGGCTTCGCCCCCATCTCAGAGGTGCCGCGACCTTCGTCCGAAAACGGTGGCACCCTTCGGAAGAAGGCCGTGCCCTTAAATATAACAGCGTTATGGGACCCTCCCTCAGGGATGTGCATGGCGACCGATGCATACGTCGCACCACGGGTGAGAGACGCGGAGGTGACCACGGAGTTCGTCCGGGACGAACTCCTCCGGTGCTTCGAAAGCGCGAACCGGGAGTTCCTCGAGATCCTCGGACAACCGGCGACCGAAGCTCAGGTGCGGGAGCAAGTCCATGGCTTCGTGACCGGGGTGTTCCAGCAATGCGGCGCGAGTTTCGAGAACCCGACCAAGCAGGGGATCTTGACCGCAATTGAGCAATGCCGAGCCAACGCGGAGCAGATGATGGGGGCCCCGGGCGCGGACGTCATCCGCCACCACTATTCGGAAATGATGAAACTCGTCCGGCGATTGCCCGAATAGTCGCCCTCTCGCCCCTCTACGGACGCACCGTCTTCGCGACGTCCTCCAGGATGTCCGCGCCCTTCTCGGCCTGCTCGGCCGTCGTGACGAGCGGCGGGAGGAGCCGTAAGACATTCCCGAAGTGGCCCGCCTTCCAGACGAGAAGCCCACGGCGGAAGCACTCCTGCTGGAACGCGACGACGCCCTCCTTCCACGGCTCCTTCGTCCGCGGGTCCGTCACGAACTCGACGCCCAACATGAGGCCGCGGCCCCGCACGTCCCCCATGTAGGGGTGGGCCTCCGCGAGTTCTTCGAGGCGCCGCTTCAGGTAGGCGCCGGTCTTCCTCGTGTGGGCGAGCACCTTCTCTCGCTCCATGAACTGCAGTGCCGCGACGCCGGCGGCCATCGCGACCAAGTTTCCGCGGAAGGTGCCCACGTGCGCCCCGGGCTCCCACGCATCGAGGTCCGGCCGGACGACGAGGGCGGACAGGGGAAGGCCGCCTCCGAGGGACTTCGCGATCGGCATCAGGTCGGGCGTGATTCCTGCGGCCTCGCAGGCGTACAAATCCCCGGTCCTCCCGAGCCCCGCCTGGATCTCGTCGACGATCAGGGGAATGTCCCGTTCCTCGGTGATCCGTCGGACTTCACGCAGGAACTCGAGGGGCGCTTCGATGATGCCGCCTTCGCCTTGCACCGGCTCGAGGACGACGGCGGCCGGTTCCGGGATGCCGCTATAGGGATCCGTCAGGATCCGTTCGAGGTGCCGGGCCGGCTCCATGCAGCAGTCATTCCCTCCATCGGGGCCTTTCCCGAAGGGACAGCGGTAGCAGTACGGGAAAGGGGCGAAGTGCGTCTCCGGGGCGAGGGGTGGCAAGGCGGACTTCGGCCTTACCTGGGATCCGAGGGCCATGGACCCGGCGCTCTGCCCGTGGTACGATCCCTCGAACGAGATCACCGCATACCGGTTGCGGTGATGGCGGGCGAGCTTGAGGGCGGATTCAATCGCGTCCGCGCCCGAGGGCGATCCGAAGAGGACGCGTGACTTGTGCCGTAATTTTCCCGGCGCGCTGTCGATTAGCGCCCGCACCAGTTGAAGGCGGGCCTCGTGCGGGAAGTCCAGGGAATGCGTGAGGCGTCGGAGTTGGGCCTCCGCCGCCTTCGTGATCGCGGGGTTCGAATGGCCGAGGTTCAGTACGCTGATCCCCGCGTAGAAGTCGAGGAAGAGGTTCCCATCGACGTCCTTGACGGTGCTGCCCCGACCCTCGTCGATCGCGAGCGGCAACGATTTCGGATAGAGGACCGCGGCGCTCTCGTACTTCTCCTGGAGGCCGAGCAACGCCAGGGTCTTCGGGCCCGGCGGTTCGACGACGATGCGAGGGGCGTCGGGGAAGTGGAGGTCCTCGAACCGGCTCATGCCTTCTCCGCCGCCGCGGTGGCCGCCGGCGCGGGGGCCTTGTGCCTCGACCGCACGGCAGGCCTGGGGATCGCCTTCTCCTTTCGCGCCTTCGCCACGCGGCCGACCGTGGTGAGGTAGATCGTCGCGATCGCGATCAGTGTCAGCGAGAGGATGACGGTGAGGGACGACAGCGCGAAGATCTCGGGGGTGATGGCGACCGTGATCTTGTTCCATACATACGTCGGGATCGTCTGGCCGATGCCCTGGAGGTAGTACGTCCGGCTGAACTCGTTGAAGGATAAGACGAAGGAGAAGATTGCGGCGCTCGTGATGCCGGGCTTGATGATCGGATACTCGATGTCGCGGAAGGCCCGCCATTCATTCGCCCCGAGGTCCATCGCCGCGAGCACCGTCTCCCTCTTGACGACCGACATGCTGGTGAGGATGACGAGGAAGGCGAATGGCAGCGCCCAGAGGACGTGCCCGACGAGTTCGGTCCACAAGCTCCGCTGGAGCCCGAGGAATTCGGTCAGCAGGAGGCTGAGGCTGAATCCCTGGATGATTCCCGGAAGGAAGATCGGGAGGATCATGATCGCGATGATGAGGGTCTTGAACCGAGCCTTCCGATACCCGAGGGCCGCCTGCAAGGCCAGGACGGTCGTCACCGCCGTCGTCAGGAAGGCCAGGAGGATCGACTTGAAGAGCGCGTCCATCAGGCCCCTCGAGTTGATCATTTTGTCATACCAGCGGAGGCTGAATCCGGTGTTCACGCGCACGATGCCGGACGGCTCGAAGGAGACCGCGACGAGCAGCAGCGGGGGCATCAGGATGTACAGGACGAAGAAACCGACGAACAGCTTCCAGATGAGATTCCCGTGCGTTGCGAAAAACACCTCGAGCTGACCACGCCGGACGGAGAGGGCGGACCCTGAAGAGCTCATATCTCACCGATCTTCTTCAAGCCGAAGGCCCTCTCCCAACCCCAAATCAGCCCGATCGCCATGAGCAGGATGATCGACGCGATCGCCGCGGCCATGGGGTACTGCTGTCCGCTGATCGCCTTGTCGATGAGGTTCGCGATCAGGGTGCGGCTCGAATCCGTCGCACCGCCGAGGATCTCCGGGACCACGCTGTCCCCGAGCACGCCCACGAAGACGAAGATGCTCCCGATCAGGATGCCCGGGAGGGCCAGGGGGACAACCACGCGGAAAAGGGTGTCACGGGGCCGGCCCCCGAGGTCCGCGCTCGCCGCCAAGACGGTCTGGTCGATCCGGCTCATCGCGAGCCAAATCGGGAAAATCATGAACGGCAGATACGTCGAAAGCAGGCCGACGTGGACCGAGAACTCGGAAAACAGGAGTCCGGGCAACGGCCCGTTCGTCGCCCCGATGCTCTGCAAGACCGTATTGATGAGGCCCCGGCTCTGGAGGACGATGTACCAGCTCAGGGTCCGCAGCAGGTAGCTCGTGAGGAACGGGACCGCGAACAAGAGGAGCAGAGGCAGGGCATACTTGCTCCCCCGCATCTTGATCCCGACGAAATAGGCGATCGCGAACCCGAGGACGAGGGCGATCGCGGTCTGCGTGACGGCGATCCGCAGCGTCTTCAGGAAGATGTCGAGCCGCCAGGTCGGGAAACCTCCGATGCCCAGGAACTCCTGGTAGGCGCTCGTCGAGAAGCCGGGGACGAGCCGATTGTTCTCGACGGTCCAGAAGCTCCAGGCGAAGATTGACGCCAGGGGGACGAAGACGAAGAAAAAGACGAACACGAGGGGGGGCACGATCTGGAGGGACAACAGCGCGCGGGGGTGGTCCGCGAAGTATTCTGCCAGTTGGTCGAAGGGTCCTGACGGTCTCCTGGACGCCATCCGATCCCTCAGCCGCCGGCCGTCCCTAGCTCGTCACCTGGGTCCATGTGTCCTGGTATTCCTGGATGTTCGGCGGGGCCTGGTTGCCGTAAACGCTCACGCCGTCGGAGAACTTCTGCTTGACCAACGTGTGGCGCGACTGGATGAAGGCCGCATCGTAGGGTCCGCCACTCGTGCCACCCGCGTCCGGGTTGTCCTGCGCGTACTGGATCGCATCGGGCGTCGCCGTGAGATAGCCCCGGATCGTCGTGATGCGCGCCCCATACCAGCCTTCCAAGGTCCACTGGGACAGGTGCATGCAACGGTCCTTCGTCTGGCTCTGGCCTTTCGGCGTCATGTAGATCGGGATGTTCCAGAGGTAGTAGCCTTCCTTCGGCGCCATGTAGACCGCGTTGATCGGAGGGTCTTGGGTCCTCAAGGCGAACACGACCGGCTCCCAGGTGTCCATCGCGAGGACGTCCTTGTTCGCGAGCAGGCTCACCGCGGTGTTCCAGCCTTCCCAGAAGACCTTGAACTGTCCCGCCGTCTTCTGTTTCAGCATGAAGGTCTTGATCGTGTTCAGGTCGTCCGTGGTGAGCGAAGCGGGGTCCTGGATGGTCTGCAAGTGGTTCCAACCCAGATAGTTGGCCACCTTGTAGATGGCGCACGCCCAGGACTGTTCCATCGAGGACTTGCCCGTCGTCAGGGAATCGAAGAGCAGGCCGTAGCTGTCGATCCCTTGGCCCTTGCCCGTACCAGGCCACAAGTCGTCGACCAACATCGCAACCGAGTCGCCGTTCTGAACGATCGGCACACCGACGATCTGGCCCGTCGATGCGACGGTGATCGTCGGGTTGTTCGTCCGGAGTTCCGGATAGATCTTGCTCCAGCTCGGGAGCGTCTCCGGATCGAAGTCGACGATCGAGCCGTCGGCGAACAACGGATCGTCGAGCGTCCCGGCGTTCGAGATGACGTCGTACGCGTTCCGGCCATCCGCCTTCATCTTGTTCAGGACGGGGACCGGGTCCCAGGGAGCCTCCGTGAAGACGACGTCGCCGCCGGGGTCATTCAGGCCATCCCATCGCTCCGGATTGCCCGTGCCGATGCCCCACCACTGGAGCGGTGCCGTACTGACCCCGCTCGGACGATTCAGATAGGCGTACGCCCCGACGCCCACCCCCGCGGCAACAACGGCACCAACGCCGACGTATTTCATGAACGTCCGTCGGGAGACCCCACGTCCTTCAGACACAGCCTGCTGGCCCTGCGGCTTCTCCTCCATAGCCCCCACCCGTGACGGTGTCGGTTTCCAAATCGGACCGACGATATTTAAGGGTTCTCTCCCGGTCGCGGTGCGTTCGATTCGGGGCGAATTTTGTTCACGGAACGACAACAAACGTGTCGAAGAATCGAAAGGTATTCAACGGAGGGTCACAAGGACCTGCCCGGCCTGGACGACATCGTTCTCCTTCACCAGGACCGAAGCGACCCGCCCGCCTCCGGGAGCCGGCACTTCCATTTCCATCTTCATCGCCTCCATGACGAGGAGGACGTCGCCCGGATGGACGGAATCCCCGGCTTTCACCTTGACCTTCACGATCATCCCGGGGATGTCGGCGGTCACGTCCATCTCCGTCGATCCTCCCGGTTCAAAGGAGTTCCTTGATGTTCGTCCGTTCGATGCCCTCCCGCTTCATCGCGGACTCGAGGGCCTTCAGGATCTCCGGCGTGTTCGGCGCGTCGCCGTGGACGCAGACACTCTTGACGTCGACGCGGATGTCTTGGCCGGTGACCGTGGTCACCTTCCCCTCCTTCAGAAGTCGGACGAATCGGCGCGCAACCTCGTCCGGGTCCCAGGCTTTCTTCGCCCGTTCGAGGGCGAGCGAGCCGTTCGGGAGGTAGTTCAACTCGACGAACCCTTCCGGGACGACCGGGAGACCGCGGTTCTCGGCGATCTTGTACGTCAGGGAATGGGGCATCGCATACAGGAGGAGTTCCGGATCGTATTCCTGAATCCCTTCGACGATGCCTTCGGACAGCTCCTGGTCGTTGACCGCGACCGTGTACATCGCCCCGTGGGGCTTGACGTGCTGTAACTTCATGCCATTCGCCTTGAGGAAGCCGGCCAGGGCTCCGACCTGGTAAATCACGTCGTCCTTGAGCTCGTCCTTCGTCACCTGGATGTAGCGCCGACCGAATCCCTCGCGGTCGGGAAAGCCCGTGTGGGCGCCGACCGCCACGCCGTGCTTCTTCGCCAGCTGAACGGTTCGTCGCATCACGTGCGGGTCGCTCGCGTGGAAGCCGCAGGCGATGTTCGCGGACGTGACGAAGGGCATGACCTCCTCGTCCCGCCCCAGCTTCCAGATCCCATAGCTCTCGCCCATGTCGCAGTTCAGATCCACCCGCACCGCCACCAAACTCACCGTCCCTGGACGATCGACGATTCCATCAGCAGGTTCTCCCGCTCGTCCCACGCGCGATACCCGTCGTCGATCCGTACCGACGTGAACCGGGTCGTGTCGCCGGTCTTGCTCTGACCGACGCGGTCCAAGTCGACCGCGATGACCGTGCCGATCGTCGCGAAGCCGCCTCCGCTCACGGCGTCGTTGGGCAAGAGGATCGGTTCTACTCCGGGACCGGTCGTGTGCACACTCCCGACGGGATAGCCGGAATCCACGACGTTGGTCGGGTCGGAGCCCGCTCCGAACGGCGGCGTCCGCGTGACGCATTCGAGCTGAGGACCCAGGTAGCGGTAGCCCACTCGGTCGATCTTGCTCGACACCTGCCAGTCCGTAGAGAGGAAGGTCTTGATGCCGTGCTCCGTGTAGACGTAGCTCTCGACGCCGATGACGACGCGAAGGTCTGCGTGCGCCCCGAACTTGGGAATGCGGCTCGGATCCACCCGTCGGCCCTCCAGGTCGACCGGCGCGACCGCCGGCTTCCCCACCTTCAGGACATCGCCCTTTCGAAGCACGCGTCCCTCGTGGCCGCCGATTTCGCCGCGGGCATAGGTGGCCTTGCTCCCGAGGACGAGAGGCACGTCGATGCCGCCGGCCACCGCGAGGTAGGCGCGACATCCGTTCATCATCCTCCCGAAGGACAGGAGATCGCCCGCCTTCACGCCAACGGTTTCCCACATGGGGACGGGGTTCCCGTTCAACTTCGGGGAGAGGTCGCCGCCGGCCAGGGCGATCGTGTGTGCGTCGCGGAACCGGACCTGCGGACCGAGCATCGTGATCTCGATGCCGGCCTCGTTCTTGTCATTCCCGACGAGCAGATTCGCCAGGCCCAAGGAGAGGCCATCCTGGGCGCCGGAGGGAGGAATCCCCTGCGAATAGTATCCGGGACGCCCGTAGAGGTCTTGGACGCTGGCCTCGAGGCCCTGTTGGACGATCTCGAGCAACTCAGCCGCCTCCCATGAGCCCTTTCGTGTAGCCGGGAGGATCCCGCAGGTACCCTTCCGGTTCGAACGTCACCTTCCGGATCGGGAAGCGGTACGTGCCGTCCTCGATCCCGGACCAGATGCGGTCGTACCCGTCGCGGTCGACCGACCGCCACCGCAAGATGTCGCCGGGTTTCAGGAGCACCGGATTCTCCTTGAAATCCGGATACCGCTGCCGCGCGTCGTAGATCGGATTCGTCGTCCGCCCGAGGAGTTGGTAGCCGCCCGGATTGCGGACCGAGTAGATGGCCAGGAAGGCACCGCCCAGTCCCACCGCGCGATCCGGTGTCCAGGTCCGCGGCCGGTTGTACTTCGGCGCCTGAATCGCCTCCTCGTTGCCCACGCCGAGCGGATACAGCCACGGGAGGCCCGGGGTGAAACCGACCATCACGGTCCAATAGGGCGTGGCGCACAACGCATTGATGAACGACTCGCGGTCGGGGAAGTGGTTCTCCCGGGCGACGAAATCGATGTTGGGGACCTCTCCTGTGTTGTGGTGTCCCTTGAAAGCCTCCGCGCACTCCGTGGTCCACGGATCCGCGAAGAGGATGGGGAAGTCGATGATGCGGGTCGGGATCTGCGTGAGCTGCGTCATCGATTGCTCGATGCCCTTGAGCCGTCCGATCAGGGAATCCGCGTGCAGCTTCGTCCGGTCGTATTCGACGAGCATCGAACAGATCGAGGGGATGACCTCGACGATGCCCGGGATGTGCGCCTGCTTGATGGCCTCCGCCATGGAGAGGGTCTTGAAATTCTGTGCGAGCTCCATGTCGATGCTGAACTCGACGAACACATATCGGTCGCCGCCGTAGTCGTAGCGGGCACTCCGATGCGCCACCCCCATCTCCTCCGGAAAACGGACCCGCGGAAGGAACGGCGGTCCGTATTCGAACGAGAAACCGATGAACGCTATTTATGCCTATTCGTCGTCCACGCGTTCCTTCCAATTTCGCTCCGGCTTTTTCGAACTTCCTTCGGCGGCGCGGGCCCTCCTTCGCAGGAAGAGCAACAGGCCGACGGCAGGCGCCGCGGCGAGGGCGCCGAGGCCGAGCACCGCCGACAGCGGCGCACCGCCCGCAGGAATCAGGACGAAGCCGCCCGGGAGGATGCCCAGGTTCACGCTGTGGTTCGTCCCGTCGTGGTTGGTCCACTCGACGGTGCTCCCGACCGGGACTCGGATGACCTCCGGATGGAAGCCCATGTCGTGGATCTGGACCGCGACCGGAATCGAACTCGCATTGCCCGGGACGACCTCGACGATCCCGGTCATGTCGATGTGCGGGATGCAATGGTACACGTAGACCGCGGGAGCATCGAACGTCGTCTCCCAGCTCGACCCGTTCTGCAACGGCCCGGACGCCCGCTCGATCGTCAAGTTCAGGCTCGGGCCGGGAGGCGCGCCCTGCCAGCGTCGCCAGTCGATTTCCGCGAAGATCGTCCACGTCACGTGGACCGTGACCGAGCCCGCGTTCCGGATGATGAGGAAGTACGGCAGGTCACCGCTCAAGTCCGACGCATATTGCGCGCCGTCCGTCGCGGGGCCGAGAGGTGGGACGATCGTCTGATATGGCCGACCGTCGCGGAATGCGTAGAAGTTCTCGAGATCCAAGAACAGCAGGTCGATCAGGCCCGGACCGGCGACGTAGGTCTGCCACCACACCTGGCCCATGTAGTTGAAGTAGTCACTCCTCAACCAGACGAAGTGCGCTTCCCAGGTCCCCGGCTCCAAGACGTCGGTGCTGCTCTTGTAAATCGGCTTGTGCGACGCGCGGACGACGGCGGCGCTGGCCACCAGGCACACGGCCAACAGGAGGGCGATCCCCCAACCCCGCACAATCTCGCCGAATGGACCCGCGCGATTAAGATGTTTTCTCCTGCGGGCGGACTTCGCTGAAAGATTTTAGAGAAGAGGCGCGTTCCGCCGACGGATGTTCAACCGGATCCTCGTCGCGAACCGCGGTGAGATCGCCGTGCGGATCATGCGGGCGTGCCGCGAACTGTCCGTCCCGACCGTCGCCGTCTATTCCGACCCGGATGCGGACGCGCCGTTCGTCCGGTATGCCCACGAGTCGATCCCGCTCGGAGGGGAGAAGCTCTCCGAAACATACCTGAACATCCGCAAGGTCGTCGACGCCGCGGTCAAGGCCGCCGCGGACGCGATCCATCCGGGCTACGGACTCCTCTCGGAGAACCCCGCCTTCCCGGAGGCTTGCAAGGAGGCCGGGATCGTCTTCATCGGTCCCCCTCCCGCCGCGATGCGCGCGATGGGAGGGAAAGCTCCCGCACGCGAACTCGTCCGATCCCTCGGCGTCCCTGTGACGCCAGGCAGCGAGGGGATCGTCCCGCGGGTCGAGGATGGCCTGCCAATCGCGGAGCGGATCGGCTATCCGGTCCTCGTGAAGGCGACGGCCGGAGGAGGCGGCATCGGCATGAAGATCGCGAGGGATCCCGAGGAACTCAAAGCGGCCTTCGACGCGACGCGGCGGATGGCGGTCGCCTCGTTCGGGGACGGCCGCCTGCTCCTGGAGAAGTACCTCGACGATCCGAGGCACGTCGAAATCCAGGTCGCCGCGGACGAACACGGCCGGACCGTCCATTTGTTCGAGCGCGAATGCAGCGTGCAGCGACGGTTCCAAAAGCTCATCGAGGAAACGCCGTCGATGGCCTTGACCGAGGAACTGCGGGAAGAGATGGGGCGCGCCGCGGTGCGCATCGCGGAGGCCGCCGGATATCGGAACCTCGGGACGGTCGAGTTCATGGTCTCCCGCGGGCACTTCTATTTCCTGGAGATGAACACCCGACTCCAGGTCGAGCATCCCATCACCGAGGTCACGACGGGCCTGGACCTCGTCCAGCTGCAGATTCGGATCGCAGCGGGAGAGGAGCATCTCCCCGAGCAGGCGTCGATCACCCGTCGCGGCCATGGCATCGAATGCCGGATCAACGCGGAGGACCCCGCGAAGAACTTCATGCCCAATCCGGGCACGATCACCCGCTGGGACGAACCCGGTGGGCCCCACGTGCGCCTCGATTCGGGGGTCGCGCCCGGCAGCGTCGTGTCCTTTCACTACGACCCCCTCCTGGCGAAACTCATCGTGTGGGCCGGCGATCGCCCGCTCGCGATCCGTCGGATGCAACGCGCGCTCGCGGAATTCAAAGTGGAAGGCCTCAAGACGACCATCCCGTTCCACCGCGCGGCGTTGGCCCATCCAGCCTTCGTCTCGGGCAACTACAACACCGAAATCGCGGCATCGGTCAAGTTGGCGTGAGCCCCGCCACTAGCGTTAAATCCGTCACGGCCGTTGCGCCCGCGGGGAGCCGGAATGTCGGCGGGAGCGACGATCGGTCGCGTTCGGAATGCGACCTACCATTTCTATCGGTGGCGGTACGAGAGCGCCTTCCTCGTGAATCTCGGACTGGCGGGCCTCTTCGCCTGCCTCACGGGATTCGGCGCGTTGATCAAGATCTACCTGCCCTGGACTCCGGTGCCGATCACCGGCCAGGTGTTTTTCGTCCTCGCGTCGGCGGTCGTCCTCGGCAAGCACTACGGCGGCCTGAGCCAGGTCCTCTATGCGTTCGTCGGGATCCTCGGCGTCCCCTGGTTCGCCGGATCGAACACGAGCCCAGATCCGATCTTCGCGGGAGTCCCGGGCCTCTATCGTGGGATTGGCGGCTTCGCGATCCTGACCGGCGCAACGTTCGGCTACATCCTCGGATTCATCGCCGCGGCGTTCCTGATCGGCTGGGCCCTCGACGCTCGGGTCCGGTACCGTCGTCCGGCGTACCTCGGGCTCCTCCTGGTGGCGGGGATCGGCCTCGTCTATCTGCTCGGCGCCGTCTGGTTCTACGCTTGGTGGACGACCGGGTTCGGGGTCATCGCCTCCAAGGGTGGCCTCCCACTTGACTCCCTCCTGGTGAAGACCGTGATCCCGTTCGTCCCCTTGGACCTCGTGAAGGCGGCCATCGTGCTCGGGATCGGGGCCGTCATCCTGCCGAACCGACCGTTCGCGCGGGAGAGGGATGCGGCGACGGGCGCCTGACCGCTAGTCCATCGGGACCGCGATGTCTTCCTTGAGTCGCTCGATCACGATGCGGGTGTCGGATCGCTCGATGTCCTTCATCGAGATCAACTCGTAGACAATCCGGTTGAGGTCGGACCGGTTCTTCGCGCGGATCAGGACGACGTAGTCCGTATCGCCCATCAGGAAATAGACCGCCCAGATGCCCGGGATCTTGGGGAGGGCCTTGCTCAACCGCTCGTAGGATTTCGGATCGTACCGCGAGCGGATGAAGCTCACCGCGAGGATGTCGTAGCCGAGCTTGACCGGGTCCACGATCGCGTGGTACCCCTTGATGATGCCTTCCTCCTCCAGCCTCTTGATCCGGTAGTGGACCGAGGAGGAGGCGAGCCCGGTCTTCTTCGCCAGGTCGCCGAGGCTGACCTTGTCGTCCTTCTGGAGCCGCTCCAAAATGATTCGGTCCGGGCGCTCGACGTCTTTTGGTTCGTCCGGCCGTTTGGGCTTCGGCCGCGTCGCGGCGAGGCCCATCAGCTCACCCCGGCGAGGCCTTCGAACACCTGGACGATCGCGGACCAATCCCGGTCGGCGAGGCCGCCGGCGATCGCCGCCTGGTGGAGCTCGTTGAGAAACGCCGTGATCGGCATCGGGACCTGCGTCTGGCTACCCGTCTCAAGGGCGAGTCCGAGGTCTTTCCGCATCAACCGCAAGGCGAACGTCGGGGCGAAGTTCCGATCGACGATCGCCTTCCCCTTGAACTCCAGGAGCGGAGACCGGGCGGACCCTTGCAAGATCACGTCGAGCATCTGCTGGGGAGGCAAGCCCGCCTTCTTTCCGAGGACGAACGCTTCCGAGAATCCCGCGAGGCTCGCCGCGAGCACGACGTTGTTGACGAGCTTCATGTAACAGCCCATGCCGTTCGGACCCAGGTGGAACACGTTCTTGCCCATGGCACGCAGGATGGGGAGGACGGACTCGACGACTTCGGGTTCCCCGCCGACGAGCACCGTCAGCGAGGCGTCCGCCGCGGCCTTCACGCTTCCGGACACCGGGCTGTCGATCATAATCATCCCGCGGTCCGCGACCTGCTGGGCGATGTCTCGCGAATCCTTCGGAGAAATCGTGCTCATGTCGATGATCCGAAGGTTCGGATGTTTGGCCGCGACGACACCTTCGGCACCAAGGAGGACCTCGCGCACGGCGCGGGCGTCCTCGAGCATCGTGATGACCACGTCCGACTTCTCCGCGAGGTGCCGCGGGCCGTCGGCCCACGTGGCCCCTTTCTCGACGAGCGGTCGCGCCTTCGATTCGGTCCGGTTCCAGACGACGACGGGGAATCCGGCCTTCAGAAGGTTGCTCGCCATCGGCGCGCCCATGTTCCCGAGACCGATGAACCCGATGAGCTTCGGCCCCTCCACCCTCTCACCAATCACTTTATCATCCCGATTCATTAAAAACCATTCGCCTGCTCGTCGGCCGCGCCGTCCCCGATTCGATGGACCACCTTTCCTTTCGACCGCGGGACGAAAACCCATCGATTTCTTATAGGCCGGGGAGAATAGGAAGGCCCGACGAGACGCGCTCGCGGGGCCGCGGCGCTCGGGGGCATGAGGATGGAGGACGTGGCACCGGAACCCCTGGTCCGGATTCGCAATTTGACGAAGACCTTCCCCGGCGATGTGAAGGCCCTCAAGGGAATCTCCTTGGACGTCCGCGAGGGCGAGTTCTTCACCCTCCTCGGACCGAGCGGCAGCGGCAAATCAACCCTCCTGAAGATCCTGGCCGGCCTGGAGACCCCGGATTCCGGCGACGTTGTCATCGCGGGCAAGGACATGACCCGGGTCCCGCCGTACCGGCGGAACACGAGCCTCATCTTCCAGGAGTACGCGCTGTTCCCGCACATGACCGCGGAGGAGAACGTCGAGTACGGCCTCAAGGTGCGCGGGATCGACAAGGAGGAGCGGCGGAAGAGGGTCGAGGAGATGTTCCGGTTCGTGGACCTCGACGGGAAGCAGAAACGCCGGGTCTGGGAGCTCTCCGGCGGCGAACGCCAGCGCGTGGCGATCGCCCGGAGCATGGCGATCGCCCCCGAAGTCCTGCTCCTCGACGAAGTGCTGAACACGCTCGACGAGAAGCTGCGGAAGGAGATGCAGATCGAACTCCGGCGGTTCCAGCACGAGCTGAAGAAGACGTTCATCTTCGTGACGCACAGCCAGGAGGAGGCGCTCACGATGAGCGACCGAGTCGGCGTCATGAATTTCGGCGTCCTCGAGCAGGTGGGCACCCCGCTCGAGCTGTACCAGCATCCAAGAAACCATTTCGTCGCCGATTTCATCGGGATGAGCAACCTCTTCGCGGGGGACATCGTGGCGACGGACGACCGACGCGTCACCGTCGATTCGAACGGACTGCGGTTCCATCTCCGGTCGAATGCGTCCACCCCTTCCGGGAGCCCGCTAGCGTTCTTCGTTCCGGATGAACGGGTCGAGATCGGTCCCGCGTCGGAGGCGATGGCGAACCGGTTCCCCGGCGAGGTCCGCGATGTGATCTTCAAAGGGCCGTACGTGCACTACGAGATCGCCCTGGGGGACGGGCGGCTGTTGCGGGCGAAGAAGATGGGCGAGCGGACCTTCTTGGAGCGGGGCGCTCGGGTCCAGGTCGGCTGGGACCTCGGGGACGCCACGGTCCTTCACAGCTAGCGATCCTTCTCGCTCTCGCCACCCGATTCCTTCTTCCGAAGGGACGGACGAGACACTTTGTGGAAGTCGTCCGCCAGGAGGATCGTCGACGCCGCCTCGACGCCCCGGCGCCATGCGGACAACCGCGGGCCCAGAGGTTCTCGAAACAGGCCGTGCTCGTAATCGACCGGATCCCTCAGCCCCGCGAGGAGGCCCCAGTCCGACGACTTCGCATGGGCGGATCGGAGCGCCAGCACGGCGTCCAGCGGTTTGAGTCCGAGATTCGCCGCGAGGCATGCGGCGAGGTCCTCGAGGGCAAGGCCGAAGGCTTCGACCGCGAGCTGCTCCCGGCCTTCGACACGGCTCGCGTCCCGGCGGACCCGAGAGGACGCGGCCATCTCGGCCCCCGCGCCGCCCGGGAGGAATCGTGGCGTCTCGATCGAGGCCGCGACGGCGCCAATCGCTTTCCGCGCAAGGGTCTTGTAAAGGTTCGCGGCGGCTTCACCGGGGCCGAGCACGAGCAAGCTTACGACCTTGGGGTCCGGGCAACGGTCGATGATGGTGCACTTCGTTCCGCCGATACGGATCTCTTCGACGAGGCCGGCATGGCCCAACCGGTCCGCTCGAATCTCGTGGAAGTCCTTGATGAGACTCGCCCCGGTCGCTCGAGCGAGGTCCCGCATGTGCTCGGGTCGCATGACCGCCCGGATCCCGAGGATGCCCGCCTTCGCGAGGAGTTTGTGTCCGTAATCCGAGATGCCGAGCGTCGTGATGACGACGTTCGCCCCTGCGGCCTGGAGTCTCTCGACGATTCCTCGCGTGTAGTCCTCTCCGACGGCGATGAATCCGTCGAGTTGCGCGGGACTTTGGAGTCGGACCTTGCTCTCGCCGTACCAGCGAAGTCGCGGTTCGTGGACGCCCGCCTTCCCGCGAATCGGCTCCGCGTCGAGGAGGGCCATGCGAGCGTCTTCGACGCGCGGAGGCATGTTCGGGTCGTCCCGCCATCGGTCCAAGACGTAGCCGTCGATGACCCGGACGGAGAACGCACCCGCCGCCTTCGCGAACACGGGGATGTCCTCCCGGCGGCATCGCCAGCCCCCCGGCGTCTGGGAAGCAATCCGGGTCGCGGCCTGCACGACGGCCTCCGCAAGTTCCTCCCGTGGCCTTGGATCGAGCCAGCCTCCGAGGCAACCTCGCGCGACATCGAGGAGCAAGGCCCCCTCAAATGGATCGAGGGCGACGGCGGATGCCTCGGCCGACTCGATCGCCCACTCCAGTCCGATCTCGAATCCGCGGACGATCCTCGCGGGTCGAACACCTTGATCGAGCAATGAGCCAGAGCGATGGAGCAGCCGGACCGCGAGCAGCGCCGCGAGCTTCGTCCCATCGGCCCACTCATCGTCCTGCGCGGTCGCGACCGAGCGGAGAATCTTCCCCACGGGATGCGGCGAGTCGAGGGTCGACAGCATCCGCGCTCCGTCCGTCGCCGGGATCGCGTTCCCTTTCGGGTCCAGGAAAAGCTTTGCGCGGCCTCCCGGCCCATAGGTCGGCGCGAGAAACGACTCGATCGCCCCGGCCATGTCCCGGTTGTGTGCCAGGAGGTCGAAGCCCGGCGGCTTGCCGCCCTTCGGCGATGGCGTCGACGGAAAGGCGGCGGGCGTCGTCATCGCACCGGTGGCCAGCGCTCGCTGCACCTTAAGCCCTCCCTCCGCGAGCGCCCGTCTCCGGCAGCGCGAAGGTCGCGAGGGCCGCGAGGACCGAGAGGAGGGCGAAAGCCTCGAGGACTCCCTCGAACGATCCGCTGAGGTCGACCGCGATGCCCGCCGCGAGGGGCCCGACGAGGGCTCCGACGTACGCAAAGGAAACGACAATCCCGGAACCGCGGCCCACCTCTTCCGGGGAGAAGAGGTCGACCGGGAGCAGGAGAACGAGGGCGAAGATCGCCATCTCCGCGAGCCCGAGTCCGATGGACACCGGGAGAATCGCCGCTAACGGCAGCCGGCCGATTAGGAACAAGAGGGCCGCGATCAGGGCGTGAGGACCCCAGAGGAATGGACGGCGGGCCCTCAGGCGATCGGACATGATCGGGGCAAGGAAGATCGCGGGGACGCCCACCGCGATCAAGAGCGCGAGCTGGCCCAAGGCCGCATCGAGGCCGAGGCCGCGCGAGGTCAGGTACGGCGGATAGTTCCCGACGAGAAAGAAGTAGCTCGCATTCCCAGCGGCAAAGAGGAAAGCGAGGACCCAAAGCTCCCTTCGGCGCACGAGGCTTCGGAATCCGGTTTCGGATAGCCGCGGGCGGGGATCTACCGGAGAAACCAAAAGCGCCCAGGCGGCCATGACGGAGGTGCCCAAGACAGCCCAGACGAGCAGAGCCCATCGCCAAGAACCCAAGGCATCGGCCAGTGGTTTCGTGGCATAGACGCCCGCGACGCTTCCCGTAATCAGGCCTGTGGAGTAGACCCCGGTCGCGAATCCTCCGCGGTCGCGGCCGTACCGAGTGCTCACCAACTTCGGAAGATTGGGGATCACGAGTCCGAGGCCGACGCCGAACACGACTGCCGCGGTCAGGAGAAGAACCGTTCCGCCGGGGACCGCTCGAAGGGCCGCCCCTCCCGTCGCGATGGCTCCTCCGAGGGTCACGGACCGCCGAATGCCCGAACGGTCGGCGAGGAACCCCCCAGGTATGGCGGCAATCGCCATCGAAAGGAACGGCAAGGCCAGGACCAACGATCGAAGGGTGAAGGTGAGGGCCAACTCGGCCTGAATCGCGGGCAGCAGCGGGTCGATGGACAGGAGCAATCCCCACATCGTGAAGCCCACGGCCCAGGCCAAGGCGAGGTCGCGCCGGGCGTCCCGGGCCGGCGTCGATGGTTCATCGGGTTGGGAGGGCCCCATGTTTCGCCTTCGGTAAGCATCGACCCGACAAGACCTCTCCGAAAAATCGATCGCTCGAGCCGCGGACGAAGCGAAACGGTCACTGCAGGTTCTGGGCGAGGACTTCCATAGCCCGGGTCATGTCCTTCCGTTCGAGGAGGAAGATCGTGTCCGTATAGGCGGACATCTCCTCGATGATGTTGATGCCGCGAGAGGCGAGGGCGCCCGACAGGAATGCGAGCAGCCCCGGCGTCTTCTCGATCGTTTCCGGACTCGTCACGTCGATCTCCACGAGCCCGCGGGTCACGCCGATGAGATGCTCCGACCTGAGTTTCTTGGTGACCCGCAAGACCGAGTCGTCGTCCACAATGATCACGGTGCCCTGGGACACTTGGATGAGCCGGCACACGCGGTTCTCATCCAGGAGTTCCTCGACCACGTCCCCGAGGCGCTGGAGCACATCGACCCCTTCGACGACCGTGATCGTCGCGACCTTCGTCCGCGTTTGGACGCGGCTCTTCTGGAGCATCCGGCGGACGGCGTCCTCGCTGTACCCGCGGAGCTTTTCGACCGGATAGCGTCGGCAGGCTGCCAGCACGGCCTCTTTCTGTCGAATCCCAAGCTCCTTGGAGATCTTCCTCGCGAGGGCCGAGTAGTTCACGATGCCCATCTTGAGTCCGTCCGAGACGCTGGGATGGGCCGCGATGTACTCCCGAACCTCCCGCGCGACCGGCGCCATCGACAACTGTACAACATGTCCGATATTTGACAATTTTGTCCTGAAATGCCATCATGATGTCGACACGCTCAAATACACATCCACGAGTGTTCATCGCAAGAATT